>Ga0326597_10002851_pt1 | contig 25564 bp, 15 predicted proteins | sample RVTome_12_FD_203789 | JGI IMG/M metagenome (GOLD analysis project Ga0326597, IMG submission 203789) | Soil microbial communities from uranium-contaminated site in the Upper Colorado River Basin, Wyoming, United States - RVT100D185 | ecosystem: Environmental > Terrestrial > Soil > Contaminated >... | reverse complement strand
AGCTATAGCCGTGACGCGCTGGGCGATGGCGATCGATCTGCGCCGCTGCAACGGCTGTCAGACCTGCACCGCCGCGTGCCGCGGGGCGAACGCCACGCCCGGCGGTGTGCAGTGGCGCCAAGTACTGGACATGGAAACCGGCGAGTATCCGGATGTGCGGCGCGCCTTCGTTCCGGTGGGCTGCATGCACTGCGCCGATCCGCCCTGCGAGCATGTCTGCCCGACAACCGCGACCAAGCAGCGCGCCGACGGCCTGGTCACCATCGACTATGATATTTGCATCGGCTGCGGCTACTGCGCCGTGGCCTGCCCCTATCAGGCGCGCCATATCGTGCACCGGAACACGTTTGCTTTCGGCGACGAGCGCCCCATGGAGTCGGAACTCGCGCGCATGGACCCCGAGCGCATTTCGGTTGCGACCAAGTGCACGTTCTGCAAGGACCGCATCGACGCCGGGCTCGAAAAGGGGCTCACTCCGGGCGTGGATCCCGAGGCGACGCCGGCGTGCGTCAATTCGTGCATTACGCAAGCGTACGTGTTCGGCGACCGCGATGATCCGCACAGCGCGTTCTCGAAGCTGCTCGCTGCAACGACGCACTTCCGAATGCACGAGGAACTGGGCACCGATCCGGGGATCTACTACATCTGGGACGGCGCGGAGGCGGAAAAATGAGCGCACGGCCCGGACAGACGGCGGAACGTACTTCGGGACGGTCGGCGCCCTGGCTGCAGAGCAACTGGGACTTGCGCGCAGCCGGCAACTTCGTGTTCGGTGGAGCGGGCACTGGGCTGGTCCTATTTGCGGCCGTCGGGCATGCGTTCGGCGCCGGATATGTCCTGCCTGTGTTGATCGGCCTGGCGCTGGTCGCAGCGGGGCTGCTTTGTGTGTGGGCGGAGATCGGCCGGCCGTTGCGCGCCCTGAACGTCTATCGGCACGCAAAGACATCCTGGATGACGCGCGAGGCGATGGTGGCGCCGTTCCTGTTCGCGAGCGCTCTGGGCGCGGCGTGGACCGGGTCGCAGATTCTCGTCTGGACGGCCGCGGCGCTCGCGGCGGCGTATCTCGCCTGCCAGGCGCAGATGATCAAGGCGGCCAGGGGCATTCCGGCATGGCGCAGCGCGCACATCGTGCCCCTGGTGATGCTGACCGGATTGTGCGAAGGGGCAGGTCTGGCGATTCTCATCGCGGCGGCGAGCGCGGACCACGGCCGCTTCAGGTGGCTCGAAGCGTGCCTGGTGGCGCTGGTGCTTGCGCGCGCACTGGCCTGGTATGCGTATCGCTCGGGCCTGCAGCGCGCAGGCGCTCCCCGAGGCGCGCTGGCCGCACTGTCGCGGATCGAAATCCCGTTCGCGATGCTTGGCAACTGGATGCCGATCGCGTTGCTGTTCATTGCACTGGCATCGCCTTCGGCGAACGTCGTCTTCTGGCTCGGCACGATTTGCGCGCTCGCGACCATCCTGTCGGGTTGGATGTTCAAAGTGGTGCTTATCACGCGCGCTGCATTGAATCAGGGATTCGCGCTGCCGCGCACGGCGGTGCGCGGCACGGGCCGTGGCGGGCCCGCGGCGAGGCCGGGCTGGCGCTGAATTGAAAAGTGCAGCGTAACGGCCGGGACAGCGCTTGCCTGCAATTTGCGCTGACTCCTCCCGCTTTGTTGAGGCGAATCAAAGATGCGATGGGTGACAATCCAGTACATTGCGGGTGACTAATTACACACAGGGAAACATCATGGCTGGAATCGGCGAATTCATGATCAATCATCACAAGGAGTGCGACGAGATGTTCGCGCGCGCCGAGGAGGCCGCCGGCGAGAGCGAGTGGACGCGGGCGCAGGCCGAATTCGAGGCGTTCACGCACCAGATGGACCGGCATTTCGATATCGAGGACAACCTGCTGTTCCCGGCGTTCGAGAAGAAAAGCGGGCATACCGGCGGGCCGACGCAGGTGATGCGCATGGAGCATGACCAGATGCGCGTCGTCATCCACGAAATGCGCTCGGCACTGGAGGCCAGGGACGCCGGGCAGTACATGGGATTTTCCGAGACCTTTCTGGTGCTTATGCAGCAGCACAATTTCAAGGAAGAAGGCATCCTGTACAACATGATGGACCAGATGCTCGGTGATGAGGCCGAGACGCTGCTCGCGCAGGCGCAAAACGTCGCCTAGTCCGCACGGGTTCGGCGGCAGCGTCGCCGACACTCCCGGCACGCACGGCACGTCCGGCATGACCGGCATGACCGGCACGCAGGCGGCGCCAGCATGAAACCGGCCGGCCTGCAGATGGAACAGGCGCCGCCCATAGCGGTGCCGTTTCAGTTTTTTCTCACCGCCCCCATTTTTCTGCTGCTCACCGCCGCGGCGCTGCTTGCGGGCGGACCGGAGGCCCTGGCGTTCCGCGTATCTGCCGCCACCATCGCGATCACGCATTTGTACGCGCTCGGATTCATGACCATGGTCATGATCGGCTCGATGATGCAAATGCTGCCGGTGCTGCAGGGCTCGCCGGTTCCCCGGCCGCGTGCCACGGCGCTCCTGACCTATGTGGGCGTGGGCCTGGGAACCCTCGCGCTGGCAGCGGGTTTCCTGTTCGAGCAGCAGTGGCTGCTCAGGGTCGCGGCAGTCGCGCTCGGGGCCGGATGCCTGATATTCGCGTCCGCGGTGCTGGTTTGCCTGGCGAGGGCGCCCAGTCAGAACTACACGGTGCGCGCCATGTGGCTGGCCGTGGTGTCGCTTCTGGTTACGGTGGTATTCGGTGTGATGCTCGCCACGCTTTTCGGCTGGGGCATCGCGCCATGGAACGATGCGGCGCACAGTCTTCATCCGGGCTGGAGCCTGCTCGGCTGGACAGGATTGCTCGTGGTGGGCGTGGGTTTTGAACTGGTGCCCATGCTGCAGATGACACCGCTCTATTCCAAGTCCGTGGCGCGTTATCTGGGTCCGGCGATCCTGGCGCTGCTGGTGTTGTGGTCTGCGCTGCTATGGATGGACGACGGGCGCCCGGGCGCGCTCGCGGCCGCGTGTGCGGTCGCGATCGCGGCCGCCTACGCGCTTTTTGCCGTGGTCACCCTCGTGCTTCAGCAGCGGCGCCGGCGCCGCGTGCCCGATGTGACGCTGGATTTCTGGCGCGTCGGTATGAGCAGCCTGATCGGCGCGTGCCTTGCGTGGGGCCTTCGGGTGGCAGTCCCCGGCCCCTGGCCCGAGTCCATGGACATTCTGATCGGTGTGCTGGCGATGTTCGGATTTGCCGGCTCGGTCATCAGCGGCATGCTCTACAAGATCATGCCGTTCCTCGCGTGGTTTCACCTGCAGTCGATGTGCGCGCCCGGCACGCTGGCGCCGAACATGAAGAAAATCCTGCCCGATGTGCACCAGCGCCTGCAGTTGCGCGCGCAGGTCCTGGCACTGGGGCTGTTGTGCGCGGCGGCGTTGTGGCCGCGGCTGTTCGTCTATCCGGCCGCGCTGGCGCTGGCTGCCGCGGCCGTACTCCTGGAGGTGAACGTGTTCAGGGTCGTGCGCGCCTACCGCAGCCATGTGAAGGAAATGCGCGCGCGAGCGGCGTCGTCGCCAGCGCAGCCATCGTTGCAATAGGCAGGCAACGCATGTGCGCCATGTGTCTTCGTCGAAGGCGAGCGTGCGATGAATTCCCGGCCGCCGGCGCAATGCGCCACAGGCGTGCTAGCGGACAAGAAAACGGGTACGGGAAACCGCAGGCTTGGCGGGCAGATTCAGCATATGCGGTGCCGCGTTCGGGGGCACTTGTTTGCGGCGCTCGAGGCAGGCGGTGCAGCGCGATGGAGCGACCCGGTCCGCCCGCGAGATCCCCGCCAGTTCGGCGATCGTCTCCATGCTGCACGAACCGCAGTCCGCCACGCGTCCGAGTCCCCTGGCGATGCCGCAACCGATCAGCAGCCAGGCAACTATCAGCAACACGACTTCAATCATATAGACGACCTCCGCGGGTGTGTTCGGGTCCTTCGACGGGCTTGTCGTCCCTCGCGGACCTGATTCGAGTATCGCCGCTGCCGGGATCGGGCCTGGGGTGGAAAAGAGCCGGAAAAAGCGCTCAATTCGCTGGCTGCATCACCGCGCTCGGACAAGACCGGTGCTGCGTGCACCGTCGGCGGGGCGGGCAGCGTTTCATGTCACCGCCCGCGGGCACGCCTGAAACACCGGATGGAACGTCACAACATAGACTTTCCAGTGGCCGTCCCGCGGCATAGCCGGCGCACGGACTGGCGACGGCTCCCAGGTCGATGGCGCCAAAGCGAAGGTTTGCGCCTCGGGTCTAGCCTCGTCGGCGCGTCTACGGCGTGGGAACCGAGAATATCGAGCGGTAGCGTCCGGCGGCGAGCATTTCCTGGGCGTTCGTCCCGTAGCCAACGAGTATCTGCGTGGCGGGCAAGCCGGTGAGATTCGTGTTCGTCAGTATGTCCAGTTCCAGCGCCGCCGCGCTGGATAGCTGCGCATTTCGCATGAACGCGGCAATCGTTCCGCTCGCGATTTGTTGCGCCGACGGCGGCGCCCAGTTGCGCTGCTCGTCGAGCAGATAGAGCGAACCGTCGCCGAGGAGCGCCGCCACAAACACCTCGCACGGACCGCATCCGGATGCGGCGAAGCCCTGCGATGATGCAAAGCCGGAGCTGCCGATCAGGCTCGGTTTGAGGTTCGCAGTGAGGCTCAGCGCAGACAAATCACCCACACGCGAAGCGCGTGCCAGCAAAGGCGGGAGCTTCGACGCGGGCACCGTGTTCGCTGCGCCGGGATCGAGATCCAGCGCGCCGTCACCGCTCGCGTTCAGCACCAGCGTGAGGCTGTCGCGCTGGGCAAGCGTTCCTTCGCCCAGCGCGCCCGAGAAATTGCGCCCGGTTGACCACACCGTGCCGTCCGTGCGTTGAGCCACCGTGTGGTTCCATCCGGCGGCAACGCTGGCGATGTCCTGCAGGTCGGTCAGCGCAACGGCCGTCGAAGATCCGCTTGGCGCTGCCGCCCGTCCGAGTTGCCCCTCGCGGTTGGTGCCCCAGGTCCAGAGTCGACCGTCTGACGTAACTGCGGCGCCGTGGCCGCCGCCTGCGGCGATCGCGGTGGCCGAAGCAAGCCCCGTCACCTTGACCGGCGTCAGGCGATCCACGGCCGTACCATCGCCAAGTTGCCCGAAGGTGTTCGAGCCCCAGGCCCACACGGCGCCGCTCGAATCGAGCGCGAGGCTGAAGTCGGAGCCGCCCGCAACGCTGACGATGCCGCTCAGGTTTGCGACCTGCAGCGGAGCGGAACCATCCGTTCGGCTGCCGTTGCCGAGTTGGCCCGAGTCGTTGGCACCCCACGCCCATACGGTTCTGTCCACGCCGACCGCCAGGGAATGCACGGCACCCGCGGCGATCGCGTTGACGGCCGGCAAACCGGATACCAGGCTCGGCCGCCCCCGGTTGCCCGTTTGCCCAAGCTGCCCCCGTTCGAGCGCCCCCCAGGACCAAACCTGCCCGCTTTGGTCCAGCGCAAGCGAATGGTTGGTCCCCGCGGCCACGCTCACCACGTTGGCCAGGCCCTCGATCGGCGCTGGCGTGCTGCGCGGTACGGTTCCCTGGTCGCCAAGTTGATAATTGTTGTTGGCGCCCCATCCCCAGACGCGGCCGTCGCTGGATTTTGCCAGGACGTGGAAACCTCCAGCGGCAATCGCGTCGATCGAGGTCAGTCCGGACGTGCTGACCGGCAGATTGAAGATCGCCGCCGTGCCGTCGCCCAGCTCGCCATAGCCGTTCTCGCCCCAGGCCCACAGACTCCCGTCCGCGGTCAGAGCGAGCGAGTGCAATTGCGCGGAAAGCGAGGACGCGCCGGACAATCCGGGCACTTGAACGGCGGTCTTGTGGTAGACCGTATCGCCGTTTCCAAGATATCCGTGCTCGTTTCGCCCCCAGGCCCAGACCCTGCCGGCGCCGTCGCGAGCGAGCGCAAAGTACCAGCCGTCGCGGACTTCGACCACGCCCATCGCGCTCAATTCATCCACGCGTCTCACGACGCCGAGGGTGTTCACGCCGTAGGCCTGCGTACCCCACATCCAGACGCCGCCGTCGACGTCGATCGCCGTACTCGAATCGCCGCCTGCGAAAACGCGGGTAATCTTCGGCAGCCCGCCGAGCGCGACCGGGGTGGTGACCTGGCGCTCGTCCAGGCTACCGTTGCCGATGGTCCCGAACACATTGTTGCCCCAGGCCCAGACGCGACCGCTCGAATCCAGCGCAAGGTTATGGTAGGTACCGGCCGATATCGAGGTGATCCCTGACAGCGCCGTAATCTGCACCGGCACGCTGCTGTTGGTCTTGGTGCCGTTGCCGATCTGACCATAGTTGTTGGTGCCCCAGGCCCAGACTTGGCCATTGCCATCCCGCGCAAGTGCGTGTAAGGCGCCCGCCTCGATCGCCCTGATGTCCTGCAAGCCCGCCACCATCTTGGGAGCGAGGGACGCCTGGCCCGAGGTTCCCAGCACCGAGCCCCATGCCCAGACCTGCCCGGCATCGTTGAGCGCAAGCGCGAAGCCGTTGCCCGCTGCCACGGCGGTCGGCGTTCCCTGCACGCCTTCGATTTTGCGCGGCACATACCTGGGTCGCGTCGTGCTGTCGGCGAGTTCGTACGACGCATTCTGGCCCCAGGTCCAGATTCCACCGGCTTGATCCAGCGCCACCGAGAATTGGACGCCCGCCGCCATCGCCGCCAGCGGGCCGATGCCGCTCACTTTTACCGGCGAGACGGAATAGGCGCCCTGGCCGTTGCCCAACTGGCCCGAATCATTTGTCCCCCATGCAAGCACCGAAGCATCCGACTGGATGGCAAACGAATATTCAATTCCGGCGGCAATCTTGGGTGCGGGTCGCACGGTAACGGGGGCCGTCGGCGTCGCAGGGGTCGTCGGCGTCGCGGCACCGAGCAAATAGGACTGCTTGAGCAGTGCGGCAACGACTGTTGCCGGATCGACGGGGTTGAAGAGGGGGTTCGTTGTCAAATAGTCTACGAACTCGAGGTTCCCATCGACGTACCAATAGATCTCCGGAACGGATATTGCGGAGGAATTGCAGACACCTAAGGGCGACGAGGCGCTGCCCCAGATTCCGGAGGAATTGAATAGGCTGGTCGAAGACAAAGAACTCCCATAGGCTCCGGATGGATTGAGAATGGAAATGCGCGACGATTCGTCGGGACTCAACTCCCCGAGGATGATCGCGTTGCCGGAGGCATCCACGCCAAAGATGAGGGCGTTGCCGTCCATCCAGTACGGGAAGGACGTGCCCGAGTACGAAGTTTCATCGACGGTCTGACCGCAAATGGTGCGCGAATTGGCGGCATACGTTGCGCAGGACACGATGAACAGCAGAAGAAATACCAGAACGCGGCACATGAAAGTTACCTTTGCAACGAAATTTGAATGCGGGGCGGGCGCAAGGGCATACGCTGCCTTGAACGGGATCGAGCCGCGGTTTGGCACGGGGCTGGCGGCGACAGTCGCGTTCGTCAGGCGAGCTAGACGGCACGCTGTCGGCAGACGCCTTATCAGGATCCGACAGCGCGTACTTGTCACGATGTCGCCTTATCCGAATGGACCTGTTTGCATCAGGACGCGCGGCGGCGAATCCTTTGCGCCTGCCAACGCCTCCGAAGTGCTTCTCCCTACCCAAGAGCTATCATAAGTTGAGTGTCCGAACGATTGTCAAGTCCGTATGTCACGCAAAATCTACTGGGCGAGTTCTTATGGAGTCGGATCCGGCTGCGCGACGTAAATTTCGCGGAAACGCTGCGTCGCGAGCATTTCCGGATCGTCGGTGCCGTAGCCCACAAGGGGTCGCGTGCCGATCAGTCCGGTAAGGTCCGTTGCATCGAGAATTGAAACGACGTAGTGGCAGGCGCGGCCGGTCGCGGCAACTCGCCGCTCCTTAGACTGGCCGCCCAATTCACGGACCGGCGACGGTTGCCTGCCGACCGAAACGATCCACCGCGTCGCGGCCAGGAGATCGCTCGGGTGACAGGATTTGGCGTCCGAATATCACCGCCGCAAGTTTACTGTCGTACTTCGAGGTGTGGCCCGCCTAATGGTCGCGCGTTTTCCCACGAGGCCGTTGCAATGCCACGCGCCTCGCCAATCCGATCTCGTAATCATCGACTTTATTGGAAAAGTACGCGTAGAGGCTTTGTACATTCACATCGAGCCCGATGCTCTCAAAACCCTCGTCGTTCTTGTCCAAGGGCGAAAGACCCGTCAACACCGACTTGTATCGCTCTGGATCCCGGTCGTTCACCTGGGCGTATGCGCCAACGATTCGGAACATGTCGAACATCGAGTAGCCGAAATCGCGCATCAAAATCATCAGATCGAAGACGTCTCTTGATTTGGCTCGATCCGCCAGGACGAGTGTTTTCATCGCAAACAGCCCGTCGAGCCCGAGAATGTCGAAGCCCTGCGCCGTGCCAAGTGCACTTCGCTCGGCTCTTTTGAGATAGTCGATCTGCTTTCTCGGACGCTCCGGAGCCTTTCTCGCATGAAACGTGATTCGCGACCCGCCAACCGTGAAATCCTGAATGTGCTTTTCCATTCGCCCGCCGTGGTTTATCCGGAATGACGAGCGCTCGGCGTCCGTGATCAGGCTTTCGACCTTCAATCCCTTGGATTCGAGGGCGTCGAGCAGGGCAGCCAGGCGCGCGAGCGGAAGAAAGTCGCCAAACAAATTGAAAGCGAGGTCCTCGCTGACCCTGTGTCCGATTTGCAGTGCCAGTGCCGATCCGCCGACGAGCGTGAAGCCTTTGAGCGCAGGTTCGTCGCGCAGGAGCTCGAAAACGCGTCTCGTCCTGACGGGAAGGAGATCCGTCCTAAGCATGCGTCTTCGTCAATCCAGCGCTTTTCGCCTGGGCGAATCCTCGCTTGATGTTCCTGAGCATGCGACGCAGCATGGACGCCACATTGCGATCCTCGATGCCCTCGCAAAGCACGCTTACTCTGGCCATGCCGTAGCGCTTGCAAACCTGTGCCACGTCTTCGAAACGGTGCTTCTCAAGCACGCGAAAAATCAAAGCGTCGTCCTTGATGTTCGAATTCGACCAATCGTAGGCGGCAGACAAACCGATCTTTTCGGATTTTCTCATTGGCGCTTCCTGGTTTCGATTTTTGTTGTGCCGTCGCCAAGCACGCCGAACGAATTGTTCCCGTACGTGGTCACGGCCCCGTCGCTCTTTAGCGCATGTGTGTGCTGATATCCGGCCGAAATCGCGGGCGTTACCGCGTTTGTCGGGACGCAACGGATACAGCAGCGGATTGCGCTGAACATCCCGAAACTTCGCGCGGATGTCCTGGATGAACGTGACAGCCCGGCGAGGGTTGTCCTGGGCAATGTAGCCGGCGATGTTGTCCAGGTCGCCCTCGATGAAACCGGAGACTTCCAGCCGCATCAGGTCTCGGTGCCGGCAGCGTCCGCTATGGCCTGGTACTTACGTTCCAGACGGTCGAGCAGTTCTTCGGCCGGGAGGCCCGGCGACTTGTCGCTCAGGGCCTCCTGCCATAACCGGCGCAACTCTGCGACGCCCTGCCGGCGCAGGCTGCGCTTTTGCGTCCAGTCGCGAAGCGCGTCGCGAATGACCTCGCTGCTGGAGGCGTATTCGCCTGTGGCAACTGCGCCGCGAACGATGGCCACCATCTCTGGCGGCAGTGCGATGCTGATCTTCTCGGCGGTGCTCATGTTCCGTGCCTCGCAATTGGCGGTAGGAATAATTGCTACCACGATAGCAAACGGTGCGAGGTATGGCAACCGAGTACGTTCGACACCGAGTACGTTCGACCGCGAACGTTCGACACTGGGCACGATCTGCGGACTCCCTTACGTCGTTTGACCCGTGCGCTGGCTTGGTCGGGACATGGAGACTAAACTTGAAACGTGAACGGGCAACGCGAGCGCGACGCGACAACATGGTACTGGCGCGGCGCGACAGCAAGGGAGAGATACATGGCGACGAGAGTTCGGGCTGTCCGATTCATGGCGGCGGCGTTCGGCGTGGTTTGGCTCACGACGCTGCAGGCCGCCGTCCCGCACAGTGCCGAAATCGTCTCCATTACCGGCAAGGGCGAGTACCGCGTGCGGGCCACCGAGGCGTGGAATTCCGCGCGCGTCCGGCAGAAGCTTCTCGGCGGCCATTTCGTGCGCACGCTCGACCAGAGCAGCATGGCGCTGCTGTTCGCCGACAAGACCCAGCTTCGCCTGTCTCGCAACAGCATGTTCGCGATCAAGGCAATCGGTGACGGCAAAACCACCGATACGACGTTCTCGCTCCTGCGCGGCAAGTCATGGACCCAATCCAAGTCGGTGCCCGGGCGCCTGCGCATGCAGACGCCCTCGGCGACCGCGGGCATACACGGCACCGACTGGGTGATGGAGGTGGACGAGGCGGGCAACTCGGTTCTCACCGTGCTCTCCGGGGAAGTGGAATTCTCCAACACGTTTGGCGGCGTGACGGTGCGCTCCTCGGAGCAGGCGCTGGCCCGGCCGGGGCGGGCGCCCGAGAAACGCGTGCTGCAGAATCCCAGGGACCGGGTGCAGTGGGTGACCTCTCACCGCGCCGATCCGTCGCGCTACCCCGATCTGGCCGCGGCACCGGCATTCGCGCCGTTGCGCGCTGCGCTTGATGAGGGTCGCGCCCAGGACGCCCGCGCGCTGCTCACCGAGCGCCTGCGCCAGGATGCGGATGCGCCGGCGGGCGCATTCCTGCTCGCCGCGGATTTCGCGCTGGCCACAGGCGAGACCGACGCAGCGCGCGCGCTGGATGCCCGCGGTGCGGCGCGTTATCCGAAGGACGATCGCTTCCCGGCGCATCAGGCACGGGTGGCGATGTTCGCCGGCGACTGGGACCAGGCGCGCGCGATTCTCGCGAGGTCGCGCCCGGCCTTTGCCAATTCGGTCGAACTGGCGCTGGTCGCGGGCGAGATTGCGCGCTTCGACGGCGCCGGGCTGAAGGCGGTCGCCGAGTATCGGGCGGCGGTGGCGCGCGCGCCGCAGGATGCGCGCGCCTGGCACGGCCTGGGCGTGACCCAATCGGAGCGGGAAGATTTCGCGCCGGCGCGGCGGGCTCTCACGCAGGCAACGACGCTCGCCCCGCAGGCCGCCGCGCCGCTGGCCGATCTCGGATCGTTGGAGACGCTGGCGCAGCGCTGGAGCGATGCCGAAGCCGCGATCGACCGGGCGCTCGCGCTTCAACCCGACGACTACATCGCCTGGACGAGCAGGGGCGTGCTGCAATTGCTGCAGGGACGCAAGGAGGACGCGCTCGAATCCCTGCTCAAGGCCGGCCTGCTCGAACCGCGCTTCGCGCGTGCGCAATTGCACGCCGCCATCGCCTGGTATCAGCTCGGGCGGCGCGACGCCGCGCTGTCCGCGCTGGCAAAGGCCAAGCAACTCGATCCCAGGGATCCGCTTGCGTATTACTACGAAGCGATGATGCAGCAGGACGCGCTGGATCCGATGGCCGCCATCGCTGCCGCGCGCGAGGCGCTGGCGCGCTACCCGTATCTCAAGTCGCTGGCCCCCATCGCCACCGACCGACAGGGCAGCGCCAATCTGGGCAGTGCCTATGCGCTGTTCGGGCTGGAGTCCTGGGCGCGAAGAACGGCGCTGGAGAGCCGGCACCCGTTTTTCGCCGGCAGCTATATATTCCTTGCCGAGCGCACCGTGGAGCCTTACTTGCGCAATTCCGCGCTGGTGCAGGGCTATCTCACCGACCCGACACTGTTCGGCGCCTCGCCCAAGCTCACCACGCTGGGCCGCAGCCCCGGCGGATACCTGTCGGTCGCACTCGAGGCGCGCCACGCGCCGGCCGTTTCCTCCAGCGAGCCCTCGATTACCGCCAACGGGTACGCCGTGTCTCCGATACCGATGGCCGGTTTTGTCGAGATGGTGGCGCCGCGATTCCGCTCCGGCGATGTCGTGTTCGATGCCAGGGCGCCGAGCCTGGTGACCGCGCTGGGACTGCGGCCGAGCGCTCAGTGGGGCGTGTTCCTGTATCGCGACGAGTTTCGACCGCGCATCGAGCGCGTGAGTCTGGACACCGCGCAGGATCGCGCAAGCGGCGATGTGGTGCGCAGCGATCTGGGCGCGAGTTGGCAGATCGATCCGCGCACCGCGATGTGGGCGCGCCTGGGCGAGGGCTCGAACGATACGCTGGTGTCCAGCCGTGTTCAGCCCTGGGTCCGGAGCTTCAATCGGAGCGATCGCGACGGCGGCCTGCGCCTGACGCTGCGTCGCGCGAGCGGTGAGTGGACCCTCGGCTGGGAGGAGGGTAAAACGAGCACGCCGGCCCGGGTCGAGACCCGGGGAGTCAATGTTGTGGACAACCACACTGCTTCCGAGGCGGAGGGATCGCGCCTGTTCCTGTCGTGGAAGGGCAGCGCGGGCGCGCTGCGGTTGCAGGCGGACCTGGATTATTCGTCATTCCGCTTCGACCAGTCGCGCTTTTCGGTCGTGACGCAGGTGTCCTCGGGGCGCCAGTTCAGATTCGGGGAAAGACCCATCGCCGAAAAGCGCGAGACATGGTCGCCGCGCATCGGCCTGGCCTGGTCGCCGTCCGCGAGCGCGACCTATCGTTTCGCGTGGCAGCGCCTGGTGCGTCCGTCCACCGGCGCGAGTCTGGCGCCGCTCGATACCGCGGGCATCTCGCTCGATGTACCCGGACTGCAGCCCGGCGGCGCCATGAGGCGATCCAGGGCGCAGGGCGAATGGGAACTCGACGCGCGCAGTTTCCTGACTGCGTTCGCCGATCATCGGACCTTGCGCAACCTGTACGGCCCCGATGGCCAGGCGCTCAACGCCGAGGCAAGCCTTGCGCAGTACGACCGGCTGCGTCAACAGGGGCTCGCCGGCTCGCTGTCTCCCGAGGCGCTGGAGGCCGAACCGGTGTTCGCCGCCGGCACCGTCAACACCGCCGGGGTCATTTTCGAGCGCATCGCCGGCGAGCACTGGTCGTGGTCGGCAAACTACCTTCGCAGCCAGACCTCCAATGTTCCCTATCCGCTGGCTCCACTGCCATACTTTCCGAAGCACAGGCTGGGGTTCGGCGCGAGCTGGTTTGCCCCCGGGCGCTGGGTCGTGCGTGCGCAGGCTGCGCGGCGCAGCGAGCGCTTCGCCGAGGCGACCGCCAACACGCGTCTGGAACCGGATTGGGACGTGTCGCTGCGGGCCACCTGGCAGGATGCGGCCAAGCGCGCGTTGTTCGAGGTCTACGGCAATAACCTGGCGCGCAGCGACGACAGCCGCACGATCGGCGTGCGCGCTGTGTGGCGGTTCTAGACAGCAACCAACTTGCCGGTGACGATTCCGGCGAAGGATCCGGCGTTGGGTTTTTCTTACCTATCGCTTCTGGTTATGAAACTCCCGGTAGCGAGGCATTGAATATTTCCTTCCAAGCGACACTCGGCAAGTACGCCGGCCTGTTGGTAGCGCTCGCGGTATGGGCCGTCGTACTGGCCGCGAGCGAAACCCGGATCTGGCACGCGCTCGAGTTCCGCGGCTTTGACTGGCTGACGGTGCGCAGCGCGCCGGGGGAGTCGCGGCTGCCCATCGTAATCGTCGGCATCGACGATGCCTCGATGGCCGAATTGAAGCAGCGCTGGCCCTGGCCGCGCCGCCTGCATGCGCGCCTGATAGAGACTTTGCACGCGGCCGGCGCCGCGGTGATCGCGCTGGACGTGATATTCGATCACCCCACGGACCCGCAGGACGATGCTGCGCTGGAACGGGCCGTCTCTCGCGCCGGAAATGTGGTGCTTGCCGCCTCGCGCTTCAGCCAGGAGACGGCCCAGGGCATGCTGTGGAGCCGGATCGATCCGATCCCCTCGCTGCTTGCCGCGGGTGCGAAACCCGGACTGGTCAACATCGAATTCGAAAGCGACCAGGTGGTCCGGCGCTTCCCGCAGGCCGGCGAGTCCTTCTGGAAGGAGGTGCTGTTCCGGGTTCGGGAGGCCGTGCCCTCGCTGGAGTTCGATCCGACTTTGAAGTCCGACAGCCTGATTCGCTTCGTCGGGCCGGACCATTCCTTTGCGTACATCCCGTATTACAAGGCGCTGGAGGCGGGCAAGTCGGTGCCGAAGGACGTTTTCCAGGGCGCTCTGGTGCTGGTGGGGCGGGAGACGCTGGCCGCGGCCGACATCGGTTCGGCGCAGGTGGACGTGTTCGCCACACCGTTTACGGCCACCACGGGCCGGCTCACGCCGGGCGTGGAAATCCTCGCCACATTCATCGACAACTCGGTCAACCGATCGAGCATTCGCGAGATCGCGCCATGGGGCCGTGGACTCACGCTGCTGGCGGTCAGTCTCTGGTGCGCGCTGGTGCCGCGGCGCTTTCGTCCGCTGTGGAGCGCCCTCTCCGCGCTCGCGGCATGCGTCGCGGTCGCCTCGGCCAGCGCCGCGCTGTTCGTGTTCGACGCGTGGTGGCTGCCGGTGTTCAGCACGATTGCGGTCGCCGCCGGCATTTATGTGATCCAGGGTTCCTTCGCCTATGTCGTCGAACTGCGCAACAAGGCGCGTATCCGTGCCGCCTTTTCGCTGTTCGTGCCGGCTGCGGTTGCCGACAGCCTGGCCGCGCAGTCCACGGCGATCACCCCCGGCGGCGAGGAAAAGGAGTTGACCGTGTTGTTCACCGATCTGGCGGGTTTCACCACCGCCTCGGAGAATCTGCGTCCGGCGCAGGTTGCGCGCCTGCTGAACGTGTATTTCGAAACCATGACCGACATCGTGTTCCGGCACAAAGGGACTGTTCAGGGCTACATCGGCGATGCGCTGATGGCGTTCTGGGGCGCGCCCCTCCACGACGCGGCGCACGCGGCCCATGCGGTGGCCGCGGCGAAAGAGATCATCGCCGCCCGCGACGCCGTCAACCGCGACCTGCAGTCCGAAGGGCTGCCGAGCGTGAGCACGCGCGTCGGGGTGCACACCGGGCTGACCATTGTCGGCAACATCGGCTCCAAAGTCCGGTTCAACTACACCGCGATCGGCGACACGACGAATCTCGCCTCGCGTCTGGAAGGACTCAACAAGCGTTACGGCACCTGGCTGATTTTGAGCGGCGACACGCTTGCCCAGCAGCCCGACCGGGCGCGTTTTCGCCGCATCGAGCGGGTGCGGGTAAAGGGCCGCGACAAGTCCGTGGAGGTATTCACGCCCTGCGACGATCCCTGGCTGGTGGAGCAGGGCGACCAGGCGATTGAACTCTTCCGATCGCGCCGGTGGAAGCAGGCCGACGCCCTCTGGCAGGCCGTCCAGGAGCGCTATGCGGACGATCCGGTTGCGGCGTATTACCGGTCGAGGATCGACGCCTTCGCGACCGAGCCGCCGCCACCCGAATGGGATGGCATCGAGTCGATTTCGGAAAAATAACGCGCTTGCAAAAGTCGCGCGGCCGCCGGTGCGCGCGATTCGCCTTCCCGAATCGCTCCGGCAACCCTGCGCTTTGGGCCTGATCTTGCCGATAATTTATCCGTTAGTCTGAGATTCGAAGCATCCAACGCCTCGCTGCTGAGCCCGTACAATCGCCGTAAAGAGATGTAAAGCCTCATGCATTCAATCAGCTACAGCAATGGCCCGCAGACGGGGCGGGCAGCTTGGGCTCGGCCCGGACGTCGTCTTCCGTCATCCCATCTTCGAGGCATCGACGCATGTTGCAGGACTGCTTGGACCGCATGATTCGGCGTCCGCTTACGCTGCTGATGCTCCCCGCGCTGGGGGCGCTTGCGGTCTGCATGTTGTTCGTCGGGGTCGCTGTCGGCACCCGCCGCGCGCTGCCCGGGGACATGGGCACGCTCGCGCTGGTTGTTGCCGCGGCAATCGCAGCCGCGCTGGTTATTTCGCTGCTGCTCTCGGCTCTACTGCGGCGCGCCGTCTCGGGTCCGGTGCTGGAACTGGCCGAGGCGATGCAGAACATTACCGAGAAGGGGGATTACGCCGGGCGCATCGCGGTCGATTGCGGGGGCGATCTGGGCACGCTGTTCCTTTCCTTCAACCAGATGCTCGAGCAGATCCAGTCGCGCGACCAGAGGCTTGCGATCGTTGGCGAACGGCTGAATCTGGCGCTGGACGCCTCGGACATCAGTCTTTGGGACGGCGACGTCGCCAACGACAGCATCTACCTCGATGCGCGCTGGGCCGCCATGATCGGCGGGCCGCCCGGCGAAAGGCGCGTTACCTTGAGCCAACAGGCTCAACTGCTGCATCCGCAAGAGCGCGAGCCTATCGTCACCCAGATGCTGCTTGTTCTCAAGGGCGCGGTGCCGCTCTATGACGTCGAGCACCGCGTCAGAACGCCGTCGGGCGACTGGATCTGGGTGCACTGCCGCGGCAGGGTCGTCGAGCGCAATGCAAACGGGCGCGCGCTGCGCATGATCGGAACCAATATGGACGTCACGCAGCGAAAGCGCGACGAAACGGAACTGCGCCACGCCAAGGAAGCCGCGGAGGAGGCCAGCCGCGCCAAGTCGCAATTCCTCGCCAACATGAGCCACGAAATCCGCACGCCTATGAACGGCGTGCTGGGTATGACCGAGCTGTTGCTCAACACGGAGTTGGACGATCGCCAGCGCCGGCTGGCTGAAACCGCGCGCCGGTCGGGTTCGGCACTGCTGCAGATCATCAATGACATCCTCGATTATTCCAAGATCGAGGCCGGCAGGCTGGAGCTGGAGCGCGTCGACTTCGACCTGCGCGAAACGATGGATGACGTGGCCGCGGTGTTCGTGGAGTCGGCACATGCGAAACGTATTGAATTGATCCTGCACGTGGAGGAATCCGTTCCCCCGGCGTTGCGGGGCGATCCCGGGCGCCTGCGCCAGATCCTGACCAACCTGATTGCCAACTCGATCAAATTTACCAGTCAAGGTGAGATTGCCGCACGCATCGGTTTGGAGCGCAATCTGGGCGACCGCGTGGTGCTGCGCGTCGAGGTCAAGGATACCGGCATCGGAATTGATCCGGCTTTCCAGAGCCGGATCTTCGACGCCTTTTCGCAGGTGGACGGCAGCAACACGCGCTCCTACGGTGGAACGGGACTCGGGCTTGCGATCTGCAAGCGTCTCGTGGGCCTGTTCGGCGGCGAACTCGGCGTGACGAGCCAGATCGGCCGGGGATCCACGTTCTGGTTCACGGCTCCATTCGAGAAGCAGCAGGGCGCCGTGCCCTACGTGCCGGTCCAGCCTGCGACATTGCGCAATCTGCGCGTACTGGTGGTGGACGACAATGCTTCCAACCGGGACATCCTTTGCGACCAGCTCTCGGCGCAGGGAATGCGCGTGGACAGCGCCGCGGGCGGACAGGAGGCGCTTGCCGCGCTCTACGGGGCGGCGGGCCGCGATCCATTCCGAATCGCCATGCTGGACATGCAAATGCCGGGGATGGACGGGCTGGAGCTCGCGCGGCGAATTCGCGCCGACGCCGCACTCGAGGGCATCGAGCTGGTCGTGCTCAGTTCGATCGGCCACGATGTACCCACGCAGGTCCTGCGCGAACTGCGCGTGCGGCGCTGGTTTACCAAACCGGTGAGCCAGAGGCAACTGAGTGACTGCCTGGCCGGATTCGCTGGTGTCGGGGCGCAGGCGACGGGCAGCGCTGCCGCAGCCCCGCATTCGCCGGCGCGCGGCGCACGGGTCCTGAACGTGCTGGTCGCCGAGGACAATGCGGTGAATCAGGAGGTGGCGACGGCGATGCTCAGGGCACTGGGCCACACCTGCGATGTGGCCGCCAACGGGCGCGAAGCATTGGACGCCATCGGGCGGCATCGCTACGATGTGGTGCTCATGGACTGCCAGATGCCCGAAATGGACGGATTCGAGGCGACGCGGGTGCTGCGCGAGCGCGAAGCCGCGGCTGGCGCGCCGCGGCTGCCGGTGATCGCGCTGACAGCCCATGCCATGGAGGGCGACCAGCAGAAATGCATCGCCGCAGGTATGGATGGCTACCTCGCCAAGCCCTATGGCCAGCAGGACCTCGAAAATGAGATCAGGCGGAACACGGAGTCCGGGCAGGAGGCGTCTGCTTCGAACCTCGGGGCGCATGCCGAACATGCCGGGGCGGGGCTGGACCGCAGCGCGCTGGACAGTATTCGGGCGCTGGACGAATCCGGCGGTAGTAGCGTGCTCCACCGCGTAATCGCCATCTACTTGAAGAATGCGCCGCAACTGGTCAGCGCCCTGCGCGACGCCGTACAGACCGGTGATGAGTTGGCACTGGGCAGGGCCGCGCATTCACTCAAGTCGAGCAGCCTTAACGTTGGCGCGGCAAGGCTGGGCGGGCTGTGCCGCGAAATCGAGGCGGGCGCCAAGACGGGCCCTGCGGCCGCGATGGCGGCGCGGGTGGCGGGTGCCGAGTCCGAATACTTGCGGGTCGAGCAGTTGTTGCGCGCCGAACTGGCGGGGCCGGCCGAATGAGCGATCAGAAATCGGATGCCGGCAAGCCGCTGGTCCTCGTGGTCGACGACGACGAGGCGGCGCGGCTGCTCACCGAGATCGCGCTCACCAAGGCCGAATTTCGCGTCGTGCAGGCGGAAAACGGCAAGGATGCGCTGGACGTTTTTCAGGCCGAGCGGCCCGACATCGTGCTGCTCGACGTCAATATGCCCGTCATGGATGGCTTTCACGCCTGCAGCGCGCTGCGCAAGCTCCCCGGCGGGGAGAACGTTCCGGTGCTGATGGTGACCGGCCACGAGGACATCGGCTCGATAAACCGCGCCTACGAGGTCGGCGCGACCGATTTCCTCACCAAGTCCAACAACTGGGCCATCATCGCGCATCGGGTGCGCTACATGCTGCGCGCGGCGCGCGCGTTTGCCGAGCTGGAGAACAACCGGGAACGCCTGTCTTCGGCGCAGCGCATCGCCCGCATGGGAGGCTGGGACTGGTCCGCCGCTTCCGGGCGGCTGCACATGTCGAGTGAAGTCTGCGACCTGTTCGGGCTCAAAGCCGAGGTTTTTGCGGGTACGTACGAAGGCCTGGAGCGGTACATCGACAGCGCCGATCGAGTGCGCGTGCGGGATGCCGTGCGTGCGGCGCTCAAGGGCGAGCAACCCTACGACGTGCATCATCGACTGACGTTGCCCGATGGATCGCAGCGCTATGTACACGCCAAGGCCGAAGTCCGTTACGGCGCGGGCGGTCGGGCGCTCGCCATGCACGGGACCATCCAGGACGTGACCGAACGCCGCCTCGCCGAGCAGAAAATCCACAGCCTCGCCTACTACGACAGCCTCACCAGCCTGCCAAACCGGCTCCTGTTCCGCGATCAGTTGGAGCGAGCCATTGCGCTATGTACCCGGGAAGGGCAACAGCTTGCGGTGATGTTCCTCGATCTGGACAAGTTCAAGCGTATCAACGACACCCTGGGTCATTCGGTCGGAGATCAGTTGCTCACCGCCGCAGCCGAGCGCATTGTCAACTGTCTGCGCGGCAGCGAAGTGGTGAGCCGCGACACGCCCGGTGAGAGCGGCGCGGACGACGCGCAAGCGGCCCAGAAAGAGTCTGCGAACCAAGTGGGGCGCCAGGGCGGGGACGAATTCACGCTGTTTCTGGCCGGCGTCGGCGAGCCGCGCAACGCCGCCAAGGTCGCGCGGCGCATTCTTTCCGAGCTTGCTCGACCGTTCGTACTGGGACCGCACGAGATCGTAGTGAGCGCGAGCATCGGCATCGCCGTTTGCCCCACCGATGGCGAGGACGTGGAGACGCTGCTGCGCAATGCGGACGCCGCGATGTACCACGCCAAGGAGCAGGGCCGTAACAATTACCAGTTCTATAACCGGGCGATGAACGCCGAGGCGTTTCAGAAGCTGTCCCTGGAAGGCCATCTGCGCAAGGCGCTGGAGCGGGGAGAATTCGTGCTGCACTACCAGCCGCTGGTGAGCGTTGCCAGCGGCGCCATAGTGGGAGCAGAGGCGCTGATACGCTGGCGCCATCCCGAACTGGGATTGGTATCGCCGCTGGAGTTTATCCCTTTGGCCGAGGAAACCGGCCTGATCATTCCGGTGAGCGAGTGGGTGCTCGAACAGGCGTGCCGCCAGGCGGTGGCATGGCGCAAGGGCGGTTCGCCGCCGTTGAAGATCTCGGTAAACATATCCGGAATTCATTTCCGCAAGGGCAGCATGCCCGACGCGGTGGCGCGGGCGCTCGAGGCGAGCGGCCTGGAGCCGCGCTACCTCAAACTGGAACTGACTGAAAGCGTGCTGATGCGCGAGATTGACACGACCCTCGCGACCCTCGCGCAATTGAACGACATGGGCGTGCAGCTTTCGATAGACGATTTCGGCACCGGTTACTCGTCGTTCAGCTATCTGCGCCGCTTTCCTTTGGACACCCTCAAAATCGATCGCTCCTTCGTGCGCGACATCCCGGGCCGCTCGGACGTCGCCGCCATCACGCGCGCAATCATCGCCATGGGGCGCAGCCTCAGGCTGACCCTGGTCGCAGAGGGCGTGGAGACCCATCCGCAGCTGGAATTCCTGCGCGAACTCGGCTGCGACGAGTACCAGGGCTACCTGTTCAGCGCCGCGGTTGAGCCCGGGGAGTTCGAGAAACTGCTCGAGCGCGAACGCGAGGCCCGGTTGCAGAATCAGGTCTAAACGGGCCGCACGGGCGATTCGGCTTGTTTGCGACCGCGTAAAGACATCAGCCCACCGCGGGTTGCGCCGCGGTTTCGGTTCGGGCTCCGCGGCGGGTTCTTGACACGGCCTTCCGACTGGTACATAGTTTGGCATTAGGTTAGTCCTAATGTTCAGGACGCCACGACTCGGAGGGGGTCACTTGGACCATAGCGTACCCGTGCGCGCGAACGGCACTGTCGAGAGCGGCAAAAGCGCCGGCGTGCCCCTCGCGCCATTGGAGAAGAACCTGTTTCGCCAGTTGGGACGCAGGAAGGCCTATGAGGAAGTTGCCGACCAGATCCGCGGCAGCATTTTCAGCGCCGCGGTCAAAACTGGCGAGCGACTTGCGACCGAGCGCGACCTTGCGGTGCAGTTCGGCGTGAGCCGGGTTGCCGTCCGGGAGGCGGTGCGCACACTCGAACTGAGCGGACTGCTGGCGGTGAGAAAAGGCCCCCGGGGCGGGATTTTCGTCGCCGCCGACCATCAGCGCCCGATCACCGACACCTTCTGCAATCTGCTCGCCTGCGGCCAGGCGCGGCTGCGCGACCTGTTCGAGGTCAGGATGTTGATCGAGCCGTATGCCGCCGAGCGCGTGGCCCGGATCGGCACGGCGAAGAATTTAGCGGCGCTTGCCGCGCTCATCGGGCAGGCGGACGCCGAACTCGCCCGCGGCGCGAGCATCAGGAACATCAATATCGAACTGCACCGCCAGATCATACGCATGAGCCGCAACCCGGTGCTCGCCGCGGTCGGCGAGACCGTGCTGACAATGCTGGCCGAGCGGCTCAAGCCGGTCGGGAACCAGTCGCCCTCGCGCGTGGCGCTTCGCCTGCACAAGAAGATGCTCGATGCATTCAAGGCGCGCGATTGCGCCGCGGCGCGGCGCATCATGGAACAAGACATCGCGTCGGGGGGCAGGCGATTCGCGCTGCTCGACGCCACATACCAACCCCCTCGAAATAAGGAGTAGCGCATGGACAGGAGCAGAGTTATCGGCATCAAGAGCCTGGGCGACTGGATGCAGGTGGTCGAGTCGATCGGGGAATTGAAACGCATCAAGGCAAGTGTGGATTGCGACCTGGAAATGGGCACCATCACCTATATGGCGGGCAAAACCGTCGGCGGTCCCGCGCTGCTGTTCGAGAACATCAAGGATCATGTGGGCTCGAAGCTGTTGTTCAATCCCTTCGGCAGCAGCCTGAATCGCGTGGCGATCTCCATTCGCGAGCAGCCGAGCAAGGATGCCCTCGGCATGGTCCGCGTGCTGAGCGAAAAGATGAAAAAGCGCGTTGCGCCGGTTACGGTGGATGCGAAGGACGCGCAGGTCAACCAGAACATCGAGTCGGGCGACAAGATCGACGTCACCCGGTTTCCCGCGCCCAAGATGTGGCCGCTGGACGGCGGGAAATACATCGGGACGGCCGATTCGGTGATCACCATGAATCCTGAAGACGGACGCGTCAACCTGGGCACCTACCGCCAGATGATCCAGGGGCCCAAACAGGTCGGCTTCTATTCCTCGCCGGGCAAGGACGCAACGCTGGACAAGCAGCGCTGGTGGGACCGCGGCGAACCCGCACCCGTGGCCGCGGTCTACGGTCTGGATCCACTGCTGTTCCTCGCCTCCTCGACATCCTTCCCCAAGGATGTGTCGGAGTATGAATTCGCGGGCGGCATCAACGGCTCGCCGATCGAAGTGTTCAAGAGCGACGTCACCGGGCTCACCTTGCCCGCGCACGCGGAACTCATCGTCGAAGGCTTCTCCTATCCGGGGCAGACCGCAGAAGAGGGACCGTTCGGCGAGTTCACCGGCTATTACGGCCGCCCGGGCGGAGCCACGCCGTACATCGACATCAAGACCATTCGCTACCGCAACGACCCGGTGGTGACCAGCGCGCTGATGTCCGACGGCTGGTCCAACGAGTGTGGCCTGATGTGGGCGATGGCCAAGGCCGCCAAAGTTTGGACCGATCTGAATGCGATGGGGGTTCCGGGGATTCGGGGCGTCTGGTCGCCGCCGGAGGCCGCGGGCTGGGGCATGACGGTGGTGTCCATCAAGCAACAGTACGCGGGCCACGCGGCGCAAGTGGGCGCGCTGGCGGCGCAGTGCATGGGCGGCGCGTATTTCACCAAGTACATCATTGTGGTGGACGACGATGTCGATCCGACGGACCTGGGCGATGTAATGTGGGCGATGGTCACGCGCTCGCGGCCGTCGGCGTCGATCGACATCCTGCGCGAGACCTGGAGCACCTACCTGGATCCGAGCCTGAATCCGCCGGAAATCCGGCCCTGGGGTTCCAAGTGCATCATCAATGCCTGCAAGGAGTACAAGTACATCAAGACCTTTTCTCGCCGCAGCCTGCTGAAGAAGGAGGTCTACGAATCGGTGTGCGCGCGCTGGACCGAACTGGGCTTCGAGGGCGATCCGCCGCGGATCACCAACTTCGAGAACTTCGAAGGCCAGGTGCATATCTAGCGCACGCAGTCCGGGGCTGCCGGCGACGCCGCGCTCAGCCCCGATTCACCTGAGTCCCCGCCGCAAATGTGCCTGCCGCGGTCCGAATTGGAGTAGCCATGTCTCTTGCCCGACTTGACACCCGACTTGAAACCCGACTTGATACATCGGGCACCGAGTCCGCTTCCGCGGCAACGTCCGAGCTTTCGTTGCGGCGCTATCTGGAAGAACTCGAACGCGATTCTCCGGCCGATGTGATCCACGTGCGCTCCGCGGTCAATCCCGGAGCGTTTGAAGCAACCGCGGTGCTGCAGCGGCTGGAGGAATGCAATCGATATCCTTTGGTCGTGTTCGACAAGCCGCAGGCGCAGAACGGGAAGCCTTCGGCGTTTCCCCTGGTCAGCAACGTTTTTGCGACGCGCGAGCGTTGCGCCCGCGCGCTCGGCCTGCGTGCTGATCAGGCGTACCAGGCGCTGGGAATGGAATACGCCCGTCGCGAGGAACGGCGCATTGCGCCGGTGGTGATCGAGGCCGCCGCGGCGCCGGTGAAAGACGTCGTGCGCCGGGGCGATCAGGTGGACCTGCGGGAGTTTCCGATCGTGCGCCACCACCGGATGGACGGCGGCCCCTACGTCGACATGACCCCGGTCATGCGCGACCCGGAGAGCGGCGCCTACAACATCGCGTTCCTGCGCAACCAGTACAAGGGGCCGCGCAAACTGGGCATCCACATGTCGCCGCGCCACAACTGGCAGATCGCGCGCAAGCACGAAGAGGCCGGCCGGCCCACGCCCGTGGCGATCGTTGTCGGACACCATCCGGCGTTCTACATCGGCGCGCTCAACGTCTCGGCGTTCGGCGAGGACGACTACCACGTCGTGGGCTCGATCGCGGGACAGGCGCTGCGCCTGACGCCGAGCGAAACCTGGGGTGCGGATTTTCTGGTCCCGGCGGACGCCGAACTGATCATCGAGGGCGAGATCGCGCCGGGTGAGCGCGAGGCCGAGGGGCCCTTCGGCGAGTTTCCAGGCACCTACGGCCCGCAGCGCGTGCGCTGGGTCATCAATGTCACGGCCGTCACGCACCGGCGCAATGCCATTTACCAGGACGTTTTCGTCGGCCACCGTGACAACTGGGTGCTGGGTTCCTTTCCCAAGGAAGGCAGCATTTTCAACCGCATCAAGGGCGTGGTGCCCACGCTGAAGGCCGTGCACCTGCCCACCAGCGGTGTCGGCCGTTTCCATTGTTACATCAGCATCGACAAGAAGGTCGACGGCGAGTCCAAGCAGGCGGCGCTGATCGCGCTGGGCGCCTGCGACTTCGTCAAACACGTGATCGTGGTGGACTCGGACGTGGATGTGTTTCGCGAGGAGGAAGTGCTCTGGGCCATCGCGACGCGGGTGCAGGCCGACCAGGACGTGGACATCATCCGCAACGTCAAGGGCGCGACCCTGGACCCGTCGCAAACGGACGACATCCTGACCGCCAAAATGATCATCGACGCGACCCGACCGGTCCGCCGTCCTTTCGAGGCGCGCATCGACGTTCCGCGCGAGGTCGTGGAGCGCACGGATCTCGAGCAACTGATCGGGCGTGAGCAAATGGCTCGCCTGGGACTTTAGTCAGTTACGAGTTTAATGGCGACGATGCCGGAAAAGAATCCGGTTTTGTGTATACGTCTCTCGATTGCGGACCGTTGCGCCGTTTGCGACGGTCCGCAATCGGGAGAACAGAGGCGTCAAAGCAATCCAACCCGTCGGTTCCGATTTCGCCGTTCTAGGAGGCACACTTGGCACGCATCTTCTGGGTCGTCTGTCCGCGCTGCAAAGAGCGTTTCTACGCCCACTATGAAGACTTCCGGCACAAGCTCTGGAAACTTCGATGTCCGTTCTGCGAGCTGGAATTCGCCCAGGAGGAGAGTCCTCGCATTGACGAGTAGCTCTCGTGTCGTGCGGGCACTGGACGGGGGCATGGGATGGACAGGAGTGAGTTCGACTACGTGATCGTGGGCGGCGGATCGGCGGGCTGCGTGCTCGCGCACCGCCTTAGCGAAGATCCGGCGACCAGGGTGCTTCTTCTTGAAGCCGGCGGGCGCGACATCAATCCGCTCATCTCCATTCCGCTCGGCATGGGAAAGATGCACGAGCACCGCATGCACGACTGGGGCTACGAGACCGAGCCCGAACCCAATCTGGACAACCGCCGCGTCGATGTGATGCGCGGCAAGGTGCTCGGCGGCTGCTCGTCGATCAATGTCATGGCCTATACGCGCGGCCATTCCGGCGACTACGAGCGCTGGGCGCGAAACGGCGCGGCGGGGTGGAGCTACGAGGAGGTTCTGCCCTTCTTCCGGCGCGCAGAGACGTGGGAGGGCGGTGCGAACCGCTGGCGCGGCGGGCAGGGGCCGCTGGGCACGCAATCGGCGAAGACCGCGGATCCCATCTTCGGTTCGTGGATCGAGGCCGGGGGACA
>Ga0326597_10002850_pt1 | contig 25571 bp, 20 predicted proteins | sample RVTome_12_FD_203789 | JGI IMG/M metagenome (GOLD analysis project Ga0326597, IMG submission 203789) | Soil microbial communities from uranium-contaminated site in the Upper Colorado River Basin, Wyoming, United States - RVT100D185 | ecosystem: Environmental > Terrestrial > Soil > Contaminated >... | reverse complement strand
GGCCGGCGTGGGCCAGCGATTGATGAACGGATAGAGATAGGCCTCGGGATCGAGCGCGAGCGCGAGGATGCCCAGTGCCCGGCTTCGCTCATCGAGGATGGGGACCAGGACGCTCAGATAGATTCGTCCGTCGTGCTCGTTCCGATAAAAGTCCTCGAAGGTCACCGTTCCCGATCGCAGGACCTCGGGCACGTGCCTCGCGATCACGGAAGAGACCGGAGCCCGCCCCTCGGGAACCGCCAGCCGCGCGAGCCCCCGGGCGTCGAGCAGGGAGACCTGGTCGTACCGATAGTGCGTCTGAGTCTTGGTCAGCCAGCTCCAAAGCTGCGCTTGCGCCTCGGCATCCTGCGGGTTGTCGATCAGGCGCCGCACCAGCGCGGAAAAGGGGGCGTTGCCCAGGAAGAGAGAAGCGTCACCCAGCCGCTCCGACCTCCATTGCGTCAGTCCGCTCGTCGTCAACTCCGCCACGGCCAGGAGCTCGTGCTCCACCTCGGCGCGGTAGTGCCTTGCGGCGCTGCGGAAATACAGCCCGCCCACCGTGACGATGCCCGCGGCAAAGAGGACGAACACGAGCACGAGCCGACGCGGAACGCCCTCCGGAGGCGCCGTCGTTCTCGCCGCCGACCCGGCCTGCCGGCCGGCGAGGGCCAGCAGTGCCGTCCCGAGCGCCGCGAAGGCGATGCTGGTCGTCCCCGCGGGCGGGATGAAGGACCCGCCGTAGAACAGCGGGCTTCCAAACAGATAGGCCAGGAGCAGCACGGAGCTCGTCGCGAGCAAGAGACAGGCAGTCCACCAGGCCGCTTCGGCGCGCCAGGGGCGGCTCGAGGAGGACGGAAGCGACCCGAGGAACGACACGCTGGCCAGCAGGAAGCACACCGCCGTCACCGGGGACATGTGCCCGACTGGCGCTTCGCCCACCGTGCCGGTCGCTGCAAAGCCGAGGAGTTCTGCAGCCGGGCGGATTCCCAAGAACGACAGCAGCAGCAGCAGCAGCGCGACCAGCGCGCCCGCAGAGTTCACTGCTACGCCGACTTGATTCGCTCGGCGGCTCAGCGGCGAGAGGGCACGGAGGAGGGCGGCGATCCCGTAGAGGACGAACAGCAGCGCCGTGCTGGGCGCCATCGGGATCTTGTCCGACCCGAAGCTGGCCAGGAAGGGAAGCCCCAGGGTCCAGCCAAGAAGAGCGAGGAAACCGAACCCAGCCGCGACAGCTCCGCAGAGGCGAACCGTCCTCAACTCGTCACCGGCCCAACGTCAGTTCGGCAAGGTGCCCTGTGAGGGGATTGGCGAGAGCGATTACGGGGGGGGCGTGCATGCGCTGTGGGGCGAACCCGCGAGACACCACGTCCTGCTGAGCAGAGGCGCCCTCTCTAAGAAGGTCTGAAGGGACTCGCGCACCAATGCGAAAGGCCCGCCAGCCAACGATTGTTACGCGTTGTGGTTTAGATGGTAACACGAAGGGCAGATGCCGCAGAGGCTCTACACCCCTCGACCCGACGGCGCAGTGCCACACGAAGGACACGGGCCACGGGCCCATGGTCTTCCTCCGCATTTGGTCGCCGCCCGCCCTCAGCCGTCGCGTTCTTGTCGTCGACGACGACTCATCGACCGCTCAGCGGTCAGCGCTTCGGCCCGCCCACGGTCGGCCCCATCGACCGGTACCACAGCTCGTCCACCGCGCCCGCCTGCAGCATCTTGGCCGCGTAGACGATCTGGCCCGTGTGCACCGCCCAGTGATGGGACGTGCGTTGCACCAGGGCCAGCGCGGTGAAGGGCTCGCCGGCGCGATCGCCGACTTCGAGCAGCCGGGTGGGGTCCAACCCGTCGAGGACGCGCCGGGTCTCCTCCGCGGTCTCGCGCACGAGCCGCTTCAGGTGGTCCTTGGGGAGCGGCCCGCGCTCGGCGAACTCGCGCGGCCGGTCGCGGCGGTAGTCGGAGCCGCCGAGGCCGCGCCCGATGAAGTGCCTGCTCGACCCGCACACGTGCAGCACGAGGTTGCCGACGCTGTTGCTGCGGTCGTTGGCCCGCCACCAGATCTGGTCGTCGGTGAGCAGGTCCAGGCACGCTTCGACCTGGGCCGGGAAGCCCTTCACGAGGCGCTCGCGCGCATCGTCGAGCAGCGCCCGGCCCAGCTCCGGGATCACAACCCGATCCACTCCAGCCCGGCCATCGCATACTTCTTGATCTCCGCCTCGTACTTCCGGAACAACTCGATGTTCGCGGGCGGCACGTCCATGCTGCGGGCGCTCTCACGCGCCTGCTCGGCCGCCGCGCGCCCCTGCTGCGTCCCCGCGCGCGCCTGCTCCATGGCCTCCGCGGCCTTGGCGTACGCGTCCGCCGCCGCGTCGGAGACGCTTTTGCCCCCCGTCGCCTTCGCCACCTCCGCCGCCCACGCGGTCTTGTAGACCTGCTCGACCATGAAGCGGTACTCGTCCTCGCTCATGCCCACGTCGGCCAGCGCCTGGGCCTGGGCGATGCGGATCTCGTTGACCACCGAGAAGCCAGTGGTGACGTCGCCCCAGTCGCCCTGCTTCTTCTGCCCCATGGCCTCGAGGGTCGCGCGGTGCTTCTCGTAGACGAGGAAGACCCGCTTGCGGATGTCGAGGAACTTCACGAAGCGGTCCTCCCGGATCACCCCGTCCGCCGGCCGGTCGAAGGGCGCGGCGTTCGCCTTCTCGTGCAGCTCCTCGATGCGCCTCTCGTTGCCGGTGATCGCCTCCGTCTTGCCCTTCAGCCAATACGCGCCGCTGAAGACCGCCACCGCCACCACCATGACGCCGAGGATGAGGGCCACGCCGCATCCGATCGCGATCTTGCCACCGGTGGTCACGGGAGAACCTCCTAGGGCGCCGATGTTAGGAGCCTCCGGCGGGGCGGTCAAGGAGACGATCGGGCCCGGGCGCGATATGATGGTCGACCGCATGGCGGGATCCGGGCCGGCCCGGTGAGGAGTGGAACGTGGAACAGACATGGCATGACGGATTGAGCCGCACCGCGCTGGTCGAGCTGGTGGAAGCGCTGCTCCTCTCCATGGACAAGGCGGTCCCGCGCCTCGACGCCATCGCCCATCACCTGTCGCTCATCGCCCAGCACGACGGCGAGCACGAGGTCATCGGCGGGGTGAGCGACCAGGTCGCGGACATCAGCGACGAGCTCTACGCGGCCAGCGACCGGGACAAGCTGCGCGAATGGGGCAACGAGATCGACGCCCCCGAGAAGGCGCACTGAGCGCTCTCGCCAAAGTCGGGGTCGTCTCCCTCGGCTGCCCCAAGAACCTCGTGGACAGCGAGGTCATGCTGGGACGGCTCCGCGCCGGCGGGTACGAGGTCGTGGCCGACGCCCGCCAGGCCGAGGTCATCGTCGTCAACACCTGCGCGTTCATCGACCGCGCCAGGCAGGAATCGGTCGACACCATCCTGGAGATGGCCCGCGAGAAGGAGGCCGGCCGCGCGCGGTGGCTCGTGGTGACGGGATGCCTCTCGCAGCGCTACGACGCCGAGCTGCGCCGCGAGATCCCGGAGATCGACGCCACTCTGGGCACGGGGCAAGTGGACGAGATCCTGCGCGCGGTCTCCGGGGAGGCCACGACCACCGACGCCGCCGAAGGCCCGCCGACCTGGGTGTACGACCACACCACCCCGCGGGTGCTCTCGACGCCTTGGTACATGGCCTACGTGAAGATCAGCGAAGGCTGCGACTACACCTGCTCCTTCTGCATCATCCCGACCCTGCGCGGCAAGAACCGCAGCCGCAACGTGGAGGACATCGCGAGCGAGGTGCGCGGGCTGGCCGCCCAGGGCGTGCGCGAGATCGTGCTCGTGGCCCAGGACTCGACCCGTTTCGGCCTCGACCACGGCATCCGCGACGGCCTCGCATACCTGCTGCGAAGGCTGGGCCGCATCGAAGGCATCCGCTGGATCCGCGTGATGTACGCCTACCCGGCGACCCTCAGCGACGGCATCCTGGACGCGATCGCCGGCGAGGAGAAGGTGGTCAAGTACGTGGACATCCCGCTGCAGCACGCCAGCGACGCCGTGCTCAAGCGGATGAAGCGCCCGACCGGGCGCGGCCACCTGCAGGGGATGGTCGGCCGCATCCGCGGGCGCGTCCCCGGCGTGGCCATCCGGACCTCGTTCATCGTCGGCTTCCCCGGGGAGACCGAGGCCGAGTTTGCCGAGCTGCTGGCCTTCGTCGAGGCCTGCGAGTTCGACCATCTCGGCGTCTTCACCTTCTCCGACGAGGAGGGCACGACCTCGTTCGACCTGCCCGGCCGCGTTCCCCAGGCCGTGAAGGAGCGCCGCAAGCGAAAGCTGATGGCCGCTCAGAAGGCGATCTCGGCCCGGCGGAACCGGGGGCGGGTCGGCGAGAGGGTCGAGGTCCTGGTCGAGGGGACACACCCGGACACGGACCTGCTGCTCCGCGGCCGGCTGTCCACCCAGGCCCCGGAAATCGACGGGATGGTGATCCTGAACGACGGAATGGCGGCGCCGGGAGCCTTCGTGACCGCCCGGATCACCGATGCCCACCCCCACGATCTGGTGGCCCGGATCGTCGATTCCTGATATCCTTATCGTTCCAGCTCGGGGTGATGCACCAGAGTGGGCTCGCCCCACTCTTTTTTTTGGGGGTTCGGGGCTGAAAACAGGGGAGGCGTCGGAGGTGGTTCGAGCCGTGGCGCAGCGGGTCGTGGACGGCCGTGGATTCGAGCTCGTCGACGTCGAGGTCAAGCGCGGCCGCGGTGAACAGGTCGTGCGTCTCTTTGTGGACAAGGAGGGCGGAATCGGGCTCGCCGAGCTGCAGTCGGTCTCGGAAGAGGTCTCCGCCATCCTGGACGCCGAAGACCCCATCGAATCGACCTACACCCTCGAGGTTTCTTCCCCCGGCCTGGACCGACCTCTCAAGAACGAGGCCGACTACCGACGGTTCGTGGGCCGCCTGGTGAAGGTGGCGAGCTACGAGCCGGTCGAGGGGCGGCGCCATTGGACGGGCCGCTTGCAGTCCGTGGACGACGGCACGCTCGTGGTGGTGCTGGAGAAGGAGAAGGGCGTGGTCGCCCGCGTCCCCCTCGCCAAGGTCTCCCACGGCCGGTTGGAAGTGGAGTTCAAGTAAGGCCATGGCAAATCTGCTCAGGCAGCAAATCGACCAGATCAGCCGGGAGAAGAACATCAATCCCGAGGTGATCATCGCCGCCATCGAGGACGCGATCCTCACCGCGTCCAAGAAGTACTACAAGAACAACGAGGACCTGCGCAGCCGGTTCAACAACGAGACCGGCCTCATCGAGGTGTTCGCGGTCAAGCAGATCGTGGAGACGGTGGAGATCGCGGAGACCCAGATCAGCCTCGAGGAGGCACGGAAGCTCATCCCCGAGGCCGAGGTGGGCCAGGAGATCGAGTTCCCCAAGCCGACGGACATCCTCGGCCGCATCGCCGCCCAGACCGCCAAGCAGGTCATCTTCCAGAAGGTGCGCGAGGCGGAGCGCGACAACGTGTTCGCCGAGTACTCGGGGCGCGTGGGCGAGGTCATCAACGGCATCATCAAGCGCCAGGAGATGGGCGACTTCGTGGTCGACCTGGGGCGGGCGGAGGCGCTGCTCCCGCGCAAGGAGCAGAGCCGGGCCGAGACCTACCAGACCGGCGACCGCGTGCGGGTGGCCATCGTCAAGGTCCTGAAGTCGGCCAAGGGCCCGCAGGTGGTGGTGAGCCGGACCGATCCCGCACTGTTGATCAAGCTCTTCGAGATGGAAGTCCCGGAGATCTACGACGGCACGGTGCAGATCAAGGGCTGCGTCCGGGAAGCGGGGGAGCGCGCCAAGGTGGCGGTCATCTCCCGCGAGAAGGACGTGGATCCCGTGGGCGCCTGCGTCGGCATGAAGGGCACGCGCGTGCAGTCCATCATCCGGGAGCTGCGCGGGGAGAAGATCGACATCGTGGAGTGGAACGACGACGCCGCGACCTTCGTGGTCAACGCACTGTCTCCGGCCAAGGTGAGCCGCGTCTCGATCCTCGACGAGGAGCAGCGGATCATGGAGGTGGTGGTCGAGGACAAGCAGCTCTCCCTGGCCATCGGCAAGAAGGGCCAGAACGTGCGGCTGGCGGCCAAGATCGTGGGCTGGCGCATCGACATCAAGAGCGAGGAAGAGAAGCGCCAGGAGGTCGAGGCGGAGATGGCCCGCATGGAGCGCATCGTCGAGGAGCTCCGCAGCCTGGAAGGCGTCGGCGAGAAGGTCGTCCAGAGGCTCATCGACTCCGGGCTGGCCGGACTCGCCCACATCCTCGAGATGACCGACGAGGAGCTGTGCCAGATCGAGGGCATCGGACCCAGGACCGCGGAGAAGATCCGCGAGGCCGCGACCGCGGGCAAGGTCGACTGGGACCGGCGCGACGCGGAAGAGGCGGCGCGGGTGGAGGCCGAGCGGGTGGAGGCGGAGCGCCTCGCCGCCGAGCAGGCCGAAGAGGAGCGCCGCCTGGCCGAGGCGCAGCTCGCCGAGGAGCAGGCGGAGGCGGAGACGGACGACGGTGCGGAGTCGCCGGCGGCAGGGGAGGTGGCCTCGGACGAGGCGCTGGCGGTCGCGAGCGCGGAGCCGGCGGGCCGCGTGGCCGATGCGTCGGATCACGGAGGAAAGCCGGATGGGGAACGTTAGGGTCTTCCAGCTCGCGAGGGACCTGAACCTCTCGAGCCAGGAAGTCATCGACCGGCTGAAGAAGCTGGGCGCGGACGCCAAGACCGCGAGCAGCTCGATCGACGAGGACACCGCCGACAAGCTGAAGCGAGCGCTCAAGATCGACGCCCTCACGTCGCGCAAGCGGCGCATCTACGGGAGCGAGGAGGACGAGGCCGAGCGGGAGCAGCAGGAGCAGGCGCAGGCCGCCCGAATCGCCGCGGAGCGCGAGGAGCGCGAACGCGCGGCCGCCGAAGCCGCCGCCGCCGCCGAGGCGCGCAAGGCGAAGAAAGCTCGTCCGCGCACCGAGAAGGAGCTCGAAGCCGAGCGCCGGGCCGCCAAGGCCGCGCCGGTGGAGGAGCCGCCCCCCGCTCTGCTGCACGCGCCCGGCGCGCCCCGCCTGGCCCCCAAGGTCGCGCCGCCGCCTTCGTTGCCGATCGCCGCCGACGTCGAGGCCGACACCGCGGAGACCGCCGCGCCGGCGGCCGACGAAGCGCCCGCCCCGGCCCCGGTCCATGTCGTCCCGGCGCCGGCCCCGGCGCCGCCCGCGGCCATCTTCCCCGTGGTTCCTTTGCCCACGCCCGTGATGCGCGCGCCGTCGGTCCCGCGCGTCAGCGGGCCGGTTCGTCCGATCGCTCCGCCCGCGCCTCCGGCTCCGGTTGTGCGCGCCGCGGCGCCCGCGGCTCCGAGGCCGCAGGCGGCCTCCTCTTCGCCTTCGGCCCCGGCCACGGCCGCGGCTTCGGGCTTCGCTCGCCCCGCCGCCGGCCACGCGTCGCCCGGGCCGCGGCCGCCGCTGCGGCCCATCGCTCCCCCGCGGGCCATGCCGCCGCCGCGGCCGGTGGGCCCGCATCCGACCAGCCCGCACGCGGTGGGGGGCGCGATGCCGCGCTCGACGTACCCCGCCGTGGGCACCATGGTCCGGCCGGGAATGCCGGGTTCGATGATGCGCCCCGGCGGCGGTCCGATGCCCGGCCGCCCCGGCTCCATGCCGGTGGGCCGTCCGGCGCCGCGCAACCGCGATCGCGGCCGCCCCCAGATCCCGGTGCCGCAGAAAGAGGAGCGTCCGGTCTACACCGGGCCGCCCCGGCGCATCGCCCTCACCGAAGGCGTCACGGTGAAGGAACTGAGCGAGAAGATGGACGACGTCAAGAGCCGCGACATCATGAAGGCGCTCATCACGCGCGGCATCATGGCCACCGTCAACCAGACCCTCGACCCCCAGCTCGCCATCGAGATCTGCAAGGAGTTCGGCTGGGATGGGACGATGCAGACCTTCGAGGAGGAGGTCGTCCAGGAGCAGGCGGGCGAAAGCAAGCCCGAGGACCTCGTTCCCCGGGCGCCCGTCGTGACCGTCATGGGCCACGTCGACCACGGCAAGACGTCGCTGCTCGACGCGATCCGCACCACGACCGTCGCCGCCGGCGAGGCCGGTGGAATCACCCAGCACATCGGCGCGTACCACGTGGACGTGGGCAACCGGAAGGTCGTCTTCCTGGACACCCCCGGCCACGAGGCCTTCACCCTCATGCGCGCCCGCGGCGCGAAGGTCACCGACGTTGTCGTGCTCGTGGTGGCCGCGGACGACGGCGTGATGCCGCAGACGGTCGAGGCCATGGATCATGCCAAGGCGGCGGGCGTTCCCATCGTGGTGGCGGTGAACAAGATCGACAAGCCCGACGCCCAGCCCGACCGCGTCAAGCAGCAGCTCTCCGACCGCGGCCTCATGCCCGAGGAATGGGGCGGGACGACGGTCTTCGTGAACGTCTCGGCCAAGAAGAAGCAGAACCTGGACCAGCTGCTCGAGATGCTGCTGCTGGTGGCCGACATCCAGGAGCTGAAGGCCAACCCCAAGAAGTCGGCCAACGGCACCGTCCTCGAGGCGCGGCTGGACAAGGGGCGCGGCCCCGTGGCCACCATCCTCGTCCAGGACGGCACCGTGAACGTGGGCGACACGGTCGTCGCCGGCGCGGTGTCGGGCAAGGTGCGCGCGCTGGTCGACAGCCACGGCGAGCGGCTGAAGAGCGCCGGTCCGTCCACCCCGGTGGAGGTGCTGGGCCTTTCCGCGCTGCCGGAGCCGGGGGACCAGTTCCTCGTGGTCACGGACAGCCTGAAGGCGCAATCCATCGTCGCCTTCCGCCAGCTCAAGCTGCGCGAGCGGGCGATGTCGCACACCTCGAAGATCAAGCTGGAGGACCTGAGCAAGGCCATCGCCGACGGCCAGATCCAGGAGCTGCCGCTTGTGGTCAAGGGCGACGTGCAGGGCTCGGTCGAGGCCTTGTGCGATCAGCTCATGAAGATCCCGCAGCAGAAGATCAAGCTGCGGATCATCCGCTCCGGCGCCGGCGCCATCAGCGAGGGCGACGTGCTGCTGGCCGCCGCCTCCAACGCCGTCGTCATCGGGTTCAACGTGCGGCCCGAGCGCAAGGCGGCCGACGCCGCCGAGCGCGACAAGGTGGACATCCGGCTATACACCGTCATCTACGACGCCGTCGACGAGATGAAGAAGGCCATGGAGGGGCTCCTCGAGCCGTCCATCCGCGAGGTGCGCCTCGGCGCGGCCGAGGTGCGGGAGGCCTTCCGCATCTCCAAGGTGGGCACGATCGCGGGCTGCCTGGTCACCGACGGCAAGGTGAACCGGAACGCCCAGGTGCGGCTGCTGCGCGACAACGTCGTGATCCACACCGGCAAGGTCGTCTCGCTGAAGCGGTTCAAGGACGACGCCACGGAGGTGAAGGCCGGCCTCGAGTGCGGCATCGGGATCGCCAACTACAACGACATCAAGCCCGGCGACGTGATCGAGTTCTTCACCACCGAGAAGGTGAAAGAGACCCTGCAGTAGACGTATTCTCTCGACATGATCATCGGGCTGCTCACGCTCGACCTGCATTTCCCCGGGGCGCGGTCGCTGAAGGACAAGCGGCAGGCGCTGCGCAGCCTGGAGACGAAGATCCGGAACCGTTTCAACGTGTCCATTGCCGAGGTCGAGCACCAGGACCTCTGGCAGCGGGCCCGGGTGGCCGTGGTCACCGTCAACACCGATCACGGCCACCTGGACTCGACGCTCCAGTCCGTCACCAGCGAGGCGGAGAACGCGCGGGAGATCCAGGTGCTCGACGCGCAGACGGAGATCCTGAAGTGAGCCGGAGGACGGAGCGGCTCGGGGAGGAGTTCCGCGAGGAGATCGCGCGCATGATCGGCGGCCAGCTCAAGGACCCGCGGATCGGTTTCGTCACCGTGACCCGGGTGGAGGTCGGGACCGACCTCCGGCAGGCCCGCGTCTTCGTCGGTGTCCTCGGCAGCGAGGCGGACCGGGAAAAGACCCTCACCGGCCTGCGCCAGGCCGCGGGTTTCATGCGGCGCAGCCTGGGCCAGAAGCTGCGGCTGCGCCATACGCCGGAGCTGACGTTCACCTACGACGAGGGAATCGAGGCCCACGACCGCATCGCGCGCCTGCTCGCCGAAGTCCACACCGCCGAGGCGGCCGCGGTCCCCCGCGACGACGAGGAGGAGTAGCCGCTGGCATCCGCCGAGGCCGGCACACACGGCGTGATGGTCGTGGACAAGCCGGCGGGCCCGACGTCCCACGACGTCGTGGACCGCGTGCGCCGCGCGCTGGGCATCCGCAAGGCGGGACACACGGGCACCCTCGACCCCTTCGCCACCGGCGTGCTGCCGGTGTGCATCGGCAAGGCCACGCGCCTGGCGCGCTTCCTCACCGGGACCGACAAGACCTATCGCGCCACCGTCCGCCTCGGCTTCGCCACCACCACCGACGACCTGACCGGCGACCCCATCGGGCCGGCCCGGTCGTCGGACGTCCCGGCGGAGGCGCTCGAGCGCGCCCGCCGCGCCCTGACGGGCCCCCTGATGCAGGCAGCGCCCGCTTTCTCCGCGAAATGGGTGCAGGGCCGCCGCGCCTACGACCTCGCACGGGTCGGGATCGAGGCGCCGCGGCCGGTATCATCCATCACCGTGCACGCCCTCGCGGTCCTCGGCTACGAGAGAGACACCATCGAGATCGAGGTCCGCTGCTCGGCCGGGACGTATGTCCGCGCTCTGGCCCGCGACCTCGGGGAGGCGCTCGGCACCGGCGGCCACCTCGTTGCGTTGCGGCGCACGGTCAGCGGGTCGTTCACCATGGCCGACGCGGTCGCCTGGGACGAGATCGCGCCCGGCGCGCGCATGACGCCCTTGCCGCACCTCCTCGGCGACCTGCCCGCGGTCACGGTGGCGGCAGCGGGGCTGGAGGCGCTGCGCCACGGGCGGGCGCTCGACCGGGCGTTGGTCGCGGCCGGCTTTCCGGTGGGGGCGCCGCCCGCCCGGATGCGCGTGCTGGACGATGCGGGGAGGCTGGTCGCTCTCGCCGTTCCCCGCGGCTTCGAGCCGCCCGCGCCGGGCCTCACGATCGAGCCCGTCCTGCATCCCGACATCGTCCTCGTGGACTGACGCCGGCAGCGGGCACCCCGGAGGGACATGATCTCTTTCTCCAGGACGGGACGCAGGACGGTGACCGCGAGCGAGTTCGTCGTGACCGGGCTCGTCCTGTTGTCTGGTCTCACGCTCGTGGTCCTCGCCGGGCGCAGGGGGCTGCACATCGTCACCGCGCGATCGCTCGACGATCTTCTGACCTTCCTGGCTCTCAGCTCGGCGGCCTTCATCGTGATGCTCGTGGCAGGCACGAGGCTGTGGGCATTGGGCGCCATCAATTACCGGCCGACGTGTGTACAGGATATCGAGGGCTGTCGCGTCGAGGTGTGGGAAGGATGGGAGGTTCCCGACCCCAGGACGCTCCGCTCACTCGGGGGCCGGCGCGAATTCATCACACCATGGATCTGGACCTTCGCCACGAAGGACGAGCGGTCGCTTGGTCAACTGCTCGTGGCGCTCCGCGACCTCGGCGTTCCCTTCGTCGCGCAACCCCGCCACGCGTGGCCGCCGGCCAGCGTTTTTGAAGAGCTCCGGGAACGGGGCCTCGTCACCGGCTCCTACATGACGACCGAGTCGTGGCGTTCCGTCCGGAAGCGCTGACGTGCCGGCGGCGGGTTGCCGTCAGTTGCCGTCGGCCACCGGCGTGAGGCGCAGGATGCGGACCGGGCCGTCTTCGTACACCGGTTCCAGCATTCCGGCAGTATCGAATCGGAGCCGGTCCGGGCCGTAGAGGGCCACGAAGCCCGCATCCAGCGCACGGGCGATGGCCAGCGCCTCCGCGCGGTCGTGGGTACGGAAGAAGCGGAACACCATCAGGTGGCGCCGCTCCAGATCTTCGCGCGGCGCGAACTGCGTCAGCCACGGCGTGAACCGCTCGTAGGGGACGCGCCGGCCGATGAGGACGACCGGCAGCGGGGGATACCGCGCGCCTGGCCGCTGGAGCACGACGTCACCCGGCTGGCTCGCGGCGGCGAGGGCGTCCATCGCCCGCACCATCGGCGCGGGCACCGGGTCGTAGGGCAGCCGGGCCTTCTTCCACGCGAACTGGATGGACGCCGGAAGGGCCAGCACGACGGCCAGCGCGACGACGACCGCGCGCCCGGCGATGCGCGCCCCGGCCCGCGCCGACAGCCCAAGCGCGGTGAACACCCAGAGCATCGGGCCGCCCTGCTCGATGAGGTAGGCAGCGTCGTTCACGGTCTTCTGCCCTTCGAGCATCTCGGGAGCTGATACCCGGAACAGGAGCCCCAGCGGCCAGGCGCCGAGCGCCATCACCGCAAGCGCGGAGGCGGCCCACGGGCCGCGGCGGAGGGCGCGCCAGGCCTCTCCCAGGCCGAGGAGTCGCAGGCCGAGGGACGCCGCCAGCCACAACGTGGCCCAGCCGGCGAGGGCGATGCCGGAAAGCGGCGGCAGCGCGAGGCTGTCTCGCGTGATCCGGACCAGGTCCAGGGGCGCCAGGGCCACGTCGACGGTGCGGCCGCCCTGTCCCAGGACGAGGAGCGCGGTGGCCAGGGCGCAGGGCAGGGCCACCGCCAGCGCATGCCGCAGGGGACGCCGGCCGAGGAGCGCGGAAACGGCGAGGCCGAGGAGCAGGTGGGCGCCGAGGAACACTTTGAAGAAAGGGACCGCCGCAGCCTGGATCGCGGCCAGCCACAGCCAGCCGCGACCGCGGCCTTGATCACGCTCGAGGGCGATCAGCGCGCACAGGCTCAGGGCGAGGGCGGGGATCACGGGGTTGGACAGGGCCAGCGAGACCAGCAGGTTGCCGCGCAGCAGGTCGGCCCACCAATGCGCTTGCGGGTTGGCCGCGAAGAGGAACGAGAAATCGGCGGCGAGCGGGATGAAGCCGGCAAGGTCGACGGCGAAGGCGCCGCCGCCCGCGGCACGGGTCATCGACCGCAGGGCCAGGATCAGCGCGATCGCGCCCAGCGTCACGTCGAAGCGATTGATGGAGTCGTAGGGATCGACCGCTGCCCAGCGGAGCGCGGCGGCCCGCACGAGGTCGGGGCCGAGGTGGTATCCGAGGCTGAACCCGGACACCCCGGGGAGTTGGGGCGGATAGTCCAGCGTGAGCTCGCGCGCGAGGCCCACGTGGAAGGCGGTGTCGTAGGGCACGAGGTTGTCGAGCAGGAACTCGCCGGAGGAGGCCACGCGGTTCCCGCCGTATTGCGTCACCGCGAGGAGGGCGATCGTGGCCGCGGCCGGGGCGATCGCGCCGCGGAGCGCAGGCCCGTCCACCAGGGTCATGGGAGTGCGCACCGCGAAAAGCGCGAGAACGAAGGCCGCGATCAACAGCGGATACAGCCACGGCGCGCCGAGGACGAGGCTCAGCCAGTACGCGGCCGCCGTGGCCGCGATTCCGAGGGGCAGGACGAGCGCCGGGTCGACCGCGACCCCGGCCAGCCGCTGGATGGCGATCCCCGGCCCGGCGATGGCGACGAGAGCGAAAACGGCGTAGCGGAGGGTGGCGGACAGCATCCGGTGTTTCCCGCGGATTATCTCTGGAACCGGTGGTTTACAGCGGCAAACGCCCTGTGTTACGATCACCGCTTGGATAAAGAGAGATCGAGGAGGTCAGTCGGTGACGCTCAGTAAAGACCAGAAGACGTCCATCATCACGGGCTATCAAACCCACGGATCCGACACGGGTTCGCCCGAGGTCCAGATCGCCATCCTGAGCGAGCGGATCAACTACCTGACGGAGCACTTCAAGTCGCACGCAAAGGACCACCATTCGCGGCGCGGCCTGATGAAGATGGTCGGGCAGCGGCGGCGGCTCCTCGACTACGTGAAGAGCAAGGACACGGACCGGTACCGGGGCCTGATCGAGAGGCTGGGCATCCGCAAGTAGGACGCTCGGGCCTTCCTGACCCACCCCACCACGCAAACCCCCAACGTCGATCGCCGGGTCGCAGGGCCTGAACCGCCCCGACCCGGCACGGGGTCCCCATAGGGGGGACTCCGAGCGGAGCGGAGAGAAACGAAATGGCGATGCAGCGCGTCGAGATGCCCCTCGGCAAGTACACCCTCTCGATCGAGACGGGGCGGATGGCAAAGCAGTCCGACGGCGCGGTCCTGGTGCGCCTCGGCGACACCGTGGTGTTGTCGACCGCGAACGCCTTGCCGGACGCAAAGGCGGGGGTGGACTTCCTTCCCCTGACCGTCGACTACCGCGAGAACACCTATGCGGCGGGGAAGATCCCGGGCGGCTTCTTCAAGCGCGAAGGCCGGCCGAACGAGAAGGAGATCCTGACCTCGCGCATGATCGACCGCCCGCTGCGGCCGCTTTTTCCCGAGGGCTACAACAAGGAGACCCAGGTCATTGGCCTCCTCCTGTCCGCCGACATGGAGAACGACTCGGACACGCTGGCCATCACCGGGGCTTCCGCGGCGCTCACCCTTTCGTCGATCCCGTTCCACAACCCCGTGGGCGCCGTGCGCGTCGGCTATTGGGACGAGCAGGTGGTCGTCAACCCCAGCTCGAGCGACCTCCGCACCAGGAGCAAGCTGAACCTCCTCGTGGCCGGTACCGAGGACGCCATCGTCATGGTTGAGTCCGGGGCCCAGGAGATCAGCGAGGAGGTGATGGTGCGCGCCCTGGCCGAGGGGCACGCCGTCATCAAGCAGATCGTGGCCTTGCAGAAGCAGCTGCAGAAGCTGGCCGGCAAGCAGAAGTGGGCCTTCGTGAAGAAAGAGCTCGAGCCCGGCTTCGTGGCCTGGGCCGAGGAGCAGATGGCCGCGCCCCTGCTCGCCGCCATGCAGATGAAGGGCAAGCTCGAGTCCTACGCGGCGATGAAGAAGGTCAAGGACGACCTCATGGCCCGGTTGCCCGAGGCGGAGGCGGACAAGAAGGCGATGGTCCCCGCCGTCTACGACGGCTTGCGCGAGAAGATCATGCGCCGCGAGATCCTGGACAACGGCCGCCGCCACGACGGGCGGCGCTTCGACGAGATCCGCGCCATCCACGGCGAGGTCGGCGTCCTCCCGCGCACCCACGGCTCGGCGCTGTTCACCCGCGGCGAGACCCAGGCCCTGGTGACCGTCACCCTCGGCACCTCCGAGGACATGCAGATCATCGACACCGTGCAGGAGCCGGACCACAAGAAGCGGTTCATGCTCCACTACAACTTCCCGCCCTTCTCGGTGGCGGAGGTGAAGTTCCTGCGCGGCCCCGGGCGCCGCGAGATCGGCCACGGTGCCTTGGCCGAGCGGTCGCTTCGCGAGATGCTCCCCGACGAGGAGAGCTTCCCCTACACCGTGCGCATCGTGTCCGACATCCTCGAGTCCAACGGCTCGTCCTCGATGGCCTCCATCTGCGGCGGCACCCTGGCCCTGCTGGACGCGGGCGTGCCGTTGAAGCGGCCGGTGGCCGGCGTGGCCATGGGGCTGGTCAAGGAGGGCGACAAGTACGCCGTCCTCTCCGACATCGCCGGGGTCGAGGACCACTACGGCGACATGGACTTCAAGGTCGCGGGCACGCGCGACGGCATCACCGCCCTGCAGATGGACATCAAGATCGGCGGCATCGGCACCGACGTCCTGACCAAGGCCCTCGAGCAGGCCCGCAAGGGGCGCATCCACATCCTGGACGAGATGGCCAAGGCGCTGCCCGAGGCGCGGGCGAGCATCAGCAGCTACGCGCCCCGGATCCTCACCATCCGGGTCCCGGTGGACAAGATCCGCGACATCATCGGGCCCGGCGGCAAGATGATCCGGTCCATCGTCGAGCGGACCGGCTGCAAGATCGACGTGGAGGACGACGGGCGCGTGTCGATCGCGTCCATCGACGAAAGCGCGGCCCGCAAGGCGATCGCGATCATCGAGGAGCTCACCGCCACCGCCGAGCTGAACAAGACCTACCTGGGCAAGGTCGTCCGCGTGGTCGACTTCGGCGCGTTCGTGGAGATCCTCCCCGGCACCGACGGCCTGCTGCACGTCTCCGAGATGGCGGCCCACCGCGTGCAGGACGTCCGCAACGAGGTGAAGGAAGGCGACCAGATCCTCGTGAAGGTGGTCAACATCGAGCCCGGCTCGGGCAAGATCCGCCTCTCCCGCAAGGCTCTACTCAGCGAAGCCGAGCTCGCGGCGGGGGCGGCGGCGGACAAGCAGGCCGGCCACCACGGCGAAGGGCAGCCGGTGGGCGCCGATCGCGGCCCGCGCGGGGAGCATCGGGGCGATCGTGATCGTGACCGCGGCGGCCGTGGGCGCGGCGGTCCGGGCGGCGGCGGCGGAGGCGGAGGCTACGGCCGCCGCTAGAGCCGTCGACGTAGGCTGATCACCGCCGTCGGATACAATCCCCGGCGGTGAATTACGCCTTCCTGATCGACAACCGCCGCTGCATCGGGTGCCACGCCTGCTCGGTGGCCTGCAAGGCCGAGCATGAAGTCCCCCTCGGGGTCGCCCGCACCTGGGTGAAGTACATCGAGAAGGGCGTGTTCCCCGAGACCCGCCGCACCTTCCAGGTGACGCGGTGCAACCACTGCGAGGACGCGCCCTGCGTCGAGATCTGCCCGACCACGGCGCTGTTCCAGCGCATGGACGGCATCGTCGATTTCGACGGGGGCTGCTGCATCGGCTGCAAGGCCTGCATGCAGGGATGCCCGTACGACGCGCTCTACATCGACCCGCAGACGGAGACGGCCGCGAAGTGCAACTTCTGCCCGCACAAGGTCGAGGTCGGGCTCGAGCCGCCGTGCGTCACGGTCTGCCCGACGCAGGCCATCGTGGCCGGCGACCTGCACGACCCGCAAAGCCGCATCTCGCAGATGGTGGGCCGCATTCCCATCCAGGTCCGCAAGCCCGAGAAGGGCACGCGGCCCAAGGTGTTCTACGTCGACGGCGATGCGGATTCGCTGGTGCCCACGGCGGCCCCCCCGCCGGAGTCGTACATGTGGGCGAGCGCGCCCCAGACGCCGGTATACGGCCTCGAGCAAGAGCAGCGAGCGAGGCGGGATTCACTTCCGCCGAACGAGCGGGGGGTCTGGGGGACGCGGCTCAGCGTCCCCCAGTTCAATAACGCCCCGCGCCGGACGTACGGCGTCAAGGAGCAGCACCGCAACTCGTGGGGCTGGAAGGTGTCGGCGTACCTGTGGACGAAGTCGATCGCCGCCGGCGCCTTTCTCGTGCCGGCGGTGCTGGCGATGCTCGACCCCTGGCGGCCGGGTACGCCGCTCGCCTCCATCGTCCTCGCGAGCGTCGCGCTCGCGGTCACGGGCCTGCTGCTGGTGTGGGACCTGCGCCAGCCGAAGCGCTTCCTGTGGACGTTGACTCGTCCCCAGTGGCGCTCGTGGCTGACCCGCGGGTCGTACATCATCGCCGCCTACGGCGCTCTCCTCGGCATCCACCTGCTGGTGGCAGCGCTGGGCCGGCCGCTGCCGCGGCCGATCAGCGGGCTCACGGTCCTGCTCGCCGCCGGGACCGCCGTCTACACCGCGTTCCTGTTCGGACAATCCAAGGGCCGCGACCTCTGGCAGTCGGCGCTGCTCGCCCCTCACCTGATCGTGCAGGCTGTAACCGCCGGGGCGGCGGTCTTCCAGGCGTCCTGGCTCCTGGTCCTGCTGCCCATCAACGGGCTGCTGGTGGCGGCCGAGGTCTGGGGACACCACCAGACCGAGGACGCTCGGCGCGCCGCGCGGCTGATCCAGGACGACCCGCGGTTTTCCAGCGGCGTGCTGGCCGCCGGCCATCTCCTGCCGCTCACGCTCTTGTGGGGAGGAGGCGGGCTCTCGGTGTTCGGCGGCGGCCTCGCGGGCGCGCTCACGCTTTTCGGCCTCCTCGCCTGGGAGCATCTCTACGTGCAGGCCCCGCAGCAGATCCCGCTCGCATGACGAGGGAGGCGAATTGACCATCGAGCGGATGTCCGACGGCACCTCGCTTTCGGCGTATCCGCCCGAGGAGAAGTGGGACGACTACCGGGAGTACGACCCGCGGATGTGGCCGCGCCGCGTCGAGCGGCGCTACATGCTGGTGCCGACCATCTGCTTCAACTGCGAGGCGGCCTGCGGGCTTTTGGCCTACGTCGACAAGGACTCGATGCGGGTGCGGAAGTTCGAGGGCAACCCGCTCCACCCGGCATCCCGCGGCCGCAACTGCGCCAAGGGCCCGGCCACCATCAACCAGATCAACGACCCCGAGCGGATCCTCTACCCGCTGCGGCGGGATGGTCCCCGCGGCGGCGGCAAATGGCGGCGCGTCACGTGGGACGAGGTTCTCGACGAGATCGGGGGGCGGATCCGCAAGGCCTTCGTGGAAGGCCGTCGCAGCGAGGTCATGTACCACGTGGGCCGTCCCGGCCATGAGCGAACGATGGACCGGATCCTGAAGGCGTGGGGGATCGACGGCCACAACTCCCACACCAACGTGTGCTCGTCGTCCGCCCGCCTCGGGTACGCGCTCTGGTCCGGTTACGACCGCCCGAGCCCCGATCACGCGCGCGCGCGCTTCATCCTTCTGCTGTCGTCGCACCTGGAGTCCGGCCACTACTTCAATCCGCACGCGCAGCGGATCATCGAAGGCAAGCTCGCGGGCGCGAAGCTCGCGGTGATGGACCCGCGGCTCTCCAACACCGCGTCCATGGCCGACTTCTGGCTGCCGACGTATCCCGGCAGCGAGGCGGCGGTCCTGCTGGCCATGGCCCGGATCCTCCTCGAGGAGGGGCTGGCCGATCTCGAGTACCTCGAGAAATGGACCAACTGGCGCGAGTACATGGCGGACCGCCATCCCGGGACGGAGGCGACCTTCGCCGCGTTCGTGTCCGCGCTTCTGGCCCACTACGCGGAGTTCACGCCGGAGTTCGCGGAGGCGGAGAGCGGCGTCCCCCGCGACCAGATCGTCCGGGTCGCGCGGTTGATCGGCGCCGCGCGCGGCGCGTTCGCGTCGCACGTGTGGCGCGGGGCGGCCAGCGGCAACGAGGGCGGATGGCAGGTCGCGCGCGCGCTGCAGTTCCTCACCGTCCTCACCGCCAGCGTGGGGACGGCGGGCGGCACCTCGCCCCACGGCTGGAACAAGTACAAGCCGGTGTTCTGGGAGGAGCCGCCCGGCCAGAAGGAATGGAACGAGCTGCTGTTCCCTCGCGAATGGCCGCTCAGCCACTACGAGATGTCGTTCCTGCTGCCGCACATGCTCAAGGAGGGCCGCGGCAAGCTCGACACATACTTCACCCGGGTCTACAACCCGGTCTGGACGAACCCCGACGGCACGACCTGGATGGAGGTCCTCCAGGACGAGTCGTTGGTCGGCCTCCATGCCGCGCTCACTCCCACCTGGAGCGAGACCGCGGCCTTTGCCGACTACGTGCTCCCGATGGGCCACGGCGGCGAGCGCCACGACATCCAGAGCCAGGAGACGCAGTCCGGCCGCTGGGTGAGCTTCCGCCAGCCGGTCCTCCGCGCCGCGCGCGAGCGCATGGGCGAGACGTTCCGCTGCACCTGGGAGACCAACCCCGGCGAGGTGTGGGAGGAGGACGAGTTCTGGATCGAGCTTTCCTGGCGGATCGATCCCGACGGCGCGCTCGGCATCCGCCGGTACTTCGAGTCCCCCTACGAGGCGGGGAAGAAGCTGACCGTCCACGAGTACTACCGGTGGATCTTCGAGAACTCGGTGCCCGGCCTGCCCGCCGCCGCCGCCGCCTGTGGCCTCACGCCGTTCGAGTACATGTCGCGGAAGGGCGCCTTCCTCATCGAGCCGGATGTCCGCGGGCTTTCGGAGAAGCCGGCGACGGCGCCCGCCGGGGTCGAGGTGGACGGCAAGGTCGTGGCCGGCTTCCCGACGCCGTCACGGAAGCTCGAGGTCTACTCCCGGACGATGGTCGACTGGGGCTGGGCCGACCAGGCGATGCCGGGATACATCAAGAGCCACATCCACCCGTCGGCCCTGGCCAGGAGCCGCGGGGAGATGGTGCTGCTGCCGACCTTCCGGCTGCCCACCCTCGTCCACACCCGCAGCGGGAACGCGAAGTACCTGAACGAGATCTCGCACCGGAACCCGCTCTGGGTCCACACCTCCGACGCCGAACGCCTCGGCCTGCAGACGGGCGATCTCGTGCGCGTCACCACCGAAATCGGATATTTCGTGAATCGCGTGTGGGCGACGGAGTCGATCGCTCCCGGCATCGTCGCCTGCTCGCATCACCTGGGGCGCTGGCGCCTGCACGCCAACGAGGGCAGCCGTTGGTCGACGCCGCGCGTCCGGTTCCTGAAGGTTGAAGGCGGGACTCTCCTGCGGCAGGTCGAGTCGCTCGGGCCCTTCAAGAGCGCCGACCCCGACTCCAGCCGGATCTGGTGGAGCGACGGAGGCGTCCACCAGAACCTGGCTTTCGCCGTCCATCCCGATCCGATCTCGGGGATGCACTGCTGGCATCAGCGGGTCGTCGTGGCCCGGGCACCGGCCGCCGACCGCTACGGCGACGTGTACGTCCAGGCGGGGCGGTCGATGGAGGTCTATCGGGAATGGCTGGCCAAGACGAAGCCGGCCCCGGGGCCCGAAGGATTGCGGCGCCCGCTGTGGCTGGACCGCCCGCTGCGCCCCGCCCCGGAGATGTTCCGGATCCCGGGGGAGAAAGCGCCCTAAGGCGCGGTGACGGGGCCGGACGCGGCGGGGACCCCGTGCGCCTGCGCCGGGGTGGGCGATCCGCCGGCCCAGACCCAGGCCTGCCGCGCGGTGTCCGTCGCCCGCTGGGGGAAATCCGGGACCACCAACCAGGCGGCCCCGATGACCGCCAGCTTGGCCACGTAGCCGATGGCGATGAGCTTGAGCGTCCTTCGGCTGATCAATTCACGATCCCTTTCACAGGCTCGTTTGCCCCACCAGCGATTCGTAGCACACCGCGTGCCAGCGGCGGTCCGGCGCGCGCGGCCCAAAACACGCACGGACTCGGGATTAGTTGTGGCACGGCGGTCACGCCGCGCGTTGCCGTACAGCCGCGTTGGATCCGCCGGCCGTCATTTTGGATTCGGCCGCGCCCAGAGCGACGGATGCCGCTAGCCAGCGGCCGGCAGCAGGATGCGGAACGTGGTGCCCTTCCCGGCGGCGCTGGTGAGCTCGATGCGCCCGTTGTGCCTCTCGGCGATCATGAGCGCCGTCGACAAACCGAGCCCCGTGCCCTTCCCTTCCGGCTTCGTCGTAAAGAAGGGCTCGAAGATCGTGGAATGAATCTCCTCGGGGATCCCGTGGCCGGTGTCGGAGACGACGATCTCGACGTCATCGCCCCGGGCCACGGAGGCGACCACCAGCGTCCCGCCCCCCTCCATCGCGTCGACCGCGTTCACGATCAGGTTGATGAGTGCGATCTCGAGCTGGTTGGACACGCCGCTGACGGTCGGGACGTCGGCCGCCAGTTGCTTCTGGAGCGCGACGCCCCCTCGGAGGATCTGGTAGTGGCAGAGCTCGAGGCACCGATCGATGACGTCGTTGACCGACAGCGTGACCGGGACCTCCAGGGCCGGCCGGGAGAAGGCGAGGAGGCTCTGGGCCAGGCCCTTGAGGCGGTCGGCGCCGCGCGCCATCGAGCGCAGCATCGCCTGCTGCGGGTCGGACAGCGGCTGGGCCTGCATCAGCTCGAGGTTGCCCATGATGTAGGTGAGGGGCGTGTTCAGCTCGTGGGCGATGCCGGCGGCCATCTGCCCGATGGTGGCCAGCTTTTCGGACTGGAGCAGCCGGCTCTGGGCCTGCCGCAGCTCGCGGATGGTGGCCTCCTCACGCTCGAACAGTTGGGCATTCTCGATGGCGAGGGCGGCGTGATGCGCGAGGGCCTCCGAGATCCTCAGGCTGTCGGGCATGAAGGGGGCCGAGGTCTCGGGGTTGTCCACGTAGATCGCGCCCAGTGTTCGCCCCCCCGCCCCGCCGGACTCCACGCGCGGCGAGCGCAGGGGAATGCACACGATCGTGCGCAGGTCCATGAGGATCACGCTCTGCGCGGCGCCAAGGGACGGGTCGGCCACCGCGTTGCCCGTGGCCACCGTCTCCCCGGTCCGCACCGCCTTGCGCACCACCGAGCTCGAGAGACCCTGGACTTCCGCGAGCGGGATGCTCTCTCCGCCCCGGCGGCGCGCCACACGGACGTGCAGCCCGCCGACGGGCTCGGCGCCGTCGCCGCCGGATGGAGGGTCGGCGAGGAGCAGGAACCCCCGCTCGGCGCGCGTGATCCGCATCAGCGCATCCAGCACCTGCTCCAGGACCTGGCTGAGCACCAGGGTGGAGTTGAGCGCCTGAACCAGCGAGAGCAGGAGCTGCTGCTGCTCGACCCAGGGGAATTCCACCGCCTCTTCGGTGGAGTGGCCTTCCGGTCCGACGACCGAGAATCGCAGGGTGACGTTTCCGAGCTGCACCTGGGCGCCGTCGCCCAGCTCCGCCCTCTGCACCCGGACGGCATCGAGGTAGACGCCGTGGAGGCTTCCCGTGTCCTCGATGATGAACGAGCCCGCTTCGTGGTCGATCCGCGCGTGCGCCTTGGAGATCGAGGGGTCGGGAAGGCTCAGGTCGTTTTGACGCGCCCGTCCGAGCGTGTAGGAGCGCGGCCCGAGGAAGAAGGTCTTCTCCGGCAGCTCGCCCCGGACGACCTCGAGCCGGGCGAGGGCCAGGATGCCACCGCAATGCGCGCATCGGCGAGCGTCGGGGGCGTTGGACCCTTCGCACCTTGGGCACTGCATGAGGGAGCGCTGATGATGCCCGATGGTCCGTGAACATTCAATCGTCCCGCTGCTAGTATGCGGCGTGCGCCGCGACATCAACGCACGCGGGGCCTTGCGGGTGCTCGCGTGGCCGTTGGCGGACCATGGCGTCGACAATGCCTATCGGGAGAAGGGCTTTCGCATCCGCCAGGCCTACGTCACGGCGGTGAAGCGTCCTCCCTCATGAGACGGGCCGGGAACGGACAAAGGTAGGGAGCGAGCGTGCGGGAACTCGTGGCTACGACATCCTGTGGCCGTGCGGGCATGGCCGCAGCGGTTTGGAATGGGACTCTCCGCGGCAGGGTCCCGAGCCCAGCATCCCCCGGCCGGTCCGGCGAGCGGGACGGAATTCGGTCCGGACCAAGTTAGGAGGATCGCTGCGGCGACACCTGACGGCCGGAAGCCGCGCCGTGTCTACTGAAGCCCGGCGAAAACGCGGGTGGTCAGGAAATCCAATTGTTCCGATGTCAAGTCCAGCGCGTGTCGCTGAACGTCGGGAGCGACTCGCATTGCTGAATCGATGCCGAGGTGAGACGCGCCCTGAGCCGTCACGATGTGCCGCTCGGCGCTGAAGAGGAGGACGGCGCGGCCTCGATCGGTGGAGGTCGGGTCATAGCGGAACGTCCGGGGGCGGTCGAGGACGCGTTCCGCGCCATCCGCTCCCATGACTCGCGCCCCTCTCGGCAGGACGAGCTCGCTTCCCTGCTCGAGTCGTCGCTCGAGCCACTCGAAGATCTGCATGGTGGCCTCCTGGCCACCCTGATACCCCGACTTGACCTCGAACACGGCGAGCACCTCCAGGTTCCCATTTCGTTCCACCGCGATGATGTTGTCGCTGAAGAGCTGGGCCCGGCTCAGGGTGGTGCCCTCCATCATCCGGACGCGGACACCGCTGATGATCCGCGCGTCCGGGTGTCGCGCCTGGATCCGACGCAGGACGGTGCGCTGGAGGTCCATCGAAAGGATCTCGGCGATGTTGCCCTTCAGGATGCGGAAGTGGGCGGCGTTCAACCTCCGGCGGGCGAGGAAGCGCGTGATGGGATTGCCCTCGCGGAGGGCGTCCAGCATGTTCTGCAGCCGGTCGGTGACGCGGCCGGGCTGTCTCCCCAGGACCTGCAGGTGCCCGTCGACGAGGGCGTCCGTGTACCCGGCCTGGCGTGGCACGTCCACGACGTTGACCCATCGGGTCTGCGGGCCGCTGCGCAACCCGCGGGCGTAGTCCGCGCCGAGGAGCCCTTCCAGGATCTGCCGTGGCCGCCCGGACGTCTGGCGGATGGCCCATTCCGTCGGTGATGCCGGTGTCTGGCCCGCCCGGAGCTGCCGACTGCGGTAGGCCTGGTACGCCTCCTGGAGATCCACGTGCACGAAGCCGTTGCCACCCGCGTTGACGAGGTCGGGCAGGGCCACCGCACGACCACGGATACGGGCGAGCAGCTCTGCATAGCGCTGGAGAAGGTCCGCGGGAAGCTGCCGTCCCGAACGGATGATGTCTTCCGCTCGGCGGATGACCTCCACGTCTTCCGGACCGAGACCGGCGCGCGCCAGGTCCTCGGCCAGACGGACGGCCGTGTCCGCGCGTCGCCCGAAGGCGCGAAGCAGGCGCCCGCCGTTGCGCAGCAACGCTCCCGACACGAAGGGGAGGGCTGCGCCGATACCCATGATGACGAGGTCCCCCGTCGTGACCCGACGGCCCCAGCGGTCCCGCCCGGCCACGATGCCGTAGACGAACTCCGCGATGTCCACCGCGTCGCCCACGTACGGAACGAACCCGATGGAGACGTCGAAGGCCGCCATGGCGAGCGTCTCTTCGAGGGGCTCTCGGCGCGGCAGCGAGCGGAGCAGCCGCCAATGGCGCTCGGGAACGAGCTGCTGACCTTGCGGGGGAACCTGGTTGACGTCGTCGACCTCGTACACCTCCCAGAACGCGAGAAAGCGGCTGGGGTCCACGCGAGGGCCACCCAGGCTCGCCATCACCGAGTCCATGAACACGCGATCGGCGATGCCGATGTCCACGGCCGGCGTCTTGACGATCCGGAGCAGCGGACGCTCCGTGCTGCCGAGCCGTCCCTCGGGGTCGATCTCGTAGGCGAACCGGGCCTGCGCGTCCCGCGACTCTCCGCGGGTTCGCGTCAGTTGAGGAGGCGTCAGGATGATCTCGGTATTGCTGAACACGTGCTTGATCGCGAGGACGGCATCGAGCCGCTTCACCTGGAAGTAGTTCGTCGGAGGCGCAATCGAGACCAAGCTGAAGGCCGGTTGGGAAGGGATCTCCGTGTCGCCGACGAAGTTCCTGGACGTGAGGTCGCTGCCGAGCGGAGGAATGAGCTCGGGGTCCTGGACGCGGTAGATGTCGACGGCCGGAACGGCCTCGCTCGCGATGAAGGTGTCGGGATAGTTCTCGAGGACCACGGACACGCCGGGGGCCGCGACGACCACGATCGTTGGAAACGGCCGCTCCGGCGCACTCTCGAGGTACTGGTAGGCGAAGGGTAGGCGGCTCAACCCGGTGAGCGGCTGGCGCACGATGAGGGTCAGCCGGCGAGGGTTGTGATCGTAGGCGTTGAGCCGATGTGTAAGCTCGACCGCCCGGCGGCCCTCGATCTGCGTGATGACAGCCTCGAAAAGGCCCATCACCTCCTCCGGTCAGGGAGAAAACAGTCCTTGACTCGACGGGGCACGGAGCGTATATCAATCGCCTACACTCCGTCTACAAAATGTGAGGCGGTCATGAAATCGACGAACGTATTCCGGTTCGTCTCCCTGCGCCCACCCAATGTCGCGCCCGTCACGACCGAGTTCTCGGTTGCCGACCGCGA
>Ga0326597_10002849_pt1 | contig 25572 bp, 22 predicted proteins | sample RVTome_12_FD_203789 | JGI IMG/M metagenome (GOLD analysis project Ga0326597, IMG submission 203789) | Soil microbial communities from uranium-contaminated site in the Upper Colorado River Basin, Wyoming, United States - RVT100D185 | ecosystem: Environmental > Terrestrial > Soil > Contaminated >... | reverse complement strand
CAACTGGGCGCGCAGGAAGTTCATGAGGTGTTCCTGGTCGGCACTGTTGAGACCCCGGAAGCCCTTGGCCGAAGCCGCCGCCTCCGAGTATCCTTCATCGTCCTGGATCGATAACCCGTACTTGAGCTTGGCCCACGTCGGATTTATGAACGTCAGAGTAATCTGGACGCCGGGCGCGGGTTTCTTAACAATATTCTGGGTAATCTTCCAGAACGCCCCCTGGCGCAGCCCGCCGTCGGGCGCCGTGCCGTCAGGATTGGACGCCAAGATCCCCGGGGTCATGGTGTTGGTCAGGATCACTCGGATGGGATTGGTCAAGCTGCCGAGTATATCGCTGTGGGTGGTATTCTTGATCGTGATTTTTTGTGTGGACATCTTCACGCCGCCGACGATGACGTTCTTCTGCGCCGCCTTGGTAACGGTCACCTTGGAGAAGTCAAACGACTGGAGCGAGGTGCCCTCGTGGGCCAGGATGACATCTTTCAACTGCGTGCCGCCCCAGCGCCCGTCGCGGCCCCAGGGATAAACGGCTCCCACATCCCACAGCTCCGCGCTCTTCATCACGTCGCGCGCCGGATTGCCGTTCTTCATGATATTGCCCATCTTGTGCAACTCAAAATCCCCCCAGTTGCGCAGCCCCGCTTGCCCGACAAACTGGGCCAACCCCTCGTCCACATCGGCCTGCTCGGCCGCATGGTGCGTTACCTCGATGGGGTACAGCCCTGCTGTCTCCGGGTTGGCAACTACCAGCTCGGTGCCGGAGAGCGGAGTGAACGGCTTGTGGCAGGTCGCGCATGCCACCCCGCTGCGGTCGATCGCGCGACGGAAGAGAAATTTCCCGCGTTGGACGGATTCCGGGGTAGTGCCGAGAAGATCCATGATGATGTCATCGTTGGCCTGCCGTGGAACGGGCAGGTTGGCTAAAAACACGGTCGCCGCGGTCACTTCTCCCGCACTCAATTCATTGCTAACACCGTCGCGGTCGTAATCGCAAAGGCTAGCGTCAGCGGTGTTGTTGACGGCAAAGCCGCACTGGGCGTTGCGATCGGGTCGTCCCAGGACGAATTCGGTCGTCTGCATGCCCATATGGGCGTTGAAAGCCCCGGCAACGACGTCGCGCATTTTAGCGATTCCCCCAGTGGAGCCATGGGCGAAAGTGGTGCAGTTTGAGCCTGCCAGCCCCACCGACCCTGCCGGGTTGCAAGAGATCGCGCCCGCGGCGATCAGTTGCGCGCGCAGCAGTTCGGCGGGTCCGCTGCCCCACATCGATCCGGGGTTGACGTTGCCTCCCCGGTCTGAATTGCGCCGCAGAGTGTATAGCCCGCGCGCCGCCCCGCCCGAGTGCGGCATCGAGTGGCACGCCAGACAACTGGTCACATCTTTCTGGTCGCCGCCACTGTTAGTGTCCCACACCATCTCGAAGAGCGCTCTACCGACCAGTTGCGCCAGACGATCAAAGTAGGGGCGCACACCCGGAGCCCATTCCGGCGACAAAAGCCCATCGGCAATCAAGGTTGCGACGTTCGTTTCGATATCGGCCGGCAATAGCCCGTTAAGAGCAGCCGCATCAAGATCAGCCTGCTCAAAGCGAATGCGCTCGCCGGTGGTGTTCGGCCCCGAGGAGTTGGTCTGGTAGGGGTTCACCAGGATAATCGGAATGACGTTGCCCTTATCCGACCCTGGAGGTCCGTCCGGAGAGATCGGAGGAAAATCGGTGAGGTTGGTGCTCACTTCGGCCTCAGCCACTGTGATGGGCAGCGTCACCTCGGTGACCAGAAAAGTGCGTGACGGAGTGAACCGTGCCTCGGGGAAGTGAATCGGCTTGCGCCCCGGGGAGCGTATCACGTTGCTCAACAGCGCAAACCCGTCTTCGAATGGGAACGGCGTGCCGTCGATGGCGACCACCGGACAGTTAAGCCGAATGCCCGTGGATTCAATAGTGAACAGCGGGTTCGGGACGCCAGCCAGGGTGATCTGAGCTGCCGAGGTGATGGTGGTGACGTCGGTTCCAACCGGTACCGTCACGGTCCAGATCTCCCAAATCGTGCTGTAGAACGGTTCACCCGGAGCCTTGGAAGCTACCATGTGTGGATTATTCGGGCCAGGGTTCAGTGTATCATTGGTGAGAAGATTGCCGGCCTCGTCCTTGAAGATAAACAGAATCTGGGGATTGAAACCGCCGTCCTCGATGTCATAGGGGACAAAGTTAACGATCTGCCCTTCAAAAAAAGCCTGCTGCACCGTGGGCTCGTTGGCCACCGGTCCGCCCGGCACCGCATCGACCGTGGTGCCGTCGGGAACGATCGGACAGTTGAGAAAAATGTTGGTCTGCAAAATCTTGACAACCGCCGGCGAGGTCTCGGCCTCTAAGGCCGAGGTGATCGGGCCGGGTAACGCGCCGTATAAGGCTCGGTCCACCAGCACCGCGCTTAACTCCCAGATGGGGCTGAAAAGACGCGCCTTGAGATTGTTGGCGGTCAGCGGCAATGGCACCGCCTCTACCACAGGCAACTGCCCCGGCACACGCGTCAGGTCGTCTGAGAAATAGAAAACGAACATGTCGGCGTGCTTGTCGCCGTCCGATTGATTCTGCCCGTTGACGCGCGGCGGAAAGCGCATCGTCAAATTCACCGACGTACCGTTCACGTCGGTGCCCTTCACGTTGAAGTTCTTAAGATGGATCGGCACGCCCGGAATCGGCTCAAGCCGCGGGTCACCCGCAGGCGGAGAACCGACCTCCGGCAAAGCATCCACCGCTAGCGCAGCGTGTGTGAGTATGAGGCTGCCTAGAAAAACGAAGATTACCGCGAATATCCCCTCGGTAAACGCTAATTTCTTTTTCATTTTCCTTCCTCCTATTTTTTTTGGCCCGTCTGTTGGTTCGTACAACTTTTCTTTCGATCGTCTAGCACCAAGCAGCGCGCCACCCGGCCCGCTCAGGAATACTTGACTTGCCGTCGTTCTACGTTGTTTCCGCTTGCGTCCGCAATTGTCTTTTAGTCCATTGTACTTTGGTACTACGGGCGACCATCGAGCGGAGAAGTCGAAGAGCGCGCGGCAAGAACGCGGCAGAGAAATAATTAAATAATCAGAGTGGCAGCCGGGCGGCGAGTGGGGACGCGTGAAAACGGAATAGCGATCGTGCGCAAACGGACGCCCTGAACGCAGGGTTTAGAAGAGGAACGCCGGCGGGTAGTGGAACAGCGAAGACGCAGTGAAGTTGTATCTAGGCGGACAGTTCGACGAGACGCTTGGCCATTAAAGAGATGATGTGCCGCGGCACCCAGGCTTCACCGGCATTTACCGCCCGAACTAGTTTCACCAAAAACTTGTCGATGTCCTTGGTTTCCAAATAGCCCAGCACGCCATGGGATAATGCGTCCATGATTTCGCTCCGTGCCGCTCGTTCGCACACGAGAATGAATCTGGTCTTGGGACTCAGCCGGCGAAGTATGGTTATCAGCGAATACCTGGAATCACGAACGAACGCGATATCAATGAGTAATATGCGCGGCCGCCGCCTGGCGACAGCCGTCGCCAGCTCGGCCTTCCGCTCTGGGCCGATTTGTTCCACGATGCGGACATCGCTCGCAGTTGAAAGGGTCTTGTGACAAGCCGCGGACAATTGGTCTCGGCCGCTGATCATTACGGCGATGTTCCGCATTGAACCTTTCAAAACTTCCCAGCAAAATGCGACAAAACCACACACCGCTATCTGAACCGTGAGATGAGCCGTCCGTGTCTTTCACTTTCCGGCATTGACGGCCGTGATGCCCCAGTCTCATGGTTTGAAAAATACTGACTGCTCCTCCCTGAGCAAACTTTACGCCATCACATTATTACGGCGCCTCGCGTCAGCGGGCATCTCCCAAAACTATCTACAAATTAACTGGTTAATCGTCTTCAGGTCCAAACAGTTGGCTATGCTCCCGAAAATCCACTCGAGTGACAAGGGGATTTCCACCGGAAAATTTGCCCGTGCGTGGGGCATATCAACTACTCTCGATCGATGGCGAATTGAAAATTCTTACAAGATTGCGAATGCGCGATTAGCGGCCAAGCGTCCACAAAAAAACTATGTAAAAATGCCAACTGCGAAAACCGACATATGGCGCGAGGCCGGTCATTTATCCTTTCACTTCACTTCTCCCCGACGCACCTCGGGAAATGCGCACGCCGATACATGGCGCGAGGCCGGGTGATCTACATACATTAATCGCAAGCTCGGTGCGACCTGTAACGCCCAGTCTTTTGAAAATTTCCGTCAGGTGCGCCTTGACGGTCCTCTCACTTATATTGAGCGCGTCGGAGATTAATTTATTCGGTTTACCCGTCGCGACCAGCGTGACGATTTCACTCTGGCGTTGACTCAATTCGTTGATGCCGGGGCAAGCTTCCTCGCTCTTTTGGGGCGAAGAGGACTTGACGGTTCGTTGATCACGGTTGTTCAACTCGATCAATTCTTCGATCAGGGCCGATACATGTTTACGCCCTATCCACAGCTCCCCGTCGGCAACAACTTGCACGGCTTTTTTCAGCAGGCTTGCGCTCAGCCCCTTGGAGTAATAACCCTTCGCCCCGGCGGCGATCACGGATACCGCGACGCTGACGGCGGGGTGATTGGTCAAAGCGATGATTCGGGTATCAGGACTATGTTGGGTGATCTCCGTTATAAAATTTAGTTTGCCAAATTGTTTCGAATCGTAGTCGAGAACCATAACCGCGGGCTTGAATTCGCGCAGCGTGGCAACCAGGTTGCGCTTGGTGCCTACCTCGTGGAGCACAAAATCCCCTTTGAGCGCTTTGCGCCACCGTTCACAATAGCTCGGTGATTGGGAAGCTAAGAGCACCATCATGGTTTCTTGTCCTCCAACCGGGCGCAACTCATATCACACGCGGCTTGAACAATACAAGAGGAATCACAAGCTAAACGCAAATACGGGTCTGATCGGAAAGTTTCGGGGAAAAAACCTCCAAGCCTGAACCGGCGGCGTACGATGTTCGATGCTTCTTTTTTATGTGATGTGGTCGGCAGCCCGGTGCCTCGCGGTTCGCACTAACTCAAGAATTTTCACCGCAAGAAAAAAAGCGGGTGCCAATGATTCGCAACCGGAGTGAAGAGAGACGGCAACGCGGGGTCTATTGTCAGCGGACCGAAGACTTTGTTTTCGCGAAAAGAAAAGTATCTGCGTGTTCCCGGTCGGAGACCTCAAGATTGGCAGGTCACCCGAGTGCGAACGGACGGGAGGTCTACAATTGAAATGGCAGTGGGGTAGTGGAACGGTGGACGCGCAGTGAATTCGGAACTCGGGGGGATAGTCCGACGAGACGTTCGGCGATTGACGAGGTGATGTGCCGCGGCACCCAGGCCTCGCCGGTGCTCACCGCACGAACCGATTTCGCCAAGAATCTGTCAATGTCCGTTGCGTTGAGATAGCCCATGACGCCGTGAGATAACGCGTCCAAGATATCGCTTTCTGTCGCCTGCTCGCATAGCATAATACACCTGGTACCGGGGCTCAGGTAGCGAAGTATGGTTAACTGAGAGTACCGCGATTCACGAAGCAACGCGATATCGACGAGTAAGATGCCCGGGCGCCGGTCGGCGATCGCCGTCGCGATCTCTCCGTTCATTACCGGGTCCGTTGTATATTTGACGATCAGGATATCGCTCTCCGTTGAGAGGGCTTTGCGACAGGCAGCGATAAATCGATCTCGACCGCTTATCATTACGGCGATGTTGGACATAGGTTCATTAAAAGGCGAGCAGAAATCATACCAAGATTCAGGGCCTTCCTAAGAGTTTAGCCGTGAGATGGGTTTGTTTTGTAAATTCGGACGCTTAACGGGCTGGAGGCTCAATATTGTGAATGCCCAAAAGAGAGACCCTGTAGAGAAATTCCCACATCCAGCGGAGGGTTTTGCCTATGGGTTGGGATAATTCAACGAGTATCCATTCACGACGATATAAGAATAAATATTGGAAATTGCGTTCGCACGATTACGGAGTAAGTAGCCAGAAAAAATCAGGCTGCAACTGGCCCTAAGACGCGGAAACGGCACGGCAAGGAGTTGGGTAATTTACACACATTGACGGCAAGCTCGGTGCGACCTCCAACGCCCAGTCTTCTAAAAATTTCCGTCAGGTGCGCCTTGACCGTCCTCTCGCTTATATGGAGCGCGTCGGAGATTAATTTATTCGGCATGCCCGTGGCGACCAGTCTGACAATTTCACCCTGACGTTGAGTTAGTTCCTTCGTGTAATAGGACGTTTGTTCGCATTCATGAGCCGAATCCAGCTTGACTCCACTTTGTTGGCGGTTGTTCAACTCGAACAATTCTTCGATCAAGGCCGATACATGTTTTCGGCTAACCCACAGTTCCCCGTTCGCAACCACTCGAACGGCTTTTTTGAGAAGGCTTCCGCTCAGTTCTTTTGAGTAATAACCCTTTGCCCCGGCCGCGATCGCATCTGCCGCGCCGCTTGCGCTAGCGCGGTTCGTCAAAACTATGACACGAGTGAGAGGACTAATTTGAGTGATTTCGCTAACTAACGCTAGATTGGCGAATCGCTTAGAATCGCTGTCAATTACTAAAACGGTCGGCTTGAATTCCCGCAGCGTGCTAAGCAAGGCGTGCTTGTCGAATACCTCATGCACGACGGACTGCCCTTTGAGCGCTTTGCGCCACCGTTTGCAGTAACTCGGTGATTTGCTAGATAACACGACCATCATACCGGCCTTCCTCCACAGGAGGGTCTTTTACCACAAATGAACTCAAGAGCACAACCACACGCGGGCTCCCAGAAATGCCCATGACGGGTTGAGGGGCACAAGATTTTGCCGCCATGGTTGGCGGTTGACAATCTCGCCATCCGTCCCCTATTTTAGCGATCAAGCGATAAAGCTTGCCGTAAGGAGGAATACATGAACCCCATCGTCGCGGTGACCGGATTTTGGGACGCTTTCGTAACCAAAATCGCGGTCTTTTTGCCCAATTTTTTGCTTGGGGTGGTGATTATTTTCGTGGGTTGGGTGGTTTGCAACATCATCAAACGGGTCGTCGTCCAGATTCTTCGCGTTTGCAAGTTCGATACGCTCGCCGACCGTGCGGGCATTAAGCAAGCGCTCGAGCGCGGCGGCATCAAGCAGACCGCTTCCGAACTGGTCGGCCTGCTCGCCTTCTGGTTCCTTTTTCTGATCGCCATCGTTACGACGTTGGAAACGCTGAACTTGAGCGGCGCCACCGACACGCTGCACACTATTTATCTCTACATACCCAAGATCGTGGCGGCTTTGGTTACGTTGATTCTGGGGCTCTATTTTGCCAACTTTCTCGAGAACGTTACGCGTACATCCTGCGCCAATGCGGGATTGGAACAGGCCGGTTCTATCGGGCGCGCGGCATATGTGGGCACGGCAATTTTTGTCGTCGCGGGAATTTTCGAGATCCTCGACATTGCATCCGAGATCGTCATGTGGTCGTTCGTCTTGGTCTTCGGCGCAGTTTGCCTCGCCTTAGCGTTGGCGTTCGGATTGGGTGGACGAGAGGTGGCGGGGCGCTTTCTGGCGAAGTGGCTGGAGCAGAAGAAAAACGAGTAGGAGCGTACAGAAAGCCACTAAGCCCAGATTCCCCGAACACAGTCAAATACCAAAAGCGCTGGCCAATTGTCGCTTGCGCGCGGTCTCGCAGTCCTATAGAATCAATGCAGGGTTGTGCTCTCCTATTCAATAAATGGCGCGCAAGAGGTGAAGACCAGGCCAACCACTTACATGCCTGTGGTAGTATAAACTTCGGCGCTGGGTTTACGCCGAGCGGGTCCCCGGGGTTTATTTTCCCCTTCTCTTCCAAAATCCACAGGTTAAGCGCCCGTATATATGGAGAGAGTTATGAATTCTCTCTGGGCGTTCACCAGCCCCGATTACGGCCGGCGCCGCTCGCGCGAACTACCTATGATGGTTTGATGATAGCTTTGATAGTGAGTAAGAAAAGGGGGAATTTCCATGGCCGAGTTGATTAAACGATTATTTGTCGGCATTAAGATTTCGACAAAGCTCCAAACTCAGTTGGATACCCCGGCTCCCGGCACCGAGCGGTACTTCAAGCAGGACAATGGGGAATATCTTCAGATCGTGACCCTGGGAGAGGACAGAGTCATCGGCAGATTTGTCAAAAATGGATTTCCTAGCGGTGATATAGGAGATGTCAGCCGCAACGTCCGTAGCATCGTCGGTCTGATCACGCGCGGTAACAATATGGACGAGGATTCCGTCCACATCTACGTTCCCTAGCAGAGCGAAGCCACATTAGCTTTTTGCGCTTGGAGGTTTTGACTGACCCTCCCTCGCCAAGGCTGCGGAGGGGTTGTTGAACCGGGACCAAGAGTGATAGTATCAAAGTTGCTTTAGAGCTTGGTTCTCGATAATCCGACAAAGCCTCTGAGCTTTAAACGAGCCGGAGGCTTTTTTATTCGGCTTTTGGAGGGTGACATGTCAAAAACACTGGAAGAAATTAGGTTGCAAGACGGGACTCTCATTCGGCACAGAACGGCAGGGTACGAAGGGCGTATCGATGGCACCACCGGGATCAAGAGCTGCTTTACAGTAGCGGGCGCATCGTTGGATATGCCCAGCAGCAAACAGCTTTTTCAATATCGGGTCATGGTGGCGGGCGAGGCCATGCGGCGCATCGCGCCGGCCGAGGATCTGGAGATTGTGGAGCAAGCGCTCAAGGTTGTCTGCCCTCGTTGCGGTTATTCCTATAACAGCAAGCCCGGCGTTGAGAACAAGGCGGCAGGCCGCTGCCAATGCGGCGGATGGATTTGCCCGTCCTGCATGGCCTGCCAGGCCGTCGATGAACCATCGGGCAAGGGCGGGGCTGCGGTGTGCTTGCGGCAACGAAAGCGGCAAACTAAAAAGCTTGCCGTTCGGAAAAAGGCCCGCGACGGCTGACACGGAAAGACAAACCACTTAGGGTAAGAGCACCTACTTCACTCAAAGGGTCTTCTGAAAACAGAAGGGGCCGGTTCAGGGAGTCGTGCCTTGCCGTAGCACGCTGCGTAAAGGCACGAAGCGAACCCACGAGCTTGTTAAAGCTGGCCGGTTGCCGGGTTCATCGATCACGCGGTCAGAAGCTTAGCGAGTTTTCTAGCGTCGACGAGCTTCTCCAGGTTGAGTAGCGTTTCTTCCAATTGCTCGACTCGCGGCCGGGAGAGGACGCGGGAAGCGAGCAGGCGGAATTTTTGCAGGACCTCGTCGCGCGTCATCGGATGTTTGTCGCTGCCCTTGGCGTGGAGAACTCTCTCGCTGAAGCTCCTGCCGTCTTGCAGTTGAACTTCAAGGGTGACGCCGTGGCGACCTTCGTCGCCTAGGGCTTCGAATTCAGAATCCTCAACGACTTCGATTTTTCTCGTCGTCTTCACAATCGCTTCGCTGTGAATGGACTTCTCCGTGACCTGATCCACGAAGAAGTTGCGGTCGTGCAGCAGAACCGCGACGCAATAAAGGAGATTCATTTGCGCCGTGGTCACGCTCTTCGGTTCGTAGGGCCAGCCGACGTGGAGCTTGGTGGCGCGAGTGGCGCGAATGCGGATTTTCTCTACGTTGTCGGCGCGCACGTCCGAGTGATCGCGGAGAATTTTCTTGAGCGCGTCGATGGAGGTGTGGTTGCTACCGCAGCAGGGGTAAGGCTTGCAGCCGACATTGAGCGTCTCGAATCGCACTCCCAGATCGTGAGTCAGGTGCGACAGGTTGGGATTATCGCAGAAGGTCGAGCAGAAGCCGCCGTAGGGGGCTTCCAGAATATCTTCGATGCCGGTAAAGCCTTTGTCGGCGAGCAGAGCGCCATAGACGCCCGCCTGAGCCGAGCGGCCGGGGTGCATGCGCTTCACCATCGAGGCGTGCTGGGCGGCCATGAGCCCCGCGGCCTGGGTGCCGGCGATGCCCAGCGTATGGAGCGTTTTGCGCGGGTTCATCTCCAGCATCTTCGCGGCAGCCGCTCCCGCGGCAAATGTGCCGGAAGTAGCGCTTGGATGAAATCCACGGCGCAACTGAGACGCGCCGCCGGTCATCGCGACGCGACAGCCGACTTCGTAGCCGGCAACCACGGCGGTCAGGAACCGCTTGCCTTCGACGCCGCCCGCGCGCCGAATGAGCGCGTCCGCGGCCGGGATCGCTTCCGCGCCGGGATGGATGACGCCGACGCGGTGCAAGTCGTCCATCTCGAAACTATGGATCAACGTGCCGTTGGCCAGCGGCGCGCTGGTGCTCGGAACCTCCGCACCGTCGCCCCAGATGAGAGCGCCCTTGCCTTTTCCCATTTCCTTGGCAAACGAGGTAATGATCTTTCCCCAGGGGAGCGTCGAGCCGAAGAGCGCGCAGCCGAGAGAATCGACCAGGCAGAGCTTGATATGCGCGATCACTTCCGGAGGAATGCTTCGATAGGAGAGGCCGGAGATATAGTTCGCGAGGGTTTGCGTCGGCGAGTTCGCCGCAGCGGTTTCTTTTAGCATCGTTTTCGCCATAAGATGCTCCTTGACGGACGTAGGTTTCTGTGGTTTTGATCGCCCGTATCAGGCGATTTCAAAAGGCTCACCTGCTTCGTCACTCGCGATCGCCTGGCTCCGGCGTGCTGAGCCGCCCGGGGTTAAAGGAGCGCTTCCCGCTGTTGCGGGTGGACAAGTATCTGGTCGTAAAGCCCGAAATCGTCGGCCCCAACTTCAAAGAGTTCACCAAGCTCTACAATGAGATCTTCGGGATCGGGAAGTGATGAGGTAGCGGAAGCAGCGGGGCTAATCGGTATCGAGAGGCCGCTTTGAAAACCCAGGTGAATTTGAAGGTCAATTCCTCGATCTCTCCCGTTGAATCAGGCGCACAAGTTTGCGAAACGGTGGACGCAGGGTCTTGTCCAGATGACGCGCAAATTCGCCGGAGAGCCGGTGGTGGCGAATCAGCCCGATGACATCGGCCAGGTCCTGGGCGCGCAAAAGATTGGTACTGCCGCTGCGCAGTTTCATGCCGATCAAATCAGGCAGCGCAAGGGTCGTCACTCCCTCGATCTCGACCCTCTCCTTGGGGACTGATCCGACCTGTTCCGGCGACACGATGTGGACCGGCACTCCGTGCTTGACAAAAGTCCGCCCCTTTCGATCGAAGGAAAATCCGTTGTCGGTCAGCAGATCGGCCAATGGCTTCAGAGGAGGGTTCACGAAGATATCGACATCTTTCGTCGTGCGCAGGTGACCGTGCAACGCCACGGCAACGCCGCCGATCACCACCCCCGGAACGCCGGCGTTGCGCATGAGGCGCGAAACTTCGCGGGCGAGATCTAGAACTGCTCCTCGTTTGTCCAAAATCAGCAGCGCCTCGTCAAGGACGTTTACTCCATAAGCATTTTTTCTTGTAACGGCGACAGCGCGCATCTCTTCAGCCCAATTGTCGAGTGACGATATCGAACCACGATTCTTCTATAGCATTCTATATTACCATGCCTTCGATGCGAGTGAACAGGGGGATTGATGTGCATACCCCCAATTCAATAATTATTATTCGGAAGAATAACCGCGGCCGTATCGCCTGGTGGTCACGTCTGCGCCGCGGCTTTGCGCCGGGCGATGGCGGCCTCGGCGCGCGGGCTGATCGCGCGATCGACGGCGACGTTCAGAAGCGCGGGACGTTTTGCCCCGAGCGCGCGTTCCAGCGCCGGCCCGAGATCTTCGGGACGTTCGACGAACTCGCCGTAACCACCGAGCCCCTGCACCACTTGATCGTAGCGGGTTTGACGCAAGTCCGTGGCGACGGCACGGCCGTAAAGGCCGAGCTGAATTTGCCGGTCGATGCCCCAGGCGGAATCGTTGCCGAGAATGGCGACGATGTTGAGCTTGTGGCGCACCGCGGTGTCGAATTCCATGCCGTTGAAACCGAAGGCGCCGTCGCCGGTGAGCATGAACACTCGCGAGTCGGGGTAGGCAATTTTGGCAGCGAGGGCCGAAGGCAGTGAGGAGCCTAACATGCCAAGGCTTGAGACGTAGAGCCAATGTTTAGGCTTGAGCGCCGGCAAGAACGAGCGACCGAAGTGGCAGAAGTCGCCGCCGTCGAACACGATGCAGTCGTCGGGGCGCAAGATTGATTTTACCGTCTTGTGTACGAATAGCGCGTGCATCGGCGTCGCCGGGCGCGCCAGGTCTTCCGCCCATTCGGCTTGGGCCGCGCGCACTGCGCGCAGCTCATCTAACCACGGCAGATCCTTCCAAACGTAACTCGCCGCTTCCTTGGTCAGCTGCTCCAGTACGCTCGTGACATCACCGACCATGCCTACGGCGACGCCGCGATTGCGGCCGATCTCCAAGGGCGAAGGGTCGATCTGGATGATCTTGGCGTCGGCTCTGACATGGGGCGGCCGGCAAAAACCGATGACGAAGTCCTGTTTACGTCCCAGCAGCACGACGACGTCGGCGTTGCGTATCTTGCCTGCGACGCGGTTCAAACCGCGCTCGAAAAAGCCGAAGGCATAAGGATGATCGTCGGAGATGAGCCCGCGGGCCTGCTCTTCGGTGACAACCGGCAGGCGAGTCGTCTCGATAAAGCGCTGGAGCGCTTCACCGGAGAGCGTGTAACCGGCGGCGCTGCCCGCGACCGCCAGCGGTTTCTCCGCCTGACGCAAGAGAGCAATGGCTTGCCGCACCTTCTCCGGGTCGGCCAGCAGCGAACTGCCGGCTCGATATTCTTCCGGCGTGTGAATCACCACTTGATCCTCTTCGACGTTTTGCTCCTGGACGTCGATGGGAATCGTCAAGTGGACGGGGCCGCGCCGCCCGCTGAACGCCAGGCGCATCGCGCGGGCGATGAATTCCGGGATTCTGCGCGCGTCGTGAACCATGAACGAGCCTTTGGTCATCGGGCCGGCCATGGCGACCTGGTCGATTTCCTGCTGCGCGCCGCGCCCCAAGTCGTGCGTGTCGGCGCAGCCGGCGATGGAGATCACGGGAGCTTCGGTATGGGAGGCGTTGGTGAGACCGGGGATCGCGTTGGCAAAGCCCGGCGTCGTGTACATGCAAACGCCCGGCTGCCCTGTAATCCGGCTCCAGGCATCCGCCATGTGGACCGCGGCCTGCTCATGGCGCGTGTCGATGATGCGAAAATCCTGATCCGCCATCACGTCCAGCACCGGCAGGATATGATCGCCGGCAAGAGCGAAAATATTTTTAACGCTTTCGAGTTTGAGCGCTTTGCAGATTAAATGACTTCCGGTCACGCGGGCCATGGATGCCTCCAGTTACGAAGAATTTGTACGCTATGCTTTTTGTGCCGAAAGACACTCTCGTAAAATGCCAGACGATGGCCTGTCATCCCGAATGAAGTGAGGGATCTTTTCAATAAGATTCCTTTGACAATTTTATCGCGGGAAGCATGGCAAATCTCCTCTCGTCGTCGCCGGAGCGCTCCCGGCCGCGATCGTTTCCGTGATCATGAGATGACCGGAGCGAAACGCTACATACATACTCCGGGTGGAAGAAGATGCCAAGAGCCGGCCGCTACCGCTATGGTTGAACGGATTTTCGACGCCTGTGGGAAAAGCTTCTGCGGATTGCGAGAACATGTTATTCTAAGGCGCATGAGGATCAAGGAGTCGCTCGTTTTGGGGTTGGTTCTGCTGTCTGGCTGTGCCACGGGGCAGGTGAGCCCTGGAGTGACGCTGTTGGCAGGGATCAACCATTACCAGGGTGAAATGGAAGTGTTCGGTCTGCGCTCCGAGCGTTGGCCCGAGCGGCAGCGGATGGGGGATTTTCTTAAGTTGACCTTCGCCGCGGCGCTGGGCAGGTCTGCGGAGTTCAATCGGCTGGTGGACCTCGATCAAAGAAAAAGGGAATTCATGATCGCGGTGCGCGACTCCCCGTTGCCGGCCGAGCGGGTAAAAGAGATGCAGGGAGAGTTCTCCAAGATGAACGAAGAGATGAGCGGTCTCAAGGCGGCGGTAAAGCGACAGATCGCCGCGATTCCGGTAACGGGAGAGGAGCCGAAGCGGCGGATCGAAGCGATCGCAACCATCGGCCTTTTGACTATGGCGATCGACGGATTTTCATCGCCGAGCAATCCGAGCGGCGCGGCTGCCGTGACGAAAGTCGGCCCCTACGCTGTCACGGAAATGGGAGACCGCGCCTCGGTCCAGACGCCGGAGGGGCAAACCTACCGCTGTTCGACCTTTGTTGTTGAAGACGAAGGAGTTGGCGTCAATTGCGAGCCGCCGGGCGGGAAATAGTAACGGGCCTTTCTCTCACGTCTTAATGTCGAGCAGAGACAGCGCACCGGTCATCTCGGCAGCAGAGAATTCTTTTGTCCGCCACCACCGTTCCAACACCGTCGAGGTCTTTGCCCTTCCATAAACAGGTTCCACGGTGCGTTTAAACTTGTCACGGACATCTTGGTCCTTCGTGGGATTATGGGTGTGGCCCAACGGATCGCGGGGAACGAATTCGATCACGCGGCCGTCCTTGGTCGTCGCCATCACCTTCATGGCCACGACGTTTGGATACATGGCGTTCACTTCCTGTCGCCACCCCGTGATCGTCTTGCTGATCGGCATCGCCTGCGCTCGACCTGATCGCAAACCGGATACCTTGCTGCTGGATGAACCGTTCGCGGCGCTCAGTCCGGGCGAGTCGCGTTGACGCCGCCGGGCGTCTTAAATCTGCGCCATTGGCCGCTCCAGTCGCAGCCGCATTTTTGACAGCGCCACTCGGTCATCCCTTCCCACTCCTCGCGGTCGGCGAGAACGGCGCGGCCCTTGTCGATGGAACGTTGCAGCGATGGAGTTATAGGAGCGTGCACAACGGGAACAACATCCGCCGCTCCGCACTCCGGGCATAGAGGGGGTTTCTTGGCGGCGGTTTTTTTTCTGGAGGCTTTTTTTCGCTTCACGGGATGCTGTTTCGAACAGAGTGTCTATAGAGTTTTGCGTACCTCGCGCGCCACATCCACGAGCAACGTGGCCTTAGCATTGGCAAGGCCGCGGCTGATCGTCATCAGGCCGCAGTCGGGCGCGAGCCAGAGATTTTTCGGCTCGATGTATTTCAAAGCGGTGCGTACACGCTCCAGGACTTGCGCCACCGGCGGCACCGGCGAGTCGCTAGGATCGACGCAGCCGAACATGATCACGCGGCCTTTGCACATTTCCAGCACTGCCGGGTCGAAGTTACTTCTAGCAAACTCGACGCCGAAGCCGCGGATGCGCGTCTTCATCAATTCCTGGAGCAGCTCCGGATATTGGTATTGGTGCTGCTGGCCGGTGCCGCCCGGATAGCCATAACAAAGATGGACGATGGTCTGGACCTGAATGCCTTCAAGACAGCGGTCCAGCGCGCGGGCGCCGTACTCGAAGACTTTTTCGTGGTAACGGGTCATGGCGGGCTCGTCGATCTGAAGCACATCGCAGCCTGCCGCTTGCAGATCGCGCAGCTCGGCATTAAGTGCCGCGGCGACGTCCATCGCGAGGGCGGCTTCGTCGTGGTAACTCTCGTCCAGCGTGCTGTCGATCACCGTCATCGGACCGGGCACGGCCATCTTGATGGGCTTTTGCGTCTGGGCTCTGGCAAAGCGGAAATCCTCCAGAATGGCCGGGGCGTGTCGCCGCACCTTGCCCACGACACGCGGCACGACGTGATCTTGCTCGCGGCGGCGATAAATTTTCTTGATGGCCGTTTCCTTCAGATCAATGCCGTCAAAAGCCGCCAGGATGTGATCGATGAAGCCGGTGCGTCGTTGCTCGCCGTCGGTGACGAGATCGAGGCCGATCTGCTCCTGGTTACGCATGTTGAGAACAGTGGCATCATCCAGCGCTTCTTTGAGCGCTGGGCCTTCGAATCGAAAGTTCGCTCGACTTCGCTCTGTGACTGCGAGCCAGGTCGGGCGAGGGAAACTGCCAACGGTCGTCGTGGCAATGGGCGGAAGCTGCATAGGCGACTCTCCGTCGTGAATTTTGTCGCCAGCGTACTGCCGCCAACCACGAAAGACAAGCCGGTGGACGAAGATGGAGAATCGCGAATTGAGGATCGACAATCCAAAATCCAAAATCGCAAATCCAAAATTACGTAGGTCGGTTGACAGGACCGGGGTTTCGGATTACCTCGATATAATCAAGCCGATAAAGGAGCGCAATGTGGCGTACGATGATCGCAGCGTAAAACCGATGAGCGCAAGTTTGATGAGGGCGCGCATCGCGACGAAAATTTTGGCCGGACTCTACGAAGATGTGCCGACAATGCTCACCAGCGCGATTCGGCTGGCGGTAGAATTGCCCGGCGGCAAAGGCCACGCAGGTCCGCCGTATCCGTTTACCATCGGCGTGAGCCCGGCCTGGTGCAGCGGCTTGAACGGCGCTAAGCTCGTCGCCAGCGGCAAGCTCGATCTGGTCTGGCTCAATCCGTCTACCATTCCGTCGATGGCGGTGCGCGGCGTCGGACCGTTTAAGCGCAAGCACCCGCTGCGCGCCCTGGCGGTGTTTCCGTCGTGGGATCGCTTGGTGATTGCCGTCTCGCCCAGGCTCGGCGTGCGAACCATGGAAGAGCTGATTAAGAAAAAGCCGAAGATGAGAGTTTCGATCGCGGTCAATGACTGCGTCGACTTCGCGATTAAGTTTCTACTCAACGCGCATGGCATCAGTCAGAAATCGTTCATCAAGTGGGGCGGCCGCGTAGAGGAGGTCGTCCGGCCGAGCAATCCGCACCGGCGCGAAGGGATCGTTTCAGGCAAGCTCGACATGGTGATCGATGAGGGTATGGATTCTTGGGGCGACGTGGCGGTGGAGCATGGGATGATTTTCTTGTCCTACTCGGAGCCGGTGCTTCAGAAGCTTGAGAAGTACGGTTTTCAACGGGCGCGCGTGGACGGCGGGCGAGTGGCCGGGATCAACGAGCCAACGACGGTTGTGGACTTCAGCGGCTGGCCAATCGTCGTGCACAAGAAATTCCCCGACGATCTCGCGTATCATATCGCAGGGGTGCTGGATAAGATTCGCGAAGAGATTCCCTACGACGCGGCGACGACACCGTCGATGAATTCATTGTGCACGAATACCGAGGCGGGTCCGCTCGACTTTCCGCTCCACCCGGGCGCGGAGCGTTATTATCGGGAGAAGGGGTACTTATAGGCGCTAGCGCGCCAGTTTCTAGTTTCGGGTTTCAAGTTTCTAAATGGCTGAGACTAGAAACAAGGAACCGAAAACTAGAAACTTTCGTTCACGATCACGCCTTCTTTAATCCCGCCAGCACCCGCTTGGGCGTGAACGGTGCTTCGCGCAGGCGCAAGCCGACGGCGTCGAAGATCGCGTTGGCGATGGCGGCGGGTACCGGAATTGTCGACGGCTCACCCGCTCCCAGGGCTGCCATTTCCGGCCGGTTGATCAAAACGATATCGAGATCAGGCACGTCGCCGAACTTGAGGATCGGGTATGTTTTCCAATCGAGGCTCGTCACCCCTTCGGCGTCGAACGTGACCTCTTCAAACAGCGCGCGGCTGACGCCTTGGAGGATATTGCCTTCGACCTGATTCGTGACTCCGTCCGGGTTGATGATCAAGCCGCAATCATGCGAGCAGACGATGCGTTTGACCACGACTTCGCCGGTCGTTTTGTTCACTTCGACGTCGGCGACAGCCGCGCAATAGGCATTGGCCCTTTGCGTCACGGCGACGCCTCGGCCTTTGGCGATGTTGCCGCTCGAGGCCGGCGCCGGCGAGGGACGGCTTTCCCATTGCGCTTTATCCGCCGCGGCTTTGAGGCATTCAGCGCCGCGTTTGTTAGTCGTCAGGTGACGGTAACGGAATTCCACGGGATCGACCTTCAGGTCGGCGGCGATTTCATCCAGAAAACACTCACTGGCAAAGCAGCGCGCGGGATCGCCGGGAGCGCGCAGATTGCTGGTGCGCAGCGGTATCGGTTCGGGAAAATGCCAGTTGATGTGCTCGGCGACGATCTTTTGATTCGGTACCGAGTAAATTTCGCCGCCACCCTGTGTGCCGTTGGACTGGCCGGGGTTGTTCGGCTTCATGCCGATTTGCAGCGAAGCGAGCAGCAATGTTGCGCCCGAGGCGGTCCAGGGCTGGCCGTAGTCGGCGAAATCCCAGGCGATCAGTTTGCCGTCACCATCCACCGCCGCCTTGACTTCATCCAACTGCGCCGGGCCTTTCGGCTCCCAGCCATGCTCGTCCTGGCGTGACCACTGCACGCGCACCGGCGCGCCCACGGCGCGCGACATGAGCGCCGCGTCTTCGGCGCCGTCGTCGGTGCTCATGCGGCCATAGGAGCCGGAGGCTTCGTGGTAAATCACGCGAACGTTTTGTTCCGGAATATTGAGCAGCCTCGCCACAACGCCGCGAGTTCTGAACGGACCCTGGGGTCCTGACCAGATGGTCGCCTTGTCCCCTTGCACGTCGGCAACCGCGCAGGAGGGGCCGATCATACCGTGCATCTGGAACGGCCAGCGGTAGCTCGCCTGATAGGTTTTTTTAGCGTTACTGAAGCCGGTGCTGAGGTTGCCTTTTTCCACCGCCTTTTGCGTGCGCACGGGTTTGGTATTTCTCAAATAAGCAAACAGCGCGTCGGGATTCGCCGGTAGTTTGGTCGTCGGCTTGGCCCAGGTGACTTTGAGCGCTTCGGCAGCCTTGATCGCCGCCCACTGCGTCTTGGCGACGACGCCGACGAAGCTGCCCTCGCGCACGACCTTCACGAAGCCAGGGATGGCTCGCACGGAATTTTCGTCGATACTCACCGGCGCGGTGTTGACCACCGGCGGGCGGACGACGCGGCCGTGGAGCATGCCCGGAATGCGCACGTCATGCGCGTAAACATGTTCGCCAGTGAGCTTGGTCGGGATCTCGGAACGTTTGACCGGTTGGCCGACGATTTTATAATCCTTCGGATCTTTCGCTTTCACTTCCGGGGCGACTTTCATGTCCCAGCCGGTGCCGGTGGCGGTAATCCGCACGTTGAATTTCTTGCCGCCGATGAGCTGCCCGTAGGAGACTCTCTGCGCCGCATTGCCGGCGACGTTGACCACGCCGTTTTGCACGGTCAGTTTCTCCACCGGCGCACCGAGGCGGGACGCGGCCAGCTTCAATAATTCCTGGCGCGCCGCCGCCGCGGCCTGCCTGACCTGCGGGCCGGCGCGTTCGATGGTCCGGCTGCCCACGGTGGAACCCTGTTCGATGGTGCGCGAGGTATCGCCGGAATCCATCTTGATTCGATCGACCGGCACGTCCAACTCTTCGGCGACGATCTGGGCGAGCGCGGTGATCGTGCCGGTGCCGATTTCCACTTTGCTGGTGTAAAAGGTCACCAGGCCCTCCGGGCTGATCGCCAGCCAGGAATCGAGGGATTGCGGGTCGATATCGCCCGACGGTAGCTTGGCGAACTGGGCGAAGACATCTTTCGCAGGTGGGAAGAGGTTGAAGCTGACAATCAGCGCGCCGGTGCCTTTGACAAACTGTCTACGGGTGATTTCAATGGTTTTCATTTTCATCACTCCTTCCTCAAACCTTCTGTCCCGAGGCTCGTTTGACGGCGCGCACAATGCGAATATGGGTGCCGCAGCGGCAGAGGTTTCCGGCCAGCGCTTCTTTAATCTGGGCATCGTTGGGCTTGGGATTTCTGTCGAGCAGCGCTTTGGTGGTCATGATCATGCCGTTGATGCAGTAGCCGCACTGCACGGCCTGCTCGTCGAGAAAGGCTTTTTGGATCGGATGCATCTTTTTCATCGTTCCCAGGCCTTCCAGCGTGGTCACGGCACGGTTGCCGAGGTCTTTGACCGGCACTTGGCATGACCGAACCGCGTTGCCGTTGATGATGACGGCGCAGGAGCCGCACTGGCCCAGGCCGCAGCCGAACTTCGGGCCGTTTAACTTAAGATCGTCGCGCAGGACGTAGAGCAGCGGGGTTTCGGGATCGGTGTCAACGACCTGGCTCTTGCCGTTTACTCTGAGCGATATGCGCGCCATGTTCGTCTCCTATTTATAGCAAGCGTCTCGAGGGACTCGCGTTCCAGGGGTTTATGTCCCTAAATAGATGACCAGGGCCAGCAAAGTCAAGAACGCATATCGCTAGTGGAAACGGTCGGGTTCTCGTTCACGAATAATAGCAGCAACATGCCGGCAACATAGGTGCCCGCGGCGATGTAAAAGGCCGGCGTGAATCCGTAGTGCTCCATGACGTAGCCGATGATCAATGTCCAGATGGGTCCCGAGATGAAGCCGACGAAGTAATAAATCGAGAAAGCCGCGTCAGTGAGCTCCGGGCTGGCGAAATCGCCGACCATGGTTTGGGTCAGCGCTCCGCGCGCCTGAACGAATACGCCGTAGAGGATCAAGTTGACGTAGAAAAGCCACGTCAGCACCGGATGTTGAACCAGCCAAAAAGTCGTGATCGCCGAGAGCAGCAGCGTCGCTTGGGTGATCAACACGCGCTTACCGATTCGGTCGGAAAACCACGCGATGGCGAGCGGGCCGACCAGCCCGGCGCCCTGCATGACGGTTAAAAGAAAGCCGCCCACGGGCGCGGTGATGCCGAAGCGGTCCATGAAATAGGGCACCAAGTAAGTCATATTGACCCCGGTGCCGCGGCCCGCGGCGCCGACCATCAGGACCAGGGAGGTAAAAAGAATATTGCGGTTTTTGAGACATTGGAGGTAGGCGTTCAAGTTCGCCTTCATTTTTTTCCTGCCGCCCGCGGTCTCCTCGGCGCCGGTCGAATCATCGGGGAGCATGAATAACGTGAGTCCCATGATGAGACTAGGCAAGCCGAAAATTATGAACACGCTGTGCCAACTCATGTAGAGAAGGGCGAGGGAGGCCAAGCCGGGGCCGATAAAGGAGCCGAGATTGCCGGCCGAGTGGTGAAAGGTCAAAGCCCAGCCGCGCGCCTGCGGATAGAAGCGCGACAAGATGCTGGAGCCGAGGGGATGCTGCGGACTGGAGCCGGCGTCGATCGCCACCCGCGCGACCAACAGTTGTGGGTAGCTGCGCACGAAGAACTGCGACATGCCGGTGATCCCGACGATCACGTTGCCGGCGCCGAGTATCGTCGTGCGTTTGAACATGCCGCTGAAAAAGCCGTAGATCACTTGCAGACCCTGGCCGACGAAGCTGGACAAAGCGGAAATGAACCCGAGCTGCAGCAAGCCGAAGCCGAGTTCCTTCATCATCACCGGAAAGATGACCGAGGTGATGCTGTACTGCAGGTGATTGAGCGTGTGGCAAGTGCTGATCAGGCTCAGGGCGAGACGCTTTTGCCGGTCGGTGATTTCGGCGGGCGCGACGGCGAGCGCCGCCGCGGCGCTTGGGTCATCGTTCATGAGGGTTCAATACCTTGGGGTCACGCAGTCGTGAAGTTGGTCTTGGTGTACAGGGTAATGACGCGGTGTGTCAATGGCGATTACGCAGTTTCAGGTTTCGAGTTCCGTGTTTCGAGTTGATGCGAAACCTGAAACCCCTCCTGTCGAGGTTGGTTACCGTTCCGGTGGCACCGTGTTAGCGGGAGTGGAATTCGCCAGGAGCAAACTACTCGCCACGCCGATGATCATAAGCACGAATCCAGTCACGAACGCGTACCAAATGGAGTCGCCGAGAATCGTAATAAGCCGCGGCAGCAGCTCCGGCGAAATTTGTAACCGCGTGGCGGGCTCCAGAAGATTTTGCGGATGAGCCAGTTTGTCGAGCAACGCCGCCGAGAGGCCGCTCTGCGAAAGCCGGCCCAAGCCGAGCTGCATCTGATTCAACAAAACGGTCCCCATCAAGCTGACGGCAAAGGCGCCGCCGAAGGTGCGAAAGAGCATAATTGTAGAAGTTGCCACGCCGATGCGTTGGGCTGATACTGAATTTTGCACCGCCACTAGCGTGGTGAGATTCGCCATGCCCATACCCGTGCCGATCAGCGTTCCGCTGACGGCGACCCAGAATACATTCAGTTCGGACTTGAAAACGACGAACAGACCATAACCGACGGTCAAGAGCACCATGCCCGCCGCTGCCACCGCGCGATAGCCGACTCGATTCAGCGCCTGGCCCGCGATAAGGCTGCCCACGGTCCAGGCGACGCTCAGAAACAGCAAGACCATGCCGGCGCGCGAGGCGGTGAGTCCGGTTACCCCTTGCAGGTAGAGCGGCAGATAGCTGATCGCGCCAAACACTCCCATGGACGCCAACGTGGCGACGGCGGCAGAAGTTTTGAATAGGCTCAGGTTGAATAAATCCAACGGTATGATCGGCTCGACGGCGCGGCGCTCGATAAAATAGAAAACGGCCAGAAAAACCGCCGCGAGCGCAATCATTCCGGCGAGTTCCGCGTTGAGCGGTTGCCTGGAGTGCGCGCTATGGGACAGCGCGTAAAACAGGATCATAAGGGCCGACAAGAGCGTCAAGGTTCCGGCGATATCGAGTTTGTGCGCCCGTCGTTCCGGTCCAGTTTCCTTAAGGCCGCCAACAATCAAGCCGATGGCGAGAGCGGCAACCGGCAAATTGACGAAAAACGCCCAGCGCCAATCCCAGTGCTCGACGATAAGCCCCCCGGCCAGCGGTCCGAGAATCGCCGCGACGCCCCAGATGCCGCTGATGATGCCCTGCATTTTGGCGCGCTCTTGCGGCGGGAAGAGCACGCCGACAACGATGAAAGACAGCGCGTAAATGGCGCCGCCACCCAGCCCTTGAACGGCGCGAGACAGCACCAGCGCTTCCATACTTTGCGCCGCGCCGCACAACGTCGAGCCGATGACGAATATTGCAATGCCGACCAGCATCAGCCGTCGCCGGCTGAAAAGGTCCGCCAGCTTGCCGAAAATCGGCGTGGTGAGCGCCGAGGTCAGCATGTAAATCGAGAAGACCCAGCTATAAAGTTCCAGCCCGCCGAGCTTGGCGACGATGGTCGGCATCGCCGTGCTGACTATCGTCGCGTCGATGGCGAAGAGAAAGATCACCAGCATCACGCCGAGCGTGGCGGTTTTTCTCTTGCGCCTCGCCAGTGGAGTGGAAGTTTCGGGTGGGTTCACGTCGGGGAGCGCGTCGTTGGTTTTAGATTGGTAACTTTATCAGTTGGACTAGTTTGCGCCGAGAGTCAAGCAAGGCGCGAAACAAAACGCTAGCCGCGTTGACATAAGAGGTATAGGAGCTATTTTCAGAGTGACTGCGAGATTGGTGATGTTTGAGCTCGCTAAGATACCGTTTCCGGAAGTCGAGCGCCTTGCGCAGTCCGGCAAAGCGTTGACGATCCTGCCGGTCGGCGTGGTCGAGGAGCATGGCGCGCACCTACCATTGGGCTTGGATTCCTTCGCTGCCGAAGTCTATGCGGAGGCAGCGGCGCCGTATCTCGAAGAAGCGGGCTATGAAATTGTCGTTGCGCCGACCCTTGCCTACGGCGTGGCCCGGGCGGCGATCGATTTTCCCGGCACATTGTCGCTGGAGCCGGCGACCTTGAAATCGATGGTCGTAGACATCGGTCGTTCACTGGCACGGCACGGACTCAATCATTTGGTTATCCTCAATGGCCATCGTGATCTGAGCCACATGAAGGCGTTGGAAGAGGCGCGGGACGCGCTTGTCGAGAAAAAAACCGCGCAGGTCCTCTGCGTCGGCTTCACCAGCGATGCGGCGGTGACGGCGGCTTGTTATCGGGAAGGCGTGCGGGAACTCTCGCAAAGCGTGCGGCCCGACCGTGAGGGGCACGGCGGTGAGTGGGAAACCTCGCTAGCGCTGCACGCATTCCCTGAATCGGTGAACAAAGAAGTTATCGAACGGCTCGATCCCAACTTCGACTATGATGTTGAAGCCTTTCGAAACGAGACCAAGGACTATAGCGCTCTCAGCGGCGGGCGCGGCTACTTCGGCTCGCCCAAATCCGGCAGCGCGAAAACGGGGCGAAAGATCGTAGCGATCCGCGGGCGCAACATCGCGCGGGTGGTTTTGCAGGCGTGGGGCGCTGCGCCCTCTTGTTGAGAGGTTGATAGATAGGTATCGCTTCGCTCAACCCATCCTACCATCTCTGTTATTTCGAGTGCAGCGAGAAATCTTATGCCCGTGGTAGTATTTGGCAGACAAGATTCCTCACGTTCGTTCGGAATGACATCCAGAGTCTCGTTTGTCATTTCGACCGAAGGGAGAAATCTGTGCTTCGGCTGTTACCTACTTCACCAGCGAGATCGCGATCACGCCGGCGACCACGCAGACCGTGCCGATAACACTGGCCAAGTTGATCCGTTCAACTTTGCGCAGGAAGATCGCGCTTAAGATGGCGGTCCAGATGGGCGTAGTCGAGGCGATGGGCGAAACGATCACGACGGGGCCGAGCGTGAATGCGAACAACATGAGTAGGACCGCCGTTGTTTCAAAAACGCCGGAGATCAGAAACGGCCAAAAGGCCTTGCGGTGCCAAACCAATTTTTCACCACTCACGGGCAGGGCGTAGTACATGGCGAAGGAGAGGAGAGAGACGGGACCGACAACGGCCGTAAAGAACAGGGGCTCATGGGACTGCACCATCGCATAACGGCGCAGCGGGTGAACGCCGGCGGTGATCAGGGCCGTTACGATCGGATAGAGCAGGTAAGTCCAGCGGAAAGAAGTTAAGTGTTGGTCGATGCGCCAGGAAGTGAAAACGATCCCGATGACCACTAAAAGGGTCCCGATTATGCCCAAGGGGGTGATCGGCTCGCCCAAGATCAGAATGCCTATTAACACTGCCGGAAGGGGAAATGTATTGCGCAGCGTGACCGCGCGCGACGTGCCGATCTTACGAATGCCCGTGTAGTGGCAGTGGCGCATGATCGGTTGGACAATGCCCGTGACCACGATGGCTACCAGCGCGGTGACGGCGACCTCTGGAATGCCAACGGTCAAGGCGACGACGATCCATAGGGCGACGGTGTGGACGACCAGAGACACGAAGGTCGCCGTGAGCGGCGTAGAGTACTCCATTCCGCGGCGCACAGAGATATTCGCGAAGGCAAAGGAAACAGCCGTGAGCCAGGCGAAGAGTTGAGGGGACATTGCCGCGTGCCGTGAATGGAAGTTTGGCCAACGTACAACAATTTACGCACCGGCAAAAGGGAACGGCCATGGGCGCTTGTATTTGCCTCTCATAGAAGGATAAGAAGATGCTCGGGTGATTCTATCGACTCAAGGGGGATCCTATGGCTTTCAAAATCAACCACCTTCATCTCAAGACGCCGAATCCTCGGAAAACCGTCGATTTCTATGTCCAGTACGCCGGTGCGAAGATCGTTTCCGAGCGCGCCGCGCCCAACGGCCGGCCGACCTTTCGCCTCAACCTGCACGGTGTCGAGCTCAACGTGACGGATTTTCTCGAGGAGCAAAAGCTCGAACAGTTCTACGGGTTGGAACACGTCGCCATCGACACCGACAACTTTGCCGGCGAGGTCGCCAAAATCAAAGCGGCGGGGATCAAGATTCTCGAAGAGCGTGTACTACCTGACGGGCGGAAAGTTTGCTTCTTCGAAGGACCGGAAGGGGTGCGGCTGGAGTTCTTGGAAATGCGTTGAGCGCGGGAATCACGGATTCTTAAGCGCCCGTTCCAACGGGC
>Ga0326597_10002848_pt1 | contig 25577 bp, 18 predicted proteins | sample RVTome_12_FD_203789 | JGI IMG/M metagenome (GOLD analysis project Ga0326597, IMG submission 203789) | Soil microbial communities from uranium-contaminated site in the Upper Colorado River Basin, Wyoming, United States - RVT100D185 | ecosystem: Environmental > Terrestrial > Soil > Contaminated >... | reverse complement strand
GAGCAGGCGGCGAAGCTCCTCCGGGTGATCCGGCCCTCCTCCACCGGAGCGGACGGGGAGGACGCCCTCTCCCTGTTCGTCTCCCTCACCGTCGACACGACCAACCTCATGACCGTCCTGAAGGAGGACGAGGACCGGATCGTCCCCTTGAAGCGGGATCGGCATCTTCTCCCGGGGGGGAGGATTTTCGACGAGAGCGCCCTCGACCGGATCCGGGCGTCGCCGACGCTCGCGGAAGCGCTCCTGGAGGCCGGAAGGCACCCCTTTCGCCGGGTCCTCGCGGCCCTGCCGGCGCCCGCCGGCGGCATTCCCTTCCTCGCGGTCGTCGAGCGCCAGTTGGACCGCGTTCTCCTTCGCGCATCGCGGGGGCTCGCACGCGTCGACCCGCTCGGGTGGGGGCCGCTGGTGTTCTTCCTGCTGGACAAGCTCCGCGAGGTTCGAAATGTGCGGATGATCGTTCGCGCTCGGCTCGTGGATCTCCCCGAGGCCGAACTTGGCCATCTCCTGATCCTGGAGTACTGATGGCGCGCGGAAGGAACGGAAGATGAGCCACGTGATCGCCCTGATGGAGAAGGAGGCCGGGCTGGGGTACCGGCTCGCCGGGGTCGACGTCCGGGAAACGCCGACCCCGGAGGAGATGGGGCGGCAGGCGAAGTCCCTCTCCCTGGATCCGGGGGTGCGCCTCGTCATCCTGGACGAGGAGCTCTTCCGCGGGCTGCCCGAGGCGCTCCAGCGAACACTGGAGGAGAGCCGGTCGCCGCTCTTCGTCCCCGTCCCGTCCCTGCCTCTCCAGAAGGGGGCCCCTCGCCCCGAGGAGTACGTCGCGCGCCTGATCCGTCGGGCGGTCGGATACCAGATCCGGATACGGCGGTAAGCGGGAATGACGGAGGGAGGGATCATCATCCGCGTTTCCGGCCCCACCGTGGTCGCCAGGAACATGGCGGGGGCCCGGATCCACAACCGGGTCCTTGTGGGCGAGGACCGGCTCCAGGGCGAGGTGATCCGTCTGGAGGCGGACCGGGCCACCATCCAGGTGTACGAGGAGACGACCGGGCTCGGACTCGGCGAAAGGGTCTCCGACGCCGGGCAGCCTCTTCTCGCGGAGCTCGGCCCCGGGCTTCTCGGCTCCGTGTACGACGGCGTCCAGCGGCCCCTGCACGCCATCCGGGCGATGAGCGGCGACTTCATCGGAAGGGGCCTTTCAGCGCCGCCCCTCGACCCGGAGAAACGGTGGGAGTTCCGGCCCGTGGCCCGGGAAGGGGACGTGGTCGGCCCGGGGGACGTCCTTGGCGTCGTGGCGGAGACTCCCCGCATCGACCACCTCGTGATGGTCCCGCCGGGGACCGGCGGCACGATTCGTCGAATCCTCGAGGGGACGTTCTCCGTCCTTGAGCCCGTGGCGTTCCTCGAGGACGGAACGTCGCTTCCCATGCTACAGAGATGGCCCGTCCGCGCTCCGCGGCCGTACCGAAAACGCCTTCCCCCCACGGTGCCGTTCATCACGGGGCAACGGGTGTTCGACGTGCTGTTCCCCCTCGCGGCGGGCGGGGCCGCGATCATCCCCGGGGGGTTCGGGACCGGGAAGACCGTCGTGGAGCATTCCCTCGCGAGGCACGCGGGAGCCGACGTCATCGTCTTCGTGGGGTGCGGGGAGCGGGGAAACGAGATGACGGAGGTGCTGGCGGATTTTCCGGAGCTCGAGGACCCGTCGACGGGGCGGCCCCTCATGGAGAGGACCGTCCTCGTCGTGAACACCTCGAACATGCCGGTGGCCGCCCGCGAGGCCTCCGTCTACACGGGGATCACGATCGCGGAGTATTACCGGGACATGGGGTACCGGGTGGCCCTCCTCGCCGACTCCATCTCCCGGTGGGCGGAGGCCCTCCGCGAGATCTCCTCGCGCCTGGAGGAGATGCCCGGGGAGGAGGGGTACCCGACCCACCTCGCCAGCCGCCTGGCCGGCTTCTACGAACGGGGCGGGCGGATCTCCTGCCTGGGAGGCGGGGAGCGGGAAGGGACGGTCACGATCGTCTCGGCCGTCTCCCCTCCGGGGGGGGACTTCTCGGAGCCCGTCACGCAAAGCTCCCAGCGGATCGCCGGCGTCTTCTGGGCCCTCGACCCCGCGCTGGCGCACCGCCGTCATTTTCCCGCGGTGGACTGGAAGAAGAGCTACTCCCTGTACACCGGGGCCATCGACGGCTGGTTCCGGGAAAACGTTTCGGCGGAATGCACCGCGCTTCGCGACGGCCTGATGGCGCTCCTCCAGCGGGAGGAGGAGCTTCAGGAGGTCGTCCAGATGGTCGGGATCGACGCGCTCCAGGAGCAGGAGCGGATCCTCCTGGCGGTCAGCCGGATGGTCCGGGAAGATTTCCTTCGGCAGAGCGCCTATTCGGAAACGGACGCCTCCTGCGGCCCGGAGAAGGCGTACCTGATGCTCAAGGCGTTCCTCTCGTTCCACGCCCTTTGCCGGGGCCTTCTCGCCCGGAAGGTTCCCGTCGAACGCGTCCTGGCACTCCCCTTCCGCGAAGAGCTGGAGCGGATGAAGGAGCTGCCGGAGGAGGGGTTCCGGGAGACGGTGGCTGCGCTGATCGCCCGGATCGAAACGGAAGGGGGAAGAGACCGATAGACCTCGTCACGCGCGAATACCGGACCATCCACTCCGTCGCGGGGCCCCTCGTCTTCGTGGAAGGGGTGCGCCGGGTCACGATGGGGGAGATGGTCGAGGTCCTCCTTCCGGACGGTTCCTCCCGGCGGGGGCAGGTGATCGAATTCTCGGACCGCCATGCGCTGGTGCAGGTCCTGGAGCAGTCGACCGGGATCGACGTCCTCTCCACGCGTGTCCGGTTCTCCGGCTCCCCGGCCCGGATGCCCCTCTCCCGGGACATCCTGGGCCGTCGCTTCGACGGGGCGGGGAACCCCATCGACGGGCTTCCGCCCGTGCTCCCCGAGACGTGGAGGGACATCGGTGGAACGCCGATCAACCCGGCCGCCCGGGAGAAGCCGTCCCGCCCGATCGTGACGGGCATCTCCGCCATCGACGGACTGAACACCCTGGTCCGGGGCCAGAAACTTCCCATCTTCTCGGCGGCGGGGCTGCCCGCCCGGGAGATCGCGGCCCAGATCCTGCGGCAGGCCGGGACCGGCGAGGGGGAAGGCGGCCCCTCCTCCAGCGGGGAAACGTTCGCCGTCGTCTTCGCGGCGATGGGGATCACGTTCCGGCAGGCATCGTACTTCCTGCACGAATTCGAGCACAGCGGCGCGGCGAGGCACACCGTCGTTTTCCAGAACCTCGCCGACGACGCCACGATCGAGCGCCTGCTCACGCCCCGGTTCGCGCTGACGGCGGCCGAATACCTGGCCTTCGATCACGGGTACGACGTCCTCGTCATCCTCACGGACATGACCAACTACTGCGACGCCCTGCGGGAGATCGCCACGGCCCGCGAGGAGATCCCCGGCCGCAGGAGCTACCCCGGCTACATGTACACCGACCTCGCGTCGATCTACGAACGCGCCGGCTGCATCCGGGGGAAGGCCGGGTCCGTGACGCAGATCCCCATCGTGACGATGCCCGACGACGACATCACGCACCCCGTCCCCGACCTGACGGGGTACATCACGGAAGGGCAGATCGTCCTGTCCCGGGACCTTCACCGGAACGGGGTCTACCCCCCCATCGACGTGCTCCCGAGCCTTTCGCGACTGATGAACCTCGGCATCGGGCCGGGGAAGACGCGGGAGGACCACCGCGGGGTCGCGGACCAGCTGTACGCCTTCTACGCCCAGGGGAGGGAACTTCGCCGGCTCGAGGCCATCGTGGGAGAGGAGGGGCTGGCGGAATCCGACCGGCGCTTCCGCCGGTTCGCGGACGCCTTCGAGCGGGAGTTCATCGGGCAGGGGAAACGGGGGAGGACCGTCGAGGAGACGCTCGAGGAGGGGTGGAAGCTGCTGAGGCGGCTGCCGAAGGGCCAGCTCACCCGGATCCGGGCGGATCAGGTCGGGAAGCGGTACGGGACGGCGGCCGACGACGAAGGGAGAAGGAGGGAATGACCGACCGCCCCGAAAGCCCGAGCCGGATGAACCTCCTGCTCCTGAAAGATCGGGAGCAGGCGGCCCGCGGGGCCCTGGAGCTGCTCCGGAGCAAGAGGGAGGCCATGGCCCGCGAGCTCTTCGCCATCGCGGAGCAGGCGGTCGCCACGCGGGGCGCGTTCTCGGAGACGATCCGGAGGGCGACGTGGGCCCTTGCCGTATCCCTTGGGCACGAAGGGCGCGCCGACGTGGAGTCGGCCGCGTTCGCGGCCCTGCGCGAGATCCCCGTCTCGATCTCCGAGCGCAGCTTCTGGGGGATCCGGATCCCGGAGCTCCGGTGGCATGGGATCGTGCGCTCCGCCGACGCGCGGGGGTATTCCTTTTCCGGCGTCGCGAGCTCGACCCAGGCGGCGGCCCGCGAATTCGAGAAGGCGCTGGAGGCGGTGCTCCAGGTGGTCGCGCTCGAGACCCGGTTCAAGAAGATCGGCGCGGAGATCGGGAAATCGACCCGGCGGATCAACGTGCTGAACGAGGTGATCCTCCCGGGGCTGCGCGGGAGGATGCGCGCCATCCTCCTCGCCCTCGAGGAGCGCGAGAGGGAGAACGTCTTCCGGATGAAGCGGTTCAAGGGGAGGGGTATCAGGCGAACAGCAGGCGGAAAAGGTTTTTCAGGTTGAGCTTCCAGCCGTTCATCGGCCATCGCAGCTCATGCTTGCCGCACAGGGAATCGAGCCGGTTCAGCCGGAAGATCTCTTTTTTCAGGGCGTCGTCAATGACCGGCGCATCCTCCAAGCGCCGGATCAGCTCCTTGGCCATCCGGATGCGGTCCTGGATCTCCCCGGCCTCCTCCCTGCCGATCACCCCGTGGGCCGCTTTCAACGCGATCAGCTTCAGGGCCCCATCGTAGGTGGCCCGGACGATCTCATCCCGCGTCATCCAGTTCGTCTCGTAATTCAGGCGCTGCTTCCAGGTCGGCATCAGCATCGCCTGCCGGTGTTCCGCGAGCGTCCGGTAAAAGAGCCGGTAGCCGAATCGTTCCGGCTCCTCGAAGAACCTGCTGCCGGGATCGACGAACGGGGCGAGGGGGGCGATCATGGGAAGCAGTTTTTTCGTGCCGCCGTGCCTGCGCAGCAGTTCCCCGCAATAGTCGACCGTTTCCATGACCGACGCGTAATCCTGCGAGGGAAGCCCCACCATGAAAAACAGGTCGAGCCGCCGGCACGCGCTGCCGACCAACGCCTCGACCGACGCTTCCAGCTCGGTGTTGCCGTACGATTTTCCGAAGGCCTCGCGCACCCGCGGATCATGGGATTCGGGCGAGATCTCCACGTTGAAATTGATCAGGGAATCGGCCATCTTCCGCACGAAGTCGGGCGGGGGGGGACGAAAAAATTCGATCGCCAGTTCGTTTTTGATCCGATATCTCCTGATCGCCTGCAAAAACGTCCCGGCGTACCCGTCTCCGGCCTGGAGGAGATCGCCGATGACCATGATCGGCGCCCCGGTGTACCTCGAGATATTCCTGACGTCCTTCGCCAGGCGTTCCGGGGACCGGAAGGCCGGGCGCTCCCGCTCGCACACATTGTTGAACGCCGACGCCGACCCCCCGCACGAAGCGCAGTCATGGATGCATCCCCGGCAGGAAAAAACGGCCATGACCGGGTTCGCCAGCCAGTTCCGGAACGGCAGGTAGCCCGACGGGTCGTGGTATCTCATGGTCATCTTGATCGGGTGCGAGTAATCGAAGTGGACGTAATCGAGCGCGGGGGGACGATTGGATAGGGCGTTCACCGTGACCTCCCCCCGCCCGTTCCGCCACACGAGGTTCGGCACCGTCCCGTACTCCCCGCCGGACTTGATCGCTTCCATCAGCAGCCGCAGGGGCTCTTCGGTCGAATCGCCGCGGACGACGAAATCGACCGAGGGGCAGTCGCGCATGATCTCCTGGTGGTAATAGGTCGCGGACAGGCCGCCGAAGATCACCGGGGTGTCGGGATGCCGTCGCTTGATCGCCTCCGCAAGGCGGAGAGAGCCGTCCACATGGGGAAGCCAATGGAGGTCGATGCCGAAGGCGGCCGGATGAAGTTTCGCGACGAAATTTTCCGGGTCGAACGAGAAATCCTCGAGCATCTTCAGGGCGAGGTTGACGATCCTGACGGTGATGCCGTTCCTGCAGAGATATTCCGACATCGTCAGGAAACCGATCGGGTAATTCTCGAAGATGGACGAGGAGGGGATGACGTCGCTGATCGGGCCGTGAAAAATGGGGAGTTCACGGAAGTCGTAGACGCTCGGCGGATGGAGAAGGACCAGATCGACGTGCTTCATGGCGCGGGACTCCATGGGTCGGCAGTCGTATGCCGCCATTATACGCGTCGGGGAACGGGATGAAACGCGAAACCGCCGGAGGCGCCGGGAGCGGGGCGGGAGAGGTGGGCGGGGGAAGAAGCCCGGCGGTGGGAGGGGGTACCCTCCCACCGCCGGAACCGCCGTGATTCCGGAAGGGCCGGCTACACCAGGCCGTGCGCGATCATCGCGCGGGCCACCTTGATGAAGCCGGCGATGTTGGCGCCCACCACGAAGTTCCCGGGGGAACCGAACTCGTCGGCCGCCTCGGAGCACGTCGCGTAGACGTTGCGCATGATCTGCTGGAGCTTCGCGTCGGTCTCCTCGAATCCCCACGCGTCGCGCTGGGCGTTCTGCTGCATCTCGAGCGCCGAGGTGGCCACGCCGCCCGCGTTGGCCGCCTTGCCGGGTCCGAAGAGCACCCCTCCGGCGAGGAACACCTGCACGCCGTCCGGCGTCGTCGGCATGTTCGCCCCCTCTCCGACGGCGATGCAGCCGTTCTTCACCAGCTTCTTCGCGTCCTTCCCGGTGATCTCGTTCTGTGTGGCGGAGGGCATCGCGACGTCGCACGGCACGTCCCATATGTTTCCGCCGTGGACGTACTTGCCGTGCTTATGGTAGTCGCAGTAATCCTTGATCCGGCGCCGCTCCACTTCCTTCAGTTGCTGGATCGTCTCGAGGTTGATCCCCTTCTCGTCCACGATCACGCCGTTGCTGTCGCTCATCGCGATCACCTTGCCGCCGAGCTGATGGACCTTCTCCAGCGTGTAGATCGCCACGTTGCCCGACCCCGACACGACCACCTTCTTCCCCTTGAATCCGTTCTTCCTCCCCTTGAGCATCTCCTCGACGAAGTAGGTGCAGCCGTAGCCGGTCGCCTCGGTGCGCACCTGGCTTCCGCCCCATACCAGCCCCTTCCCCGTGAGGACCCCCGCCTCGAACTTGTTCGTGAGGCGCTTGTACTGCCCGAACAGGTACCCGATCTCGCGGCCGCCCACCCCGATGTCGCCCGCGGGGACGTCCGTGTGCTCGCCGATGATCCGCCACAGCTCCGTCATGAAGCTCTGGCAGAACCGCATCACCTCGTTGTCCGACTTCCCCTTCGGGTCGAAGTCCGACCCCCCCTTGGCGCCGCCGATCGGCAGGCCGGTCAGGGAGTTCTTGAAGATCTGCTCGAACCCGAGGAACTTGATGATCCCGAGGTAGACCGAGGGATGGAACCGGAGCCCCCCCTTGTACGGCCCGAGGGCGCTGTTGAACTGCACCCGGAAGCCGCGGTTGATCTGCACCTGCAGGCGGTCGTCCTGCCAGGGCACCCGGAAGATCGTCTGCCGCTCCGGTTCGCAGATCCGCTCGATGATCTTCGCCTCGGTGAAGTCGGGGTACTTGACCAGGACCGGCCCGAGGCAGTCGAGAACCTCCTTGACCGCCTGGTGGAACTCGACCTCGCCGGGGTTCCGTTTCACCACGTCCTGATAGATCGCCTCCACGCGTTCCACCATCACCATCGCTCTTTCCCTCCTCGCCTCGTGGACAGATTGCGCCGGGATTTCCCGCCGCGGACTTTACTGTAAACGTCCCGCCGGAAGGGTCAAGCGAAGTCGTCGCAATCGGGTATAATCGGGCACATGCATCCGGACATGGGGAGGAATTTTTGAAAGACCGGTTCGACGACCGGTTGCGGGGGATCCCGGCGGGATCGCTCCACGGCCTGCTCCGCCGCCTGTCGGGGATCGAGGCGTTCCGCGGACGGTGGGAAAGCGCACCGAAGCCCGGGACCCGCGCCCTCCGGAGCGTCCGGGAGTCCGTCGCGCTCCGGTCCGCGGCGGACTCCTGCCGGATCGCGGGGGAGAACCGGCCGGGGGCGGTCTCCGGGTACGCCGAGGCGCTGCGGTCCGTCTTCGACGGCCATGCCTCGATGCCGCCGACGGAAGACCGTCTCCTCGCCCTGCACGCGGCGGTGTTCCGGGATCTCCCCGGGGACAGGGCCCGCGCGGGCAGGTACAAGTCGGTTGGGCTTCGCGAACGGAGCGATCGGGGCTTCCTGTCGGAGCCGGTCGCCCTCCGCTCCCCCGGCCCCCTCCTGATTCCCGCGCAGATGGAGACCCTCGCCGGGTGGCTCCCCTCCCGGCTGGAGGGAGGGGAGTTCCACCCCCTGCTCGTCGTCGCGGCGTACCTTCTCGAGTTCCTCGCCATCCGGCCCTTCGCCGACGGAAACGGCCGGGTGAGCCGCCTTCTCACGAACCTCCTGCTCCTGCGGTGCGGGCATGCGTACCTGCCGTACGGCTCCCTCGACGCGGCGATCCACGCCCGCAGGGAGGAGTATTACCTCGCGCTCCGCCGGAGCCAGGCGAGCCGGAACCTGCCGCGTCCCGACATCTCGCCGTGGCTGTTCGCCTTTCTCAACGCGCTGGAGGAGATGCAGCGGCGGGAGGCGAACGAGGTCATCGCGCGGCTCCCCGCCGAGGAAGCGCTGTCGGCGAACCAGGCCGCCGTGATGGACCTCGCCGCGATCGAGGGGGAAGTGACGAACCGCCGGGTGGCCGCGAAGCTCGGCCTCCCCCGCGAAACGGCGAAGCAGACGCTCAACCGCCTGGTTACCCTCGGGGCGCTGCGACGCCTCGGGGCCGGCCGGTCGACCCGGTACCGCCCGCGGACGGGAGAGCCGTAAGGATTTCTACGCTTCCTTCCCTGGGAGGGGCCCCCGCTACTAGCTTCGCGCTGGTGGGGTACTTCCGCATCAGGAGAATTTGCCTTAGGTTTCCTGCATCGAGGAAGCAAGGTAGCAGACGACGCGCTGGCGGAAGGAGTCGGCGTTCAGGTACAGGCGCCGCCCGTCCACCGCCCCGGGGAAATCGATGACCCGGACGACCCCCTCCCACTCCGCGTCCTCCGGGAGCAATTCGGCGAGGCGGTTCTTCGCTCCCGAGAGGAACTTCAGGTTCAGGGAATCCCCGCGCCGCGTCGGGTGGACCGCCAGGTACAGCATGTTCGACTCGACCAGGTCGTTGAAGAAGTGGGTCCCGAGAGACACGTCGGGGACCACCGGCATCCCCACTCCGATGATCTCGCAGATCGCGGACACCTTGTCGATCTCGGCGAACGAGACCGGTACTCCGAGGGACACCGTGCTCGTCCCCCAGCGCCCCGGGCCCAGCAGCAGGGTGTTCCAGGGTCCCCCCGCCTCGGGGAGATGGATGATCCGGCCGATGAGGCGTCCGACGGAGGGGCGGTCCCTTTGCGGAAGCGCCGAGTAGGCGGCGGGGTCGACGTAGATCACCCGGTCGAGCCGCGACAGGGAGCTTTGCCCGATGACCGGTCCGCGCGACTCCAGCAGGAGGGCGTTCCGCGGGATCCGCTTCGGCGGGTCGACGATGTGCCCTCCCTCCTTCACCTGCAGCGGCCGGCATTGCACGAGGTTGACGAGGCACCGCCCGTCCGGAAGGAAGTTCGTCGTGAACTCGATGTCCACCGGGTAGTCGTAGGCGTCCCGGAGGATCCCCAGCATTTCGCGCATGTACGGGACGAACGGCGTCTCCGACAGGAGTTTCCCGAACGTGAGGATCCACCCATCGCCGGACGGACGGGGAGACCCTCCCGGGTCCCGCAGCAAGGCGCTCCGGCGGACGGCGTAGAGGTCGATCGGCAGGTTGGGGGAGGCGCGCGCCACGTCGTCGATCCGCTCCGACGTGAACCGGTTCGCCCGCAGGTCGAGGAGGTCCACCCGTCGCTGCGAGAAGCCGACGGCGCCGGATCGTTCCGCATCGGGGCGGCGCTGGGGCGCGTTCAGCGCCACCAGGCGGGTGTAGTCGTCGTCGGACCGGTCGACCGCCCGGGTCCCCAGCCCGAAAACGAGGCGCAGCACCCCGGCCTCGGGATCGATCTGTTCGCTCCAGGCGTACGGGTTGTACGACAATCCGACCCCCGCCACCTGCGGGTAGAACAGGTGCCCGTGGACGGCGCCCGACACGCGCTGGACCAGGATCGCCATCTGCTCGTCCCGGTCGATCAATCCCCGGTGCGCGCGGTACAGGAGCGCTTCGGGGCTCATCGTGCTCGCGTACACGGCGCGGACCGCCTCGAGGAACGCGGAGAGGCGCTCCTGCGGCGATCCCTGGTTCGGGCAGAAGACGCTGTCGTACTTCCCCGTGAAGGCGTTGCCGAAACTGTCCTCGAGGAGGCTGCTCGATCGGACGATGATCGGCGACTGCCCGAAATACTCGAACATCGCCACGAACTGCTCCTGGAGGAAGCCCGGGAAGGTGCCCGACAGGATCCGCTCCCTCGCCTCCTCCGCCCCGTCCATGAAGGTCTCGGTTTTGCGCTGGCCGCGCCGCGCCCGCCAGCATCCGTTGCGGACGAGGAACGTGTAGAAGACGTCGGAGCCGATGTAGAACGAGTCGTGCGTCTCCAGCCGGTCCCTCCAGCGGGGGTCCGCCTTGCGGAGGATCGCGCGGGCGAGCAGCATCCCGACCGACTTCCCGCCGATCAGTCCCGTGCCGATCATCCGCTTCCGGAGGGCAAGCAGGTCGTCGAGGTCGAACCACCGGGAGGCGAGGGCGACCAGCCGCTCGTCGCGGGTGACCATCATCCGGAGGAGCCGCCCGAAGATCTCCGGCGCCTCCCCCCCGGGGCGCACGCCGCGCCGGACGTCGTCGATCACCTCCCGCGCCTGGAGGAGCTTTCGGTCCCAGATGTCGAGCGTGCGCGAGACGGCGTCCACGCGCCGCTTCGAGAGGTCCTCCAGCACCTCGGAGAGCACCGCGCTCTCCGTGAGGGGGCGGAACGCCTTCCCGTCACGGACGTGGGGGAGATACATCGTCGGGGAGGAACGCCGGTCGACCTTCAGCGGGTGGACGTAGAGGCGCTCCTTGTGCCGGAAGACGTCGATCAGCAGCTGCGTCGTCCCGCGGATCGACGAGACGGCGTCGAACGAGTGTCCGTCCCGCAGGAGGGCGAAGTAGGTCACCGTGTCGAGATCGTACAGGTACGGGCAGGTGACCATGAAGAAGTTGCCGAGCATCAGGTCGCTGTACCAGTCGGCCGCGAGGTCCGAGAGGCAATCGAAGACGTAGAAGGTCCCCCGCCCCGCTTCCTCGATCACCTTGTGGATCCGGGCGGTGAACGTCTCGAAGCCGACCTCGGGCTGCAGGGTGTGGATCTCCGCGCCGATCCCCCGGGGGACGAGCTCCGGGTGGCGGGCGAAGCGGAAGTAGACGAGCCGTTTCCCGCGGGCGATCGCGTCGCGGACGAACGGGTCGACGAAGGGGCGGTAATCCTCGACGGCATCCACCTGCCAGACGATGTTGTCGCCCGGCAGGATCCCCGTGAAGACCCGGTCGAGGCCGGGCAACCCGGTGCTCAACGTCTCCGATTTCCGGCGCGCGGCCATGACGTCACCCCCCGTACGGACCGATCCGTTCCCACAGTGTTGCATTTCATAAATAAATACGGCTGCATTCGAGTGCCGCTGCATCCGCCCCGGCGGAGTTGTGCCCCTCAGGCCGCGCAAGCAATACGGCCTCGGCTGTCAGGGGTACCTTAAGGGAGCGCACTTTGTCCGGGAATGGGGCAGTTCCCTCTCCGTACTTGGAAGTACGGCTCGGTCTTGCGCCTTGCCGGACGCGGCGCATCGGCGCTCTCGATGCGGCAAGCTATTTGCGAGACGGGGCGCCAGGGGTTTTTCCCACCGGTTCGATGGTACCACCGGAACCGTTCCGGCAACCAGCGGATAGACGCGATAATACGCCTTTGTGTAACCCCCGAGGCGCATGCTACTCTTGGCCGAGCGGCCAAGGAGAACCCATGAAGAAAAACGGTTCCATCCTGATCGTCGAGGACGCCCGCGAGTCGCTGACGCTGCTGACGAAACTCCTGTCGGCGGAAGGGTACGCGGTGAGGTCGGCCGGCAGCGGGGATCTCGCGCTGGCCTCCGCGGTGGCCAACCCGCCCGATCTTATCCTGCTGGACATCCGCATGCCGGGCATGGACGGGTTCGAGGCGCTGCGGAGGCTCCATGCCGACGAAGCGACCCGCGACATCCCGGTCGTCATCCTCGGCGCGGCCATCGGGACCGCGGAGCGCGTGGAGGTGCTGAAACTCGGCGCGGTCGATTTCGTGTCGAAGCCGTTCCAGAAGGAGGAGTTGCTCTCCCGCATCCGGACCCGCATGGAGCTGTCCCGTTCGCTCCTGAAACTCCGGGAGAGCGAGGCATTCATCCTTGCGGTCATGGATCACCTTCCCATCGGAATCGCCGTGAACTCCGTCGACCCCGGGGTGAGCTTCTCCTACATGAACGACAACTTTCCCCGATGCTACCGGACGACCAGATCGGCGCTTGCCGACCCCAACGGTTTTTGGGATGCCGTGTACGAAGACCCGGAATTCAGGGAGGAGATAAAGAAAAGGGTGGTGGACGATTGCGCCAGCGGCGACCCGGCGCGCATGCGATGGACCGGGGTGCCGATCACCCGCAAGGGAGAGGAGACCACGTTCGTGTCCGCGATGAATACGCCGATCCCGGGCAAGCCGCTGATGATATCGACCGTATGGGACGTCACCGAACACATGCGGGCGGAGGAGGAGCAACGGAAGCTGGACCGGAAAGTCCAGCACGCGCAGCGTCTGGAGAGCCTCGGGATGCTCGCCGGGGGGATCGCCCACGACTTCAACAACATCCTGATGGCGGTGCTCGGGCACGCCGAGCTGGCGATGGTCAAGCTTTCCCCCATGTCGCCGGCGCGCAACGCCCTCGCGGAAATCATCACGGCGGCGCGCAACGCCGCCGACCTGTGCCGCCAGATGCTCACGTATTCCGGCAGAACGCCGAGCGCGTCCGAAAAGATCGGCCTTCGGGAGCTGGTGGAGGAGATGGCCCACCTGCTGAAGACCGCGATCTCGAAGAAGGCGCTCCTGAACCTGGACCTCGCCCGCGATCTGCTCCCGATCCAGGGGGACCCGAGCCAGATCCGGCAGATCCTGATGAACCTGATCATCAACGCGTCCGAGGCGATCGGCGACCGGAGCGGCGTGATCACCGTCGCGGCAGGCGCTACGCGGTGCGACCGCGACTACCTCGAGTCGACCGAACTGGGCGACGCGATCCCGCCGGGGCTCTACATGCACCTCGAAGTGGCCGACACCGGGTGCGGGATGGACGCCCGGACGAAGGCGCGGGTCTTCGAGCCGTTCTTCTCCACGAAATTCACCGGACGGGGGCTGGGGCTTGCCGCCGTCATGGGGATCGTCCGCGCCCACAAGGGAGCGCTGAAGGTGTACAGCGAACCGGGAAAAGGGACGACGTTCAAGATCCTCTTCCCGGCGCTCACGGAAAGGCAGGAGGTTGCCCGATCCCCGGCGCCCTTCTCCCTTGCCGACTGGCGGGGGAATGGGACGATCCTGCTGGTGGATGACGAGGAGAGCCTGATCGCCCTCGGGGCGCGGATGCTGGAGCACCTGGGATTCACCGTGCTGACCGCGGCGGACGGCCTGCAGGCGGTGAAGCTTTACCGTGAGCGGGGGAAGGAGATCGACCTGGTGCTGATGGACCTGACGATGCCGCACATGAACGGCGGCGAGGCGTTCGGGGAGCTGCGGCAGGTAAACCCCGACGTCCGCGTCATCCTGTCGAGCGGCTACAGCCGCGACGACGTCGCGGGGCGCTTCGCCGGCAAGAACCTGGCCGGTGTGCTCCAGAAGCCGTACACCCTCGCCAAGCTGACCGAGGCGCTCTCGGCGGTGATGCCCGGGGTGGAGCCGAAATCCCCCCTTACTTGACCTCCCCCGCCTCCCGGTAGTAGTACCCGTCGATCATCGCCCGGACCATCCGCCGGTCCTCCGTCACGACCAGGTAGACGTGCAGCGCCGTGAAGGCGATGAACAGCCACATGATCGTGGTGTGCCAGATGCGGATCTGCACCGCGTCGCCGAAGATCGCGAACACGAAGGAGAACACCCCCGGCAGGACGTAGGGGTAGAGGGCGAACCCGAGGAGGGTCTGGAGGACGGAGACCGCGAAGAGCAGGAAGTAGCCGTACTTCTGCAGAACGTTGTACTTCTCGTACGCCGGCTTCTCGCGGCTGATGTGGAGATAATACTTCAGGACCGGCCCAACTTCGGAGAAGTCGAAGAGCCCCGGCATGGAGATCCGGTGCTTGCCGAGGGCGAAAAAGATATACGTGTGATACACCCCGATGGCCACGAAGAGGTACGCCGAGACCAGATGGAGGAACCGGGCGTTCTGCATCGCCCCGAAGACGGAGAACTCCGGGTAGTGGATCTGCATCCCCGACAGAACCAGGAACACCGTGTCGACGGTGTGCGCCCAGTGGGTGATCCGTTCGAACCCGTCGTGCTTGTAGTACCGCTCCTCCGCCATCATCGTCCCCCTTGCTCGGTCAGACGACCCGGAACGCCTTCACCTCGTTGGTGACCGGGTGGATGATGTGCACTGCGCAGGCGATGCACGGGTCGAAGGAGTGGACCACGCGCAGCACCTCCAGCGGCTTGTCGGGGTCCAGCACCGGCGTCCCCACCAGCGCCTCCTCGATCGGACCCCGAATCCCCCTGTGGTCCCGCGGCGACGCGTTCCACGTGGTGGGGACCACGCACTGGTAATTCTTCAGCTTCTTCCCCTCGATCACGTTGTAGTGGGCGAGCGCCCCGCGGGGAGCCTCCCACAACCCCATCCCCTGCCCCTTCTCGGGGACATCGTTCAGCGTGAACGTCTGCGTCTTCCCCGCCTTGAGGTTCGCGAGGAGTTCCCCGGTCCAGTCGAGCATCGCGTCGATCACGAGCTTCGTCTCGAGCGCCCGCGCGGCGATCCGGCCCAGCACGGACAGGAGCACCTCGGGGTGCCCCGCCTGGCCCAGCGCCGAGAGCGTCCCGTCCACCATCGACTTGACCTTGGGATTCCCCGACACGTAGGCGACCAGCACCCGGGAGAGGGCGCCCACCTCCATCGGGTGGTCCTTGATCCGCGGCGCCTTCAGCCACGTGTACTTCGCGTCCCCCATCTTCGTGAACTTCGGCTCCGTCTTCCCCTCCATCGGGCTCCGGTTCCCGCACTCGGAGGTGAACCAGGAGTGGTCGACGTACTCCGTGACGTCCTTCCCATCGACGTCGGCCACGGCGAGCTTGCCGTCGAAGATCGCGCCGCGCGGGAGGAGCCGCTTCTTCGGATCGAACGAGGGGTCGTCGAAGACGCCCCAGGCGAGGTAGTTCCCCACCCCCTTCCCGATCCCGGCGTACTTGATGTAGTACGGCGCGATCGCGAGGACGTCGGGCAGGAAGACGGTGTCCACCCAGTGCTGGAGCCGCTTCAACCGCCAGATGACGTTGTCCATCACTTCGACGGTGGGGACGAAGGTCGTCCCGCCGGGGGGCGTGCTCATGTGCATCGGCATCTTCCCGCCGAGCTGGGCGACGATCGCCGACGCCTCCTTCTGCATCTCGAGCGCCTCGAGGTAGTGCGCCACCGCGAGGAGGTTGAGGTCCGGGGGGAGCTTGTATTCGGGGTGCCCCCAGTAGCCGTTGGCGAACGGACCGAGCTGCCCGCTCTCCACGAACTTTTTCAGCTTCGCCTGCACGTCCTGGAGGGACTTCTCCTTCGGCTTCGCCTGGAGGGCGGAGACGACGTCCACATAGTCGAGGGCGTTCAGCTGGTAGAACCAGAGGATGTGGGAGTGGACGAACTGACCGCCCTCGATCAGGTTCCGGATGATCCGCGCGTTGTCGGGCGGCGTCACGTTGAACGCCATTTCCAGCCCCATGGTGCTCGTGTGCCCGTGGGAGACGGGGCAGACACCGCAGATCCGCTGGGTGATGAACCAGGCGTCGCGCGGATCCCTACCCTGCAGGATGATCTCGAAGCCGCGAAACAGGGTCCCGGAGCTCCAGGCGTCCTTGACCTTGCCGTTCTCCAGCTCCACCTCGATGCGCAGGTGCCCCTCGATGCGGGGGATCGGATCGATCACGACTCGCTTTGCCATGGCTCTCCCTCTCGTCCTTTCCGGTTGAGGAACGGTGGCTCCCCTACTTCTTCCCGTCCTCGCCCTTTCCCCGGGTCGCCTTCAGCACGGCGTGCCCGGCGATGGCGGCGCCGGTGACGACCGCCAGGCCGATGCCGATCTTGTCCGCCGTCACGTCCCCGTACGGCAGGGCGACGTCGGCGAGCTTCCCGTAGAAGGGGGCGAAGTGGTCCGTCCAATTGTTCTCGGAGCAGCCGAGGCACGGCGATCCGATCTCGATGCACCACGACTCCTTCGAGTTCCAGCGGGTCTTCGGGCACTCCGACCACGCCTCCGGCCCCTTGCACCCCATCTTGTACAGGCAATACCCCGCGGCTTCCTCCTTCGAACCGAACCGCTCGACGAAGCGGCCGCCGTCGAAGTGGGTCCGCCGCGGGCAGTTGTCGTGAATCGTCCTTCCGTAGAACATGAGCGGGCGGCCCTTCCTGTCGAGCTCGGGTAGCTTCCCCATCGTGAGAACGTATACCACCGTGCCGACGAGCCACTCCGGGTTCACCGGGCAGCACGGAAGATTCACCACCTTCATCCCGAGGGCCTCGCCGACGCCCTTGATTCCGCTCGGGTTCGGCCTGGCCGCCGGAACGCCGCCGTCGACCGCGCAGGAGCCGATGGCGACCACCGCCTTCGCGTTGCCGCAGACCTCCTTGGCGATCTCCAGCATCTCGCGCCCGCCGATCATCCCGTGGCCGGGGACCGTGGGGATCCCGCCCTCGACGACGCAGATGTAATCCTTTCCCGCCACCGCCTTCGCGAGCACTTCATCGGCCTGCTTCCCCGCCGCGGCCATGATCGACTCGTGGTAGTCGACGCTGAGGATGTCGAGGACCAGCTCCCCCGCGCTCGGGTGGTCCGACTTGATGAACGACTCGGTGCACCCCGTGTCGCTGGCGAAGTGGAGCCAGACGACCTTCGGCCTCCCGGCCGCCGCCTTTTCCAGCGCCCGCGCCAGCTTCGGCGTCAACGCCCCGGACATCCCGAGCGTCGCGAGGGTCCCCCCCGCGATCCGGATGAAATCGCGCCGACTGAGACCGTTCCCCCGCTTCGTGAGCATCTGCGCCTCCTTCACGGGCAGCTTTGTTATTGATCAAATCTAAAAAATAGTTTGCCTCAAGTCAATTATAAATATTCTTTTGATTCGCCAGCTTATAAATATATATCGATATGAATCGTTGTGGCATGGAACGACAATCATCATTATAAAACATGGTATTCGCGTCACTTCGCCGAAGAACTGGCCGGGACGGACCTCAAGGTTTTCTCCCCCCTTCGCGCGGGGGGAGAGGAAGACCCGGTTCTGGCGTACCGGAGCCGGACGGAGCTGTGGGGAAAGGAGCGGACGGTGGTCGTGACCCACAACCCGAAGACGGCGCGCAAGACGCGATGAGTGGTTCCTCGGCCCGCACCTGCCGGCGAGCTTTATGGCGTCGTTATAGGTCCGGATCGGGCTTCTGATACGGCGCTGCATACCCGCCGGACCACATCCACCCCGGCAAGCCGGTGGCGTGGAATATGTGTCGCCATCCACGACCGCCGCCACCACCCCTTCCGCCAAATCCCCATCCCCGTCCAAACCCCATCCCGAAGCTCCTCCCCGGAGCGGGATTCGCAGATCCAGGCATTCCAAACCCCGCACAGGTTCCGGCAGCGCGACCGGTCCTTGCTCCCCTTCCCATGGGTCCCGTTCCGTCTCCACCTGGCATCGTCATGTCCTCCTTTCCTGAGGATTGTTTGTTATTCCCTTGCCATGGCCGTTCCGCACTTCGGACATTGCCGTTGCGCGCATGGCACCCCACGCCCGTGCGGTTCGCGATGCCCGCATTTCGGACACAGGCAGGTGCCGCCGACGCCCGCCGCGAGGGGACCGCCCATGCGGCCAGGTCTTCCGCCCCCTCGACCTCGCCCTTGTCCGCCGCCTGGCCCCGTTCCATCCCGTTTTCTTCCGTTCATCGGATATTCCTCCTTGTTCATTCCGAGCATTCCCCGGCGACGGCCTCGACCGCGGCCGGAGCAACCGGCCATGACAAAGGTGTCGCTCTCCAGGTTGCCACCAAGCCAGGCTTGAATGACCTCGCCCAGGCCGCCGGCGACGAACGGGATCACCCGGATGCCAACCGCGGCGACCATCTCAAGGAAAGGTCTGGAGATCGCGCCGCAAACCAGAGTACCGACGCCAAGCTCCACCAGGCGATGCGCCTTTTGGACCGGCAGGTCATCCGCCAGGACTTCCCCCGTTTCAGCGACGATTCGTCCCGAGTCGGCCTCGACGACGTGAATCCGCCGCGCGATGTCGAAGACCGGCGCGATTCGATCGTCCCAGTCTGAAAATGCCGCTTTCATCATCCGAGGTCCTGCGCCTCCTTTCTGCATGGGGAAAGAGCATTCGCCGTGCCAACACGGCTCCATCGGAACAGGACGGCCTAACTGACCGTCACTACAGGCGATCTTGAGGGGGATCGGGATGTGGAGGCAGGGCGCAGGGTTGCTGTTGCGCTACTGAACGCACGGAAGAGTGGTGCGAGAGTGCTACTGTATCCGCGCGCGGGGGGTGCGGCCGTCCTGCTCGGGAAGGGGGATATCCAGTTTTTTCATTCTGCGGAATAGCGTGGTCTTGTGGATGCCAAGCTCCTTCGCCGCCGCCAGGCGGTTGAAGGCGTTGCGTTCGAGGGCGGCACGGATAGCCCGGGCGTCGAGATTATCGTGGGCCGACCGCACATCGGAATCCGCGCACGCCGCCGTGACATGTGCCGTCAACTCCTCGGGCAGATGCCCGATGCCGATATCCCCCTCGTTGCAGAGAATGAAGGCACGCTCGATGGCGTTTTCCAGTTCGCGGATATTTCCCGGCCAATCATGGGCCATGAGGAGCGACAAGGCTTCCGCGGCGATTCCCGGGACGGTTTTATGTTGCAACCGGTTGAACCGGGCGACGAACTGCTCCACGAGGAAAGGAATGTCCTCTTTCCTTCGGCGCAACGGGGGCAGTTCGATGCGCACCACATTCACGCGGTAGTAGAGATCCTCCCGGAATGCGCCCTTGCGGGTTTGTTCCGCCAGATCCTTGTTGGTGGCAACGATGATCCGCGCGTCCGTCTTCTCGGAACGTGTCGCGCCCAGCGGCTCGTAGGTCCTCTCCTGGAGCACCCGCAACAGGCGGACCTGCAAGGCCGGGCTCACCTCGCCGATCTCGTCGAGGAAGAGGGTCCCCCCCTTGGCCACCGCGAAACGTCCGGGCTTGTCCCGGGTCGCCCCGGTGAACGCCCCCGCCTTGTAGCCGAACAGCTCCGATTCGAGAAGCGTATCCGGAAGGGCGCCGCAGTTGACCGCGACGAAGAGGCCCTTGCTTTGCGCGCTCAAGGAGTGAATCGTCCGCGCCAGCAGTTCCTTGCCGGTCCCCGTTTCACCGAGAATGAGCACCGTGCTGGGACTGGCGGCGATGGCGGGAAGGACTTCAATCACCTTCTGCATGACGGGGCTGCGGCTGACCAGGTCGCCGATCCGGAATTTTCCCTCCAGCTCGCGGCGCAACGCCTCGACCTCGCCCAGGTCGCGGAAGGTTTCCGCGCCGCCTACGACACGACCCCCGGCGTCTCGCAGCACTGCCGTGGATACGCTGATGGGGATACGGGTTCCATCCGCGTCGATGATGAAACCCGATCGGCCGATCACGGGCTTGCCGGTCTTCAGTGTGCGCCGAAGCGCGCATTCGCCCTCGCACATGCTGGAGCGGAACACCTCGGGGCAGAGCCGGCCGATCGCCTCTTTCCGCGACATCCCCGTGATTTCCTCGGCCGCACGGTTGAACGAGGTGATCCGCCATTCCAGGTCGACCGTGAAGACGCCGTCGGAGATACTCTCCAGAATGGCATCCGTCGGGGTCGGGGAGATCCCATTCATGCGCATATTCCGTTGAATCGAATTTCGTTGTTGACATATTTGAGCATATGTTCATAATTATACCCGCGAGGCGCTGTCATGTCCAGACCACAATGTTGCCGCCGGATCGCCGGGAGACCGATCGCGTCCGTGTTCCATCCGAAAGGGATTCCGGCCCGCGATCTGGTCGAGATCGTCCTCACGCTCGACGAGTTCGAAGCGATCCGGCTGGCCGATCTGGAAGGGCTGTACCAGGAACAGGCCGCGGAGCGGATGATCGTTTCACGCCCGACCTTCGGCCGTATCCTTGCGGCCGCCCACCGCAAGGTCGCCGAGGCGCTTGCCCACGGCAAGGCCCTCAAGATCGAAGGCGGAACCATCCGCATGGAGCGGCTGCGTTCCCCCCGTTGCGAGTGTCCCCGGTGCCGTCGCACGGGAGACGCGGGTGGAGCGTGCGAGAAGGCGGCGCCGATGGATGCGGAAGCTCCCCCCTGCCGCCGCATGCGGCGGAGGATCGGTTGCAGGAATGTCTGAATCGAAGTCCCGCAGCGAACCCTGAACCAGGCAAGAAGGAGGAAACATCATGAACATCTGTATCCCCATCACCTCGGACAACGGCTTCCGGAGCCCCGTGAGCCTTCACTTCGGTTCGGCGCCGATCTTCATGGTCGTCGACACGGAAAGCGGGACCTGCAGGGCTATCATGAACGGCAATCTCCACCACGACCACGGCATGTGCCAGCCGCTCGGGCAACTCGCGGGCGAGAGGCTGGACGCCATGGTGGTCGGAGGGATCGGGATGGGCGCCCTCGGCAAACTGAAAACGGCGAATATCCGCGTCTACTATTCGGAGCACCCGACGGTCGAGGAGACGGTGGCCGCTTTCAGGAACGGAACGCTGCGGGAAGTGACTCCGGCGACGGCCTGCGCGGGTCACGGCAACGAACCTCGCGGACACGTTATGGAATGAAGGGGATCCCCACGGAGCCCGAATGCCATCGTATTCGTAGTAAGGAAGATGCCGTGGAAGGAGTGCAGGCATTCCTTGGAAAAAGAGCGCCGAAATGGAAGAAACGCTGACGCGACCACCCTGCGAGAGAGGGCGAACCATGCCGTGCGACATTACGTTCCAGAGGGGGTCGCCTTCCCTCCTCGCCGGCTACTGCGCCTTGCCAGCTTTCCTGTAACAGTATATTCTTATAATTGCATGGAAGAGAAGACACGTGCCGTTACGTTCGATGGATTCGGCTGAAGACACGTCACTCGTCCACCTCCTGCAACCCTTTCGGCGCGTACGCCGCTGGCAGCACCGTTCATCGGTTGACGCGTCGGCCGTAACGAGGTCCTCGAGGAACGGGAAATGGATCCGGTCTCTCCGCGTGAACAGTTCCTGAACAGGATCCTGGACAGCATCACCGACCCCCTGGTCATCTACGACCGGAACTTCCGGATCGTGATGGGCAACCAGGCCCTGGTGAACATCTATCATCGCGAACCCGAACAATTGATTGGCAGACATTGCTACGAGGTGTTTCAAGGACGCAGCGCCGTTTGCGAGGAGTGCCATACCCAGGATGTCTTCCAGAGCGGCGAACCGCAGATGCGCGAAAAAGTAATCCGACTACCGAACGGGCGTCTCAGGCATTTCGAGATACACGCCTACCCAGTGAAGGATGCTGGAGGGGAAGTTTACCAAGCCATCGAGCACGGCCGGGATATTTCCGAACGGAAGAGCCTCGAACACCGGATCAAGGCATCTGACGAGAGGTATCAGGCCATCGTGGAGACGGCCAGGGAAGGCATCTTCTTCGTGGACGACGAAGCCAGGGTGACCTTCGCCAACAGGCGACTGGCCGGAATGCTTGGATACAATCCCGATGAGATCATGGGGCGGTCGCTGTTCGATCTCATGGGCGAAGGTTCGATGGCCGTGATGAAAGACCAGATGGACCGACGGCGCAAGGGGATATCGGATGTATACGAGTTAAACTTCAAAAACAAGGAAGGCACCTGTCTCGTGGGCCTGATCTCCGCAGCACCGCTGATGGCCAACGACACCTTCCTGGGTTCCGTGGGAATCGTCACGGACATCACCCGCATGAAACAGGTCGAGTCGGAACTCCGCTCGGCCAAGGAATTCAGCGAAAAGATCGTCAATAACATCACCGACCATCTTGTCGTCATCGACCCCTGGACGCACCGAATCGCACAAGTCAACACCTCCTTCCTCGCACGGGTGGGGCTTCCCATGGAAAAGGTCGTGGGGGAACCTTGCTACGCGATCATGTTGGGCAGGAAGACCCCCTGCTGGGAGGATGGAATCCATTGCCCCGTCCGGGAATCGGCGGCGATAAAACGCCCCGCCCAGTGCGACAAGGTTTACCTCAACGCCGAGGGACAGGAACGAATGCTCCGGATTATGACCTACCCGCTCGTCGACAACCGCGGCAACGTGGAGTTGATCATCCGGATGGAGCACGATGTCACGGAAAAGCGGAAGATGGAGGAGGCCTTGGCCTTCCGCTCCAAGGAACTGCAAAAGTCCCAGCACCAGATGGAAGCCCTCTTTGAAATTTCACGGCGGGCGAGCGCCGAGAACTCCCTTCAAGGACTCATCCATTCCCTCCACGACTTCGCCGAAGGAATCTTCCCCGATTCCGATCCGCTGTTCCTGATACTCGATGCGGACAGCGACCGGTTCCTTCCGTTGGAAGAATGCCGCCCCGACGTGGTCGAGCCGTTGCGCGGGTTGCATCAGAGAATGGAGAAGGCCGGGCTCGCTTCGGAGTTCGTACGGCATCTCCGATCGACGAAAGACCCACAGGTCGTCACCTCTGCAGAGGTCAAGTACGTGCACCCCTTTTTTAAAACCGTCGCGGAGATATACCCGAGCTGGTTCGGCTTGCCCATCTTCGTGCAGCAGCATTGCATCGGTTACTTCCTCTTGGGCTCGCATGCCTGCGCAAACTACTCCAGGGAAGACCTCCGGTTCTTCCATGCCTTGTTCGCCCAGACCGCCGGGCATTTCCGGCACCTTGTCCTGTACGACTCGGAAATCCACCGGATCCGCGATCAATCGCCGGAGACAATCTCCCATGGCGAACTCATCGGCCAGAGCGAGAAAATGATTAAAATTTACGACCTGATCGACCTCGTGGCCATGTCGGATGCCACCGTTCTCATCACGGGTGAAAACGGAACCGGCAAGGAGCTGGTCGCCCTTGCTATCCACAAGCAGAATTATCGCCGCAAGGGGCCGTTCATGGTCGCCAATTGTTCGGCCTATTCGCCGAACCTGCTGGAGAGCGAGCTCTTTGGCCATGAAAAGGGCGCCTTCACCGGGGCCATCCGCCAGAAAAAGGGCCGGATCGAACGGGCTCAGGAGGGAACGCTGTTCCTCGATGAAATCGGCGACATCTCCCTGGCTACCCAAGTCCTCCTGCTTCGATTTCTGCAAGACCGCCGTTTCGAACGGGTAGGCGGAGAGGAAACCATCGAGGCAAACGTCCGCGTGCTGGCGGCGACCAACAGGGATCTCCGGCGGGGTGTGAAAGAGGGGCGACTCAGGGAAGACCTTTACTACCGGCTGAACGTGTTCTCCATCCACATGCCCCCCCTGCGCGAGCGGAAGGAAGATATCCCCCTGCTCTCCCGGCATTTCCTGAGAAAGTTCTGCCTGAAGGAAGGGAAAAAAATCCAGGAAATATCCTCCGACGCCATGAAGGCCCTGATGGACTACAATTGGCCCGGGAATGTCCGACAGTTGGAAAACGCCCTGAGCTATGCCGTCATTATCAGCCAGGAAGAAACCGTAAAGAGAAAGCATATGCCCCCCTTTTTAAAGGAGAACGGCGGCGAGTCCGCCCGGATCTCCCTCTCGGAAAACGAGCGCGGCCTGATCCTGCAGGCCCTCGAGGAGTCCAACTGGAACAAGCACGATGCGGCACGCCGCCTCCAGTTGAGCCGGAGCACCTTGTATAGCAAAATCCGCCGTTACGGCCTGGGAAAGAGGGCCGCGACCGACGGATAGGAGGGGCGTCGGGTCCGTTTTCATACAGTCCCGGATGGACATGAATCCCTTTTGATCCAAGCGCCTATCTCCCCACAGGGTCCGATTCCGCACAATCCCCGCAGCTTCCCTGACTGCTTCTCCGCTCCCTCGTTCCGGCCGAGAGGGCCGTTACTTCCCCGATAAACAACAGGGAAGCAGACGACGGACCCGGCGTGGAGCAAAGCGTTTCCCACCTGGCACGCATTTTGATTGTTCTACTGGACAAAAAGCTGTTCCCCCGGGGGTCACCCGGTGGAGCGCGATTCGAAGATACGGTTTCCGTTTCGTCGATTTTGGGAGCCAGTCAATAAATCGACCGGACAGGGGTGTGTTTTGCCTCGGGGAAAGAGGTGACCTTCTTGAAAGAGGCCACGATACATATCGTCGATGGAAAAGTAGACGATATCCATTTCGATGGGCAGGAAGGGATGGGCATCGACGCTTTCCTTTTGGTAACCCACCGGAGGAACGTCGAAGAGGGACACTTCCTGGCTTACGGAAACAGCGACAGGGTCGGGAAGATGCTCTACAACTTTTACCTCAACTGTCTCCGGAACGATTACGTGGAGCTCGGAGAAACCCTGGAGAAGGTGGCCGGTGACATTCTCGACGTGGCCCGGGTCGCCCGCGGCCGGCCGTGGCGGCAACTGACGGACCGGGTGGAGCCTGTCAACTGAGAGTACGTTGCTCCCGGTGAACAGGAAACGGCTGATGGGGCCAATCCTAAGGAGGTGAGCATATCGGGGAGACGCTGGGGAAGTCTCATGATTGTTTCATTTTCGCGAGGAGGATCTTACGGACCCCGAGCAAGGTTTAAAAAGTCTCCTGTGACGAAAGGATAGGAGGTCAAACAATGGCGAAAGAGAAAAGGGACGTCGAAATCAAGAGTCGGGCCGATACCCTTCCGTTGACGAGTCCCGATGTCAGGCCATGGCCCGTGACGCCGCCCCCTCCGCCCGAGGAAGTCACGAAGGTCTACGAAAAGCGGAAGGCGGGAGAGTTCGGGAAATGGTGCGAGGACAACCTCAGGTTCGAGAAAGGGTTCGGAAAACCGGAGGCGCTTCAAGGATTAAGGGTTCTCGACATCGGCCTCTGGAGGATGGGGCACAAGTTCGCCTCCTCCCTGCTCGGCGAGGCGGGAGCCGAGGTGATCTGCATCGAACCGCCCGGGGGGGACCCGATGAGGAAGCTGACCCCCTTCGGGAGGGAAGAGTACATGCTCGCCGACAAGGAGACCGGGGAGAAGTGCG
>Ga0326597_10002847_pt1 | contig 25580 bp, 24 predicted proteins | sample RVTome_12_FD_203789 | JGI IMG/M metagenome (GOLD analysis project Ga0326597, IMG submission 203789) | Soil microbial communities from uranium-contaminated site in the Upper Colorado River Basin, Wyoming, United States - RVT100D185 | ecosystem: Environmental > Terrestrial > Soil > Contaminated >... | reverse complement strand
GATAGACTTCCGCGTGTCCACGCAGCCCACCATCTACGGCGAGAACATCGTGCTGCGCGTGCTCGACCGCGAGAAGTCGATCATCAGCCTCGACCGCATGCGGCTCTCCAAGCAGGCGACGGACAAGCTCAACCTCATGCTGGCGCGTCCCGAGGGCATCCTGATCGTCACCGGGCCCACCGGCAGCGGCAAGACCACGACCCTCTATTCGCTGCTCGCGCAGGTCAACGACGAGACGGTCAACATCATGACGCTGGAAGACCCGGTCGAGTACCCCTTGACCCTCATGCGGCAGACGTCCGTGAACGAGGTCGCGCGCATGGATTTCGCCGACGGCATCCGCTCCATCATGCGCCAGGACCCTGACATCATCCTGGTGGGCGAGGTGCGCGACAAGGCGACCGCCGAGATGGCGTTCCGCGCCGCGATGACGGGCCACCAGGTATTCACCACGTTGCACACGAATTCGGCGCTCGGCGCCTTCCCGCGCCTGCTCGACATCGGCATCCAGCCTGACATCATGGCGGGCAACATCATCGGCGTGATCGCGCAGCGCCTGGTGCGCGTGCTGTGCCCCCACTGCAAGGAAGCCTACGCGCCGTCCCGGGAGGAGCGCCACCTGCTCGGGGCCACAGGGGAGAAGGTCTCCTTCCTGCATCGCTCGGTCGGCTGCAAGCAATGCGACAACAAGGGTTTCAAGGGCCGCACCGCCATCATGGAGCTCCTGGTGATGGACAGCGACCTCGACGAGCTGGTGGCGCGCCGCGCGACGGCCAAGGAGCTGCGCGCGACGGCCATGGCCAAGGGCTACCGCGCGCTCTCCGACGAGGGCCTGCAGCGGGTGGCGGAAGGCGTCACGAGCCTCACCGAGGTGGCGCGCGAGATCGACCTTACCGGACGCTATGGTTGAACGATGAATGATGAACGCGGAATGATGAACAAGAACGGCGCGGTTCAGGTCGTCGGTTCATCGATCATGGTTCATCGTTCATAGTTCATCGTTCCGAATGCCTTCCTACAAGTACAAGGCGATCGACAAGTCCGGCCGGCCGGCGCGCGGGGACATCGAGGCGGTCAACGAGGTCGACCTCGAGCTGCGCCTGCGGCGCATGGGACTCGATCTCATCACCTACCGGCAGGTCGAACGCCAGACGCACGCTTTCGGCGCCCGCGGCAAGATCACGCGCCAGGATCTCATCAATTTCTGCTTCGACATGGAGCAGATGGCGCGCTCCGGCATTCCGATCATCGACGGCCTGCGCGACATGCGCGACTCGATCGAAAACCCGCGCTTCCGCGACGTGCTGTCCGTGATGACCGAGGACATGGAAGGCGGCAAAGTGCTCTCGCAGTGCATGGCCAACCAATCCAGCGTGTTCGACAACGTCTTCGTCAGCCTGATCCGGGCGGGCGAGCAGTCCGGCCAGCTGCCGGAAGTGTTCAAGAACCTGGCGGACAACCTGAGGTGGCTGGATGAGCTCATATCACAGACGCGCCGGCTGCTGATCCTGCCGCTTATCACGCTGGTGGTCGTGCTCGGCGTACTCACCGCGCTCCTGATCTTCCTCGTGCCGCAGATCGCGCAGTTGTTCAAAACCATGGGCCTCGCCCTTCCCATGCAGACCAGGGCGCTGATCGCGGTTTCTGAATTCATGACCCAGTACTGGTATGTGGTGTTCGGACTTCCGGTTGCGGTGTTCGTGGCTCTGATGACGGCGGTCCAGCGCAGCCCGCGGGCCGCCTATATGTGGGACTACGCCAAGCTGCGCCTGCCGCTGGTCGGGCCGACGTTTCTCAAGATCATTCTGTCGCGCTTCGCGAACGTGTTCGCGCTGATGTACCGGTCCGGCATCACCGTACTGGATGCCATCAAGACCAGCGAGGACGTCGTGAACAACAAGGTCATCTCGGACAGTCTCGCAAGGGCCGGCCAGCAGATCACCGCTGGGGAAAGCCTGAGCGAGACCTTTCAAAACCTGGGCGTTTTCCCGCCGCTCGTCATCCGCATGCTGCGGATGGGCGAGAACACCGGCGCGCTGGATACCGCGCTCATGAATATCACTTACTTCTACAACCGGGATGTCAAGGAATCGGTGGACAAGGCGCAGAAGCTGCTGGGACCGGCGATGACGGTGGTTCTCGGCGGGCTGCTGGGCTTTGTCGTCTGGGCCGTGCTGGGACCGGTGTATGATATTCTCGGTAAGATAAAATTCTAAGACCCTGAATCACAGGGAGTAAATGGTCATTCGTGACGGTGTTCCGCGGCACTGGAGAAGGCACCCTATACCATTCGGGATTCACGACTCACGGAATTTGAATGGCTGACAAGCTCCTCATCGGTATCTCGGCGCAGACCGTGACTGCCGCCCAATGGCGCGGCGGCAAGATCGTCGAGTGCCTGACGTTCGCCAATGACGAGGGCGGCCAGGCCGATTTCAAGGAGCTCCTCGACCGGTGCCCTGACGTGCCCACCCATATCATGGTGGACGCCGTCGAGGAGGATTACCGCTTCGAGACCCTGCCGCACGCGTTCGGCAGCGACCGCGCGGACATGGTCGGTCGCAAGCTCAAGCAACATTATCGCAACACGCCCTACATGGCCGCCACGTTGCTCGGACGCGACACCGGCAAGCGGCGTGACGACCGTTACCTGTTCTCGGCGCTCACCAACCCCGACCTGATCGGAGACTGGCTGAAGGCAGTGGCCGCACGCGGGATGCCGATAGCGGGTATCTACCTGCTGCCGATGGTGGGCACGGGGCTGCTCGACAAGCTCGACGTGAACGCGACCAACCTGCTGTTGGTAGCGCAGCATGCCACTGGCCTGCGGCTCACCTTCTTTCGCGACCGCCAGTTCCGCCTGAGCCGGCTCACGCGCGGGGACAGCGGACGGCCGGAGAACCGCACCCGCTATTTCACCGAGGAGATCTCAAACACCCGGCTCTACCTGCACGCGCTGCGCACCATGACGCTCGACGAGCATCTCACGGTGCTGCTGATCGACCGCGGCGATGATCTGCAGGAAGAGGCGGCGGGCGTCGCGCGCGACAACCCGAGCCTGGATTGCGTGCGCCTCAGCCGCGGTGAGCTCGCCGGCCGCCTCGGAATCAACAATGAGCTGCTCGAAGCCTCGCCGTACGCGATCTACCTGCACCTGCTCGGGCTCAAGGCGCCGCCCAGCAACCTTGCGCCGGCGAGCACGACGGTGGGCTACAAGCGTTTTCAGGCGCGACGCGCCATCTATGCAGCGTGCGGCGCGCTCACCGTAGCGGCCGCAGCCTGGACCGGCACCAACCTTTACCGCACGGTGATGCTCCGCGGAGACACTGAAGACGCCGCGCGCCAGACGGCGCTTCTATCCTCCCAGTACCTCGAGATCACGCGCCAGTTTCCACAGGCCCCGACCTCCGCCGATAACCTGAAGAAAACGGTTGAGATCGCGCAGAGGCTGCGTGCCACCGCCCACACTCCGCAGAAAGTGATAGCGCTCCTGGGGCGGGCGCTGGACGTGAGCCCCGCCATCGTCATCAGGGAGTTCGGCTGGAGGTATGGCGTCACGGAAATCGAGGCCGAGGGCGCGGGCGCCCGCGAGGCCGCGCCATCCGCCCGGGCGCCGAGCGTGCCGGCCGGGCAGCGCAAGGAAAGCGCGCTCATCGACGGCGAGGTCCGGCCCTTCCGCGGCGATTACCGCAGCGCCATCATCACCATCAACGGCTTCGCCGACCGTCTTGCCGAGGAGCCGGAAGTATCCGAGGTGCGGGTGGTGAAGCTGCCGCTCAACGTCAGTCCCGCGCTGTCCCTCTCGGGCAACACGCTCGATAACCCCGAGCAGGGTGGCACGGCAGAATTCAAACTGCTGCTCGTCCTCAAGCCCACGAAATGAACCAGGCCGACCTCCAGGCATTGAGAAATCCGCTGCTCGTCGTCGCGAGCGTGGCGCTGCTCGGCGCACTGGCCGTCTACTATTCCGGCCGCCTGATGATCGCGGCGCGCCAGCAGCTCGCACAGCAGCAGGTCCAGCTCAAAGACGCGCGAACCCGTTTGCAGAAATCGGGCGACGAGAAGGACATCATCGTGCGCTATCTCGACGGCTTCCGGCAGCTGGAGCGCACCGGGTTTGTCGGCGATGAGCAGCGCATCAACTGGCTTGACGGGCTGCGGCTCGCCAACCAGCAAGCGGACCTGTTCGGGGTGGACTACCAGATCGGGGCACAAGGTCCCTACGCTTACGCCGCTGAATTCAGTCCCGGGCCGCTCGCGCTCAACCAATCGGTCATGCGGGTCCGGTTCCGCCTGCTGCATGAGGGGGACCTCGATCGATTCCTTGACGCGCTCGCGCGCCAGGGTGCAGGGATTTTCGCGGTCGACCAGTGCCTGATGCGGCGCATCGACACCCGCGGCGTGATCCGCTATCAGCCGAATGTCAATGCGGAATGTAACCTGTCGTGGATCACCGTCAGGGTCGGCGCGAGCGCGGAGCAAAAAAAACCGTGACCGGTGACACATGACTCGTGACTGGAAAATCAGCCTGACCGTTTGCTGCGCGCTGGCCGCTGCGCTCACGTCCGTACCGGCGCCGGCCCAGGAGCGGCTCGGGCGGCTGTTCTTCACGCCGGCGCAGCGTGCGTCGCTGGATGTCGCGCGCAGCCAGCGGGCGCGGACCGCGCTCGCCACCGAGAATACCGAGCAGGAAGCCGCGCCCGTTCCGCAGACCATCACCTACAGCGGCGTGCTGCGTCGCAGCGACGGCAAGACCACCGTCTGGATCAACAACCAGCCCGTGCACGACCGGGAGTCGGCGGGCGCCGCCGCGATTGTCGGGCGGGTGCGGCCCGACGGCAGCGTCACGCTGCAGGTACCCCAGTCCGGCCGCAGCGTCATCCTCAAGCCCGGACAGAGTGTCGAGCTGCTTTCGGGCGCCGTCGAGGAAGGATATTCACGCAGGCTCGAAGCCCCCAGACCCGAGTCCAAGCCCGCAGCGAAGCCGGCGGCGGACGCCAAGACTGCCAAGCCTGCAGCGCCCGACAGCGCCGCCCAGCGGGGGCGCGAGGAGCGCGAGACTCAGCGCCTGGAAGACGCAATCTCGCGAGCGCTGGCGGAAACGGCGAGCGCCCGGCCCGGCGCCGCGCCAGGCCCCGGGGTTCCGGCAAAACAGTGACACCGATGCCTTTCGGTTCACTTCACGCACGCGCTTCGCGCCGCCATTCCCAGCACGGGCAGGCGATGCTCCTGGTGGTGTTGCTGGTCGGAATGGCGACCGCGCTGCTCGTCTACGGCATGGTCGATACCACCTCGATCGCCCTCCGGCGCGAGCGGGACACGGCGGCGGCGTTCGCCGAGGTCAAGCGCGCGTTGATCGGCTGGTCGGTGGCGCGAGATCCTTCCATCCACGGCGCCAATGCCCGTCCGGGCGAATTTCCGTGCCCCGACATGAACAACGACGGCTTCGAAGACGGGAGTTGCGCAGCCGGGGCGCTTGGCAGGGTGCCGTGGAAGACGCTCGGCATTCCGGAGCGGAAAGACGCCGCAGGAGAAACGCTGTGGTATACCGTTGCGGGCCCGTTTCGAATCTGGAACATGAACAATACCGCCATCGACAACGACACCAAGGGCAACGTCACCGTGTATCAGGACAGCACGGCGGTGACGATCACCACCCGGGCGGTGGCCGTCATCTTCGCGCCCGGCGCGCTGCTAGGGGCGCAGAATCGGGATCCCGCGGCGACCGCGCTCTGCCCCACGACAGGGACTACCATCGCACGCAATCTGTGCGCAGCGAACTACCTGGAAACCGCCGCGGGTGTCAACAATGCCACGACCAACGGTCCCTTCATATCGGCACCGACCTCGGACACCTTCAACGACAAGGCGATGGTGGTCACGACGGCGGACCTGATGCCGGTGGTCGAGCAACGCGTCGCCCGCCAGATGCTCGCGCTGCTGCAGAACTACCGGTCGTCGAGTGCCTGCGCCTGCTACCCGTGGGCAGCCAATAACTTCGATGACGACAGTGTCACCGGCAGAACCCAAGGCATGGTTCCGATCGAGGTTGCATTGCCGGAAACCTGGGGTTCACTGGGGATCACCGTTCCGGCCTGGATTATCGGCAGCAATGAGTGGGGGAAGAAGTTCTATTACGCGATCGCCCCCAGCGAATCGCAGGATCATACTGTTGGCACAATCACGGTTAACGGCACCAGCAAGAACCTGGTGCTGATCACCACCGGCCCAGCGGGCGCCAGCCGGGCCAGCACCATTTTGGCCGACTACGTGGACGACGCCGAAAACAGGGATGGCGGCACCATTTACATAACTCCCTCATCCACTGCGTATGCGCGCGACCGCATCTACACTGTCCCCTGAGCGTATCCGCGGCTTCACGCTGGTCGAAATCGCGATCGCGATATTCATCATCACGATCCTGCTAGGCAGCATCCTCGTTCCGCTCACCACGCAGGTCGAGCAGCGCCAGGTGAGCGAGTCGCAAAAGATGCTGGAGGACATCAAGGAAGCGCTGGTCGGCCACTCCATCGCCAAGGGACACCTGCCGTGCCCAGACCGGACCTCGGGCGGCACCGGCGGCACTAATGATACGGCCAACGACGGCGTTGAGGACTTTTCCGGCGGCGCCTGTATCGGCAGCATCAGCGGCGCGGGGAGTACGCTTAGGGCGGTGGGCAACGTGCCGTGGCAAACCCTGGGTGTGCATGCTGCCGATCCCTGGGGCGATCGCTTCCGTTACGTTGTCGACATGGAGTTCAGCAATCGTCCACCCTCGGCGTTCGGTCTTGCTTCCTCTGCGGATCTCGGCGTCTGCACGAGCGCGTCATGCGCGGCACGGCTCACGGCGCTCGCTCCCGATGGTGCGGTTGCCGTGGTGATCTCGCATGGCAGGAACGGCTACGGCGCGATCAATGCGCTCACGGGCACTGCGCGGCCGAACCCTACGAGCCCCGATGAGCTCGACAACCTCGGCGGCTCCACCTACACCAGCCGTGCCATCACTTCAGTGGGTTCCGGCGCCGGAGAATTCGACGACATCGTGACCTGGCTCGGCAAGTACACGATCTTCCATCGCATGGTCGCTGCCGGCAAGCTGCCTTAACGACAAGTTTGCAGTGGGCAGTGGGCAGTTTGCAGTTACTGCCAACTGACGGCTGCCAACTGTCCACTCCTCAAGGTCCTTCTCCCTCCCTCGTCAGCACGAAACATACCCTGCCCGGCTCATTGGCAGCGAGGGCTAGGCGATAACCGACCTGGGCCGCCTGTTTCGCGGAATGGTAAAGCCCCACGCCGAGCCCGCTCTGCGAAGGCACCGGCGCCTCGAACAACTGGCCCTCGGTACTCTTCGCGATCGCGGCCCCGTTGTCGCACACTGTAAGCGTTCCTCCGCCCGCCGCGGAGAAGCTCACCCGTACCTGCAGCCCGGCGCTGGTGGCCGACTTGTTGAGCGCGTTCTCGATCAGGTTGTCCGCGACGCTGTCGAATAGTTCTGCCGGCAGCTTCAGGTCCCGGGCCGAGCCGTCCACCTGGAAATGGATATTGCGCCCGGTGTTACGCTGGATCAGGCCCTCCCACCACACCGCAAAGTCCACGCGCGCCGCATCCGCCTGCTGCGGGGAGCGCAGCTTGTCGAGCGTCGCATTCAGGCGCTGGGTGATCTGCGGCAGTTGCCGCTGCATCAACGCCTGCAGCCCCTGCGCCTGCTGGGCGCTGCTGGACTCCGCCGCCGCGCACAGAGAGCGCAGCGACTGCAGCAGGTTCTTGACGTCATGCGTGAGCCGCGCGCCGGTCTCGTAGATCGCCTGCGTGTAGGCGCTCTGGCGCTGGGCCTGCTCGCGGCGCTTGGCCTCGTAGAAATGGCCGACCATCTGCGTCAGGAGCTTCAGATGCAACAGCACCGCCGGCGACAGCGACCAGCGCGTATAGATTCTCAGCCGCAGGTCCTGGAACGAAAATTCCGCGGAGTAGCCGGATTTGGCGCCGTATTCGCCCTGGCCGAGGCGTGCCTCCCATTGCAGCCCGGTCACCCAGGGCAAGTCGAGGATGTGCTCGAGGGACAGGGCGAGAAAGCGCTGCGGCTGGGTTTCCTGCTCCGCGAACTCCGCCAGCCGCTGCACCCAGCGCTCGAACGGCAATCCCAGGCTCATGAGGTACTGGGAGAGGATGTGGCCAAGGCCGGCGAAGCCCCCGCGAGGGTTCCACAGCCAGGATAGCGCCATCAGCACCAGCGCGATCGCAAACAGCGTCTGCGCCAGGGCCAGGGGATAATTACCATGACTGACCTGCTTGACGACGAAGCTCCCCAGGACCAGCGCGGCGACCAGCAGGAACAGGATCACGCTGTAGAACAGGTCAACCGCCAGCGGTGCCGTGCTGCGGCTCGTTTCGACCTGCGTCATCACGATCGCGATCGGCAGGATGAGCAGCCCGTACTGCACCAGCAACACTGGCAGCGCATCGGGATGCAATTGCAACAACGACGGTAGCGACATCAAGCCGTGCTGCGCCAGCAGTGCAAGCGTGTCCCCGAGAGTCTGATCGGCAAACAGATGGGGCACCACCCATATCAGCAGCATCGAGAGCAGATAGAGCGCAGCGAGCATGGATACCAGGCGCTGCCGCCGCTGCACGATGCCGGGCACGGAGCCGCCGATCAACCCGAACAGCACTGCCAGCCACACCGCCATCAGCCACCAATTGTTCCACGCCGCGAGCAGGAATCCGACGATGACCACCAGAAACACGTAGCGCGACTCGATGTTGGCTTCGCCCCGCCACACCGGTTGCCACAGCAGGAACAGCCCGAAATGCGCCAGCAGGAATGCGCGTGACCACCAGTCGGCGATCCCCCATGCGAGCGAGGCGTGCAGCGCGAGCAGCATCAAGCCCAGCCACCATTGCGGGTGGGCGGCGACGATCCGGGCTTGTGCACCTGCGGCGGCGTTCATGCCGTCTTCCCTTGCGCGACTTGCGCGCGGAGTCTTTCGCTATACTGTCGGCACAACATCATGGTTTGCGGTAGACATTTTGCAGCAGTCAGTTACTGACAACTGACGGCTGCCAACTGACAACTTCGTAACATTGTGGCATGGATTCAAGAATAACCGCCATCGCGCGCTACACACTGCTCGAAGCGCTGCGCACCCGGCTTCCGGTGCTTGTCCTCATCACGCTCCTCATTGTCCTGGCCACCAGTTTTTTCATCGAGACGATATCGGTCACCGAGGGCGCGCGGTTCCAGGCCGGGTTTTATGCCGCCAGCATGCGGCTCGCCAGTGTCTTCATCGCCGCCGTCTACGTGCTGGTCAGCATCACGCGCGAATTCAATGACAAGGGTCTTGACGTGCTGCTCGCGCTCGACCTGCCGCGCTCGCATTATGTTCTCGGCAAGCTCGCAGGCTTTCTCGCCATCGCCGTGCTGATCGCCGCCGCCGCCTCGCTCCCGCTTGTCGGGCTGGCGGCCCCGACCACCGTGCTGCAATGGGCGGCTTCGCTCGCCATGGAACTCGCGATCGTCGCGGCATTTGCCCTGTTCTGCGTCGTCACTTTCAACCAGCTGACCGCGGCGGCAAGCTTCGTCCTTGCTTTTTACGTGCTGGGCCGCACGCTGACCGCGATACGCCTCATGAGCGCGCATCCGCTCTCCGGCGCTGATACCTTCTCGCATCAGGTTATCCAGTTCATGGTGGATGCCCTGGCGCTGGTCATGCCCGCGCTGGACGCCTGGACCCAGACCGCCTGGCTCGTCAATCAGCAAGCCTCGTGGTCCGCCCTGCTCGAGCTGGCGGGACAGAGCGCGCTCTACGTTGCGCTGCTCGCCGCGGCGACGATGTTCGATTTTTACAGAAAGAACTTCTAGAAATGGACAGGATTAACAGGATTTACAAGATCAAACAAAACCCGGGCAGGTTGGGCTTGCAGTTTTTTTCACGGGTTAATCCTGTGAATCGTGTAAATCCTGTCTATTTGTTTTTCCGTTTCCCGGCACATTGCGAATGAAGAGCAGCGCCGAACGCGCGTTTGCCACGGTGCCGCGGTGGGTGCTGCTGCTCCTTGCCATCGCTTTCTGCGCGCAGGTGACGTGGCAGGCGCTGCAACCGCGTCCAAGCGCCCGCGCGGAGGCGCTGGGCGCGCCGGCCGAGCCGGCGCTGCTGCGCGCGCTTGCCCTGGGAGAGCCGATCGCGCTGGCCCAGCTCCTCACGCTTTATCTCCAGGCGTTCGACAACCAGCCGGGCGTGAGCGTCCCATTTCTCGACTTGGACTATGCGCGCGCCACCGCCTGGCTTGGGACGATAATCGAGCTCGACCCGGTCGCGCAGTACCCCCTGCTGATGGCCTCTCACATCTACGCCCAGGTGCCGGACGAAGCTAAGCAGCGCCGGATGTGCGAATTCGTGCGCGAGCAGTTCGACCGTGATCCCGACCGGCGCTGGCGCTGGCTCGCGCACTGTGCGATCGTAGCCAAGCACCGATTGCGCGACACGCGTCTCGCGCTTTCCTACGCCGAGGACATTACGCGCAGGGCCCGGCTCGCCTCCAACTGGGCGCGTCAGATGCGCATCTTCATCCTCGAGGACCTGGGCGAGCTCGAAGCCGCCACGGTGCTGCTCGGGGGACTGCTCGCAAGCGGTGAAGTCACGGAACCCAAGGAAATCCACTTCCTGACGGAACGGCTCAAGGAGCTCAAGAGCGGCGGAAAACCATCGCGACTGCCGGGAAACCGACACCCGAGGCCTTGAGCTTCAACATATACGCTTATTTTTCAACCACTAAGGCAGGCACCTTCATCTAACTGGCCTTACACACTTACATTGAAAAATCTCGTTATTACAGGGAGTTGAAAGGTAAACCTGAGGAACTGTGATATATTTCACGCTACAACAGGAAATGTGGGAAAAAACTCGTTTCGACCGTGGATTAATTGGCATGAGACTTGCGTAGGGTGTCGTCACCCGGGGCTACTGGAGGAAGCGAATCATGCGTAAACAATCGGGCTTTACACTCATCGAGATCGCGATCGTGCTCGTGATCATCGGCCTGCTGCTGGGCGGCGTGCTGAAGGGCCAGGAACTGATCACCAGCGCCCGCGTGCGCAACCTCATCTCCCAGCAGGACGGGATCAAGGCCGCCTACTTCGGCTTCCTCGACCGCTTCCGCTCCCTGCCCGGAGACTACAGCCTCGCCTCGACCAACATCGCCAACGTGGCGGCGACCGCCAACGGCAACGGTAACGGCCAGATCGAAAGCGCCCTGGGCGGCGGCGCGATCGACGAGCACATCGCGGTGTGGGACCACCTGTCCAAGGCGGGCTTCATCAACGGCAGCTATACCTACGCGGCGCTTCCGGAGACTCCCGCCACCGTGCCGGCCAATCCCTACGTCCGCTACATCCAGCTGATCTACGATAACGCCTATGGCACGGGCACGCCGGCGTTGCGCCACAACATCAAGACCGGCAACCAGATCCCGTCCGAAATCCTGTCCGAAATCGACCGCAAGATCGACGACGGCAATCCCGTGGGCGGCGTGTTCCAGTTCTCCCCCTACAACGGCGGCGCGGGCGGCACCGCACCGACGGGCGGCCTCGCCGGCCAGTGCTACATCGGTACGACCTGGACCGCCCCCACGGTCTCCAACTGCGGCGCGGCGAGCCTGCTCTAAAGAAAAGTTCCGGGTTCCGAGTTCAAAGTTCAGGGTTCGACGCCCGCTGCTGCAGCGGGCGTTTTCGTTTCCGCGTCTGCCGCGGACCTCGACCCACTTTCTCAATCCTCAATCCTCGGTCCTCAATCCTCGAATTTCAGCCTTGCATCAGCATGATCTCGGCGGCCGCCAGGTCCTTCTCGGCGCCGAGCAGGACCAACACGTCGCCCTCCTCGATCCGCGTCTCCGGCTCGGGGGCCACGCCGCGAATATTGCGCCGGCGCACCGCCGTGACCTCGACGCGGAGCGCCTGTAGCCCGATCGCGCCGAGCGTCCTGCCGACCGCTGCTGCGCCCGGCGCAATCGTCACTGAGTGCAGCCGCGGCTGCTGCGCCTCGTCCCCGCCGTCCGTCTCGTCCGTGATGCCGCGGAAGAAGCCGCGGAACAGGCTGTAGCGCTGCTCGCGCGTCTCGCGTATGCGCGCGAGCACTCGGTTGAGCGGCACCCCCAGCAGCATCAATGCGGTCGAGGCCAGCATGAGACTGCCCTCCATGATCTCGGCAACGACTTCCGCCGCGCCGGCCTCCTTGAGGCGGTCGATGTCGGTGTCGTCGAGCGTGCGCACCACCACCGGCAGCCCCGGCCGCAGCTCCTGCACGTGGCCGAGTATCCGCAGGGCGGACGCAGTATCCGAATAGGTGATCGCGAGCGCCTTCGCGCGCAGCAGCCCCGCTGCGACCAGCACCTCGCGGCGCGCGGCGTCCCCGAACACCACGCTCTCGCCCGCCGCCGTCGCTTCACGGATGCGCTGCGGGTCGACGTCGAGCGCGATGAACGGAATCGATTCCTGCTCCAGCAGCCGCGCCAGGTTCTGCCCGCTGCGCCCGTAGCCACAGACCACCACGTGCTGATCGGTCGTCATGGATTGAACCGCGATGTTGTGCAGCTGCATCGCCCGGTGCATCCAGTCGGACCGCGTCCAGCCGCGCGCGATGTGGTCGCTGCGCTCGACGATGAAGGGTGTCGCCAGCATGGACAGCAGCATCGCGGCAAGCACCGGCTGCATGACCTGCCCGTCGATCAGCGCGAGGCCGTCGGCCTGGGCGAGCAGCACGAAGCCGAACTCACCGCACGCCGCGAGCGCGAGCCCCGTGCGCAGCGCGACCGAGGAGTCGGCCCCGAACGCGAGGCTCAGGCCGAATACGAGCAGTGCCTTCAGCGCCAGCAATGCGCCCATCAGCAGGAGTACCCAGTGCGCTTGCCCGAACACCACCTGCAGGTCGAGCAGCATGCCGATGGTGACGAAGAACAGCCCCAGCAGCACGTCGCGGAACGGCCGTATGTCCACTTCCACCTGGTAGCGGTATTCGGTCTCGGAGATCAACGCCCCGGCGAGGAAGGCGCCGAGCGCGAGCGAGAGCCCCGCCAGCTCGGTGACGTAGGCGAGACCCAGGGTGATCAGCAGTACGTTGAGCACGAAGAGCTCGGCGGACTTCTGCCGCGCGACGAGGTGGAACCAGCCGCGCATCAGCCGCTGGCCGAGGAAGAGCAGCACTGCCAGCACCGCCGCCGCCTTGGCGAGTGCCAAGCCGAGGTTGATCGCGAGGGTCTCCGTGCCGGCCGCGAGCGCCGGTGTAAGGATCAGCAGCGGCACCACCGCGAGGTCTTGGGCGAGCAGGATGCCGATGATCTGCCGGCCATGGGGCGAGTTGAGCTCGAGTCGCTCCGCGAGCAGCTTGGCGAGTATCGCGGTGGAGGACATCGCCAGCACCCCGCCCAGTATCAATCCCGCCCGCCACTCGACGCCGAGCGCGGTGGCGAACGCCCACACGATTAGCAGCGAGAGCACGACCTGGACGCCGCCCAGGCCGAGGACGATGCGGCGCATGGTGACGAGCTTGGGCAGGCTGAACTCGAGCCCGATGCTGAACATCAGGAACACCACGCCGATCTCGGCCAGCTGGCGCGCCGCCGCCGTATCGGGAATCCAGGCCAGCGCGTGCGGCCCGATTGCGACACCGACGATGAGGTAGCCGAGCAGCGGCGGGAGCTTGAGCGAGCGAAAAACCACCACCACCAGCACCGCGGTGGCAAGCAGTATCAGAACGGATTGCAGCAGTGAATGCACAAATGAATCATGCCTCATCGCGTGCGAATTGCAAGGCGCGCGCCCCGGGGAAGCACGCTGATTCTGCTATACTTTCCACCCAATGAAGACGGCACCCAGCAGCGCCGGCCGCGCTTCCAGGGAAGGCGCAGCGCTCGCCATGGCACGCGAAGTGCTGGAGATCGAGGCCAAGGCCGTCTCCGATCTTATCGGCAGTCTCGACCAGCGCTTCGTGCAGGCGGTGGATACGATCTTGAACTGCCACGGCCGCGTGGTGGTGAGCGGCATCGGCAAGTCGGGGCACATCGCGCGCAAGATTGCCTCCACCCTGGCGAGCACCGGCACCCCTGCGTTCTTCGTTCATCCGGCGGAAGCGAGCCATGGCGACCTCGGCATGGTTGCGCGCGACGACGTGTTCATCGCGCTCTCCAATTCCGGCGAGAGCGAAGAGCTGCTGGCGATCATCCCGCTGCTCAAGCGCCAGGGTGCAAAGCTCGTCGCGATGACCGGCAATCCCCAATCCACGCTGGCCCGCGAGGCTGACGTCCATCTTTACGCCGGGGCTGAAAAGGAAGCCTGCCCGCTAAACCTGGCGCCGACCGCCAGCACGACTGCGGCGCTCGCCCTGGGCGACGCGCTGGCAGTGGCCTTGATGCAGGCGAAGGGGTTCACCCGCGACGAGTTCGCGGCCTCGCACCCCGGTGGCACGCTGGGACGGAAGCTCCTCACGCACGTCCGCGACGTGATGCGCACGGGGGAGAATGCCCCGCGCGTCGCGCATACCGCGACCGCCATGGATGGCATGCTCGAGGTCTCGCGCGGCAGGATGGGGATGACCACGGTGCTCGATGGGCACGGACGCGTCATCGGCATCTTCACTGACGGGGACCTGCGCCGCAGCCTGGAAAAGGGCGTGGACCTGCGCTCGGCCCCCATCACGGATATCATGACACGGGGGCCCCGCACCATCGGCCCCGACAAGCTTGCCGCCGAGGCGGTCGAGATCATGGAGCGTTACAAGATCAATCAGCTGGTGGTGGTCGATGAGGATCAGAGGCTGGTGGGCGCGCTCAACATGCACGATCTATTCCGCGCAAAGGTGATCTGATAGCCGTCAGCGATCAGCTCCCAGCCGTCAGCTTGGAGCGGCGCAGCGGCGGCGCAAGGTCTGGGCTGAAAGCTGGTGGCTGATAGCTGATATGCAGGATATCTACGAGCGGGCGCGGAATATCCGGTTCGCCATATTCGACGTCGACGGCGTGCTGACCGATGGCGCGCTCTACTACGCGGATTCGGGAGAGGAGACGAAGGCGTTCAGCGTTTATGACGGCCACGGCATGAAGATGCTCCGGGAAAGCGGCGTGGCGCTTGCGATCATCAGCAGCCGCAGCTCGCGCTCACTCGAGGCGCGGGCGCGCAACCTCGGCATCGAGCTGCTGTTCCAGGGCGCCGCGGACAAACTGGCGGCGTTCAGCGAGTTGCTGGGCCGCTGCGGCACCGGCGCCGAGGCGTGCGCCTACGTTGGCGACGATCTCGTGGACCTGCCGGTGATGAGGCGCTGCGGCCTGGCGGTGGCGGTCCCCGACGCGCCGGCGCTGGTGCGGCGGCAGGCGCAGTACGTCACCCGCGCCCGCGGCGGGCGCGGCGCCGCGCGCGAATTCTGCGAGATCATCCTGCACGCGCAGGGCTCCTTGGCGGCGCGGCTGGCCGATTACGGGGAAAAAATGAGCGGACGGGACGCGACGATGACGGCGGGCCGACACTCATGAAGCGCGCGCGGCTGACCACCGCAGCGCCGCTGCTTCTCGCCGGCATGCTGGCGGCGCTCACCTTCTGGCTCGACCAATTCGCGCAGGGGCCGGCGCGCGACCTGATCGGCCCGAGCCGCCACGACCCCGACATTATCGTGGAGAAGCTGACCGGACTGCGCATGGGCGAGTCCGGCGCCGCCAGCTACTCCCTGTCGGCGGCGAAAATGGTGCATTATCCCGACGATGACACCACGCTGCTCGCGTCACCCAAGTTCGTCAGCTACGGCTCGTCGAAAGCGACGATGACGATCACGGCAAGCGAGGGGGTGGTGTCGGGCAAAGGCGACCACGTATATTTCCAGGACGACGTCCGAGTTACGCGCGCGGCGCATGCGAGCACCAGCGAGCTCGTGATGCGCACCACCTTTCTGCACGTGGTCCCTGACCAGCATATCGCGATGACGGACCGATCGGTGACCCTGTCCGACGACGCGAACACGGTCACCGCGGTGGGCCTGGAGATGAACAACGCAACACGCGTCATCAAGCTGTTGTCCAAGGTGCGGGGCACGTATGACCCGGGTAGCTCACCGCGGAACAAGGCTGGCCGCTGACTGCGGCCCTGTGCGCGCCGCCCGCAGCCGGGCGCTGCTGTGCTGCTTGATAGCGGCGCTCGCCGCGCCCGTTGCAGCCGAGAAAGCCGACCGCGACAAGCCGGTCAACCTGGAGGCCGACAAGGTCACCATCGACGACGCCCGGCAGACGGCGTTGTTCGAGGGCAACGTCGTTCTGACGCAGGGCACGCTCCAGATCCGCGGCGACCGCATGGAGGTCCGCCAGGACAAGGAAGGGTTCCAGTACGGCACTACATGGGGCGGCCCCGCCCACTTCCGGCAGAAGCGGGAGGGCTACGACGAATTCATCGAGGGCTGGGCCGAGCGCATCGAATACGACGGACGCGCCGAGTCCATGCAGATGTTCAACCGCGCGCAGCTGAAGCGCGGCCAGGACGAGGTCCGCGGGAACTACATCTCCTACGATGCCAGGTCCGAGTTCTTCCAGGTCACCGGCGGCGCCAAGGACGTGGCGCCCAGCAGTTCCGGGGGCCGGGTGCGGGCGGTGATTCAGCCCAGGTCGAAGGAAACGCCGCCGGCGGGCCCGCCGGTGAGCCTCAAACCCGCAGAAGGCATCACTGCGCCTCGTGAAGAAACCGGGACCCGCAGAAAATAAGCTTGCGGACGACGCAAGCCGCGCCGCCCCGTCGGCGCCTCCGGTCGCCGCGCCCACGGCGCGGGGGAACGAACTGCGCGCCGAGCACATGAGGAAGCGCTACCGCTCGCGCGTCGTGGTGCAAAGTGTCTCCCTGGAAGTGCGCAGCGGCGAGGTCATCGGGCTGCTGGGGCCCAACGGGGCCGGCAAGACCACCTGCTTCTACATGATGGTGGGGCTGGTGCCGATGGACGGCGGCGAGCTCTTCCTCGACGGCATCCGGCTCACCCATGCCCCGATGCACCGGCGGGCGCGGCTCGGCCTGTCCTACCTGCCGCAGGAGGCCTCCATCTTCCGGCGCCTCACGGTCGCCGAAAACGTGCAAGCGGTGCTGGAGCTCCACAACAGCGATCCTGAAGCGATCCGCGACAAGCTCGACGATCTCCTGCGCGACCTGAACGTCGGCCACCTGCGCGCGGCCCTGGCGATCAGCCTCTCGGGCGGGGAGCGGCGGCGCGTGGAGATCGCACGCGCACTGGCGGCCGAGCCGCGCTTCATCCTGCTCGATGAGCCGTTCGCCGGGGTGGACCCGATCGCCGTGCTGGACATCCAGAAGATCATCGGGTTTCTCAAGGCGCGCGGCATCGGCGTTCTGATCACCGATCACAATGTGAGGGAAACTCTCGGCATCTGCGATCGCGCCTATATCATCAACGACGGCACCGTGCTCGCCTACGGCAAGCCCGAGGAAATCGTTTATAATGAGAGCGTAAGAAGGGTCTATCTGGGAGAGCATTTCCGTCTCTAGTGCTGCTCCAAAACGGGTCCCCCAACCGGCCGACTGCTTTCCAAGGTAATCCGACCTTGCGGGTAGCCCCTGGATTGCCTTAGAAAGCAAGGCTGGAACGGCACCAGTCGCGCCGCTGCCTCGTCCAGCCGAGCGAGCTCCCTCACAACGCAATGAAGCACTCACTCCAGCTCCGGCTGTCCCAGCACCTCACGCTCACGCCGCAGCTGCAGCAGTCGATCCGCCTGCTGCAGCTCTCCACGCTTGAGCTCAACCAGGAGCTCGATCGCATCCTCCAGGAAAATCCTCTGCTCGAGCGCGACGAAGACTCGCGCGAGCAGCCCGTCGCCGTCGCGGAAACGGCCGCCCGCGCCGCCGATCCGGAGCCCGCGACCGAGGCTCCCGCCGCCGACAGCCCTGCCGCTGAGTCCGATGACGCCCAGACCAGCTTCCTCGACGACGCCCCGCTTCCCGGGTATCGCGATGACGGCGAGGATGGCGAGCACCAGCAAATCGCCGCTGAAGCGCCCTCCCTGCGGGCGCACTTGCTGGCGCAGATCTCACTCACCAATCTGTCCGGCCGGGACCACCGGTTGGTCGCCCTGCTGATCGATTCGCTGGACGACGATGGTTATCTCACGCAGAGCCTGGAGGAGCTTGCCGCGCTCCTGCCCGCGGAGCTGGAGGTCGACCTCGATGAGCTGCAAGTCGCGCTGAAACACCTGCAGCACCTCGAGCCGGCGGGCGTCGGCGCGCGCAGCCTGGGCGAATGCCTGGCGCTGCAGCTCGCCGCCCTGCCGCCGGACACCCCGCATCTCGGGGAGGCCCTGGAGACAGCCAGTCATCACCTGGAAGTGCTGGCGGCACGCGACTTCACCCGGTTGAAGAAGTTGTTGCGCTGCGACGACGCGGCGCTGCGCGCGACGCAGAAGCTGATCACCGGCTTGAACCCCAAGCCGGGCCGCAATTTCTCGTCCGAGGAAACGCGCTATGTCGTGTCGGACGTCATCGTGAAAAAGTTGAAAGGCGTCTGGCTCGCCTCCCTCAACCCGGACGCGATGCCGCGGCTCCGCATCAACCACCTCTACGCCGAGATCCTGCAACGCAACCGCAATGCCGGCTCGCAGCAACTCGCGAGCCAGCTGCAGGAAGCGAAATGGCTGATCAAGAACGTGCAGCAGCGCTTCGACACGATTCTGCGTGTGGCGCAGGCGATCGTGGACCGGCAGCGGCATTTTTTCGAGCACGGCGAGGTGGCGATGCGGCCCCTGGTGCTGCGCGAGATCGCAACCGCGCTCGACCTGCACGAGTCCACCGTGTCGCGCGTCACCACCCAGAAATACATGCACACCCCGCGCGGCATCTTCGAGCTCAAGTACTTCTTCGGCAGCCACGTCACCACCGAGGCCGGCGGCGCCGCGTCCAGCACCGCGATCCGCGCCCTGATCAAGCAGCTGGTCGCGGCGGAGAACGCGCGCAAGCCGCTGTCCGACGGGCAGCTATCCGAGATCCTGTCGCAGCAGGGCATCATGGTTGCCCGCCGCACCGTCGCCAAGTACCGCGAATTGCTGCAGATACTCCCTGCCAATCTGAGAAAGAGCTTCTAGGAGCCCCTCATGAACCTGCACCTGACCGGGCATCATCTCGAGATCACTCCCGCCATTCGCGACTTCGTTTCGAGCAAATTGCAGCGCGTCACGCATCACTTCGATCACGTGTTCGACGTCAACGTGGTCCTCACGGTGGAGAAGCTGCAGCACCGGATCGAGGCAAACGTGCACGTGCGCGGCAAGGAAATCTTCTGCGAAAGCGCGGACGCCGACATGTACGCCGCGATCGACGCCCTGGTGGACAAGCTCGATCGCACCATCATCAAGCACAAGGAAAAATCCCTCATGCGCCGCCATGACGGCAAGCCGCCCAAGCATCGCGACGCCCGCTGACGCGCGCCCCACCGCCATGTCCGTTCCCGCGCCCCACATGAACCTGATCGCGAAGCTGCTCCCGCTGCAGAACGTGATGCTCGACCTCGAGGTCGCGAGCAAGAAGCGCATGTTCGAGCAGGTTGGCCTGCTGTTCGAGAACAACCACCAGATCGCGCGCAGCCAGGTTTTCGACAGCCTTTTCGCACGGGAGAAACTGGGGTCCACGGGGCTCGGGCGGGGCATTGCCATCCCCCACGGCCGGGTCAAGGGCCTGAAGGATGCGCTCGGCGCGCTGGTGCGCATGAAGCAGCCGATCCCGTTCGATGCCCCCGACGGCCAGCCCGTGGGGCTCATCTTCGTGCTGCTGGTTCCGGACCGCGCCACCGACGTGCACCTGCAGATCCTCTCGGAGCTGGCGCAGATGTTCAGCGACAAGGCGTTCCGCGAGCGGATGACGGCCGCAACCACCGCGGCGGAGATGCATCAGCTCATAACCAACTGGCAACCCCATGGCGCAGGTCAGCATAGCCCGGTTGTTTGAGGACAACCGCGAGAAGCTGAAGCTGGAGTGGGTGGCCGGGCGCAACGGCGGCGCCAAGGCCCTCAACAGCGAGCCCACCAAGGATTCCTCGCGGGGCCTGATCGGCCACCTCAACTTCATCCACCCCAACCTGATCCAGGTCCTGGGGGCCTCCGAAGTCGCCTATCTCAACGGCCTGGACAGCGCGGACTGCCGCTCGCAGCTCGCCAGGACGGCAACCCAGGAGCTTGGCTGCTTCATCGTCGCGGGGGACGTCCCACCGCCGCAGCCCCTGGTGGAAATCGCCGAATCCCGGGCGACCGCCCTTTTCCGCTCACCGGTGGCGAGCGTCGAGCTGATGTGGATGCTGCGCCCCTATCTCGCGCGGGCCCTCGCGGAGACCAGCACCACTCACGGGGTCTTCCTCGACGTGCTCGGCATGGGGGTACTGATCACGGGCGACTCGGGCGTGGGCAAGAGCGAGCTTGCGCTGGAACTGGTGAGCCGCGGCAGCGGGCTCATCGCCGACGACGTCGTCGAGCTCTTCCGGATCGGCCCCGAAACGGTCGAGGGGCGCTGCCCCGGCCTGCTCAAGGACTTCCTGGAGGTGCGCGGCCTGGGCGTGCTCAACATCCGCACCATCTTCGGCGAAGCGGCGCTGCGCCCCCGCAAGAACCTGAAGCTCATCGTTCACCTGGCAAGGCCCGCCGCGTTCAAGGACGTGCCGGCGGAGCGGCTGCCGCTCAACGCCGGCTCTGAGCGGATCATGGGCGTGGACATCCGCAAGGTCACGATCCCGGTGGCGGCCGGCCGCAATCTCGCGGTGCTCACCGAGGCGGCGGTGCGCAACTACGTGCTGCAGCTGCGCGGCTTCGACAGCACGCAGGAATTCATCGAGCGCCAGTCCGACAGCATGAAGAAGCGTGAGTCGTGATTCGTGGGTCGTGATTCGACCATCGTGAACAAGGTTTGACACCAGGTCATGCGATTCACGAATCACGAATCACGAATCACGCCGTTCTGCGCATGCAGTTGATCTTGATCACCGGCCTCTCCGGCTCGGGCAAGAGCGTGGCCCTCAACGTGCTCGAGGACAGCGGCTATTACTACGTAGACAACCTGCCGGCCAGGCTGCTGCCGCAGACCGTGGGCTTCCTGGCGGGGGCCGGCCACCCGCGTGTGGCCCTGAGCGTGGAGCTGCGCAGCCCGGAGGCGCTCGCCGAGCTGCCGCGGCAGCTCGGCGATTTCCGCGCCCGCGGCCACGATGTGCGGGTGCTGTTCCTGGAAGCGAAGACGGACACGCTGATCCAGCGCTTTTCCGAAACGAGGCGGCGCCACCCGCTTTCCGACAGCGGCCTCACGTTGACCGAGTGCATCGAGCGCGAGCGCCGGCTGCTCGCCGGGCTGGCGGACATCGCGGAGCGCGTGGACACTAGCGACCTCGGGCCTAACGTCCTGCGCAACTGGGTCAAGGATTCCGTGGGGGTCCCGGCTACCGGCCTGACGCTGCTGTTCGAGTCCTTCGGCTTCAAGCACGGCATCCCGCTCGACGCCGATTTCGTGTTCGACGTGCGCTGCCTGCCCAACCCCAACTACGACCCGCGCCTGCGCCCGCTGACTGGCCGCGACCAGCCGGTGATCGAGTTTCTCGGGGCCGATCCGGAGACCCGGAGGATGCTCGAGGACGTCCGGCGCTTCGTCGCCGACTGGCTGCCGGCTTTCGAACGCGACAATCGCAGCTATCTCACCGTTGCCATCGGCTGCACTGGCGGCCAACATCGCTCGGTCTACTTCGCCGAGACGCTCTCCGCCCGCTTCCGCGACCGGTCCCAGGTGCTGGTCCGGCATCGCGAACTTTCGTGAGGGCAATAGATTCCGTGAGGGCGGGAGAGCGGGAGGGCGTGAGAGCGATAGATTCCGTGAGAGCGGGAGGGCGTGAGCGCGGGAGGGGGGAACCCCCACTGACGATTTTTCGATCTCCCGAACTCCCGACTTCACGATTTCCCGTTACTTCGATCTCCCGATCTCCCTATCTCCCGATCTCACGACTTCCCGACCTCACGACCGATGTTGAGCTAACGTGAATTCCGAAACCGATCGGGAGATATTCATTTTTCCGCTGAACACCGTCCTCTACCCGGACGGGATGCTGCCGCTCAAGGTGTTCGAGCAGCGCTATATCGAGATGACCAAGGCCTGCCTGCGCGACGAGCGCCCGTTCGGCGTATGCCTGATCCGCGAGGGGCGCGAGGTCGGGACGGCAGCGGTGCCGGAGCCGGTTGGCTGCCTCGCCACCATCGAGAGCTGGGACATGCCTCAGCTCGGGCTATTTCACCTGGTCGCGCGCGGCGGCGGGCGCTTCCGCATCCGCGAGATGCGGGTCGCGCCCAATCACCTGATCTCCGCCGCGGTCGAGTCGATCCCGCCCGATGACGCGGCGCATGAAGTGGAGCCTCTGTGCCGCGAGGTCTTGCAGGCGATCATCGAGAAGGTCGGCGCCGAGCGCTTTCCGGCGCCGCTGCGACTCGACGACGCGGCCTGGGTCGGCTACCGGCTGGCCGAGATATTGCCGCTCAACGCAAACGTCAAACAGGGTCTGCTGGAGCTCACCGACGCCGGTGCGCGCCTCGAACGGCTGCGGTCACTCCTGGTCCAACAAGGAACCTCTGGTTGACCAGAGGTTCCTTGAATGAAGGACCGGCGAAGCCTGACATGGACAACCCTCTTCACTCGACGGTACATTCGTTTCCGCTCTTCCTCCTGAAGGGGTTGCTGCTGGCTACATTGGCAGCCACACCGATGGCCGTCATCGCAGCAACCCCTCCGAGCCCGCACGCGATCGATATCCCTTCCTGGTTCAGGGAGACCTTCCTCGATTTGCGCGAGGACGTCCGCGACGCCACGAAGGACGGCAAGCGGCTTCTCCTGTACTTCGGGCAGGACGGCTGCCCGTACTGCCGCGAGCTGATGCGCGCCGGCTTCGGCGACAAGGCCATCGCCGACAAGACGCGCCGGCACTTCCACGCCATCGCCGTCAATGTCTGGGGCGACCGCGAGGTCACCTGGACCGATGGCAGGGCCCTGAGCGAAAAGACGCTGGCGGCGTTCCTCAAGGTCCAGTTCACCCCCACGCTGCTGTTCTTCGACGAAAAGGGCGGGGTGGTGCTGCGTCTGAACGGTTACTACCCGCCGCACAAGTTCGAAGCGGCCCTCGACTACGTTTCGGGACGCCAGGAGGGCAAGCTGGCCTTCGCCGATTACCTCGCGCGCCACGCGCGCGAGCCGGCAAGCGGCAAGCTCCACGACCAGCCGTTCTTCCTGAAGCCGCCCCTCGACCTCGACCGCTCGCGCAAGCCCGGGTCGCGTCCGCTCGCCGTGCTGTTCGAGCAGACGCAGTGCGCGGCGTGCGACGAGCTGCACCAGCAGGGCTTCGCAAACCCGGACGCGCGCGCCCTCCTCCGCAGGTTCGACGTGGCGCGGCTGGAGCTGTTTGGGACGGAGCGGCTGGTCACGCCGCAGGGGAAAACGCTCACGGCGGAACAGTGGGGACGCGAGTTGAAGATCGCCTACACGCCGACCTTGGTCTTCTTCGACGAGAAGGGGGTGGAATCTTTCCGGGTCGAGGCCTATCTCAAGCCCTTCCACTTCGCGTCCAGCCTCGACTACGTTGCAAGCGGCGCGTATCGCAAGCAGCCGAGCTTCCAGCGCTACATCCAGGGGCGGGCGGAGAGAATCCGCGCCGGCGGCGGCAAGGTCGATCTGTGGTGAGAATGGACAGGATTCACAAGATTACCGAGTCCCTACCCAAGGTCAAGAACATAGACAGGATTTACATGATTAACAAGATTAAGCCCAACACAAATATCGACTGAACGCTTCGTTCTTGCTCTCTGATCTAATCCTGTAAATCCTGTTAATCCTGTCTATTCGTTTTTCATAGTTCTGCCAGGATGCGCCTGACCGGCGCCGGAATCGCCGCGCCGCGAGCCTCCTCCAGCGACAGCCACATCACCCCCGGCTCCGCCGCCTCGGGCACAAGCGCCGACACCCGCAGGCGCAACGGCCGGATGTCCAGCTTGAAATGAGTAAAGCCGTGCGCGATCGGCGGCAGCTCGTCGATCTCGATGACGTGCGTGCCGAATCGCTTGAGACAGTACGCCTCGATATCCGTCTTGCGTACGGCCTCCGGCAGGCACCACATGCCGCCCCAGATGCCGGAGGGCGGGCGCTTCTCCAGCAGGACCTCGCCGGCGCGCATCAGCGCGAGCATCAAGGTGCGCTTGTGCGGCAAGCGCTTGCGCGGCCGCGGTGCCGGTACCTTGCCGGTCCAGCCGCGCTGATACGCGATGCATCCGACGTGCACCGGACACACCGTGCAGCGCGGTTGGCTCCGCGTGCATACGGTCGCTCCGAGATCCATCAATCCCTGCGTGTAGGCCTCGACGTTGCGCCGCGGCAACAGCTGCTGCGCCTCCCGCCACAACCTGTCGGCAATCTTCTGGTCTCCCCCGTAGCCTTTGACGCCCCGATAGCGCGCCAGCACCCGCTTGACGTTGCCGTCCAGGATCGCGTGCCGCTTGCCAAACGCGAACACGCAGATGGCGGCGGCGGTGGAGCGCCCCACTCCCGGCAGCGCAGCGACGTCCTCGAAGCGGCGGGGAAATCGCCCGCCGTGCTCCTCCGCAATCACCCGCGCCGCGCGGTGCAGGTTCCGTGCGCGTGAGTAGTAACCCAGCCCGCTCCACAGCCGCAACACCTCGTCGAGCGGCGCCGCCGCCAGCGCGGCCACGTCCGGGAAACGCGCGAGAAAGCGCAGGTAGTACGGGATGACGGTCGCGACCTGGGTCTGCTGCAGCATGACCTCGGCGAGCCAGATCGCGTAGGGGTCGCGCGTGCCCTGCCATGGCAGGTCGTGGCGGCCGTGGCGCTTCTGCCAGGCGATCAGCTTCGCTGCAAAGCTAGATGCCATTATTGAACCGCCAAGACGCCAAGAGAAACAGGAGAAATGAAATCAAGAACCAATCGAACCGCCTAGACCGCCAAGCACGTCAAGAAATCCCAAGACCAATCGAATTAACCCGTATTAGGTGGCATTCATAAGACGCCAAAAGCATCTACCGGCCTATACAGCTTTCCAAACCTGGATCGATGTATATGCGCTGGTAAATCCAAATTTATATGGATTCTCTTGGCGTCTTGGCGGTTCAATATTTGTTTGGTCTTTCTTGGCGCGCCTGGCGGTTCAATTCTTGCATTAAATCTCCTGGCGGTTACCGGCCAAACAGGCCCTTCAGCACGTCGCGCGCACTGCCACCGCTCTTCGCCCCGTCCTTCGCGTCGCCCTTCGCGGCACCGCCACCGAGCAGCCGATCTTGAATGCGGCTCTTCAACTCCTGCTTGGCCGTGTCGGTCGCCGCCCGGCCAAAGTCGAGCTTGTAGGACGGCGCCGCAAGGGGGCCAGACACGCGCACCGGGACCGTCACGTCCCGGAGGTCCTCGACGTCACGCCCACCCTGCCCCTTGCCGGTGCCGACGATGGACGCTTTGACCAGGTAGTTGAGGCTGTCCGCGCCGATGTTGATCTCGCCCTCGCCGCCCACGCGCAGCAGCGGCGACTTCATGTCCAGGTCGTTGTTGC
>Ga0326597_10002846_pt1 | contig 25580 bp, 22 predicted proteins | sample RVTome_12_FD_203789 | JGI IMG/M metagenome (GOLD analysis project Ga0326597, IMG submission 203789) | Soil microbial communities from uranium-contaminated site in the Upper Colorado River Basin, Wyoming, United States - RVT100D185 | ecosystem: Environmental > Terrestrial > Soil > Contaminated >... | reverse complement strand
CGACGACCCTCGAAGACGCCGAGCGCCACGCGTCATCCGAGATATTGGAGCCGCTCCGATATATCGTGCGTTTCCCGCCGATCCATCCGCTGAGATTCCCCTGCCGCATCCCATCTAACCCCGCGATCCAATGGGGCTGCATCCTCCTCGGGCCATCCGAAGAGCGGGATGGATTTGCCTTTGCATAGTCCACTTGAAAGAGGTGTGCGCAGGGCCGAGGAGGGCAGAGGGAAGAGGGACGGGGTAGGGGTCCGGACTGAAGGAGGAAGGGTCATGACGCTGGAACTGTTCGTGATGTGGGTTCTCGTGGGGCTACTGGCCGGCTGGCTGGCCGGGTTCGTCATGCAGGGCGGCGGGTACGGGCTGGTCGGCGACATCGTCCTCGGGCTCGTCGGCAGCCTCCTGGGGAGCTGGATCTTCCGGGCCCTGGGGGTCTCTGCGGGGGCGGGGCTGTTCGCGGCGGTCGTCGTCGCGTTCATCGGGGCGGTCCTCGTGATCGGCGCCCAGCGCATGATCTGGGCGCGTGCCTAGACACGGACACCTCGATCATACGCGCGAAGGGTCCTCTGGGTGGAGACCCTTCGCCGTGGAGGATGAGAGAAATGAAGGGGAGAATGGGCCTCCGGCGGACCGGCGTCGTGCTCTGCTGCCTCGTGGCGATCGTCCTGGCGGGATGCGCCACCGCCCGCGGCGTCGGCCAGGACACCCAGTCGCTCGGGCGCAGCATCGAGAAGATCGCGAAGTAGCGGGCCCGGCGGAAAGACCGCGAGCCCTCTGCTGGACCTTCCCGATCCGGTGTTCACTAACCTCCTAAAGAGGGCGCTGATTGTGGTTCGCCGTATCGAGTCCTTGCGGAGGACAAAGCCACCGCGCCGCGTCAGGCTGTGGGCGCCGAGAGGCCGGCACCCGACGAGAATGAGGATGCGAGAGAGTAGCCCGTGTCCTGACGAGGTCCGCCACCGGGCGGGAGGAGGATGCCATGGGAACGGTTCTGCTCATCGTGCTGGTGCTGTTGTTCGTCGGGGCGCTCCCGCACTGGTTGCACAGTAGCACCTGGGGGTACGTCCCGAGCGGGGGGCTGGGAGTGGTCCTCCTGGTCCTTCTTGTCCTGGTCCTGACCGGACGCTTCTGAAGATGAAGCCCGCGGGGTGGTAGAGGCTCCACCCCAGCGTCCTGAGCGGACCGGAGGGGCCGGTGCGGCGGAACCCAACATGCTGGCCGGGGGACGAAGAGGACCAAGGGCCTGACCGCACAGCCAGCGAAACCCTGCCCGAGTCAAACCGCATGACACTTACACGAGGAGGACCGCCATGCGAACCTATGAGGCGTTTGTCCTGGGAGCGATCACGGGCGGGCTCGTCGCGTGGCTCTGGGGGAAGGAGATCACGGGCTACGTGCGGGAGCAGACGCGCGGGGTGCGCACGCGGGCCGCGGAGGGCCTCCGGGCGGTCGAGGAGGGCACGGGGACGGTGCTCGACCGCGGCGGGGACGCCCTACGGCGCGCCGAGGACCTCTTGCAGGACACGAAGGCGCACGTCAGCGAGGCGCTCCAAAGCGGGCAGGACGCGATTCGCCCGGCACCCACACCCGGAGGCGCGTGACCCGGGGGGTCGGAAGCGACGCTCTCGCACTCGGGGCTGAACTTCCCGTCGTGAGTCGGTCTTCGAAGCTGCGCGGACGTTTCCCGGGAGGAGGTGAACTCCATGCTGCCCCTGATTGTCCTGAGCGTCCTGCTTCTGGCCGTGGCGATCTTCGCCCTCCAGAACGCCCAAGCGGTCACGGTCCGGTTCCTCTCCTGGCAGCTCCAGTCCTCGGTGGCCGTCGTCACCCTCGCCGCCACGGCGGCCGGCGTGCTGATCGCGGGACTGCTCGGGTTGGCGAGCCGCCTGCGGCGCTGGAACCGCGGCCGGGCCGCGACGGGTGCGGTGCACCTGGCGACGCTGCCCTCGGAGCCCCGGTCGCCGGCCGGCCGCTCCTCCCGCCGGGGGGACTGACGGTGCCCATGGAAGCCGATGAGTCCGGTTCTGGCCGTGACTGCGCTTGGACCCCTCGTGGCGGTCGGCGCGGCCGCGTGCGACAGGCGACATTCCGAGAAGGAGGCACGCACCATGGCAACGAAACAGAGGCGCCCGACGGAAGCGGCCCGCCGGCATATCCAGCGCGGCGTGAGCAGGCTGGCCAACGCCGAGAAGGCCGCCCTGGACCCCAAGGAGGGGGACGTCGCGCCGGACAAGAAGTTCGGCGCGCCCACCCTCCCCAAGGACGACGTGGCGGTCCGGAAGATGGCGCCGCCAGCGAGGCGGTATTGGCCGAGCGCGAACTCCCAACGCGCTCCACGCCGACCCCAGGCAAGAAGGAGATCGCCCAAGTAGCATCGATCCCGGAACACGTGGTGCCGCAGGGAACAAATCTTGTGAGGAGGGATGATCATGAAGACAGCGAGCCCGATGGTGCGAGCGCTCTTGATTCTGCTGGCGATGGCAGTGATCGGAGGCTGCGCCGGCAGCCGGACCCAGGAGAGCACGGGGGAGTACGTGGATGATTCTACCATCACGGCGAAGGTGAAGGCCGCGATTTTCGACGATCCGGCACTGAAGATGTTCCAGATCAGCGTGGAGACGTTCAAGGGCGTCGTCCAGTTGAGCGGCTTCGTGAATTCGCCACAAGTCGTGAGCAGGGCGGGCGAGGTAGCCAGCCGCGTCAGCGGTGTGAAGTCCGTCAAGAATACTCTCCTCGTCAAGTAGGTGGGTTCTCACACGAAGCGCTGGACCCCGCGGGCTCCGGTCTCCGGAGCCCGCAGTCGCATTCGATAGCATGACTGCGTAGACGATGCGTGTTCTGAAACTCATCCACACTGGAGGTGTCCTGTGACGAAACAATTGATGGCGTTGACACTCTCTGTTGCCGTGTTGGTTCTCGCTTTCCCGGTGGCGCATGCTCAGGCCCCGGCTGGCCCCGGAGGGATGGAGCAGGGCGGCATGATGCACATGATGGGGATGATGCAGCAGATGGGTGGCATGATCAAGCAGATGTCCGCGATGATGGCAGGCGGCCAGATGAGCCCTGACCGGCTGAAGCAGATGGGGGAGATGATGGGGCAGATGGCCGAGATGATGAGCGGGATGTCCGGCATGATGGGGGGCGGGGGTCAGGGGGGCGGAATGATGCGCCCCGAGATGATGAAGCACATGGCGGGCATGATGGAGCGGATGGCCGAGATGCAGAAGCGCATGGCCGAGATGATGGGGGCCAAGTAATGCATGCCGGCCAGGGCCGGGAACATCGCAGCATGTCGATGAGAGTGTCACAGACGCTGTTCGTCCCTTCCGAGTCAGCTCGTGTGCAAAACGGGGTGGAAATGCCGAGCGGCGGTTCGCCCCGTGGCTGCGAGGCCGCCGGAGGACCGGGGATCTCCACTGGCTGAAGAGGAGGATCCAACGATGCTCTACGTGACGGACACACCCAAGGATGTGGAGACCGCAACGCGGGATCTGGAACAGGCGGTGAAGCGGAACAACTTCGGCGTCTTGCACGTCCACGACCTCCAGAAAACGCTCAAGGAGAAGGGCGTGGACTTTCCGAACGCCTGTCGAATCCTGGAGGTGTGCAACCCGCAGCGGGCCGTCCAGGTGCTGACGGGGAACATGGGGATGAACCTGGCCCTGCCCTGCCGGATCTCCGTCTATCAGGACGAGGGGAAGACCAAGATCGGCATGATTCGGCCGACCGCCCTCCTGGCGCTCCTCCCCGGGGGCACCGACCTCAGGACGGTGGCGGAGGACGTGGAGCGGGAGACAATGCGGATGATTGACGAGGCGCGCTAAGGGGGGGCACCGCCGGGCAGCGCGTGTTCGACCTGCACGTGTACAGCCTGTCATCTATGGCGAGGGCGAGCGCGGTGCGCGGGGGAACCTGGCGGAGCTGTCGGCGGCGATCCGAGCCGCCCGACGCGACAAGAACTGACCATGGCGAGCGGAAGAGTGCGGAAGTGGGGACTGATCGCGCTGATCGTGCTCCTCGTCCTGATCGTGGGGGGCATCGTCGGCTTCCGCGTGGGGATCGGGATCCTCAGGGGGAAGGTGGTAGAGGCCCTGGGGCCGGACAGCGAGATCGCGGGGATTCGAGTGGGCTGGTCGAGCGTGGAAGTGGAGGGGCTGCGGATCAAGGGGCAGAAGGGATGGCCGGCGGCCGATGAGTTGCGGGCGGAGCATGTGACCATCGCTCCCAGCCTGCGCAGCGTCCTCTCCGGACAGTACCGGGTCCACTCCATCACCATCGTCAATCCCTATCTTTCGGCACTCCGGACCAAGGACGGGCAAGTCCAGGTGGTCCCCAGCCTGCCGGCGTCTTCCCTCCCGGCGGTGATCATCGGGCGCATCACCCTGCAGGACGGGGTGGTGGAGCTGTTCGATGCCACGGTGGCCCGGGCTCCCCTGAAGATCCGGCTGGAGCAAATCCAAGCCACCGTGCGGGACGTGGTGGTCCCGGCGCTGAAGGGCAGGAGCCGGTTTGACCTCACAGGTGTGGTGAAGGGCGTCCAGCGGGACGGGCGCGCCACCGTCGCGGGCTGGGCCGAGATCGCCACCAAAGACTCCTCGGTGAAGACGCAGCTCCGGTCTGTGGACCTGGTGGCGCTCCAGCCCTACCTCATCAAGGCGGACGAGATGGGGGTTCAGAAGGGCACCCTCGACCTGGACCTGGAGTCGGACGTAAGCAAGAACCGCCTGAAGGCGCCCGGGAAGATCACGATTTCGGACCTGGAGCTCGCCCCGGCCAAGAGCGTGTTCGGCACCTTCATGGGCGTTCCCCGTGGCGCCGTGGTGGCCTTCCTGAAGAACAAGGGAAACAAAATTACCGTGAACTTTATCCTAGAAGGTGACATCATCAATCCCCACTTCTCCCTCAACGAGGCCCTCAGCACGCGGGTGGCGTTCTCCCTGGCGGAGACCCTGGGGGTCAGCCTCGGCGGGGTCGCCAAGGGCGTGGGCACCTTGGGGCGGACAGGCATGGAGGCGGCGGGCCAAGCAGCGAAGGGCGTTGGGGGCGCGCTGCAGCGGCTGTTTGGAGGGTCGAAGAAGCGTTAGCCGGTTTGCCCGAGGGGATTCGTACCGACCTCGGAGTGCTGTTCGCCACACAGGCCATCGGACGTATCTCTCGGCTGCACGTCTGGTAGATCACGCTCGGCACCCGCCTGGAGTTGATAGTGGCTGCGAGGGCTCCTGCTGCTCTGGCGCAAGCAGAGCTAGCCCCGATCCGAAATTCCGCTGAGGCCGAATGTCCTGCGGGGAGGCCGAGAAAGCGGCGTAGAAGGCATAGGCCAGCGGGGGTCTCAGGACCCCTATAGGGGCCTACGGGTATTCCCCTCCACGGGAGCTCGCGTAGAGGGGAGACGTTGATTCTACCCTGGCCTCTTTTTTCGGATCGGGGCTAGCTCCTGCATCAGAGCCGCCCAACCCCTCGGTGCAGCGGACTCGCTTGCGCGAGCCGCTGAACTCGAACCGTTAGGCCGTTCGGCATGGCTATCGATCGGGCGTCCCTGTGAATAAAAAAGGAGACCTCACACTTGAAGGTGAGCAGCAACACCATTCGCGGGACCTTGCTCCATTTGTGGGCGCGCCTCCGCGGAAACGCCCTGGCACAACAGTACGCCGGCGACGAGCTACCGCTGCGGTCGGAGCTGTTCAGCAGCGATCAGATGGAACAGCATGGCAAGACCCTGGCGGGCTCGCACACGTTGGGTCTGGGACGCGCTCCGGACCAGCTTCTGCCTCGGCTGGCTGAGAATGAAGGCGTCCTCATTAGCGTCCGCAACCTGCTGACGGAGGCGATCAAGGCGGACCGCCGGATTACGCCGGCCGGGGAATGGCTCCTCGACAACTTCTATCTGATCGAAGAACAGATTCGCACGGCCAAGCGACACCTGCCAAAGGGGTACAGCCGGGGCCTGCCTCGCTTGCTGAACGGCCCATCGGCTGGACTTCCGCGCGTGTATGACATCGCACTGGAGACGATCTCGCACGGCGATGGACGGGTGGATCCGGAAAGTCTCAGCAGTTTCGTCGCAGCCTACCAGACGGTCACCACCCTGATGTTAGGCGAATTGTGGGCCATCCCTATCATGCTGCGCCTGGCACTGATCGAGAATCTCCGACGCGTTGGAGCCCGGATCGCCACCGACAGGACCGACCGAAACCGCGCCGACTATTGGGCGGACCGGATGACGGAGATCGCGGAGCAAGACCCGAAGAGCCTGATTCTCGTGATCGCGGACATGGCACGCTCCAGCCCGCCGATGGTGAGTGCATTTGTCGCGGAATTTGCGCGCCGGTTGCAGGGACAGGGCCCCGCTTTGGCATTGCCGCTCACCTGGATTGAGCAGCGACTGTCCGAGTCTGGCCTGACGATCGAACAGCTGGTACGGTCGGAGAACCAACAACAGGCCGCCGACCAGGTCTCCATGAGCAACAGCATCGGCAGCCTCCGATTTCTGGCGGCGATGGACTGGCGCGAGTTTGTCGAGACCATGAGCGTTGTCGAGCAGGTACTGCGTGAGGATCTTGGCGGAGTCTACGGCAAGATGGATTTTGCCACCCGTGATCGCTACCGTCACGTCGTGGAGAAGATAGCCAAGAGCAGCCGGCTCTCCGAAAGCGAAGTGGCGCGCAAAGCGATCCAACTGGCGCACGAGGGCGCGGCCATGCAGGGCAGCAACTTTCGAGCGGCACATGTTGGCTTCTACCTGATCGACAAGGGATTACCGCAGCTCGAACAAAGAGCGGAGGTCCGCCTATCCAGCGCTGAGGCACTTCACCGAATGAGCTGCCAGAGCCCTTTGGTCCTCTATGTCGGCACGATTCTGCTGATGACGGGGATCTTCACCGGGACCTTACTGGCGAGGGCACATGCCAGTGGGGTGCATGGTTGGATCCTCTGGCTGATCGGGATGCTCTCGCTACTGTGCGGAAGTCAGTTGGCGGTTGCCCTGGTGAACTGGCTGGCGACGTTTCTGGCGACGCCGCACTTGCTGCCGCGAATGGACTTGTCCGGAGGAATTCCGCCGGAATCCCGCACTCTGGTGGTGGTCCCGACTATGCTTGTAAGCCCTCACAACATCGAGGTTCTGGTCGAGGCGCTTGAAGTTCGGTTCCTGGCAAATCGGGACGAGAACCTGCACTTCGGTCTGCTGACTGATTTCCTGGATGCACGCGAGGAAACGATTCCGGAGGACGACCCGCTGTTGCGGCTGACCCAGAAGCGTATCGAAGAGCTGAATGAAAAGTACCGGGGCGCAAAGAGCGACCCGTTCTTCCTTTTTCATCGCCCGCGCCGTTGGAACCCCCAGGAGCGGATGTGGATGGGGTACGAGCGGAAAAGGGGGAAGCTTGCAGACCTGAACGCGTTCTTGCGCGGCGGCTCAGGGGATCGCTTCTCACTCGTCGTCGGTTCGATTGCCGTGTTGTCGAACGTGAAGTACGTGATCACCCTGGACACGGACACGCAACTCCCGCGCGATTCGGCGTCGCAGTGTGTGGGAGCCATGGCCCACCCGCTGAATCGTGCCCGGTACGACGAAGACAAGCAGCGTGTGTGTGAGGGATACGGCATCCTTCAGCCGCGCATGGCCGTGAGCCTGTCAGGCACGAACCGGTCGCGGTACGCGCGACTGTGCGGGAGTGAGCCAGGCATCGACCCGTACACTCGCGCCGTCTCCGATGTGTACCAGGACCTCTTTTATGAAGGCTCCTTCATTGGCAAGGGGATCTATGACGTTGATGCGTTCGAGAAGGCGCTCAATGGGCGCCTTCCCGAGAACCGGATCCTCAGCCACGACCTTCTGGAAGGGTGCTACGCGCGGGCGGGGCTGTTGAGCGATGTGCAGTTGTACGAGGAATATCCATCCCGCTACAGCGCGGACGTGAGCCGTCGGTACCGCTGGATTCGCGGGGATTGGCAGATTGCGGGGTGGGTGCTGCCGCGTGTTCCCGGCCCCGGCGCGAGCCGTCAGAGGAATCCGCTCTCGGGACTGTCCCAATGGAAGATCTTCGACAACCTTCGGCGTAGTCTCGCGCCTTCGGCATTGACACTCCTGTTGCTGCTGGGCTGGACGGCCTTGTCACCCCCCTGGTTTTGGACCGTGTCGGTGATCGGAATCATCCTGATTCCGGCTCTGAGTGCTTCCATGCTGGATATGTTTCAGAAGCCGCGCGACGCGCTGCTGAGTCAGCACCTCGCCGCCGCAGTACGCTCGGCTGGCCGGCACTTCGCCCAGGCGGCATTCACGCTGGTGGTCCTCCCGTATGAGGCGTTCATCAGTCTGGATGCGATTCTGCGCACGGCCTGGCGCATGCTGGTCGCACGCACACGGCTCCTTGAGTGGAGCCCGTCGAGCGATGCGGAGCACACTGCCCGCACGGACCTCGGCGCGGTCTGCCGGACCATGTGGATCGCCCCCGTTCTCGCCACTGCCGCGATGATCTGTCTGACGCTTTCGAGGCCGAGCGCGTTAGGCGTGGCGGGGCCGATACTGGGCCTCTGGTTTGCCTCCCCCGCGATCGCCTGGTGGATCAGCCGGCCGCTCGTTCGCCGCGGAGCAAGGCTGACGGCTGACCAGACCATCTTTCTCCAGAAGCTTTCGCGAAAGACGTGGGCGTTCTTCGAGACATTCGTCGGCCCGGAAGATCATTGGCTGCCACCTGATAGCTATCAGGAGCATCCCGTTGCTGCGGTCGGGCATCGCACGTCGCCCACCAACATGGGACTTGCGCTCCTCGCGAATTTGTCCGCGTACGACTTCGGCTACATTCCGGCCGGACAACTCATCGAGCGCACGGCGAATGCCCTCCGCACGATGGACGCCTTGGAACGGCACCGAGGCCACTTCTACAACTGGTACGACACGCAGTCTCTGAAACCGCTGCCACCGCTCTACATCTCGACGGTGGACAGCGGGAACCTCGCGGGCCATCTGCTGACATTGCGGCCGGGTCTGCTCGCACTTCCCGATCACAAGATCCTGGGGTCGCGATTGTTTGACGGGCTCAGCGACACACTGAGGATTCTCGTGGACGCTGCGGGAGGCGCCGCTCCGGCCCAGCTCCCTCAACTGCAGAAGGATCTGGCGTCCGCATCCGATTCCCGGCCAACGACGCTCGCGGCGGCGCGGCTGTGCCTGGACCGTCTGGCGACCTCCGCTGCGGAGGTGGTCGCCGGCTTCGATGCTGACCCCGAGAGCCAAGCGAGGTGGTGGGCCGGTGCCCTGGCTCGGCAATGCCAGGCTGCCCTCGATGAACTGACGTGTCTCGCCCCGTGGATCTTGCTGCCGGCCTCTGAGAATCGACTCAGCGACTTGCGCGGCATCCATGAGATCCCAACGCTGCGCGAACTGGCAGGACTTGAGGAGGAGCTGCTCCCGGCAATCGAGCATCGGCTCGGCTCGGATGCGACGCCCGAGGAGAGCGAGTGGCGTGGTGCGCTTCGAGGGCTCATCACCGAAGCAAGCCACCGCGCCAGGACAAGGATTGCGGCCATCGAACGGCTTGCGCTGCAATCCAGTGGACTCGCTGGTATGGAGTATGACTTCCTGTACGACAAGGCGCGTCATCTGCTGGCGATCGGCTACAACGTTGGTGAGCGCCGGCGGGACTCGAGTTACTACGACCTGCTGGCTTCGGAAGCGAGATTGTGCAGTTTCGTAGCGATTGCGCAGGGACAACTGCCGCAGGAGGGGTGGTTTGCCCTGGGACGCCTGCTCACTAACGCCGGTGGAGAGCCGATTCTCCTTTCGTGGGGCGGTTCGATGTTCGAGTACCTCATGCCGCTCCTGGTGATGCCGACCTACGAAAACACGCTGCTCGACGAGACCTACAAGGCGGCTGTGGAGAGGCAGATCGAGTATGGAAAGAAGCGCGGAGTGCCGTGGGGTAGTTCGGAGTCCGGCTACAACACGATCGACGTTCATCTCAACTACCAGTACCGAGCGTTTGGCGTGCCCGGCCTGGGGCTCAAACGCGGACTCGCAGAGGATTTGGTCATTGCACCGTATGCCTCGACGCTCGCGCTGATGGTGGCACCCGAGGAGGCGTGCCTGAATCTGCAGCAACTCGCCGCTGAAGGGTTTGAAGGGAAATATGGCTTCTATGAAGCCATCGACTACACTCCTTCGCGTCTGCCGCGTGGAAAATCGAACGCCGTGGTTCGGTCCTTCATGGCGCATCACGAGGGCATGAGCTTCCTCTCTCTGGCCTATCTGCTCCTGGACCGTCCGATGCAGAAGCGATTTGAGTCGGATCCGTTGGTCCAGGCGACCACGCTGCTGCTCCAGGAGCGGATTCCAAAGGCCACGGCGTTCTATTCGCACGCCGCCGACCCCTCCGACTTACGTACGACTCCCAGTAGCCTGGAGACGCCGGTGCGCGTTTTCAGCAGCCCGAACACGCCGATACCGGAAGTGCAGTTGTTGTCGAACGGCAGATACCACGTGATGATCACGAACGCGGGCGGCGGTTACAGCCGCTGGAAGGACATCGCAGTCTCACGCTGGCGCGAAGACAGTACCTGCGACAACTGGGGCACATTCTGTTACATCCGTGACGTGACCAGCGGGGAGTTCTGGTCAACGGCATATCAGCCGACGCTCAAGCAATCGGAGCATTACGAAGCGATTTTCTCGGACGCGCGAGCGGAGTTCCGCTGCCGCGACCACGACTTCGACATGCATACGGAGATCGCCGTTTCGCCGGAGGATGACATCGAGCTGCGCCGAATCACCATCGCCAACCGCTCTCGGACGCGCAGAGCAATCGACGTCACGAGTTACGCGGAGGTCGTTCTCGCATCGCCTGCCGCGGACGAGCTGCATCCGGCGTTCAGTAATCTCTTCGTTCAGACCGAGATCATCCGCCAGCAGCGGGCGATTCTCTGCACTCGCCGGCCCCGCTCCCTCGACGAGCACGCGCCATGGATGTTTCATCTGATGGCCGTGCACGGGGGGGGCATCGGGGAGATCTCCTATGAGACCGACCGCATGCGGTTCATCGGCCGCGGACACACCGTCGCCGACCCACAAGCGATGCGCGGTCCCGGGGCGCTCTCGGGCAGCGAGGGGTCAGTGCTGGATCCGATTGTCGCGGTCCGGTATCGGATCACGCTCGATCCGGAAGAATCGGCGACGATCAATATTGTCTCCGGCATCGGGGACACTCGCGACGTCTGCCTGGGCCTTGTCGAGAAATACCAGGATCGGCGTCTCGCGGATCGCGTCTTCGAACTGGCGTGGACCCATAGCCAGGTGGTCCTGCGGCAGATCAATACCACCGAGGCCGACGCGCAACTCTATGGACACCTTGCCAGCTCGGTCATCTACGCACATTCCTCGCTGCGCGCCGACCCGAGCGTGCTCACCAGGAACCGCCACGGGCAATCCGGTCTGTGGGGCTACTCCATTTCCGGCGACTTCCCGATCGTGCTGCTGCAGATTGCAGACCCAGCCAATATCGATCTGGTACGCCAACTCGTCCAGGCCCACGCGTACTGGCGCCTCAAAGGGCTGGCGGTGGACCTGGTGATCTGGAACGAAGATCACGGCGGATACCGGCAACTTTTGCACGACCAGATCATGGGGCTGATTGCCGCCGGGATCGAAGCCAACGTGACAGATCGACCCGGCGGCATCTTTATAAGATCTGGGGACCAGATATCGAACGAGGACCGTATTCTTCTTCAAACGGTCGCTCGCGCCATCATCACCGACAGTCGGGGAGCGCTGGCGGAGCAGATCAACCGTCGCGGCCACGTGCAAGCAACAGTCCCCCGCCTCACGCCGACCCGAACCCGCCGCGCCGAACCCCCGCCGGCCGCCGCGTTGCCTCGCCACGATCTGATCTTCTTCAACGGCCTGGGAGGATTCACCCCCGATGGGCGCGAGTACGTCATTACGACCGCGCACGGGCACGTGACACCGTCGCCATGGGTGAACGTGCTCGCGAACCCGTACTTCGGAACCGTCATCTCAGAGAGCGGCTTTGCCCACACCTGGAGCGAAAATGCCCACGAGTTCCGCCTCACTCCCTGGTACAACGACCCCGTGAGCGATTCCAGCGGAGAAGCCTTTTACATCCGTGACGAAGAGAGGGGCCATTTCTGGTCCCCCACGCCGCTGCCCAGCCGCGGCGCGATGCCTTACGTCAGCCGGCACGGCTTCGGGTATAGCGTCTTCGAGCACACGGAGCGCGGCATCCGCTCAGAGTTGTGGGTGTACGTGGCCCTGGACGCGCCGATCAAGTTCACGGTGTTGAAAGTGCGAAACGAGTGTGGCCGACCCCGCCGGCTGTCTGCCACGGGATACGTGGAATGGGTGCTGGGAGATCTGCGGCCGAAATCGACCATGCACGTGGTCACCGAAATTGACCCCAACAGCGGAGCGCTCTTCGCGCGGAACCCATACAACACGGAGTTCGCCGACCGGGTTGCCTTCTTCGACGTGGACGCTGCGACTCGGACCGTAAGCGGTGACCGGACTGAGTTCCTTGGGCGGAACGGCACGCTTCGGAATCCGGCTGCTATGACTCGGTCGCGGCTTTCTGGCAAAGTGGGGGCCGCGCTGGATCCCTGCGCCGCGATCCACGTTGCATTTGAGCTAGCCGACGGGCAAGAGCGTGAGTTCATCTTCAGGCTCGGCGTAGGGCGAGACGCCGATGAAGCCAGCAACCTGGCGCGTCGCTTCCGGGGACCTGCTGCGGCGCGCGGCGCGCTCGAAGCGGTGTGGCAGTACTGGAAGCACACGCTCGGCGCCGTGCAGGTGGAAACACCGGACCAATCCCTCGACGTGCTGACCAACGGCTGGCTTGTGTACCAGACTCTCGCGTGCCGTCTTTGGGGGCGGAGCGGATACTACCAGCCGGGGGGCGCCTTCGGTTTCCGCGACCAGTTGCAGGACGTGATGGCGCTCATCCACGCCGAGCCACACCTCGTGCGCGAGCACCTCCTTCGCTGCGCGGCCCGTCAGTTCCAGGAGGGGGACGTCCAGCACTGGTGGCATCCCCCCTCGGGCCGGGGTGTGCGTACACACTGTTCGGATGATTACCTCTGGCTGCCCTTGGCGACGTGCCGCTACGTTCTGAACACGGGGGACACCGGGGTGTTGGATGAACCCGTCCACTTCGTCCAAGGCCGCCCGGTAAACCCGGAGGAGGACTCGTATTACGATCTGCCCAGCCGGTCCGAAGAAGCGGCCAGTTTGTACGAACACTGTGTGCGAGCCATTCTGAGGGGCCTCAGATTTGGTGAGCACGGCCTGCCGCTCATCGGCTCCGGTGACTGGAACGACGGCATGAACACTGTGGGGGAGCATGGCACAGGCGAAAGCGTCTGGTTGGGATTCTTCCTGTATGAAGTCCTCATGCGGTTCACCGAGGTTGCCCGCAGGCGTGGTGACGTCCCCTTCGCCGAACGCTGCCGGAGGGAGGCGTCTCACGTGCGCGAAAATATCGAGCAGAATGGCTGGGATGGCGAGTGGTACCGCCGCGCCTACTTCGACGATGGCTCGCCGCTGGGATCGGCGCGTAACCCCGAATGCCAGATTGATTCGATCGCGCAAAGCTGGTCCGTCCTCTCCGGGGCGGGCGATGCCGAGCGCTCGCGCATGGCGATGGAAGCGGTGGATAAACGCCTCGTTCGCCGGGAGCATGCGCTGATCCAACTCCTGGACCCGCCGTTCGACACGTCGACTTTGAATCCTGGCTATATTAAGGGGTACGTCCCGGGCGTGAGAGAGAATGGCGGGCAGTATACGCATGGGGCGATCTGGGCGGCGATGGCGTTCGCTACGTTGGGCGATAGCCGGCGCGCCTGGGAACTGTTGGCAATGATCAACCCCGTGAACCATGCGAGGTCTCCGGAGGCGATCGCGACCTACAAAGTGGAGCCGTACGTCGTCGCGGCCGACGTCTATGCGCTCTCGCCGCACACCGGGCGCGGCGGATGGACCTGGTACACGGGCTCGGCCGGCTGGATGTACCAGCTAATCGTGGAATCACTCTTGGGGCTGAGGCTGGAAGTGGACACACTGCGTTTTGCTCCGTGCCTCCCGGTGGATTGGGAGGGGTTCACGGTGCACTACCGGTATCGGGAGACTGTCTACCACATCCGTGTCCTGCACACGGGCGCCGGGGATGGCGAGACGAGTGTGACAGTTGATGGCGTCGAGCGATACGATAAGGCGATCCTCCTTGTTGACGACCGTCAGGAACACTCGGTCGAGGTGAGAATACCCGCCGCACGCGGCGAACACAGTGTGTAGAGTGACTGCTCCAAGACGTCGCCAGGGGGTCTAACGCTGGGCTCTGTTGCCCGGCGAAATGCTTCGGGTGGGACCGTGCCGGGGAATGGCCCCCCTTTTTCAACTTCCAGCAGCAGTGCTTCCCGGGTCCCGTGTTCACCAGATCCTTGCCAGCCAGCTTACGTAAAGAGACAGGCCCCGGCGATATGAAAGATGGGGGACGGGAAAGATGGGGGACGGACGGGAAAGATGGGGGACGGTCATGAAAATATGATATTCTCCCTGCTCACACCTTCGTTGAGTTCCAGAGGCTGAGTTGGGTCTCTTGCGTTCCCCGATCCACGCCAGGGAGGTTCTCGAAATCCTGCAGCGCACCGCCCTCGGCGTGCCAGTCGTCTCGCGGGAAGATCCTCGCTGGCAGCGACTTCAGTCCGCGCCATCGCAGGGGGTGGACCTCCGCGACCGTTTCCGAGGAGCCCTGATCGGCGGCGGGATCGGGGATGCCATGGGCCGGGGGAACGAAGGGGTCTGGCCGAGCGAGGCTCGAGCGCGGAAGATCCGGGAATATCAGCCGTGGGCCGGGTGGAGCGGCGGGCCGAAGGGAACGATCACCGACGATACCCAGATGACCATGTGGCTTGCCGAGTCAATGCTCGCGGCAAGCCGGCAAGCGGAAGGCGAGGGATCGGGAGATTTGCGGGATCGTCTTCTGAATCCCGACGATCTTGCCAAGCGTTTCACCCGGGAGCAGATCCGGGGCATCGGGCAGGCGGTCCGGGAGTTCGTCCACAACTACCGTGACCTCGGGAAGCCCTGGAAGGAGGCCGGGGTGTCCTCAGCAGGCAACGGCACGGCGATGCGGGCCGCTCCCGTGGGCCTCGTCCACTGTGGGGACCCCTACCGGATCTACCGGGACTCCCTCCTCCAGTCCGTCGTGACCCACCAGGATTCCATGGCCATCGCGGCGGCCGCCTGCCAAGCGTACTCCACCGCCCGAGCGGCCTGCGCACCTGTGGGTAGCCTCGCCTCCCTCGACCAGCGCCTCGCCTTCTGCGGTGACCTGGCCATCCTCCTCGACGGTCTGGAACGCCCGAGATACAAACTCCGCGGTGGGTCGGGGGCCACCTCCCTACATGGCCGGATCGGTGACGAGTTGCCCCAGTACCTTACGGCAGGGCGGGTGCCCTTCGGCGACTGGCACAACGGGGCCTATGTCCTCGAGTCCCTCCCGTGTGCCCTCTGGTGCTTCCTGGCCTCCCCGGAGGACTTCGAGCAAACCCTCTTCACGGCGGTGAATGCCGGCCACGACGCCGACACCGTCGCCGCCATGGCTTGCACCCTTGCCGGCGCCTACCACGGCTATTCTCGCCTGCCCCAGCGATTCCTGGATGATCTAGAGTATCACGATAGGCTCATCGAGTTGGCCGATGGTCTCGACGACCTCAATCGGAGACTCCGTGGGGTCAATTGAAAGGTACTGGGGTTCGCTCCTGGGGCTGGCCGTCGGCGACGCCCTCGGAACGACCCTGGAATTCAAGCTGCCGGGCACGTTCACGCCGATCACCGACATGATCGGGGGCGGGCCCTTCAACCTGAAGCCAGGCCAGTGGACCGATGATACCTCCATGGCTCTCTGCCTGGCCGAGAGCTTGATCGAGTGCCGGGGCTTCGATCCAGTTGATCAGCTCACCCGGTACTGCCGGTGGTACCGGGCGGGGCACCTCTCCAGTACCGGCCGGTGCTTCGACATTGGGAACACGACCCGGGTCGCCCTGGAGCGGTTCGAGGAAACGAGGGAGCCGTACCCCGGTCCGACCGATCCTCGATCCGCCGGCAACGGCTCGATCATGCGGCTGGCACCGGTCGCGCACTTCTATGCACGAAATCCCCACGAGGCCATTGAAAAAGCGGGGGAGAGCTCCCGAACCACCCACGGGGCCTGGGAGGCCGTGGATGCCTGCCGGTACTTCGCCGGCCTCCTCGTCGGGGCTCTCCAGGGCCGGCCGAAGGACGAACTTTTATCCCCAGCCTTCTGTCCCGTCCCCGGTCTGTGGGACGAGATCCCCCTGGCCCCGGAGATCGCCGCCATCACCGCGGGCTCCTTCAAACAGAAGGAACCCCCTGCGATCCGGGGGACCGGCTACGTGGTGGACCGCCTGGAAGCCGCCCTGTGGGCCTTCCATCGCAGCTATGACTTCCGCAAGGGCGCGCTGCTCGCGGTCAACCTCGGCAACGATGCCGACACGACCGGCGCCGTCTACGGTCAAATCGCCGGGGCCTACTACGGGGCGGAGGGGATCCCGAAGGAATGGTGTGACAAGCTCGCGCATCGGGAGCTCATCGAGCGCCTCGCCGATCAACTTGTGGACCTCAGGAGTGGCTGGGAGCGGGAGGAGTGACTCTGCGGGGCGCCTATTGGAATCGGTGTAGAAGGCACCATACCTCAATTCGGCGCTAAGGCTCCTTACAGGGGGCCGGGCCGTTCAAGAGCAACTTCCTTGATCGGCTCGCTGAGGAGAAGGGGAGAAGCAGAAGAGCTACTGAACACCCCTCCGGCGCCAAGCGCTCGCTTTGCCCGGATGGGCGATTCCGAAGGAGGTGAACGGACAATGGGCTTCTACATCCGGAAGAGCTTCAAAATCGGGCCCCTGCGCCTGAACCTCTCGAAATCTGGTCTCGGCGCCTCGGTGGGCACGAAAGGGGCGCGGTTGGGCCTGAGTTCAAAGGGGAAGCTCTACACGCATCTCGGGCGTTGGGGCTTCTACCACCGGCGGGACCTGGGTTCCGTGAAGGAGCAACCCGGTCCTGCCTCGACGGGAATCGGCTTCTGGATCCTCATGGCCCTCGGCATTCTGCTCGTCCTCTTCATCGCCTTCGCTGTGGTCACCGGCGCAGACCGGCTCGATCTGTTCGACGAGGAGGGCCACCGCACCGGCTATGGCACGATTGACAATGGGGCCGGCCGCCTGGACCTCTTTGACCGTGACTCTCGCCGCACTGGCTACGGTGCCCAGCGTCCCGATGGCTCCTGGGACCTGTTCCGGCCTGACGGCTCCCGCCTCGGCGTGATCCAGCCGGGCCTCGGTGGCCTCCCCTCCCGCCTGGTCCTTCCACCTCGAAAAAGGTAGCCAGGGATTCCCCTCCTGACTCTTCCCGCCCCAGTTACCCCCTGATGTGACAATTTGAGCCCCTGTTGTTCATGGGGTGAGCCGGGTGCATCCATGGCTGGCTCTCACGGTACCGCCGGATTCCCAGGTTGCCACCCCCAGATGGGATATCCCAGAGCAAGGGCCTGGACGTCCGGAGTTAATCCCGTTCAGACCAGGCCCAGCCACTTCCGGCCTACTGCCTTCCGTTTTTCTTCCGGGTGAAATCCACCGCGCCCGACGCCGGGGTCGGAGGCAAGGGTTTCCGCTTGATGAGAACCCCGCGCTTCAGCAAGCCGGGTCCGGTAATCGGCCAATGCCAGGCGGGTCCACACGTATCAGTAGTTGACGGGTTACCTTCTATGGTATATACTCTCTGGTAGTGACAAAGCCTTGGGTCGTCGAATTTTACGAGGGTGAAGCAGAGGGTTGCCCGGTCCGGGAGTTCCTCCTAGCGCTGGACAAGCCCCAGCGAGCGAAACTCGTGGCGCTGATTCGGCTGTTGGAAGAGCAGGGGCCGGTCCTCCCGTTCCCCTATTCGAGCCAGATCCGGGGTAAGCTCCGCGAACTGCGGACCCAGTACGGAAAGAATCATTACCGGGTGCTATACTTCGGCGCCCCGGGCCGCACCTTCGTGCTGCTGCACGCGTTTACGAAGCGCGCCCCGGTCACGCCAGAGCGGGAGATCGCCCTTGCCGAGCGTCGGATGGTCGCGTATCTGGAAGGCCGGCGCGGGCCCGCGAAGGGGGAAAGCCGTCATGAAGCGTAAGCGGACCAACTGGCAGCGATTCTTCAAAAGCCAGATGAAGGATCCCGAGTTCCGGGCCCGGGTCGAGGAAGAGCTCCGCGCCCTCCGGGTGGGAGCCCAGATCGCGGCCCTCCGGCAGCGGCGCAAGCTGAGCCAGACCGAGCTTGCCGCTCGGGCTGGCATGAGCGCACCCAACATCTCCCGCATTGAAAACGACCCGAGTCCGAACCTCACCCTGGACCGGCTGACTCGCATTGCCCGAGCTATGGGATGCGAGCTCCAAATCCGCTTCCAACCCCGGCGGAGGGAGGTGGTCACTTGATGACGGACGTCCGAGCGGGATATATCGCAATCGAACGCCCGGTCTTCACCCGGGTGATTGCAGGAACTCTGGCGGGCACAATCCTCGTGGGAATCCTTATAGCTCACCTCCCTGAGCCGCATCCCGATGTCGTCATTCGGCAGAGGCTTCCCGCTTTGCCCCCGCACGAGCATTTCGAAGACCGCCTGCCCGTTGCCGAAGATACAGCAGAGAAAGCGGTCGTGCAGGTAGCAAGCTCCAGTAGCACCGTAGTGGTCCCTATGGCTGGCCGGTGAGAGCACCCTGCTTTTCCGGGGCACAAGACGCGAAGCGTCTTCGACCGTTACCACATCGTTTCGCCGGGGGATCCTCAGGAGGCGGCACGGAAGCTGGCGGGCACGTTTACGGCCACGTTACCGGAAATCCGACAGGAGCGGAAGCCACAAGCTGTTGATTCTACTGGTGGGCGAAGGAGGTTTCGAACCTCCGACCCCCTGCTTGTAAGGCAGGTGCTCTCCCCCTGAGCTATTCGCCCGAAGTGGGATCTCTTCTCTCCAAGACCTCGGCTAGTGTATCCCAGCCTCTTGCTCTGTCAAGGCGAAAGTCCCTGGTTCCCTCGGCCATCTGATCCTTTGTCACTCCAAGGCTTGCACCCCGACTTCAAGAAGTCGTTCGATGTTAATGGCTTGGTGGCCGCCAGGTCGGGGGCTTGAATCGCGTCTGGGCGTGACCGGTGAAAGCGTCTGGCAGGACAACCTTGGCCCACGGCGGTAACGCGAGCCTGGTCAAGTCCGCCTGGGAGAAGTACCCCAGCTCCAGTGTCTCCACGCGATCCGGGCGCATCGTGCCGCCGATGACGCGGCACTCGAAGACGGTCATCAGGTACGAGACCTCGTCCCCATTGGAATACGTGACCTGAAACTCCGGTCCTCCATAGACACCCAGGAGGCGAATGGGCTCGACAACCAGCCCCGTCTCCTCCCACATCTCGCGCACGGCGGCATCCGCAGGGGATTCATGAGGATCTATGCTGCCGCCCGGAGCAACCCACACCCCAGTATCGGCATGCCTCGCCAAAAGGATGCGACCCTGATCGTCAAAGGTGATGATCGTCACCGATGGCGCGAGCAGGAGGTCGGGGCCCACTTTCTCCCGCAAGCGTCGCATGTACTCTGATATCGGCACCGTCTGTCCTTTCTTCCAGTCCTACCTAAGAGCAATTAACCGCCAAGGCGCCAAGAACGCCAAACTACTGGCAACTAGGCAATCTGGCGCACCCAGAGGGTACCCGGCAACTGGGAACTCCGGATTGCCAAGTTGCCGAGTTGCCTGATTGCCCGATTGCCGCGTAATCTTGGTGCTCTTGGTGTCTTGGTGGTTAGAATTTCCCCGGACCGGGGCTAGACTTTGTTGGCTCTCAGCTCCGCCAGGGGATAATGCGTGCCGCGCCACCGGATGCCATTGTTCACCAGCGTCATCAACATGGAGCGCCAGATGATGTAGATGAAGAGCAGGGTCGAAATGGGGAAGCCGATTCCATACCATCGCCTGGAATTGTGAAACTGCGCGATGTCCCAGCAGAGGAACGTGATGAGCAGGACAACCACGACGTTCAGGATCCGGGTGATCCCGTGGGTCAGGATCAGGCCGAGGAACGGCCAGACGTTGAGCAGGAATTGGGCGATGGAGAATGAAATAACCGCGAGGATGCTGTAATTCACGCCGGCAAACGCGTTCTTCATCAGGCCATCAATCAACTCCCGGAGGGACGAATACCACTCGACCTGAAGCATGTCCCTGCCGAACAGGAGTTCCTGCCTGTACCCACCACTTTTGATCAGCTTGCCCAGCTTGATGTCATCGTCCGGGCGCATGGCGATGGCCCGGTGCGTCCCCACGGCACGATAGACGGGCGCCCGCACGAGGTTGAAGCCTCCGATACCGATAAATCGCTTGCTCTTGGGGTCCTTCGCCTTCCAGGGCCTGGCATACAGGGAAAAGAAGACGGTAAACGCCCCGACGAACAGGTCCAACAGGATGCCGGGCATCCGGACCTCTGGCGTGATGGTGAGGTGATCGAGCCGGTTCGTGAGCATGTACCCGAACGCCTTGCGCACGCTGGCCGGCTGCATGACGATGTCGGCGTCGGTGAACAAGAGCATGTCGCCCGTCGCCTGGTGGGCGCCGATGTACAGCCCATGGTTCTTCCCCAACCAGCCCGGAGGAAGCTCTCGCACGTGCACAACGCGCAGCCGAGGCTCCGCCTGGGCCATCCCATCCAGGATGGCGGCGGTCTGGTCCGTGGACCGGTCGTCGATCACGATGATTTCCGTGTTCTCGTAATCCTGGCACAGGACGGATCGCAATGCTTCCTGGATGTTCCGTTCTTCATTCCGCGCGGGGATGATGATGGACACCTTGGGTCCCGGGGCCTTCCCGGTGGAGGGAACGTCCTTGAGGAATCTGATGGACCGATTCCCGGCAACGAGGTCGATGCCGAAAGCCACAAAGAACCCAAGTGTCGCGATGGCAAGGTAGAAGAGCAATTGCTCCATCGGTTGCCGCGTCTCCTTGGATTGACGAAGCGCAAGCGCATCCTAGGGTCCAGCCTGCGCCCCGTCAAGGCCGTTCCTTCAACCCTACAGTCCAACATGACAGGAATAGGGCAAATGGGGAGGGTCGTGAGGCGTCAGGCGGGAGGGGTGAAGGGGCGAAATGCCCGGCCTTGTTTCCGGTCTTGCCCCTGGCTGAAGATGAGCTTATGATCATCCTCCTGAAGGTATGACCGTTTAGGAGAAAGAAATGGAACCCAAAGTGAAGGTCACAGTCAGCCTCAATGCAGCCCTCGTCCGGGAACTGGGAGAGGCAGGCCGCCATCTGCGGAAATCAAGAAGCCGGCTGATGGAAGAAGCCCTCCAGCTTTGGCGGCGGAGGAAATTGGAGCAGGAACTGAAGCGGGGATACGAGGCGATGGCCGGAGAGGACCGTGTGACCGCCGAGCGCAATCTGAGGGCAGGCCGGGGGACCCTGAAATGACAGCATCGCCTCGTCGGGGGGAGCTGTGGATTAAATCACGCCTCCAGCGTCGTCTTGGAACCCTCCAACCTGAACTGATGGAAAGAGTGAACACCGCAATCAAGGTCAGCCTTGATATCGAAACTCAATAGGCGTGCGAGAAAAGACAAGAGCGACACCGCCGATACGCACAAACCGCTTCGCTGTTCAGAGTCGCGTCAATTTTTTCCATACCCCACCGATCCTCTTCCTGATCAAGCCCCCCATCCCCAGGAATGAGAAAGCCAAAGAACTGGCCAACCCACCTCCAAGAGCACCGAAAACCATGACCTCGGGTCCGAGCCGTTTGGCGGACCGAGAGGGTTTCTCAGCGGAACATTCTTCCGGAGAATCCGTGGAATCTGCGCAATCTGCCCTTCGACCCTGCTCAGGGCCCCGAGCCTGCCGAGGGGCGAAATCTGCGGATGAGTCAGGCCTGGTTGTCCGTGAAGGCGTCGCGGAGGAGCTTGCTCTGGCGGTCGAAGGCCCTGCGGGGATCGCGTGGCGCGTCCTTCATCAGGGTGATCTCCTGGGTGAGCAGGCGGGCCAGGTGCATGGTATGGGTCTCGCCCCTCCGCGCTTCGCGCCGGTAGAGGGGATGGTCGCGGTTGATGTAGATCACGGTCCCCTCGCTGTAGCATTCGGGCCCGTCTTCGCCGAAGTGGTCCAGGCAACAGGATACGCCCTCGTGCCCGATACGCAGCCGCTTCACGACGGCATCCGGGGTGAGGCGTTTCACCTTGGGCTTCTTGACGGCGCGTTTCTTCCTTATGGGAGGGGCTTCGGTTTCCCCTACGGTCTCCTCTCGCGGTCTGCCCGTCCCTCCGGTGGAGGCAGCCCCGCGTCCCTGGCCACCGGCGCCCGCCTCTGGCAGCGAACCGAAGGGGGAAAGGTCCGGGTTTCGGGCGAGGGCACGGTGAATCCGCTCCAGAGCCTCCCGCAGCGCTTTGCTGGCCGCCCGCTTCTCCCGCTGGCCCGTAAGCTGCCGGACGACGGCGCGCACCTCGTTCATTACCCGGGCGATGGCTTCACGGAATGCTAGGTACTCTGGCGAGTCCTGGACGAATCCACTCCGATCGGTCGTGACCGGCAGGAAATCCGCATGGATCTCGCCCCGGAGCCTTTCCGCGGCCCGCCCCCAGGCTTCGGCCCCGAAGAGATCCCGGCGAACGGTGACCTGTTTCACCTTGATCTCGATCCCCGACGGACCCGGATCGGAGACCGAGGCAGGCAGGACAAGAATCTCCCCGTGGATCGGTCCGTAAGACGTTCCATCCAGAACCGGGATCCGGTGGCCGGACAGGGCCCGGGGCTTGACGCGATCCCCGTTCAGCCAGACCTGGAAATGCGGGGCCTTGAGCGGGACCCCTTCAACGAGACGCCGCTCGACCTCCTTGGGATCGAAACGGCGCGTAAGCTGAAGGAGGCTGACCGTCGTTCCGTCGCCGCGCCGTGTGTCAGGCTCCAGGAATTCAAGTGGAAGGCGCCAGTGCTCACCCTCCTGCTCCCAGGCCGACTTGTCAAAGATCACCCGGGCCGCAAAGCTGCCCCTCTGGGTCCCGACCTCGAACCGCTCACAGGCCGAGAGGCTGGCGAACTTCCCGATCCCGAATTGGCCGATCCGGTCCCGCCGGAAATGAGGGGACTTGGGCTTCTGCAGCTTCTCAGGTGAGCCGATGTTGAAGTACTGCTCCAGCCCCGCGAGATCCATGCCGGCGCCGTTGTCCTCTACCCGGATCAGGTCGTCCCGAACTGTGACCCGGACCTCGGTGGCGTCCGCGTCATAGGCATTGTTCACCAGCTCCCGGATGAGTTCGATGCTCTCGGCGTAAAGCCGCTCCCCGATGGTGATCAGGTGGCTCTTGTCAACCGTGACTCGAAGAAAGCCAGACGCGGGCATCAGCGTTCCTATGCAGAGAGTATCAGCCGATCAGCACGGAGATCCCACTGCCGGATGATGATGGCATTAGGTATGAACTCTACCATTTCCGAAGAAGGTTCGGCGAGCCAAAACCCACCAGCCGTCAAAGGCCACTGATGCCACGACGTCCCGACACTTCAAGGAGGCGTGAAATGAGTCGCACGGTGAGCTTTCTAAACCGACGCCTTAGATTTCTCAAGCCTGCAATTTGCGCCGGGATGTGTGCCCCGTCCCTGAGCTCGCAGCGGCCACGAACCCGGGATGAGATCATCCGGTGAATCGGACCGCAATGAAGATGGCGAGAAGAAGAGCGCCCAGGCTCAGAGCCAGCGCGTCACCGGCATGGAACCCGATCTCCAGGTACGAGGTGCGCTCCCGGCGGGCGCCGAAGCCCCGGGACTCCAGGGCCCTGGCCAGTTGATCGGTGTTCCGCAGGGTATGGAGGAAGATCGGCACCAGCAGCGGGATGTGCTTTCGCAGGCGGGCCAGCGGCCCGCCGCTCTCGAGGTCCAGGCCGCGGGAGCGCTGGGCCTCGGTGACGGTCACCGCGGTCCCGATGATGGTGGGTACCATGCGAATCGCCAGGGAGAAGGCGAAGGCGGCCTGGTAGGGCACGCGCAGGCGGATGAGACCCAGGACGATCTCCTCCGTCCGCGTGGTGCTGAGGAAGATGAGTCCGGAGATGATCATGCTGTCGATCTTGATGGCGGCGCCGAAGCCGTAGCGAAGCCCCTCCCACGTCACCCGCCACCAGAGCGGCGAGGTGCCTCGGGTGAAGATCGACCAGCTCACGATTGAGACGATGGCGATGCTGATCAGGAGCACCCAGATCCGCCGGAGATTCCCCAGGGCCCTCCCGGCGGCGCCATACAGAAGCAGCACGGCCAGAAGGGCGGCCAGCGGCCCGGGGTGGAAGAACAGGACGGCGGCCACGAAGCTTCCCAGAAGCAGGCAGATCTTCGTCCGGGGATCCAGGCGGTGGATGGGGCTCGCCTTGTCGAGATACAAGAACAGGTTCATGACCCAGGCTGGGAGGCTCGAGTAAGAGAGCCTATCAGTTCCTCCAAGGTCAGGGCCGGGATCCCGAGGCGGTTCGCTACCTGGACCACGGGTGGTGGCGTCAGGCCCAGCTCGTTCAACAGCGGCTCGTCCGAGAATACCTCCCGCGCCTGGCCGTCGCGAACGATGCGGCCGTCCCGCATCAGGATCACGCGGCGCGCGTATTCGGCCGCCACGGCCATGGCGTGCGTGATGATCAGGATGGTGTGACCCTGTTCATTCAGGCGCCGGATCAGCGTCATCATCCCTTGCAGCTCCCGGTGATCGAGGCCGGTTGTCGGCTCGTCCAGGATGATGATTTCGGGCTTCGTGGCCAGGGTGCTGGCAACCGCGACCCGCTGCCGGCCGCCCTTGGTCAGGATGAAGGGGTCGAGATCCCCCGAATCGACCAGGTCCACCGCTGCCAGCGCCTCGTCCACGCGCCGGGACGCCTCGCCCTCGGAGAGCCCTTGCAGTCGCGGGCCGACTGCCACTTCCTCGCGGACCCGCTCGGCGAAGATCTGGTGGTCAGGATTCTGGAAGACGAGCCCCACATGGCGGCTCAGGCGGGTGGTCGGTTGCCCGCGCAGGCTCTGTCCCAAGAGGCGGATGTCACCGGCCGTCGGCGAGAGGATCCCGTTCAGGTGCTTCACCAGGGTCGTCTTGCCGCTGCCGTTCTGCCCGAGGATTGCGACAAACTCCCCCCGCCGGATGGCACAACTGACGCCGGACAGGGCGTCAGTCCCATCCGGATAGCGGTGCGTGAGATCCTCGATCTCGAGCAGCACCTCCCCCATGGACCGCTCCGCATCGGCCTTCCGCAGGCGATCGGTCGCGGCCTCATCCACCCGCCACCCGGCCGCGCGGATAGCCGCGGCCGCCTGGTCGGCGTCCCGCCACCGCTCCCGGATGTCGAGGCAGGACGCCAGACGCGCCAGCGTGAATCCCTTGACCCCCAGGGCCTCCAGGGCTTCGCCTTTGCCCCACACCTCCGCAGGGCTTCCGGAGAGCGCCACCCTCCCCTTGTCCAGGACGATCAGGCGATCGACCCAGCCCATCTCGTCCGTCTCGGGATCGATGATCACCAGCGTGAGGTT
>Ga0326597_10002845_pt1 | contig 25590 bp, 34 predicted proteins | sample RVTome_12_FD_203789 | JGI IMG/M metagenome (GOLD analysis project Ga0326597, IMG submission 203789) | Soil microbial communities from uranium-contaminated site in the Upper Colorado River Basin, Wyoming, United States - RVT100D185 | ecosystem: Environmental > Terrestrial > Soil > Contaminated >... | reverse complement strand
GCAATTCGTCCAGGTGACGCTTCTTTTCTGCATCCCGACAATCATCCAAACCAGTTGCCATTTCGTTGACACAAAAGCCCAGCGACTTGATTGTATTGCATCCGTGAATAAACAAGTCTCCTGATTGGATTTTCGGGCGCAGCTTGTCGATGTGGTATTGTGTTAAACTGCGGTCGTATTTACTGCCGCCGATTTGTTGCGACCACGCGTGGATATCTGCATCCTTGTAGCCAGCCGCAATCATCTCCCATGAGACAATATTCATAGCGTACCACCCATTCAGCCCGCGCTCCATCATCATGCGCGTACAAGGTCGAAGCGGCACTTGCGGCAAGAAGCCGTCATATCCGCGCGTGCCGCCTGGTATTTCGACGCCCCAAGTGAAGTCGAAGTTGTCGTATTTCTCACAGACTTCTACCAGCAGCGAGTTGTGTTTTGGCTCACACCATTCGGTTCGTGGTTGCGGCGACTTGGCCAATCGGCGAATAGCTGGCATATCCAGTGTCCGCGCTTGCTCCTTTGTCAAGGGGACAGCGTAAAAGCCTGTTCGCTGGTGCTTGGAGTTTTCAACTCGAAACTTTTGCTGTGTGCCAAGCATCGCACCCTTGTCAATGTTTACATTTGTAATCTCTGCGAACCGCTTGTACAATTCGCGAACCGTGTCATATGGGTGTTTTAAATCCATCGCTGGGAATAACAGCAAGACGTGAAACCCGTCGTTGCCGCTGAACGTGATGTTATAATCCATCCCCGCTCCGTCCAGCCAATCTTGTAATTTTCGTAACTGCTTCAGCGGGTCTTCGTTGCCCATTTTATGGGCATCAGAGTCGATGTCGAACGCAATGCGGTCTACGATGGCTGTTTCGCGGTCAACGGCCCAATTACTAGCTTTTTTGAAGCTGTACAGACTGATAAAGCATGGTTTACCACGCAAGTCGCAGAAGTCCATGAACTCAGCCAGCGTCTGGTCCCAGTTTTCATCGACCGTGGCAATTTTGTATGTTTGTGGGAACGATAAAACTCTGAATGATGGTTTACGTTTTACCATGGACAACCGTCCCGTCTTCAGACCATTTCTTCCAGCCCGAGACACATTCTGCTGGTTTTATAACCTGGCCTGCGGCGTTGTATGTTGCTTTACCCATCCAGCACCATTTACAGAATGTCGAATCAGTGTCCGCTGGCCACGCCGCCGCGCTGTCATAGTCAGACACGCACTTCAGTTGCAGAGTCTTGATTTCTTCGTGTAAGGCGTAAACGTGGTCTGGAATGATTTCAAAGTATGCTTGGATGCCATATGCAACAAAGTTAATGGCAGCATATGTTGGCATTCTCTCATGTTTGAGCCAGAACAATAGCGCATAAAACATTAGCTGCACTTTATACTCATTTGAAAATGCCAACTTGTAAATTTTGCTGGTTTTAATATCAGCAATTGTCAACTCTTCCATTTGGTCCTTGGCTGCGAACCAACTTTGAACGATGGCCGACTCTTCTGGAGACTTTTCAACGAACTCGACGTAATCGCTGCGCGTGACCACTTCCTCGCCGTCCATAATCAGGTCGGCGGTGCCGTGTAGTTTGTGCTGTTTCTTCAGGTCCAATTTCTCTTCGCTGCGCGGCTTGCTCATTGTCCACAACGACTTCAGCGCGAAATTCGGCATCGACGCGACCATGCCTTCCATGTTAGCGATTAGCGCCAGCGCGAAATTCTTTACCATCATCCAGGTCTGTTGCTTGAACGCTTCTGGCTCATTATGCAGGCTCTTGTAGCGACCCCACCTGTAGTCGAATAGCCGTTGTGCCTCGGCTAAGACTTCCATTTTCCACGTCGAACGCATTCCGCTGATTTTGAATGCAATTAACTCTTCGCACACTTTGTGTACCAGTGTGCCGCGATACGTCGCCTTGGTGCCTGGTTCACGAATACCCATCCGATACGTCAGGTAAAACTTGAACGGACATGCCTTGTATGTGTTGAAGCCACTGGGCGATAATACATCCATCGCAGTTTGGACGTGTTTATCGGGGTCAGCGTTTTTCTTGGTGGCCATTATTCTTCACTGTCGTCAGTGCGGTCTAGGGACGTGTCAGTTGCGCTGGCGTTGATATTGTCAATGTATGCTTGGCGATTCGCGTTAATCATGCGCATGAAAATGCGATGATAGAAGTCAACTTGTTGCGTTGGCAACAGATAGAAACGCGCAACGGGCATAGAAGCAACCTCTTGTAGAATCTCATGGTCCGATTGGGACAATTGCTTGACGATTTCTTTTGTTCGACGTTTATTTTGGCTCATGTTTCACCGTTTAATTGAAGAATTCTGCCAGCGTGCGGTTTCGAACGTCGTCATAGCCCAAAGATTTGACTGTCTTATCTGCCACCTTTTGGTAGTATTTGACATCAAGTCTGGCGTATGCTTCTTCTGTCGGTGGTTCGTATCCGCGCTTTGTTTTCACGACCTGGTATGTTCCGCCCGCCTTCAAATCAATCCCCAGTTGAGACTTGTAATTGATGGCGACCTTTTTGAACATGTGGCCGTCTGCGTATTCTTCTACTGGTTTTTGCATCCGTTTTGCTAGTATATAGTCTTTCGCCTCTACGGCGCTTAAATTGACATATCGATTGGCGAGTCCACGCGTCGCCTCGTGTCCGCGCTCTAGCATCTGTACTCCTAGTTCGTTGATGATACGGTCTGCCATGAGCGGCATGGCGCTAGACTTGAAGCCGACGCCGTGGATTTTCAACTTGTCGCGTCCATCCAGCACCAAGTAAGTCTTCATGGCTTTCATGTAGATGGCCTTGAATTTCTCTTTACCCCACTTAATGACGGGTTTACCCAGCAACACGTTCACAACGAAATCGTCGGTATCCAGATTCATTTCTACCAAATCGATTTGTATTTTCGATTTAACCGAGTCTGTGTCTGTCGCGATTGCGTTCTCTAGTCCCACGAAGTCTACGCCTCGTTGCAGAAGCTGCCGCCCAACGCCCGTAATCAATGTAGCCACCGCCAGTTCGCCATACAGGTTGTACTTGGAACCCATGAGTCCATAAACGCTGTTAAGCACCACTTTCAGACCATAGGCACGCACGTAAGATTCGTATTGCACAGACGAACACGCTTGTAGGTCGTTAATCAATTCTGGGCGACCGATGTCGCGCAGCTTTTGCTCCAGTTCGTCTGTATTCTTGTTATTTGCAACAGCGACGATGTATTCGGACAACAGGTCGCTCAGATTTTTTAACTCGAAGCGCGTCTTCAGGAATTCCGCGACCTTGGCAGCAACGGGCGAGTATCCGATTACTTCGATTACCCATGTCCACTTGCGAATCTCGTCAGGGATGTAATAGAAACGCTTGTCGCCAATTTTGACAACCTTGAATTCGGCGTGTTGTTCTTTAAACGGAATAGTTCGGACAACACGCGTGTTTTCTGGACCAAGGCCGAGCGACGAGATAACAGACGGATACAAACTGTTATGACTGAGAATACCGTTTGCGTAAAAGTAAGGATAGGATTGGTCCTGCATTGTAATGTCCCAAAATTCATCCATCTCTCCCAGGTACTCAATACTTCTAATTTTCTTTGCGAAATAAGGAACCTTAGTATGTGTGCGAATCCCTTGTGCGATTGTTATTCTACTGTCATAACTTTCCTTGACGTATGACCCCTTTTCTATGAAGCCCACCTTCTCCATAAATTCGTCTGTATATTTCTTGTAGATTTCTAACGAAAGGACGGGCTGTGCTCGAAGGTCGCCCGTGTTAACCGGCTTATTTACATAATGCACAATTCCAAGCCTATCTAGACATTTACTTGCAAATTGTATGTTGTCGCCGTTAGATTCACACTGACTTACAGATATAGAACTTCGTGCTTTGTTATATGTCGCGTCTCCTGTAAAAAACCCTCGTAGCCACGCGGCGCAGTAGTGTACATGTGACAAGAATTCGTCGCGGCGAGAAATTAATTCATAGAAAGCGTCGATTGTGGAGTGGTCCGCATATGCAATAGTAAAGCCGTTTGTATCGGACTTTCGATTCGTACATGCGTGGCTCCCTGGGAAATGTTTCTCCATCAGATACATAATTCTGTTTTGAAAGTCCGTCTCCTTTATGTGTGTCGTAAAAGACAGATATGAGTACCTGATATTTTTTTGAATATATCCGCCACGGTCATGTCTGATTCTATCTTTATGTTCGCGTCGAATGTGACCCTCTGCGTCAAATGCACCCAGCAGTTCTGCTAATTCTACCATGTTGTCTTCAGACATCTGTTTGTCCTGGGGCAGCGCGTACTCAGAATTAGAAATCAGCAAGTCCCCAGGGGATAGTTCATGTACTCGTATATCCTCAATGATGTCTTTTTCGTGCCTGTTGTTTCTACGATTTGTCACAACTGGGAATCGGTGTTCGTCGCTGCAAATGATTTCTCTTCCGTTTTCAAGCGTGATTTTTACTGCGTTCTTTCTTCCCGCAAAAATCTTATCAGAGATAACATGGTATCCATTTGGAGACAATGCCATGTCTCCGACTCGAATATTTTTAATAGGTGTATATCCCTTGTCGGTCAAAATCAACGTGTCTTTGTGTAAACATCCCACGTCTGCCTCGAACGCGGGCGCAAACCTGCCCGTCTGATAACAATCAACCTTGGCTCCCTGGTAAGGTTTCCCGCCAAAATCAAAGTATTTGAAATTGCGGTCGATGTTACGACCGTTCGGCACAATCCCAAGTTCGTTATATAAACGAGCACAGATAATGGTGAACGGATACGATGTCGCCATGGGCACAACGTTGTCCAGTGGGCAACCGATGAATTCCGCCACCGCAATATTGTTCTGGACATACATGTCAAAGAGATAGTCTGTGATAGTTACGTCGGACTCGTTGTATCGTTGTAACCTGTCCGTGCCGCACAACTCTCGATTGTCTGACATCTCTTCCATGATAATTTCTACATCAGCAGGTATGACTCCTTTGCGTTGATAATAGGCGGCAACGGTTTTCAGCTTGCGGTCCTTGACTTCGCCGTTCAGCGTCTGGTCAGCGTCCACGGCATGTTTGACATCGTAGATGACGCGGCCATCAACATATGCGACATCCATCTTGTTAGCACCAATCTTAACGCCCGTCTTGATGTATGGTTCGCGTTGGCCGTTGCGGTCAAAGAATGTCGTAGCGATGCCATGCTTGCGACAGCGGCTCAGTAAGACGGGGATATCGTAGCCGCAGCCGTTAAAAAAAGTTACGACATCAGGGTCGATTTCCTTGAACAGACGCACAAAATCCAGCAGCATCTGTTTATCATCTGGCGTGTAACCTGGCTCTGGTGTTTCCGCAGCAAAATAGTGCTTGCTGCGCTCACCATTTTTCATGACCGTAATAGCAACGCTCATGAGCGGATTCTTCTTGGTTTCCTCGAATGACTTACCCTCGGACCACTGTTCCAGGTCAAATGAAAAAACGGTGACATCTTGTGTTGGGTAATCTCGGAAATAATCTGGGTGTGTCGCCAAAACGTAATCAACGTACTTTGTGTCCACCCCCGCCGACAACATCTTGCCTTGCGACAGATGGTTCATGATTTGTTCGGACTTGTCGTCTGATAATCCAGACGCCTCGCGTAGTTGCTTCTTCAAATATCGCAGCGGCATTTCGCTGGTAAATTCGATTTCATGCCACTTCTGCAACTCGCGCTCGGATGCGCTGAACATGCTGACTTCGCGTTCGGTGTAATCAAAGAATAAGTTGCCGACCGCCTCGGGCAACTCAGCAATGGATTGCTTCAAATAAATCTTTGGCTGTGGCGCATTCTCGACCACTGACAACTCGTCATGCCAAACCTTCATGTATTGCTTGTAATGGTCCACTACACCCATTGCATAAACAGGGACTTTCAGCTTCATTATTACTCAGAAAAGGTTTTCCACTCGCGAACAATGTCGTGGCGGTCTTGGCGATTCAGCAACGACTCTTTGTACGGCTTGAACGGGTGCTCGACTACGGGGTTCGTGCAGAACCTGGCGATGTATTCACTGGCGTATTTTGGGTACTGCGTCTTGATTGCTTCCTTGCAGTGTTCGATGATTTGTCGATAATCGAACGTCTGGTCGAAATCATCGATACCAGTGCGATAATACAACGTCTCGTCTTGGATTTCTGGGCTGCGCTCCGTATCCAAGATACCAGCGTCCACGAATGACTCCAACAGCTTCGTTAGCTTCTGCTTGGTGATGTTAATCTTGAGAGTCTTCAGTTGAATTTTAATCTCACGTTCGTTCAACTGTTCGCGGCGGGTCGGCGTCTCAGGATTCTTTACCTTGGGGAAAATTTGCAGCAACTCGTCTGCTAGCATTTCCATGTTGAAACACTTCTGGGCGAACCGCTTGCCGTAACACGCCCAAGCTAGATACAGGTCTTCGGGCGCAACCAGCAGAATCCCGTCTTCCGTGATGATACGGTTTTTGTAATTGAAAACGCTAAATGAGTTCATCACTTTGATTAGTAGCGGCAGCGCCGAGCGCGACTGTACGAATTTCGTTGGCACTTGATTCAGCATCTGAGATGCGGCGGGGAATCGGTACTCTTTCACCAAGTCATTCTTAATCGTAATACACTGACGAATGTGATACAGCAACATCTCTTTGCGCTCGGTGGGCATGTTCGCCATGGTTTTGACGCCGTTCTCGTATACTTCTAGCATGTACTGAACGACGCGGCGTGTCTGGTCTTCACTGACATCGGTATACAAGTCGATAACACGGCGACCAAACTCTTCGTTCCAAATAGACGCGCCTGTTTTATTCTCGACGGCAAGCGTCGTAAAGAACGGTTTGCATTCTAATACTCGGTCGATGGTCGCATCTTCTTCTGCGTTGCTGCGGGTGACATCTGCTCGGCTGCGCCGCGCGGCTGCGCCTTCTCCCCACTTCTTCAGAATCTTTTCGACTTCTTTATTGTCGCCGCTGTTCTGGAATTCTGGGAAAAATACATAACTGCTCTCGTTGATTTCGCGATTCTGATACCATGGACCCATAGCAGAACCCATGTCAATCTCATAACGCATTTCATCTGGGACCAGCGTCTCGATTGTTTTAGCCAGAATACTTTTCCCAGACCCTGACCACGACTTAATCATGACTGGCGCGTCACCCATAACGAACGCCACAAACGCGGTAATAGCGTTGGCTTGCTCCCCGATAAGCGGCGCATATTTAATGCTACCTTCCTTTTCATAGAACACATTATAGAAGTACCAACTCAGGTCGCTGATACGGGGGTCATATTTTGCATACCTGTCGCGTTGTGCCGAAGCCTCTTGTCGGCGCCGCAACTCCAAAGTGTTGCCCAACTCTATCGTCATTACACCAACATCTAGCGGGCTTCTATATAAGTGTGACGGGTGGCCACCACTGTCGCTTGTTTAGCCCGCCGACTAATCGTGGTCGTGACCGTCGTGTTCGTCAGCCATGTCCATTTCGCGGTCGCGAATGTCCATTTCCAGACGCTTTTCCACATACCCGCGAAACGATTTAATCATGCCAATCAAGAAAGCAACGCCCGCTGAAACCAAGGCACCAATCGCCCATAGCCACAGGTCACTGTAGTCTTTTATAACAATGGGGTCTGGTGTCGGGGCTGGTGTTGGGGTCGGAGAACAGGTTGCAATTTCACACGGCAGCGGTTGTGCTGATGCGGCTATCATTAAGACGACGCTCAGTATCAACAACAGCGCTCCAATTATGTAACTGAAGCGCATGTTACCTCGTGAAAATCAGTACCGAAAGCAGAACCAACGCAGCGACGGTGACAACGCCAGCAGCCATGATAGACAGCAGCGTTCTCTTTTCGCGAAGATAGTCTGCAAAACGAAGCAGCGTCAGCCCTTTTGCGCGAATACACATACATGTATAGTTGTGGCACTAGGGCGGCGACATGTCTTTAAATCTCACAAGCGCCCGTGGCACAGTCTTGTACGAACGACTGGGTGCGAATATTTTCTTCTTCTTGAATTAAACGAATCGCGTCTTCGACAGAAATAGGTTCAAGCGGCTCGAACCCTCGACTACCTTGTAGATACGTGCTGACACCTTTGATTCGATGAATATATTTGAACAGCGCCTGTGAGAAGTCGGACAATTTCGTTCCCGCTGGACAATTAATTGTCTTGCTAATCGACTGGTCAATGTAATCTTGCCATGTAGCAAGCGTGGCCATGTGTTCTTCTGGCGTCACGTCGTATGCGCCGACTACGTTTTCAGAATGTTTCCCTGAGAGATACATTTCTTTAAATTTAGGGTCAAATACAATCTCTTCGTCCCAGTGTTCTCCGCGACGATACCTTCGCTTATATGCTGGAGCAAATATAGGCTCAATGCTAGTCGATACGCCAGCAACGCTGCCGATGGAGCCAGTTGGCGCAATGCTTAAAAGCACCGCATTTCGAATCCCGTGGTGCCTAATATCTTCGCGAATGTCTTCTGGTAGGCGCTTGATAAACGCGTTACTCAAATAAATCTCAGTGTCTTCGCTATTACCAAAGATTGCTGGGCACGGTCCTTTCTCTTTTGCTAGTTCGACGCTAGCACGGAATGCGGAGTTTCGAATAAATTCGGCCAATTTCGCAGTAAACTCTAGGGCGTCGCTGCGCCCATATCTCATGCCCAGGTCAATCAACATGTGGCCGTATCCCATAACACCTAGCCCGACGCGGCGAATTTTATGTGCGGCAACACGCTGCTCGTCAATGGGATATTTATTAACCGTTAAAACGTTGTCTAGAAATCGAACGTTTTCTGCGATATCCGCGCGCAATTCGTCCCACAACACGTTTCCGTTATCGACATATTTTGTCAAGTTAATCGAGCCGAGCGTGCAGTTGCCCATGTGACCTGTTAACGCCTCGGAGCATGGATTACAATTAGAAAAAGGTTCGATATGTTCGACTGCATAATTCTCACGAATAACAGATTCATTCAACAGCCCAGGTTCCGCGCACCGCAGATTACTGTCCATGATTTTATCCCACAACCACTTAGACTTGATTGGATAGTGTCGCAAAACGACAAACGAGTCAGACGCTTCGTGTTTGTAATAAGCGTTACAAATATCAAGGGCGTGCTGTTTATCTAGAGCGGGGACGATGAATTCGTCTTCCTTGTCATGATTACGCTGCACTAGATATGCTGGCCACTTAATACCATTGAATTCGAATTCCCACTCCATTCCATTCTCGACGCGCTCGATAAACTGGTTATTAATATGAATGCTAATATTATGATTACTGAGTGTGCCTAGATTGTGTTTTGTGATATTCTTTGTATCCTGTTTGATTCGAATCCATTCCAACACGTCAGGGTGTCGGATGGGCGCTGCGCCAAGAATTGCTGCGCGCCTCGAATTCCCCGTGCGAACTTCTCCACCAACGGCGTCAATCATCTTAGCAACAGAGACGATGCCTGGGCTGGCGACTTTGTTCGCTCCAATTGCGCTGCCGCGCGGTCTAATATTTTTCAGTGTATACCCGACGCCTCCACCATGACAGCTAGTGATATACATGTCGCGAATATTGCCACCAATAGACTCTTTTGTATCCTGTAGCTCAAAAATAAAGCAATTTAGTAAATTTCCTAGCCACCCGTCTCGCCCTGCTCCATAAATCGTTCGTCCGCCTGGGAAAAACTTTCCTGGCGACATGATTTCTAGCATCCGTTGTCGAATTTCGGGCGTCTCGGACTTACACACATCCTCGATAACGCGAACAGCGCATTGTCTCCACGTTTCGCCTTCGAAACTTGGATATTTTAAATCGAATACCGTCTTACCAAATCCTGATGGTTCAAATTGATTGTTCATATTATAGCTCCCGCTAGGGTAATTTCAAATGTATACACTCCCAAAAGGGATATTTCGGTAACCGTTACTGTGGATTCTGTTACCTGTTGTCGCCGCTGCCGCCGAGTACGTCGCGCGCCTTGCGGTCTGCTAGTTTATTCAGATTCAGTTGAGCGATTTCTTCCAGACTAGAGCCTAGTTCTGCTGCCATAGCAGACAGATACCATAAAACGTCCCCAGCCTCTTTCATCAGTGCGTCTCGACGGCTGCTTGTTAAAATCCCGCCGTCGTCGCGAAGTAATTTCTTCACATTCTCGCTCGACTCGCCCGCTTCACCAGTCAGCCCGAGCGTCGCATAAATCAAACCCTCGGTAAATCCTTGGCCTGGGTAGATGGCTGTACCGGCGGCCCGCTCGTCGTATTCTTGAAGCGTCATTTCGTCAGCGCCCAGCTTCTTACAAATGAGATACGCATTCGTTGCCGCCCCACTCAAAGTTCGCACGATATCATTGAGCGTGCCGTCGTACTCCATGTATCCGACATCGATAGTGCCGTCTGCATACTGAACTGCGACCACGTCCCATTGACTCACGGGAGTTTCTGGCGCATCTGCGATGTAGTTTACTATCTGCATATCTGTTGATGAGCGCTATTGGTATATAAGTTTGCGCTGTCGCGGCGCACCCAGCGGACGCAGCCATACCGCCAACAGGACGGTACTTAGCGCCCACAGCCCAGCAATCACACTAAGTTCCAGCAAACCTTCGCCCGCACAATCTACGCACGCGCGAATTTCGCCGTCGTCAAATTGCATAGCATGGAACCATACATATGTCATGAATAGAAACGTCGCGTTACTAACCATGAGCATAAACAAGATGGCCCAATACAGTCGTCGTTGCACAGTGATACCTGTGGGTTAATCCACAACTATTGTCATGGGTTGGGAAATCTCCGTCGTATCTCCAGACGACTTACAAGCGACGCTGGATGCTTACACAACAACGGAAGTTCAGTATGTAACTTGGCAAGACAACAAACCAGCCAAGTTTACGGTAATTGCGTTCACTGCTTAACGTATTCGTCCAAGTAATACACGACTGATACGCCCGCCATTTCGAGTAACTTGGCGCAGCGGTCACACGGCTCTAGCGTGCAATAAACGACACAGTCTTGTAACGAGACGCCTTGTTTCGCGGCCCAACACACGATATTTTGCTCGGCGTGCAATGTCCGTAGACAGTGTCCCGTTGAATCGTCACAGCCGACATCGGTGCAATGTGGGTGAGATGGTAAACTGCCGTTATATCCATTCACGATAATTCGCTTGTCTCGAACAGCGACCGCGCCCACTTGGCGGCGCAAACACGTTGCCATGGTAGCCGTCAATTTGGCTGACTCCATGAAGTATTTGTCCCACTTGTCGTCGCAGACGTATTTGCCGATATACATTTAACAAATTCGGTTCTCGGTCGGATTAGTCCCGTCGATGCTCCATGTTATACCTTGGTACCATGGTTGTAACGGATACCAGGGACTTTTCGTGTTGCCGTCACTCATGCTTTTCAACAAATCCGTAACTAGATGCTGTAACTTTTGCTCGCTTGTCTGGCCATACATGCCTGACAAAGATTCCAAGTATTCTAGTTGCGCTTGTGATAAGTCCAACGTGAGATTAACCATGTAGCAATAGTTGCCGCTGCTACTATTTAAGGTTGTTCGCGTCGTGTGATGTTAATATTGGCGCTAAACACGCCACGAACGTTCTACCACGATGCTTCTTGCCACAAATCTGCTTGTGACATTTCTTACATACCACGCCGCCTCTGTAGCCGTGGCGCTCTTTGACCATGTGTCCGACACAACGGGCAAGAATGCGGCGCACGCCACATCGTCTGCATGATAATACGAACCACGGTCGAATTGTAATGCGATACCACACATACGCAAGACGCTCGCGGCCCGATAACAATCTCCAAATTTTGAATCTTATGCTCATGGGAGCGCATCCAGTGTCGCGAGCATGGCGCGCAGTTGGGCTACATACTTGAGCAGGCGTTTAGGTTCGTCAACATTACAGTCAAAGCCGTCGCAGATTCGCGGGTCAGCGCGGTGCCGAATGTATGTTTCGATTTCGTCAAGCGGTCCGCTCATATTAACATCAACCCTGCTGCGCAGCCTGGATATTGTTGCGCTTTGTTTAAAAACTTTGAGTCTGCAACAACGATTGCATTTATAGGCACCCACTCGCTGATTATCACTCGCAACCCACAAAGAGACCTAACGCGTAACTGATTATTAACATAAATAGCATCAGCAGTAAAGCCGTGTTCATCTATGTGCGCTTTCGCGTTTAGAATGTGGTGCTCGTAAAATCCGTCCGAGTCGAAGCGCTGGACGTGGCCTGGGGATTCGTCTGGATAGAAATAATGGTCCGCTGCGCTTAACCATTCTTTACCTGCATACGGTGACGGGATGGCGGTATATGAATAGATGTGACTCAATATGTTTTCAAAACTGTTAGTCATTTATCCATCAACCCCAAGAGGACGAATGCGGTCAAAATAGCAACCACGAAAGGGAGCCAAGTTGTAGCGTGCCACAACCAACGCAGCGGACGATAGCGCATGACCATGGGGTGACAGCAGACCGCCCATATTAGCCACGCCAACACAAGTGCGGCCCATGCCATAAAACCAAGTGCGTGTGTCACGATAACACCACCTTGCCCCACGCGGCGGCACCAAAGTGTCCGTGTTCTGCACCCTTTACCCAAGCAATAGCGTCTTCTGCTGAGTGAAAGTCGGGGCCGCTGTGCCACCCGTTGTCGTAGCACGAGCGATACACTTCACCCCATGCCGTTCTCCCATAGTCGGGGTGTGACATACGTTCCCCGAGACAATAAGACGACAACCCGCCTCGCTTGGGCGACACCCAAACACCAAGGTCGGCGTCATATGTCCAGTCAGGCGTACCGTGAGACCATCTGTGCAACTTGACGTTCCCGTCGGACACATAGTTCCCCTCGAAACAGTGCATGTGGCTCTCACACTCTGTTGTCAGGATTACAATGTCGGTCATTACAACGTCTCCGTGTCTATTTCGTGAAAGCTGTTGATATCAGCCATATGTTCAACTTCATCCAGCCCAATTATGGTCGTGCTGTATATCTGTCGAACGTCGTACCAATGAAAGTGTCCGTGCAGCGCCACTTTTGGTCGAAAATGTTTGACAACGCTGGTCAAATATTGCGAACCTGTGATTTCTGGACCGATAGCAATTGGCCAGGGCGCGTCGTGTGTAACCAGAATGTCAATATTCTGAAACGGGATATCGCTCATCGAGCGAGGGATAAACTCAACGCTGGGTTGTTTACTGCGGTACACGGAATTGTAGAGAAATGGTTTGGTGCGTTTTATCCCCAGGTGGGAGATTCCATCGATACCGCCGATGCCGCCGACCAAAACGTCTTCGATGGTTCGCGTTTCGTAATCTGCTATGTAGTCTAACTTGGAGTGTCGTAGCTTGTGAATATCTTCATGGTTGCCGCGCACAAATGAGACGGGTATCCCGTTCGGGTTTTCGTAATTGCGATTAACATCCCACACGTCGCCGCACAAAACCAGCGCTTCAGAGCGACGAAATGTCGCGTAATTGATAGCGGTCTGGATACCTGTCGCGCCGTGACAGTCGCCAGCGAACATGATTTTTGACATGTGATTATTCGGCTTCTAGTTTCTTGATTACGCGTTTGAACATAGCGACCACGTCGCGCTTCCGTCTGTTCGTGCTATCGTTCCAACTTATAATACCGTTACGATAGCCGCTGCCGCTTAGTTCACGCTCTAGTGTTTGTTTTGCCCACTTAGAAATTTCCGCCTGTGGATAACGTAGCGCACCAAGAGCACAATATTCACCCTTGCTGTTACGAAAATCGTGTTTAGTCCAGCCGCGATTCGTCAGTCGCCACAAACTGCGTTTAAAATGCGCCAACAGTTGTTTCTTTGTTGCCATGCTGTCGCGTATGCCTCGTTGGTATATAAGAGTTGCGTATCTAGATGAGTGTAGCGAAGCCACCAGTCGAAATTGCATCGACGTATACGCGTCTTGCAAACGCGCGCCTGTCTACTCAGCCATGGTGGCATATCGCGAGTGCGGGACTTGCGCCCGCTTCTGCGGTTCCACAAACCGCCATGTTACTACATACACCATCTCGCAATCCGCGCGACAAGATTCGAACTTGTTAATTAACGGGTTACAGCCGTTTGCTTTCCAGTCAGCCTCGCGCGGAATGGCAACAGCAAGAGTCGAACTTGCGTCTAGTGGTTCCAGGCCACCAAGGATACCGTTACCCTATGTCGCCGCATTTTATCGGGAGCCGCGTTATCGGCTCAACCAAAACACCTATCTCCCGCACACTTCAGCCGTGATGGATGGGGGCATGGATAGTTTGGTGTTTCAAACATCATTGATACCTGTGGTTTATTCGCCACGAATTAGCGCAAGAATCGGTTTCTTCGCTATGAATTAGCGCAAGGGGTTGGATTCGAACCAACGACGCCCACCTTCAACGTGTGGTGCTCTAGGCCACTGAGCTACCCTCGCAGACCGCTACTAGGCGATGTTTACACCGCGTTTCACGGGTTCGCCGTCTTGAATGTTTCCACCCAAGCTTTAGACTTGGCACCGTCGTGCCTATGGTCGAGTGCGGGTAACGACTCCGCTTCTCCGACAGGTAGTCGGTATTCTATAACGTTATGAACTAACTCGACAGTTGCCCGACTTTAGACCTCAGACGATATAACTGCGGGCGGGCGGCGTTATTCGTGGCGACTGGGACAAGGAGGGCATCCTGCCGCGTCTTGGTCAACTTCGAGTATGAGCCGCTTCTATATAAGTGTTACGAGTTGCAGCGAGATAACAAGCAGCACGCCAACAGTACGGACGATTTCCATTACAAATGAAATACGCGCTCTAGTTATTTTTAGCATTGTTATCCGCCGATGCGCCAGTAACGCCAAGCATTTCTAATCGAACACTCTCAGGTAACCAATATGTTCGGTCTTGAACGATTGGTCGAATCTTCATGACGTGTTGATACGCGTCGTGTAACGTGGCGAAATGTTTTCTGGTGTATAGATACCAACAAACGGTTAGCGGGCTACGCTCCAAGCCAGCTACGCAATGAGTCAATATTGATTGCCCACGCGACAGCGCGTTTTCAATGAAGTCACACGCTTCATTCAGTCGGTCCATATTGATGCCGACAACGTCGTAGCCGCGCTCAACGCCAGTGTATGCGACATTGGCAATCGGAATCCACTTTTGACCCCAAGTATTATTCGGTAAATCTTCATGGACACACAGAATGCGGTCGATTTCTCGCGGGACATGGTAGTATGCCCTCTTGGCGTCTGTCTTGTTTCCGAGCCAAAGCCCGTCGATGATTTCTTCCATGTTATCAGCGAAATGCTCCCGACAAGAATCGAACTTGTCTTTTGCGAGACCATCCAGATGTCAACCGATTGGCTTGGCGTGACCCAAGTTAAGCATCTAGCCCATTGAGAGCAAATGGTACATGGCTACGCTATATTTAAACCTTTCGCTTATTCGACCGCAATCACGTAGGCATACCGACCCAGCAGCGCGCCCAATCCAGATGGAACGGCGCCCTTGACGGTAACTACTTCGCCTTTATGCGTTACCTCTACTGCCGCCTTTTGTGCCTTGCAGTATGAACGAATTACGTCAGCGATAACGCCCGCTTTGCCCTTGTGACAAGTCACTGTCGCCTGGCCTTTAGGAGCGCCCGCTGATTTGCGAACCTTTGGCTCGGGCGCAGGTTCAACCGACGTGACTGTCGTCGCCAGTTCGACGGTAGATTCCGTGTCGGCTGGCGCGGGTTCAACGTTGGTTTCCGTGGCGACTTCTGTGTCGCCGAACGCATCGGTGTCTCCCGACGCGTCAGCGTCTCCCGACGCGTTAGTGTCCCCCAGCGTTAGCTCCAGTTCGATTTCGTCTGTAACGTTTGATGCTTCTGTATTTGGTGTTTCGTCGGTCATGCTAGTCTCCAATTCTTTTGTTGGCTGCTTGGTGTTGAGCGAACGATTCGGTCAATTACGCCATGCTTTAACGCCTGTTGTGGCGTCATGTATGAGTCTTTGTGGAACAATTCGTCAATTTCAGCCTTGGTGTATTTGGTGTGCTTCTTTATAATGTTTTTCAGCGCCTTTTCTAGTCGCTTGCTTTCTTCGAACGAATTACCAATCTCATTCAGGTCGCCAAACTCAATAGTCTGGATGGTATGAATCATGATGCTGGTATGTTCATGCGCAGCACGAACTCCAGTACCGCTCAATAGCAACATCGCGCCCGCGCTCATGGCTTTTCCGCCAGCAAGAATATCGACTGGATAATCAAGCGAATGAATTACCGAATACAGCCTCAAAAATTCATGGACCGAGCCGCCATAGCTGGATAAATGCAACGTGACGCGGAAATCTGACCAGGACGGCTGAATGGTCAAGTTGCGCGCCAAGGGGTCTTTCATAGCATCTTCCGCGTCCGCCTGTAGCACATGTAGTTGCCGAATCAATGCGGCAATACTTTGTTCGTTGAAGTCGCCTTCTAGATATAATTGACGAGTTACAAATAATCTCTCGATGTTTGTGGAATCAAGCGGCGCACTTATTTGTTCATTATCAGAACACATACTGGTCAAACGAACATCTGCCGTGCTAGTATATAAACTTGCTCGTTGCCACAACTATAAGCAGATGCAGTTGTACGAAGTACACGGCAGACCTCGGCCAAAGGAACGACCCAGGGGCATGATTAAATCAGTCAAAGGCAAGCCCAGGCTGATAATGTATACGCCCAAGAATACCGTTGACGCGCAAAAACATATTGCCCACGAAGTGTTGTTTCAACTGGATGCGAAATACAAGCTTGTTGCGACGGAATGTGTTCTGTTTTCAATGTTTTATATGCCCGATAAACGAGTGGCGGACACCAATAATATCGAACGCCTACTTGAAGACGCGCTGACTGGTGTCATTTACGAAGACGACAAGTACGTTAAACGCATCTTCACTGGTATGGCACAATCTCCCGTTACCAGAACCATTTTCGCGTTGGTATCGTTGAAAGAATTCGCGAAAGACCCCGTTGCTCATTATGAACAGTGGCTGCAACTGGTGGCTGAAAACGAAGCCAAACACGATTAATCGACAATCGGTATAACTGTCAACTCGATTCGTGGTTGCCAATTCTTATCGTCGTCCCAGTTGTAGTGTGCTCGACTAGTGACGCTGCTCAAGAGTCTTGGGTCTGCGATTAAATTCGGCACGAGCGATTTCGCCGTGACGTGCGCTGCGCTAGTCGGGTATGCTACTCGTTTTTCTTTCATGTAAAAATCCATTTCGAGTTCCACTGGACATGTAAACGGAGACTCAACCAGCGCTGCGATTTCTTCCGCGATATCGTGATAGTAACCCGTCATGCGCGGGTCCGCTTCAGTGTGCGGCTTCGGTTTCCACACGATAATATGGTCGCGATAAATCATGGGCGCTACGTTGATTGTGAACCGCCACGCTTGTAGTTTATTCGTCATAACTAATTCGCTCGGATAATTCCGACAACTGTTCGTTTGTCAACTTTCTGAAATCCAGTACGATTATTAACTTGCCGTCGTCCCCTGAGATTACGCTTGTTGCTAGCTGTCTGAAATAGTCGTCTTGCTCTTGCAGCCAGTATGACATAGCCCACTGTAAAAGACTCATGTCTCTGGATGGCATTGGATTCACTTCCGTGTGCTTTCTATAAATTCTCTTGGACATGACACTCCGTAGTTGCAATCTCGGTAATGTGTCGGTACACGCTCTCCCAATTCATAGCCAATCTTGGAACTGTGCGATTCATGTGTCGATTATGTTGCGCGGCGTACATGATGAAGTGTCGGCCCGCCTTGGTGGCCAGTTTTGCGAGTTGCGGATTATCATCAACCAGTACGTCCCATTTATGATTCATTTTGTCCGCCGACTTCTCTACGCACACAACATTCAAGCCAGTTACGCCGTAACATGCCATCCAATGTGAAATCTTTGGCGCGACGTACTCGGGATTTGCGGTTAACACGTACAATCGATGTCCCGCTTTTATCATCTTGTTTATCCAGTACCCGAATAACTTGTCCGTGGGCGTCATATTCAGCGCATAGTTGTGCGCACGCACGAACGTGAATGTGTCTTGTAACTCTTGCACTGACAAGTCTCCGACTGCACACAAATCGTATCTGTTCACGTCCAGATGAACCAGCGGTGGCTTCTGTGGGTGTAAATGGTTTCTAGCGACGACCCATGCTGCGGTAAAGTTTCCCATGGTGTCGTCCATATCCAGCGCAATATCTAGAGGTTCGACTGGAACGTCGGCGCTGTCGCTCATACGACCCGACCGTGAAAATAATCCAATATCACCGCTGCCACTGTGCCTGGTGAAATGTTGTCGGTGTGTATCGTGGCGTCATACATCGGGTGTGGTCCGTGTGGTAATGCGGTTTCGCTGACGTGGTCTGTCATTGGGCGTCCGCGTTGTTCCAGCGTCTCGGGCGACGCCTCTAGTCGCACAATCAAGTAATCATTTGCGCGCGCCATCTCGATTTCGTTTGGGAACCGAGTGTCGGTCAGCACGGGCGTAAAATCGGCGTTTAGTGCAGATATACACTTAGATTCTGCCTGTCGGACCCAGAAGTCGTCGTCCCACATCTTACGCATCAAGTCCGTACCCAAGTGCTGCAAGAATGCGCGATTCTTTGGCTGAGACTTGACGTTTTCATCCAGAAAATCTACACCAGTGATTTGTTTCGCTAGAATTTTCACTTGTTCCGCAAACGATACGCGCATGAAGTCTGGCCCCAATCGCAGATAGGCCGAATCCTTACCCGTGCCCGCGCGTCCACACAGCGCGATTCCTTGATACATGTTTGTGGGATGATGCTCACTAGTATTTAAACGTTGTGCGACATCGCGACGGCGCCACTGTAATAGCGCATACTAGCCTGGATATGACTTCAATGATATCACGGTGTGTTGTGTGATATAATGCGTTAGATGCGCACGAGTACCACATTTGGTATACATAGCGAATAGACTGCCGTATCCAATTAGCTGTGTCGTCGCCCGCAAGAGCGTAGACTTGTAGTCAGTGATGTCACCGTGTATGCTGATGTCACTACAAATTGTCTGCAATGAATACAATGAATACGGTCCAGTTGGCGCCAGAAATCGCTGATGACCGAAAGCCTTAAATACTGGCGCTGATTACGAGAACTCGTGACCATCCGACCACCCGAGGGGTTTGAAGAGACGCAGTTCGGTCCATACTCGCTGTTGGCTGGTTTCTGTCCAAGGTGTGACCGCGATATTTATGACGTGCCAGAATGGCTCCATCCCGATGTCCGCCCGTTCGACGGACGCGTGTATTGTAGCTATCCGATGTGGAAACTGGTAGTTATCCCTGTCGCTGGCTTGAATATGTCCCCAGGCAAACTGGCAGCGCAAGCGGCACACGTCAGCGCGGCTCTGTGGCATTTAGAACGAACGAAGTCAGGTGCCGACGCCGAATGGTTCAGCCACGGTATGAAGACAATCGTGCTAGAGCCGCTGTCGCTGCGGCAACTAAAGCGGATGTCATTTTGGGCAAATGAAATCAAGTTGCCGAACCTTTTGTGGTGGGACCGAGGTATGACGGAAATCGAAGACGGCTACACTGTGCTCGGCATCGGCCCTGCTCTAGATGTCGAGATAGACAGCTACACGGGACACTTGGAACTATACAAACCCGTGCCGTGGTGGGCACCGTGGCGGAAGCAATGACCAGAAGTGTCCATTTATCCGAACTAGACGTGTTATCTGTCGTTGAGGTCGGGAGCACGATTTGGAATATGCAGACGCCGCTGTCAGATGTCGATTATTTTGCAAGTTGGGCTGTGGACCCTATGTCGCTACTTGATGGTACATACTCAGAGGCGCAGCGAAATCACCGCACAAAGATGGTGTCGCACGACTACCCTGGGGCCGACAAGAATGAGATGGAAGCAACAGAGGCGGCACACTGCGTTCATCTAGTGCTGCAATCAAATATCAATGCAATCCAGAGAGCGCTGTCGCCCATTCGACACGTATGGACAGACGAAGCTCAAGAGCTAGCAGACATTGTACAAAACAATCGCGCCAAGAACGTCTATGACTCTGTCAATGGTATGAATTCTGCGAATTTGAAGCGATACTGGCAGCGCGTAGAAACAGAAGGCGCCGAATTCGGAGCCAAGAAAGCGGGCCAGATTATGCGGGTCGTTCGGTGCGCCATTCGCGTATTAGATGGCAAACCGTACACATTTGAACCTGTCTCGGGGGTAGCGTTTGAAGATTGCGTCGGCGCGTTGGATGAATTGAAAGCAGCATACGAAGCGTCAACGTTGCCTGAGCGGCCTGACGAAGAACCATACCGCGAATGGCTGTTGAATTTGCGGCTATCGCGGTTGCACGAAAACCTTAAGTAGTAGTCACCCATAAAGATTTTCGTGGACGACAGAACTAGAAAATCTATTATCGCGTGCCTGGATGTCTATCCAGTGGAACAAATTAAAGACGCACTTAGTGACTTGCGAGAGGGGAGAACTGACGGCAGAACGTGGATGAACGGTAAACGCTTACTTGGCGATTACGAGACACCTATTCAACATGGAGAGGATAGTCCCAGGTCGCGCATAGTTCGCAAAGTTATTGGTCACGCCAAGGCGCACTTTTATAACATCAGACTAGGGGACACGCCCGAGAACAGTCCGTCGTGTCGCTCGGCAGTAAGCGTTATAGAAGACTGGCTAAGTAAACGTTTAAGTAGTAGTGACCCATAGAGATTTTCGTGAACAGAACAGAGTTTGAACGACAGTTAAAAGATATCCCATTGTCGTTCGTACAACTGCGTGGCCACGCGGAACGTCGGTGGCTACCTAGTTTTCTAGAGACATATCTAGAATTAGTTGAACAAACCCCAGAAGTAGTCCCGACGCAAGAGGATTACATTCAATATTACTGGACGCGATGGGAAATGGAACCGACGATGGGCGTAGAGGCTCGCGCCCGCCGCGCATACGCCAGTATTGTCCGCGAACACCACTTGGGGTATCTGCTGAATGAACATTTCACAGTCCTGGAACATGACCAATGGGTGGACCGCAAGGACGGCGTGGATTATGTGGTAGATTACATGGGCGCAGTATACTTGGTTCACGCGTTCGTAGATTCACCCATGTCCCGCTACTATCGAGAAAAGAAGGCCACTCGCCATCCCGACAGCGAGTTGGGTGGAACGCACGTCGATTTAGCCATCAACCCTGATGATGCTAAACGCGTTGGTGATTGGTGGGTGTACGACGAGCGACATGTTGAACAATTGCGGAGCACGATGTCATGAACATTATACAAGAAAGTTACGCCAAATCAGTACAAACAATTGACTTGTTAGAATTGGTTCAATCGCTGGTAGAGCCAGCGGCAACTTACGCCTATTTGTGGGAAAATCACTATCTGCATTCTGAACTTGGAATTGAAATTCGATTCACGGTTGACCCGATTCCAAAAACCCGAAGATGGTACAATTTGTGGTTCAAATGTAACGATTTCAATAGCATGACATCCTACAGGATATCGCTAACCCCAACCGAGGTACTGAAGGCGACGGGAATCGATTTAGCCGGTTCAACGATACAGTACAATAAGCCAACGTTGATTCACGTCGTCAAAAAGAAGCCAAACGTTCGCATATACACTGGCGCTATTACTGATAATAAAATTCGGGTGAAATAATGAAAACAGTAACATTTTTCGGCAGTTCAGACGACATCGTTTGTGTCGATGGGTTCGGCAGAAAAGATATCAATGGTCGCGATATAGACAACCTGTACAACGACGACGCATATCTGGTGTTACGCGACGGGCTGTCGTTCTTGGGAGTGAAAGCGAAATACAGCGACTTCGGCTGCTGGCATTTCTTTCCGTTCATTCTAAATGAAGACTTGTCTTTGCTACCAGCAGAATGTCAAATCAAACTGCCACCAGACACAGAAAACGACTATACGACTGAGTTGGTTCTACAAGTGCCAGAACATACAACTATCACAGTCGTTGACGATATCAAGGAATACGTTCGAACTGCGCTACGATTAAGAGAAAAGGTGAATTCGTCATGATTAAGTATCCAAAAATCTATCGTCTGGGTCATGCAGAAGTCGCTGGTATTCTGGATGGTGAAATCTTGATTCAACCAAAGATTGATGGAGCGAACGCCCGCGTGTGGCTATCTGGCGACGGCCATCTGTGGTGCGGCGGACGCAACGTCTCACATAGTGTCGATGGGACGGACTTCCAGGGCGGACTGGGTGCGTGGTGTCACGCTAATCGCGCAGCGCTGGTTACATTACTGACAGACTTACATACCAGATTTACAAACGTTATGTTAATTGGCGAACACATGCGAAAACACACCGTTAACTATGGCCCAGCCGTTCTAGACGGCAGTATTATGTTCTACGACGCAATCGACATGAAGACGGGCGCATTGGTTACACTGGACGACTTGGAGCACGTTCTAGACGAAGTCGAGGCATACGGGTTTAAGTGTGTTCCAACGTTATATTACGGCAAAGCGCCACCTGTCGATAAAATTCTGGAAATGTTTGTCGGCAAGCCCAGCGTTCTGAACCCAGATGTAATCGAAGAGGGGATTGTAATCAAGAATCCCCAGTATCGCAACGCGTATGGGCGACAAAACCACGCTAAGATAGTCAGCGAGAAATTTCACGAAAAGAAGTCGGTGTCTGTGAAACAAGACAAGAACAGCAACGCAGATTACCGCGCGCTAGTTGCGCAATACGTTACGCCTGCGCGCGTTCGTAAGTTGCTGGCTGCAAACGACCCGTACAACGAACCTTCGCTACACCACATGAAGTGGCTGGGCAAGGTTATCGTTGCTGACATTTTGAGCGAAGAAATTCTGGATATCGCCACGCAAGTGAACGTGCTGGATTTTCGACAGTTTAATAAACAAGTGGCCAGGAAAATCGTAGCCGTGTTGAACGACTTGCTACTAGAGCAGGCCCGAGAATTGCAATGACGACAGATAACTATGGATGCGTGTTGCAATGACGGAAGGAATTATCCAGAAAGCCAGTAAGACCGCAGACGGCGCATACAAGCCTAGCGTGCATTTGGTCGGAGACGACCACACGTATTGGCTGGCATGGCTAGAAGGCATCGAGGGGCTGCACACGGCGCTATCTGATAAAGTGTCCGCAGAGAGCGGCAAGAATAAGCTCGTATACCTGAATTACGGTTACTTCAAGATTAAGCCAGAGTTCGTACTAAAGACGTACCAGAACACCAGCGACCCTATGCCCAAAAAGGACCGCAACGGCAACCTGTCTGGCGTGTACGAAGTAATGGATGTGCAAAGCAAGCGTGAAGCGGTGTTATGGATGTTTACTCAGCCGAACAACAACGCGCTGTGGGAGCGCCTACATCAGCAAATTGAGTACGTTATCAATCAATTACGACATATCGGGATGAACCACGTCGATGCTGACGGCTATTTACCTGTGATTTTAAAAATCGGTAAAATCCCCAGTCGCTTTGGCGCAAAGTATGCCAAGGTTGTCGCCTTTGATGGCGAAATTGACCTGGATGATTTCGATAAACTAGACCATCCGTTGGGTAAAGAAACGTATTACAACTATCCGCCCAGACTGTCGAATGAATATGAGACGCCTGACGGACCCACGTTCGCGGAATCTTAATATACAAGTGTTACGAAGTAACCAGTGCGAGCAACAATTGTTGCACCGCAAACAAAAGTAAACATGGTGAATAACATGCTAACAACGCAACTAGTAACCAGCGCGCAATCGCCCGCTTGGATTAAGACATATGTCGGTAAAGACATCGATGCTAACGAGGAAACTCGCTACAAGATTCAACTGACCGAAATGAAAGACGGTGACAGTTTCACTGTTCGCGTCAGCGGCAACCCGTCGCTTGACTGGCAGGAATACGACGGCGACTTCGGTACGTCCGTGCTGGCTTTCTTCGAAACCGAAGACGGCCTGAAGCTCTCGTGTTTCATCCGTACTGGCACCAGCTACCAGAAGACCAAGGGTCTCGGTAAGAGCCTGTACCAGCGTCTGTGCGAGTTCGCTGACCAGGATGTAATCTCGGTCACGCTACACACGCGCGACAGCAAGACCAAGGGTCGCCAGCCAACCAAGATTTACGTGGTTGAACCCAGCGATTTTCAGTAGCGCCGTCGCCCACGGTAACCGTGGCGAGCGGTAAATCTGAACCGACACCGACAACGGCAGCGCCCGCTGCGGTAACAGCAGAGACGTTTGTCCCGCGCGTTAAATTGACGCCACCACAGCAAAAGATTCTTCAATTCATGCGTGAATTGAATCTGGATGCTGACGGAGTCAGAGAGACGCTGCTGGACGAAACTGGAGCACCACGAATACATCGCGTCGATAATGCGGACGTGGTATTTTCTGAAATGCAAATCCAGGGCATTCTGCAAAACCCCAGCGAATACGGCTTTCTGTAGCTAACGCTAACCTCTTCCACCTTTCTCGCTGAAACCTCACTTCGTTCGGTGACGCTCGACCCAAACCTTATATACTAGCGCGTGTTGCGTGACATAATGGCACACGAGTGTTCAACGCCGCCCACAGCGGCCATCGATTCTGCGATGCACGACTTAGTAGCGGATTACGCCTTGATGCGAATGGGCGGGGACGCTTCCCAAGCAGTAGCGATAGCAAAATCGCTAGAGATTCAAGCATCCGAAGCGATGCAGCGACTTAAACTAAACGGCCACGCCAGCACGCAAGGCAGCGTGGCAAAAGGCACTACCGTTGGCAATCCAGATATCGACATCTTTTTGGTGATGGATATCGACACGCCAGCGTCAGCGTTTGATACGCTGGCGGGTGCGGTAGCACTAGAAATGAATTTGGCTGGCATCATGCCCGAACAAGCGTCACACCCGTATGTGACTGCGACAGTTAGCGGTTACCCCGTTGACATCGTCCCTTGTTATAATATCACTGACATCGCGGACATGAAGTCTGCTGTTGACCGCACGCCGTTACACACGCGCTGGTTTTACGAAACATTTACGCCCGAACTGACACAACACGTTCGCCGTCTCAAAGCCTTCTTCAAGGGCATTCAGGTCTATGGTGCAGACACGTTTACTGGCGGCTTTAGCGGATATGCCTGTGAGGTATTGATTGCCGAGAATGGTACATTTACAAACACTCTGCAAAGGTTGCGGACGATACGGAAACTGATTGACCCCGTCGATAGTGAACGTAACATTCTCGGTAGCGTCAGCGCTGAAATGTTTGAGCGCGCTTTCGCCGCAGCCAGCGCGTATTTGAATAAACCCGAACTGCGTTACTTCGAGTACGACCCCATTTTCGCGGCAGCAGAAATGGAACAAACCGTCAACAGTGTAATCGAACAGGGTTACAATGTTTATGTTTTCGATACGCCATCGTCGGATGCTGAAACGGCTGCACACTATCGAGCGCTCTTTCAGTCCGCGACAGCGCAGTGTAATAACTATGGCTTCCAGGCGCTTGACCGATACTTCTGGGACGGCGACAAGTTTGTTGCGGTAATCATAGCGAAGCCGCTGTCACCC
>Ga0326597_10002844_pt1 | contig 25602 bp, 23 predicted proteins | sample RVTome_12_FD_203789 | JGI IMG/M metagenome (GOLD analysis project Ga0326597, IMG submission 203789) | Soil microbial communities from uranium-contaminated site in the Upper Colorado River Basin, Wyoming, United States - RVT100D185 | ecosystem: Environmental > Terrestrial > Soil > Contaminated >... | reverse complement strand
AAAGCAATGACGGAGATTCCCGATGTGAAATCGGGACTACCGGTTCCTTTCAAAATCTCACGTTAGCTTTACGTGAGCGAAACGCCCCTCCCCAATGGCCGGGGCAGTCTTATACCATAGAGTCGTCGTTTAGGGAGCCCATCTTTCTGCATGCCGGAATACCCCAATGCTATGCGGGTACTCCCTGAACCAAGCTCAGCCAGTTGACCCGACGGGAATTTCGGTTTTGGCTATTGCCTAATTCCCCGGTGCCTGCAAAGAACCCCGCTAAAGGTCCTCCCTCTCCCGTTTGCCCCATTTAGGCGCGTAGAGAAACCAAGCGTTGCAAAATTATAACAATGAAAACGCAATGTCAAGTATGTTCACCTCATTAGGCATATATGCGGTGAAAGTCGATAAATAATTGACAATTGATAATTTACAATGTACAATTGTCATTCCCGCGAAAGCGGGAATCCAGAAGAAAAACAACAAAAATCCTGAAAAAAGTAGGATTGTGAAATATTTTCACAGATAACGTGTTAAGAGTGCGGAATTCCTCAAAAAATAAAAATTTTAATGTTTTATAAAATTTACAGACATTTTATCCGTAGAAAAAACCTGTAGGGGTGTTCAACTGAACACCCTGAATTAATTTGGAGTGCGAGCCGATGTGTGTCAAAAAAATTAAAAAGGGCGGGTCAGCGACCCGCCCTGCACAATCCAAGACAAAACAACAGCCGAAATTTTACTTCAAAACCTTTGCTAAAAACTTGCCTGTGAATGATTTGTTATTCTTTGCAATTTCTTCAGGTGTCCCCTTTGCAACAACCCGACCGCCCTTGTCTCCGCTGTCAGGACCTAAGTCGATAACATAGTCAGCACATTTAATAACCTCAAGGTTATGCTCAACAACAACAACCGAATTGCCTTTTGAAATGAGTTCGTTAAAGCATTTTAGAAGCTTGGATATATCATGCAAATGAAGACCTGTTGTCGGCTCATCAAATATAAATAATGTCTTTTCCCCTGTTGTCTGGAAAGATAAATGATACGCCAGCTTAATTCTTTGTGCCTCACCGCCTGAAAGCGTAGTGGCAGATTGTCCAAGTCTTAAATAACCTAGACCCACATCGTCAAGTATTTTCAGTTTAGTTATAATTCTCAGGTAATCTTTAAAGAAGTTTATTGCCTCTGTGATACTTAAATTAAGTATTTCATTTACGTTTTTACCCTTAAATTCAATCTCAAGAATTTCATTTTTATATCTTCTGCCCTTGCAAATATCACACTCAAGATAAATATCTGCCATAAACTGCATAGCGATTTTTATTACGCCGGAGCCTTCGCAGGTCTCACATCTTCCGCCAGGAACATTGAATGAAAAATTCCCGGCGGTAAAACCTCTTAATTTGGAAGCAGGCAGGGAACCAAAAATATCTCTAATTAGATCGAAAATCTTCATGTAGGTAACCGGATTTGAACGCGGTGAGCGCCCGATTGGAGATTGATCGACTAATTGAACTGCATTTATGCTTTGATAACCAAGAATTTCTCTGTGCTGACCTATCTTTTCATTATATATGCCCTCTATTTTTTTCTTTAAGGCTCCATAAAGAATATCACTTATTAAAGTTGATTTCCCTGAACCGCTTACCCCTGTTATACATACAAATACCCCAAGGGGAATATCAACATCAACATCTTTTAAATTATTCTGAGACGCGCCGCGGACTGAAATTATATGACCGTTCGCCGGTCTGCGCCGTGAAGGAATACTTATTTTAAGTTTACCGGTTAAATATTTTACAGTAAGCGACCCGGCAGCTTTTCTCATACCCTTTAAATCTCCGCTGTAAATAACCTCACCCCCAAATTCTCCGGCTTTCGGTCCTATATCAATTATATAATCACTTGAATTAATCATTTCAGGGTCATGCTCAACAACTATTACTGAATTACCTATATCTCTGAGCGATTTCAATATTCTGATTAACCTTTCATTATCCCGCGGATGCAGTCCAACGCTCGGTTCATCCAAAATATATATTGAACCTACAAGGCAGGACCCCAAAGAAGTTGCAAGATTAATCCTCTGGCTTTCACCACCGGATAGCGTGCTTGTTAGACGGTCTAATGTTAAATATCCCAGACCAACTTCGTAAAGATACCTCAGACGATTCTTAATTTCTTCAAGAATCCTTCCCGCAATTTCTTCTTCATACTTTAAAAGCTTAATATCTTTAAAAAAGAAGTACAATTCTTCAATGCTGCTTTTTACAATATCGTAAATTGTTCTGCTATGAAACTTAACATACAGCGCTTCTCTCCTCAAGCGCGAGCCGTTGCACTCTGAACATCTTGTGTAAGCCCTGTAACGGCTTAACAATACTCTGTAATGAATTTTATAAGCCGCTTCTCTCTCAACCAACTTAAAAAACTTATTAATACCGATGAATTCCCCGACGCCGCCAAATACCTTCCCAATTTCTTCTTTGGTCAAATCTTTAAACGGCACATGAACCCTTACATTGTGTTTTTTTGCTTCAAATATTATATCACTTAAATGTTTACTGTGCTTAGGGGTTGAAAACGGATGAATTGCATTTTTGAAAATTGATTTGTTTTTATCGGGAATAATTAAATCAACGTCTAGGTCAATTGTTTCTCCAAACCCCTGGCACCTTGGGCAAGCGCCAATTGGATTGTTAAAAGAAAACAAAAGAGGTTCGGGCTTTTCAAATCTAATTCCATCAGTTTCAAGATGCATGTTAAAGCCCTTCAGTTCTTTATCGTCTACAAAAAGAAATAAATAACCATCACCCTCTATATATGCCTGTTCAAGTGAATCAGTAATTCTTTGTATTTGTTCATCATCACCTTTATTAAGAACAATTCTATCAGTAATCACTTTAACATCGGTTAATTTGATTTTCATGGTGTTGTAACCCTGATTCAAATCAATAATTTCTCTTCCGTTTATAATTCTAAAAAATCCTTTTTGAATCAGGTTTTCAATTTCCTGCTTTATTGTTTTGGATTCATGAGTTTGTAAAGGGAATAAAATATAAAGCTTCGACTTGTCCTTAAGCCCATTGATAAACATCAAAACATTTTCAATAGTATCCTTTTTAACCTCTTTTCCGGAGATGGGACTATAAGTCTTACCCGCACGTGCAAACAACAATCTCAAATAATCATAAATTTCAGTTGTTGTACCAACCGTGCTTCGTGGATTCCGCGTTGATGTTTTGATTTCAATCGCCATCGATGGGGCAAGTCCGGTTATTGAGTCAACATCCGGCTTATTTATCCGTTCAAGAAATTGGCGGGCATATGAAGACATGCTTTCAATATATCGCCTCTGACCATCAGCATATATGGTATCAAAGACAAGTGACGTTTTACCTGATCCGCTGAGTCCGGTTACCACTACAAATTTATTATGAGGAATTTCAACATCTAAGTTTTTTAAATTATTTACTCTTGCCCCTTTTACAATAATAGAATCATGGGTAAAGCCATTGCTTTGAAAAGCTTTGGTTTTCCGTGGTTTCGAAGTTGAAGAATTCCTTTTCGATGATTTATTTGATGTCACAGATTTATGAGCCGATTACGAGTCGAAATTCAGGTTAACTTTAAATATCACAAATATTTTTCAAATAATAAATGACTAAATTTATGGTGTTACCAGCAATCGCAGTTTTCTTGAAGCTCTGTTTTAGCGCTTTTCGTCAAAAAACTGTCTTGCTTATAAAATCACCATCAAGTATATTTGATATTAAGGCTAATTATAGCAATGAGAAAAAAAACGCATAGACATTACGAAACTACTTTTATAGTAGACTCTATTTTAGAAGACGAAAAAGTTGAAGTTATAATCAACAGGTATTCAAACTTATTCGCCAAAAGCGGCGCAGAGGTTTTAAAAACCGAAAAATGGGGGAGGAAAAAATTATCATACCCCGTCAAAAAAAGAACAACCGGTTCCTATATTTCAATAGAATTTACTGCAGACCCATCAGTAATTTCTAAGCTTGAAAGAGCTTACCATTTAGATGATGATGTTCTAAGATTCTTGACAGTATCTTTTGACAAGAAGACACTAATTGAACGCAATGCATATTTGGAGAAAAAAGAACAGATTTTGAAAGAAAGAGAAGCAGCAGCAAAAGAATTAGAACAATCAGCCGAAACGGAAACGGAAGCTAAGTCAGAATAAAAAAGTTTGGTCAACAATTAACAATTAAAAGAAAACTATCGGAGGAATGCAATGGCTGATTTAAAGATGCCCGAACTAAACTCGGTAATCATAGCCGGGAACTTAACTAAAGACCCTATTTTCAGACAAACAACAAACGGAACACCTGTTGTTAATTTTTCAATCGCCAGCAACAGGAGATACAGGGACAGCAAAGATGATTGGCAGGAAGATGTTTGTTATGTCGGCATTGTTGCATGGAATAAGTTAGCGGAGAGCTGCAGAGATAAGCTTAAGAAAGGAAATGCCGTACTGGTTGAAGGTGAGCTTCAGAGCAGAACGTTTAAGACAGAAAAAGGCGACAGCAAAACTATAGTTGAAATAAAAGCAAGAAGAATACAGTTCTTAAATAAAAGAGTGGCAGTAGTCGAAGTAACTGAACATCATGATGAACCAACAACATTTGAGGATGATTCCTTTGAAAAACACCTTTCGCCTGAAGATACAGCTCTTCTTGGTGATTCCTCATCAAAAAGTTGATAAAAGGATTGAACAATTATCAAGCAGGAGCGGTCAATAAATGTCTACCCTGCTTTTTATCATTACGTAATATACCATAATGAAAATCATATTAAAGCAAGATCACGAAAAATTAGGTAAAACCGGAGAAGTGTTAAATGTAAAAGACGGTTTTGCTATGAATTATCTCCTCCCTAACGGAATCGCTATGAAAGCTAACGACAGCAATATGAAAGTTCTGGAAGAGATAAAAAAGCTGCAGGCAAAAAAGCTTGAGAAAGAAATAGCAGAAGCCCGAAAAATTGCTGCAGAACTTTCCACAGTATCGCTTGAAATTAAAGCTAAAGCGGCTGATGAACTAAAGCTATTCGGTTCCGTAACAAGTGGAACAATAGCAGAATCATTGATGCAAAAAGGCTTTAAAATCGACAAGAAAAACATTTTGTTGGAAGAACCTATAAAAGAAATAGGAACTAAAACGGTTGACGTTAAGCTCGCTGGAAACGTTACTGCACAAATCAGCGTTTCAGTTATTAAGGAAGAAGAATAAGTTCTTTAGGAGCAATAAATAATTTAAATGGAAAAAACCGTAAGGGTTCTAAAAAGCGCAATCATTAGATTTGCCGGCGATTCCGGTGACGGAATGCAAATAGCCGGCAGCAGATTTACAGAAACTTCGGCGATTTTTGGAAATGACCTCAGCACTCTTCCAGATTTTCCCGCAGAAATCAGGGCGCCTGCCGGAACGCTATTCGGCGTTAGTGGATTTCAGGTTCAATTCGCAAGCAAGGATATATACTCCCCGGGGGATGAACCGGACGTGCTGGTTGCTATGAATCCTGCCGCCTTAAAAGTAAATATACGAGATTTAAAGAAGGGCGGGACTATTATTGCAAACGAAGACTCTTTTACTGAAAAGAACCTTCAACTGGCGGGATATACTGCCAATCCCTTAGAAGACGGTTCATTAAGCGAATATAAAGTTATACACGTTCCCGTAACTAAATCAACTAACCATGCTGTAATGGACTTAGGCTTAAATGCTAAGGAATCCAACAGATGCAAAAACTTTTATGCGCTTGGATTAACATACTGGCTCTACGACCGCCCATTAGAAACCACGATTAACTGGATTCAGAACAAGTTTAAAAAAAGACCTGAAATCGTTGAAGCAAATATAAGAGCATTAAAAGCAGGCTTCTTTTTCGGTGAAACAGCCGAAATATTTACAACAAGGTATAAAGTTGAACCGGCTACGCTTCCTAAAGGTACCTACAGGAATATCAGCGGCAATCAAGCAGCTTCGCTTGGAATATTATCTGCATCTGTAAAAAGCGGATTGCCCCTTTTTTTGGGTTCATATCCTATAACTCCCGCAAGTGATATTTTACATGAGGTATCAACCTATAAAAATTTCGGGGTTAAAACTTTTCAGGCTGAAGATGAAATTGCAGCAGTATGCGCCGCTATCGGCGCATCATTTGGCGGAGCCCTTGGATTCACAAGTACCAGCGGACCAGGGCTAGCATTAAAACAGGAGGCGATAAATCTGGCTGTAATGGTCGAGCTTCCGCTTGTTATAGCAGATATTCAAAGAGGCGGTCCCAGCACGGGGCTTCCAACAAAAACAGAACAAGCTGACCTGCTTCAGGCCATTTGCGGCAGAAACAGCGAGAGTCCGCTTCCTGTTCTTGCAGCTGCAACACCCTCTGAGTGTTTTATCATGATATACGAATCAGCAAGAATTGCTGTTAAGTATATGACCCCAGTAATATTTTTATCGGATGGATTTCTTGCCAACGGTGCTGAACCGTGGAAAATCCCGGAATTAAAAGATTTACCTGACATTGAAGTCAAATTCAGAACAAATCCTGAAGGTTTCTACCCATATTTGAGAGACGATAACCTGGCAAGACCATGGGTAAAACCAGGGACTCCAGGCCTAGAGCATAGAATCGGAGGTCTTGAAAAACAGCATATCACGGGAAATGTGAGTTACGACCCTCAAAATCACGAATTGATGGTTAATCTTAGGGCAAAGAAGATAAAAAATATACAGAACGACATTCCTTTGCAAGAAATTGAGGGCGACCCGGAAGGTGAATTGCTTGTTGTTGGCTGGGGAAGCACTTATGGAGCCATTACAGCAGCTAGGGAAAATCTGCTTTCTCAAGGATACAGGTTTTCCAGAGCTCACATTCGATATTTAAATCCTTTCCCTAAAAACCTTGGAGATATATTAAAGAGATTTAACAAAGTCCTCGTTCCTGAAATGAACCTTGGGCAATTGTGCAGACTCCTAAAAGCTGAATACCTTGTCGATGCAATCCCTTTAAACAAGGTACAAGGTTTGCCATTTAAAGCAAGAGAAATAGAACAAAAAGTCACTGAACTTTTAACTACCTAAACAATATGTCAGAAGAGTTAACAAAACCAACAAACGGAACTGCTGTTAAACTAACACCTAAAGATTATGCATCTGACCAGGACGTTAGATGGTGTCCCGGCTGTGGTGATTATTCAATCCTTGCCCAGGTGCAACGAGTTATGCCCGTATTCAACATACCCCGGGAAAACACCGTGTTCGTGGCGGGTATCGGATGCTCAAGCAGGTCGCCCTATTATATGAATACTTATGGTTTTCATGGCATCCATGGCAGAGCCACTGCAATTGCATCAGGACTTAAAATGGCTAGACCGGACCTTGACGTTTGGGTTGCAGCAGGAGACGGAGATTTACTCAGCATCGGAGGCAACCATTTTATACACATTCTCAGAAGAAACATTGATACCACAATACTTTTGTTCAATAACAGAATATACGGCTTAACAAAGGGTCAGTATTCCCCAACGTCAGAACACGGCAAAATCACCAAATCAACACCGCTCGGCTCTGTTGATAATCCTTTTAATCCCCTCACACTTGCGCTTGGTGCTGGTGGAACTTTTGTAGCAAGAGCTATGGACAGGGATGCAAAGCATCTGCAGGATGTAATTATCAAAGCACGCAATCACAGGGGGGCTGCTTTCCTTGAAATATTCCAGAATTGTAATATATACAATGACGGCGCATTCTTTTTGTATACTGAAAAGGAAACAAAAGCCGATTATGTCCTGTTCCTTGAGCATGGCAAACCGCTTGTTTTCGGAAAACAAATGGATAAGGGCATAAAGCTTGAAGGATTTAAACCCGTTGTTGTTTCTCTTAACGACGGCAAACACAATGTGAATGATTTGATTGTTCATGATGAAACTTCAAAGGAACTTGCATACATTCTTGCCCAGTTCTCAACCGACAACGGTTTTCCTCTGCCTATGGGTGTCCTTTACACTGAGGAAAGACCCTGCTACGAAGATGAAATGCAGGAGCAGATTAGCTCCGTTACTCAAAGACTCGGTGAAGGTGATTTGGAAAAGCTTCTCCATTCTGGAAATACGTGGGTTGTTGATTAATCAAGCTGTTTTTAATTATATAAGGCGTTCAGAGAACGCCTTTTTTGTTCCCATAATTCTTAAGCCCTTATTTTAACTGAACGCTTGATTTATACCTGCTCCTGATAAATATCCTCTCTCCAAGCAAAAATACCCCTACCACAAATATTACTACCATGGTTATCAGCAGGGTATTCGGACTTATTGAAACTCCAAGGAATTCCAGCGCTTTTAGGAAGAATGACTGGATGTAATATAAAAACTGATGGAGGAAACCGCTTGACGACTCTATAGTTGAATCGATATTAACTCCTGTCTGGGTATCAGGGGAAACGCTGCCCTTTGAACCGGAAAGATATCCTATTACAATAGTAAAAGCAATTATAAACGTGCTGAATGATGCAATCACATACTTGGCAATCCGGTCGCGTTTTGTTTCTTCCAGTACAGACTTGTTTTCTGAATGAACCCTTTGCATCAACAACTTTGTAAAGTCACTTGAAGTTTTCTTCAATGAACTTTTCCTAAGCTTGTTATCTATGAACTCTTCTATATATTTGTTTTTATCGGTCATCTTCTTTTAAACTAAAGTTTTAACTAAATTCCATCAGCTCCTCTGCTGAATATTCTCTTGTCATAAGCTCTTTCAATTTATCTTTTGCCCTGAATATACGGTTTTTTACCGTTCCGAGAGGCAGTCTTAAAGTCTCCGCAATCTCTCCATGAGAAAGGTCATTAATATAGAACATCGTTAATATCGTTGAATACTTTTCGGGTATTTCCTCCAAATACCTGTTCACTATTCCCTGTATTTCATTATCAAGCGCTTTTCTGTCCGTATCAAAAACCCGGCTTGCATAATATTTGTTTCTGTCTATTTCCATTTCAAAGCCGGCAATATCAGTCAGCTCGCCTTCATCACTTCTGGTTCTGTCATCAATGTTCAGGAGATTGTAAGTTTTTGTCTTATGTTTCTTGTAAAAATCCAATGCAGTATTATAGACAATTCTGTAAAAATATGTTGAAAACTTCGACCTTTCCTCAAACTGCTTATCGGCAATCGCCCTGAAAGCCTTAACAAACGCTTCCTGCAGTGCATCTTCTGCGTCTTCTGTGTTTTTGAGTATTCTCATTGCCAGAGTCATTGCTTTATCCTTATATTTATTTACTATGTCTTCGAATGCGTTAATATTTCCCGCCTGAATCTTCCTGATAATGTTGCTGTCTAAATCGTTCATGCAGGATTCAACTTGTTCTCCGGACACTCGATTTCTATTTTCGCTAAATATAAACAAAAATTATCGCAGTTTAAGTTTAAAAATACAAAGCTACTTCACTTTAGATGAGTCGAATCCTTTTGCATTCGAAGTGTCTTCAGAGTCTTTGTTCTTTGATTTTATTTCCTGCTCGGAATCTTTCTCAATTATCTTTACCCGCTCATCGTCATCATCAAAATCAATTTTAAACTCAAATTCCCAGTCTTCTTTTGCAATGCTCACCGGATTACCGTCAAGTGTAATGCTTCCGTTAACCGTTGAAAGCCTTATCGGGACTGTTCCATTGCCAAGGATTCCGTTTAGGTTTTTTTTCTCAAAAATTAATCCGCTGAAATTTAAGTTTTTATATTTCACTTTGCCGTTTACAACGCTTGCGTTTACGTCCGCTGAAACATTTTTCAAGCTTCCGAAGGTTATGCTCCCGTTTACCGTTTCGGCAACAATGCCCTTTGTTGAATCGAAGTTGCCTTTAATCTTACCGTTTACAGTGCTCAGGTCCGTAGTGCCGCTGCATTTATTTACAGTAATACTTCCATTTACTGCTTCAAGGCGTATATCGGAGCTTAAATTTTCAACTCTGATTTGACCGTTTACTGTTTCAGCAAGAAGCTTAAGGTTCGAGGGGATTCTGATTTTATAATTTACCCTTCCATCGTAACTCTTTTTGAAAATACCATAAGTTCTCTTGATTTCAGTTTCAATTTTAATGAACTCATCGGTTGTATCGATATTAATTTCAATTCCTTCGATTGGTATATCAAGCTCCGTTTGTTTAACTCTCCCGATTTTCTCAGCGCTCACATAAATATATCCGAGCGTATCGTTTGAAGGCATTACTATCACTTCGCCGTTTGTGTTATCCACTTCAAGACGGAACTTTCCGGCAGAGTTCAGCTTATACTCAACACGTTCGGTTTTCTCAACTCTTTTTTTCAGAAGGCTGCACCCGGATACGCCGAAGAGCATAAGCCCAACTACTGCCGTTATTATTATATTTCTTGCTTTCATTTTCTTTTCGGTTTATGACAGTTTATTAATTCTGAGCCGTGTTCTGCTGAGACGAAGTCTGCTGAATTCGGTTTTGCTCATCCTGTTTCTTCAGCTTTGAGCTTGCAACAAAGTAATAGATGATAAATCCAAGTCCGCCGAATAGCAGAATCATAACACCGGTCAGCTCATCTTTAAAGCCGGCTTCATCAAGCAATATGCCTATAAACAAACCGATGCCAATCATTGTAATCAGAATTCCCCATTTCAATGTGCTTAAGGGATTCTTCGGCCTTTTTTCCTGCTCCCTGAAATAATCCCTTGCTTCCTGGGGACTTAAACCCATATCCATCAGCTTTGCTCTTTCTTTGTGCTTAAGATAAATCCAGTAGAAAATGATTACACCGGGGATACCGAATGTGAACACTATTGCAGCAAGAGGTATTAACCCTTCAAATAAGTCGTTCATTTTAATTCTCCTTTTGCCTTAAAAATAGGCATTTTTATATTATTTTTAATGTTTTTAATCATTTGTTTTACATCTACTTATTATGACTAAATATTGATAGTCAGGGTTTCATGAATTCTAATTGAAATACGGAACAAAATGAATGAGCTAACTGTCAACTTTCAACTATAAACTTTCCTCTGCCTTCTCTGTTCCTTTGCCAAAAAGTGCAAACACCAGTGTTCCAACAATGCCAAAGCCAAAAGCGGTAAAGAGATTTAGCTCGGGGCTGACCATCCACAGAGCGCCGCCTAAAAACCCGGCAAATGCTACAATGCCGTCGCGAACAAAATAATACAAGCCAAAGCTCCGTGCCTCAGCATTTTTAACCGAGAGCTCCAGTATCAAAGCCTTCCTTGTCGGCTCGCCAAACTCTTTTAGTCCGCGAATTATAAATGCAATTGCAAGAAGTCCGAATGAAGTGCTGAAATAGAGCATTACGGGAAAGAGCGTGAAGAATAAAAAAGTAATAACAACGAACGGCTTTTTTTCAAGCCTGTCGGAGAAGCTTGCTACGGGAATGTATATTAAAGCAGCTGTGAGCATTTCAATTGCTGTTAGAATCCCAAAATCACCCGCGGTGACCCTAACGACGTTCAAACACCAGAGAATGACAAACACATAGGGAATCTGCTCGCAAAAACGCACGAGTATATCGGAGATTAGTAGATTCTTCAGCTTCTTATCGAATTGTTTCCAAAGTATAAAGGGATGAATTTTATCGGGTTTTTCAGTGATATCGTCCTGAGTCAGCTTGTTAATGAAAAATATTCCTATTACCGATAGCAAAATTGAAATTCCGAATGCGATTTTAATTCCCAAAATCAGCCCGTAACTCATAATCAGCCACCCGCCTATTAATGGCCCAACAATCATTGGAAACCGCCTTATAATGGAATGCATCGAAATACCCATAACGGTTTTGTCCTTGCCAAGCGTTTTGGTTATGAGTGTCATTGAGCCGGGCAGGGCAACATTGCTCCACCCGAAGAAAAAAAGCATTCCGATAAAAACTGCGAGCCAGCTTTCGAAAATTATTGCAATTGCATAGCCGAAGATTGCAAGTATGTTAAAGAGCAGAAACGCTTTCCTGCTGCCGAGCAAATCCGCCAGATAGCCGCCTGGAAGCGCCCATACCGCGCCCAAAAAGTTCTGCAGAAATCCAAAACCGCCGATTATTAAAACGGATGTTCCAAGCTCATCAAGGTATTTGGGGATGAAGCGTTCCCAAAGCTTTTCGCCAGTGTACATTATAACCGTGAGGGTGAGCATTAAGACCACATTGCGTCTTAATCCCAAAAAATCCGCCGCTTTGGAAAGTGTTTTGTTCACCCGCTAATTTAAAAGATAGCAAAACTAAATGATAGAAAAATAAAAAGGGCGAAAAATTTTCGCCCTCTATAAACTAATTATCCTTCAAACCAATTAACTACTTAACCGTTTCCTCTTGGTAAGATGAAACCGGCTCGCAGGCGCACACGAAATTCCTGTCACCGTAAGCGTTATCCACCCTTGCAACCGGAGGCCAGAACTTGTTTTCCTTCAAACCCGCAGCGGGATAAGCTGCCTTCTCTCTTGAATAGCTGTGCTTCCAGTCTTCAGAGGCAATCTCAAAAGCGGTATGGGGGGCGTTTTTTAAAACATTATCGGCTTTATCAGCATTGCCGTCTTCGATTTCCTTTATCTCATTGCGGATTGCAATCATAGCATCGCAAAAGCGGTCAAGCTCATATTTTGATTCGGATTCGGTCGGTTCAACCATCAGTGTTCCGGGTACGGGAAAAGACACGGTTGGAGCGTGAAAGCCGTAATCCATTAAGCGCTTGGCAATATCCTCAACTTCAATACCAAATTTTTTAAAACCGCGCGTATCAAAAATTAATTCATGCGCTACCCTGTTAGCCTTTCCTGCGTATAGTACAGGATAATAATTCTTTAATCTGGATGCAAGATAGTTTGCATTAAGTATTGCAATCTTTGATGCATCGGTTAACCCATCCGAGCCCATCATTAAAATGTAAGCGTACGAGATTAACAGAATGCTCGAGCTTCCCCACGGAGCGGATGAAACTGCGGTTATTGGCTTATCTCCGCCAACCTTTATTAACGGATGTCCCGGTAAAAAAGGAGCAAGGTGTTTTGCAACCGCAATCGGGCCCATTCCGGGTCCCCCTCCGCCGTGCGGTATGCAGAACGTTTTATGCAGGTTGATGTGGCAAACATCAGCGCCAATAAGCGCGGGATTTGTAAGTCCGACCTGAGCATTTAAGTTCGCGCCGTCCATATAGACCTGCCCGCCGTTTTTGTGAATGATACCGCAAATCTCCACTATCCTTTCCTCAAATACTCCGTGAGTCGATGGGTATGTAACCATAAGCGCAGAAAGGTTGCTCTTGTTCTGCTCCGCTTTTGAGCGTAAGTCGTCAACGTCGATATCGCCGTGCTCCATTGTTTTAACAACCACAACTTTCATTCCCGCCATAACTGCGCTTGCAGGATTTGTTCCGTGAGCAGAAGCTGGAATTATAACAACATTCCTATGTCCTTCACCGCGAGATTTGTGGAATGCACGGATAACCATTAAACCAGTATATTCCCCCTGCGCGCCTGAATTTGGCTGAAGAGAAACTGCCGGGAGTCCCGTGATTTTTGATAATGTGTCTTCAAGCCCCTTAAATATTTCACTGTATCCCTGTGCCTGTTCAACCGGTATAAACGGATGAAGCGACCCGAACTCCGACCACGTTACCGGAATCATTTCAGTTGTTGCATTGAGCTTCATAGTGCATGAACCCAGTGGAATCATCGACATATTGAGAGATAAATCCTTGTTCTCAAGCTTCTTTAGGTAACGCAGCATTTCGGTTTCCGAACGGTTTGTATTAAAAACAGGATGAAGCATGTATTTTGACCTGCGCTTAAATGATTCCGGTAATTCGGAACCATTCATTGATGCAGAAACCGATTTGCCACTTCCGAAAATCTTCAGCAATTCATCAACATCGTTTTCAGTTGTTGTTTCATCAAGCGATATACCGATATATCTTTCATCAAAGTATCTTAAATTAATTTGCGAATCTTCAAATTTCTTCCTTAAAGCATCAAGCTTATCTTTCGAAACCGCATCAATTTTCAGTGTATCAAAGTAATTTTTATTTAGCTGATTGTATCCAAGCTGCTTCAAACCGTTATTTAATTTTGCAGTAAGGTTGCGGGTTCTCTCAGCAATTGCGCTGATTCCTTTGGGACCGTGGTAAACGCCATACATTCCCGCTATAATTGCGAGCAAAACCTGCGCCGTGCATATGTTGCTTGTGGCTTTTTCGCGTCTTATATGCTGCTCGCGTGTTTGGAGCGCCATTCTGTATGCTTTATTGCCGTGCCTGTCAACCGATACGCCAATAATTCTTCCCGGTATCAGCCTGCGGAAATCATCTTTGCAAGCGAAGTAAGCAGCATGAGGTCCACCGTATCCCATTGGTACTCCGAATCTTTGGGTATTGCCAACCGCAACATCGGCTCCGAATTCTCCGGGCGGCGTAAGCAAAGCAAGGCTAAGTATATCTGCAGCCACAACGCAGAAAATTCCTTTTTCTTGAGCTCTTTCAAACAATTCTTTATAATCGTAAATCTCACCTGAATCAGTCGGATACTGGACTAGCAATGCAAAAATGCCATCTGTAAGCTCCAGAGTTTTAAAATCACCGATGACAAGCTCAACACCAATCGGCTCGCATCTTGTTTTCAAAACATCAATAGTCTGGGGAAAACACTCATCAGATACAAAAAACTTGTTTGCATTTTTCTTCTCCGGCTTGCGCGCAGCATAAAGCATATGCATCGCTTCGGCAGCGGCAGTGCCCTCATCAAGAAGTGAAGCGTTCGCAATTGGAAGTCCGGTTAAGTCAATAACCATTGTTTGAAAGTTGAGCAATGCTTCAAGTCTGCCTTGCGAGATTTCCGCCTGATAGGGGGTATACTGGGTATACCATCCTGGATTTTCCATTATGTTTCGCAAAATAACGGTTGGCGTGTAAGTGCCGTAATAACCCGCGCCAATGTATGATTTATATAACTTATTTTTTTCTGCAATACTTCTAAACTGATTTATCAGTTCCTGTTCCGCTAAAGCGTCTCCTATGCTTAGCTTTTCCTTTAAGCGAATAGTTTCCGGAACGGTTTCGTTGATTAACCCCTCGAGCGAATCAACACCGATTACTTTGAGCATTTCTTTTATCTCACGCTCATCCGGTCCGATATGTCTGGTTTTAAATTTATCCAATTTATTTTAAGAGAGTTTAAATTTTATTTTCAAATAAGGTTAATTTCCTTTTTTCTTTTTCTTTAATCCCATTTTTTCAATCACGTCCAGATTCTTTAACGCATTGCTTGCTGCTTCCTGTTCCGCCTGTTTTTTGGTCCTGCCCTTGCCTATGCCAAGCGCCCTTTGATTTATGGATACCTCGACAGTAAACAGCTTGTTATGCTCGGGACCTTCCTGGTTAATTACCCTATATTCAGGTATATAATCGGTATTTGCCTGGGTATATTCAAGGAGCTTGCTTTTGTAGTTCTCATCAAACTGGTTAAGCCACTTTACATCAAGCTTCTTGAAAATCTGGTTGTTTAAAAAATCTTTAGCGGCGTCATAGCCCTTATCGAGAAATATTGCGCCAACCAGCGATTCATAAGCATCTGATAAAATGGTATCATAGCCGTCTTCAATAGATTTTAAAGCCGTCGGGGCTGCGAGCAAATACTTCTGCAGATTAATTACTTTTGCCCGCTCCGCCAGAAACCGCTGGTTAACCAAAACTGAGCGGTACTTGGTTAAATCGCCTTCTTCGGAATCAGGAAAGTTCTTATACAAATACTCAGCAACTACAGAGTCAAGAATTGCATCGCCCAGATATTCCAATCTTTCATTTGAATTAAACTTAACGCCGTTGGTTGTGCCCTTTGATTTTAAAAATGACCGGTGCGTCAAAGCATTGATAAAAAAATTTTTGTGGATTATCTGGTAATCTATACTTTCCTGAAAAGACTTGAAATCGAAGGAAGCAATTGCGGAATAAATGTCATCTTCTACTTTTCGCCTCCTCAGAAGCGGAACGAACTTCCTTAGTGTTTTAAATACGCCAAACATAAAATCTTAATCTATGAACTTTTTAAATATCAACGCAGTGTTATGCCCGCCAAAACCGGAATTATCGCACATTACTGTATTGACTTCTTTGTTTAATGCTTTATTGGGAACATAATTTAAGTCGCACTCGGGGTCGGGTGTGTCATAATTTACAGTCGGGGGCACCTTGCCGTGATTAATCGTTAAAATCGATGCAATCGATTCAATCGCTCCCGCTGCGCCAAGCAGATGCCCAATCATTGATTTAATCGAATGCACGGGGATCTTATAAGCGTGCTCGCCGAAAACATTTTTAATTGCTTCGGTTTCGTTTTTATCGTTATAATAAGTGGAGGTGCCGTGAGCGTTGATACAATCAATATCCTCCGGTTTTAAGCCGGCATCTTCGATTGCTATTCTCATAGCTTCGGCAACACCTTCGCCTTCGGGCGCCGGTTCGGTTATATGATAGGCGTCTGCTGTTAAACCAATTCCCGCCACTTCGCCGTATATTTTTGCCCCTCTTGCTTTGGCATGCTCAAGTGATTCCAGAACGAGTGTTGCGCCGCCTTCACCCATTACAAAACCGTCTCTATCCTTATCAAAAGGTCTCGACGCTTTTTCAGGTGCATCATTTCGTGTTGAAAGCGCCTTCATTGCGTTAAATCCGCCTACGCCCATTGGACATATCACTGCTTCAGAACCGCCCGTAACCATAACATCTGCATTACCTCTTTGAATCAGCATTACTGAATCAGCAACAGAGTGCGCTGAGGTTGTGCATGCAGAGATTGTTGCATAGTTGGGACCTTTCAAGCCAAAGCGCATTGATATTCTTCCGGCAGCAATATCTGCAATCAGCATGGGAATAAAGAACGGGCTGATGCGGTCAGGATTGCCCTGCTTATCGTAGAGTTTTCTTTGCTCTCTGTCATAAGTCCACATTCCCCCGATACCGGAGCCGTAAACCACGCCAGCTTTGTAGGGGTTAACCTTAGTTAAATCAATACTGGAATCCTTAATTGCCATATCGGATGCGGCAAGGGCAAACTGAGTGAACGGGTCAACTCGCTGGGAAAGCTTTCTATCCATATAATTCAGCGGGTCAAAGCTTTTTACCTCGCAGGCAAATTTTGTATCGAAATGTGTTGTATCAAAGTATGTAATGGGCGCTGCGCCGCTTTTGCCGGCTAAAAGATTATTCCAGAACTCTTCAACGGTATTGCCTATTGGAGATATTACACCGAGTCCTGTTATTACGACGCGCTTTTTTGACATTCAAGAACTAGCCGCCTATTTTTGATTTTACATAGTTTACAGCATCACCGACGGTTTGAATCTTCTCCTGGTCTTCATCGGGAATTTGAATATTAAACCGATTTTCAAGCTCCATAATCAGCTCAACGGTATCAAGCGAATCAGCACCTAAATCATTAATAAATGAAGCATTTGGTGTTACTTTTGACTCTTCAACACCAAGCTTTTCAACGATGGCCTCTTTTATTTGAGTCTCAACGTCATTAGACATTTGTGTTTCCTCCTGTTAATATAGAAATTTATAGAATAATCACAAAAATACTAATAAAATTGGTAATTTTAAAGGGGCGAGAAGTTGGGCTATGCTTGTGTTTCATAGTTTACTTAATCAAAAAAAACATAATTTTACAGATTATGTTTGAAATAACAACATTTATAAATATTATTGCACAAATGAAAATTTTTTTAACCATATTAATATTAATGACAACACTACACTCACCTGCGCAGGATTTTTTATATGCCGTTGCAAAAGAACCGACACCTGTTTTAAACTCACCTGATTTCCAGTCAGTTTTTGGCGGCGCCGACAGCATGACAGTTAAAACCGATGAACAGGGATTAATCCGGGAAATGGAGTTTATCGCACTGCCGGGCACAGTGTTCAATTTGCTCGGTGAATATGAATACGTAACTTACAAAATCTTTAAAGTCGAGTGCAGGGAGTATGAATACAACACTGATTTATTTATTGACAGCCGCTTCGTTGAGCTTAAAAAGAAAAAACCGAAGGAGCGGTTTATTGCCGTGCCAACAAAAGAAGAAATATACAAGTTTTTGGATAATTCCGTTGGAAGCAAATACTGCTGGGGCGGGAATTTTAATTCAGGAATAACGAAGCTGATTGAACTTTATAAACCAAAGCTAAGTATTTCGGATGAACTGAAAAGCGAGTGGACACTTGAGGGATGCGACTGCTCCGGATTAATGTATGAAGCCACAAACGGATTTACACCGCGCAACACAAGCAAGCTGATTGATTACGGTGAAACGGTTGAAGTGGAAGGTTTAACTGCCGAAGAAATCGCAGCTAAATTGAAACCGCTTGATATGATAGTCTGGTTAGGACATGTAATCTATGTGTATGACGAGAAAACCTCAATTCAAAGCGGACTTTCAAAAGGGGGAGTTGTTAAGATGGATTTGGTTGAAACCTTGAAAGAGGTTATGGAAACAAGAATACCGGTTAATGATTATTCAGCAGGCAAAAAAGAGAGGTTTGTAGTAAGGAGATGGTTCAACCAGTGAATAGTTGACAGTTAATAGTTAATTATTAACTACTAACTACTAACTATTAACTGCTAACCGCTTTTTTAAGCCTGTTCATAATGGCAAGCCCAATTCCCTTTTCAGGAACTTTTTCGCAGTAAATAGTTTTAATTTTTTTTGCATCGCACTCACGGAAGAATGAAAATAAGCTTTTAGCATAATCATTCAAATCCTTGCAAATTTTGTAAATGCCAAAATTGATTCTGCTTTTCTTCATCCCAATATATGCTGTGTTTTTAAAATCCGAAATTGGAAATCCGAAATCCGAAATTAACCTGACTTTTGCCCTTGGTGAGTAATGCTTATATTTTTGTCCCGGGCTTTTTATTAATGTGGATTTCTTCAGGAACTTAATCCGCTTGTCAATCTTTTTCAATTGTTCCAGTGTAATAACACCGGGTCTTAAAACTGCGGGAACTTTTCCTGTACAATCCACCACTGTTGATTCAAGCCCGTACTTAGCTTTTGGTCCGATTAATACGCATGGAATTTTCCCTTTGAAATCCACAAGCACATGGATAAAACTCGTCGGCGAAGGCGAACCCGAAAGATTTCCCGATGGCGCCGCAATCGGCACTCCGCACACTTTTATGAACCTCAATGCAATTTTTGACGATGGCATTCGGATAGCGATTGTATCAAGTCCCGATGTTACCAAATCGGAAATTATTTCGTTCTTTTTGAGAATTAAAGTAATCGGTCCGGGGAAGAATTTTTTAATTATTTTTTTTGCAACAACAGGAATTTCCGTTGCAAGTAACGCTATATCTTTTTTGCTCGAAATGTGAACGATTAGGGGATTATCCGCAGGTCTGCCTTTGGCTTTAAATATCTTTTTGACGGCGTTTTCATCATAAGCGTTTGCCCCAAGCCCGTAAACGGTTTCCGTGGGAAAAGCAGAAAGCTCTCCTTTTTTAATGAATGATGATGCTTTTGGTATAGAATTTGTAACAAGAGTTTTCACACTACAAAGTTAAGCTAAATACGGAAAAATAAAAATGTAAGGTTAAACTAGAATTTTTAATTCAGCACATACTCTATATCAATCTCACTTTTGCCTGATAAAATTATGTTTACCGGAATTTCGAAATACAAATCCTTAAACTTGCAGATGCCCTGATTTTCAGTTTCACAGTAATAGATTAGGGCTTCAATATTAAGCTTTCCGCTTGTATTTAACTTTATTGGTAACTCGAATATTGGTGAGCTTGTGTTTACTTCGGTTTCAACCGCTTCAACAATATTCCCTTCGGAACTTACAGCAACCTGGGGCACTGCTTCAGGGTTGATTTTAAATCCATCCGGTAAGGTAAAATTAAATCTAACCTTAACCTCACCCGATTTTAGCTCAACAGGTGAAAGTGTTATCATATTTTCAATCTTGCGTTTCTTGTCTGATTTCATTCCTGCCATAAGCTTATCGGGATTGGTAATTCTAACCGTTTTTACCTCCTTCGATGTCATATCAATCACACGAAGTAGGTTATTATTTGTATCGGCAACAAAAATTTTCCCGTTCATTATTGTTAAACCGCTTGGCTCATTAAACTGTGCCGATTCAATACTCCCCTCCCTCGTTCCTGTGAATCCCGTGCCTGCGTATGTCCTTGCCTCGCGAGTTAGGGGATTTACGGTTTTAATCTTGCTATTATATGTATCAGCAACATATAGCAATTGGTCTAAGGGATTGTAAACCACCCCTAATGGGTGCTGAAGCCTGACATTATCACCCATGCCGTCGATATCGCCGAAATCAAATAACCCTGTTCCTATGATTGTGTTTACCTTATCCTTTGGTTTTAGGTCTGCGCTGCGGATTGCAGATACTTCACTGTCTGCAAAGTACAGCTTAATCCCATCGGTAGTGATACCGCTCGGCTGTGCAAGTGAACTTTCGTAAAGTGAGCCATCAACAATGTTCTCGCGCCCGCTCCCAGCATAGGTGCCGACTTGACCTGTTGTTAAATCCATTTTCCACAATTGATGATGCCCTGCCATTGCAATATAGAGCACATCGCCTGTAACGATTAAATCCCAAGGTGAGTTTAACGCAGTCTCCATTGCAATTCCTTTGATTGTTCCGTGCTCTTTAGACTGGTAGCCGACTCCCGCAATGGTTTTAACCTGTTTTGTGAGCAAATCAATTTCACGTATTAAATGGTTTTCGGTATCGGCAACATAGAGCTTATCGTTATGGAAAGTTATTCCCTGCGGACGGAAAAACTCCGCTTCGCTGTACGGTCCGTCTTTCATTCCGATTCTGCCCGTTCCTATAACTTCCTCAACAATTGCTTCATCACCGATTTCGTTTATTTTCAGAATTAAAACCCTGTTATTATTTGAATCGGTTATAAATAACCTTGACGAAGACGCATCACCAGCAACTTTGCCGGGGAATGAAAGAAGAGATTTGGGTGCTTTGTTTTTTTCAAGCGCAAGCTTTAACGGTTCATGTTTCAAAGCAAGACCGTCACGCTCAAATTGTGCAATCGCACCCGAAATAATTGGGTCAAACGTATCAAAAACGCCCTCGCCTGTTGTCATTCCTATGACTTTGCCTTTGGGGTCAATTAAAACAAGTGTGGGCCACGCTCCGGCGGTGTAGGATTCCCACACTTCAAAATCCTTGTCATTAACAACGGGATGCTCAATTTCGTATCGTAAGATTGCCTGCCGTATATTTTCCGTTCCGCGTTCGGTTAAAAACTTGGCTGAGTGAACCCCGATGACAACAAGCTCATTTTTGTATTTTTCCTCAAGCTTCTTTAAGTCAGGCATTATATGTATGCAATTGATACAGCAGTAGGTCCAGAAATCAAGCAGGACAAGCTTGCCTTTGAAGTCGCTTATTGAGTACGACGTCTCCGTATTAAGCCACTCTAAGTCTTTCTGAAAATCCGGTGCGGTAATATTGCCGTAGTAGTTCATTCCAATTTCCTCTATATCGTTAAATTTCTGGGCAAAAGTAAGGTTGGCAAATATAGCCACAATTATAAATATTTTGATGAAAACTTTATACATAGGATTGTTATTCCTCTTTCAGTAATTCGATTTAATTAAATTTAGTTTCAGATAATATTATATACGGAAAATTGAGAATTTTAGATGTAACCTCACCCCCGTCTTAACGGGGGTGAGGTTTTTCCAACAAAAAAATTGTATATTTGTAATTGAGGAGCAAAAAAACCTCGTAGAAAGGAGCGTGCATGTCTAATATAAGTTTTAGGAGGGCGCGGTTATAACGCCCAACCCTATTTGAACCCCTCGTTAAGAGGGGTTTTTTATTATACATAAAAGTAGACCAAGTCCTATAACAATTAATATATGTAAAATTATGGAGACATTTAAAAATCTTCTTAAAATATCGAGATTAGGATGGTTGCTCAGTCCCAAATTTTTAGCAATCTTATCTATTGAATCTTGAGTAATAGCAAATTGCCTTTTTTCAGAGTAAAAGAATATTGCAAACACCAAACCAATTATTATTGGAAAAACTAACAATAACTTTGAGGAATAACCTGTTTCGAGTTTAGAAAAATAAAATGAAATTATTGCACCTGTTATTAAAATGTAAAAACCATTTATTTTTACTATTAATTCTAAAAACTTTTGGCAACGTTCATAATGTAGTTTTAATAATTCAAATTGATATGGGTTGTTTTCAAGTGACATTTTTATTCAAAGCTTACCATAAAACCGCTTATTGATAACATAACCTTATTGGCAGATTTTTCAATGTAATTTAAAGTATAACTCTCCCTGCCGCTAATCCTGAAGTTTGCGGTAGAATTTACATTCGAAACTTTAACCAGAAGAGGTTCCTCAAGAAGATCGGAAGCGAACCTTACAAAGAAATCATAAGGAACGCTTTCAAGCGTCTGGATATTTTTAATTGAATTTAAGTCCATATCCTTATATTCTCCAAGATACATTGTTACGCTGTAAGCTTCAACCCTGTTAATGCTCAGCGGCACATATTCAAATCCATATGTTATGCGGAGAATCTCTATAACCATTTTATTGCCCTGATTTGTTTCGGTTTTATTCCCAAACCTAAGCCCGTCTGAAATTGCAGCAGTAACCGCCGGGTCAAATATCTCAGAGCTTCCGTCAACCAATTCTATTACCGCATTTTTTGTCCTGAATAATTTTGTAATTAAAAACATTTTTTCCCCTAAGTATTTCGCAGGAAAATCATCATTAAAAAAAACTGCATCCTTATCTATTCCAAGTTCCTCAATACCGGAGCTGGAAAAATTAATCTTTATCCGGTTGATTTTATTTTCGGGAATATTAGCATTAACCAAAATACCCCTTATCAGTGGGTTTATCCCAATATCCGCACCTGATGCAAAAGACTGCAGCAGAGTCTCCGCACCTTCAGAATTGGATTGAACCCACTTGGACTCCAGCTTTCCCATACTGCCCGTTTTAGGAGTACCATCTGCTTCAGTCAATATTGCGGGCAAAGTTAAATTATCCGGGGGATTTTTAAATAACCCCGTTTGCTGCGAAAATAAATATAGGTTTAGCAGCAAAATCGTTATGAAGGTCTTATAAAACATTTTTTTACTCATGTATAAATCCTTTACCACAAATTTACAAAAACCCGCTTGCATATAAAAGTTATAATTATTAGGCGGTTATTGATGATTGACTGACATTTATGCTTTATTGTAAAGGCATAAATAACTATCTTTGTAAATAATTAAAAGATTGCCCGATGGTGTAACTGGCAACACGCTTGACTCTGGATCAAGAGACTCTAGGTTCGACCCCTAGTCGGGCAGCAAATTCAATTAACAATTTTCAATGTTCAATTTTCAAATTCAATATTGATAATTGTCAATTACTAATTACTAATTGAATGTCATGCCTGATACAACAATAAACCTGATTCCTGTAGTAATAGCCGGGGTAATCAACATGCTCCTTGGCGCGCTTTGGTATTCACCCTATGTTATGGGCAAGCTGTGGATGAAATCGATGGGCAAAACCGAGGAGGAAATCAAACAGGGGTCCTCAAATGCATCAATGGGACTGATTTATGTTGTCAATACGATTGCATCGCTATTGTTTGCATACGTTCTTGCACACATTGTAAAGTTTGCAAGTCTAACCACCTTTGCCGAAGGCGTGAACGCCGGCTTCTGGGTGTGGCTTGGATTTGTTGTTACTACTGTAATCCCCGGCTACCTCTACGAAAACCGTCCGAAGATGTTATACTTCATCTTCATCATATACCAGTTGATTTCTATTGTTTTAATGGGTGGCGTTTTAGCAATATGGCATAGCATATAAAACTAAACAAAACCCTTAGTATTTAAGCTTTTCCAGTCATTTAAATCAAAAAAATCCAAAAAATTGCTGTGATAAAAATCATATTTAATTATGATACAGGTAATTTTTTTTGGAAGTGGAGTATGCCATTTTTGTATTAAAGGGTAAAGTATCTCACTAATAAAAACCGTAAAAATGGAACCAATAATAGCAATCCCAAAACCCAGGAAAGAAAGAAAAGTTAAAGGCATGGTTGAAATCGATTTTGAAAAATGCAAGGGCTGCGAGCTCTGCACAATCGCCTGCAAGGAAGATGCCTTGTTTCTTTCCAAAAATATTAACCTGAATGGCTACAGGTATATAGTATCGTTAAACGAAAACTGCACCGGTTGTGTTAACTGCGCGCTTGTCTGCCCCGACGCTGTTATAACCGTTTACAGAACGAACCCGAAGAAAAAAATCAGCTCTCATACTGAAAACATAAGACCGGATGTAAGGCAGGTTATCAGCACGCCGGTTTACACCGATTTACAGAATATGGATTATATATAATTACAGCTTCAATGGAAAATATTAATACGGAAAATAAGAGTATAACAAAACTAATGAAGGGAAACGAGGCGCTTGCCGAGGCGGCGATACTCGCCGGATGCGATGCATACTTTGGCTATCCGATTACTCCGCAATCGGAGGTGCTTGAATATCTTTCAAGAGAAATGCCGCAAAGAGGTGGAGTTGTTCTTCAGGCGGAAAGCGAAATAGCGGCAATCAACATGATTTACGGCGGCGCAGGAGCCGGATTCAGAGTAATGACAAGCTCGTCTTCACCGGGAATAAGTCTGATGCAGGAAGGAATTTCTTACATCGCGTGTGCTGAGCTTCCCTGTTTGCTGGTAAATGTCAACCGTGCCGGTCCGGGACTCGGAACAATACAGCCGGCACAGGGCGATTATTTCCAGGCGGTAAAAGGAGGAGGGCACGGAGATTATAAGCTCATTGTCCTTGCACCAAATTCAGTTCAGGAGATGTCCGATTTTGTTTTTCTTGGATTTGAGCTTGCAGATAAATACAGAAACCCCGTTATGATTTTATCCGACGGAGCTATCGGGCAAATGATGGAAAAGGTCACCTTCGATAAAGGTGAGGTTAAAAGAATCCCAAAGCCGTGGGCAACAGTTGGAAAGCCAAAGGACAGGGAGAGGAATTATATCACATCTTTGATCATCAAGCCTGAGAAAATGGAAGAACATAACCGCAAGCTTGTTGCAAAATATAAAGAGGTAGAACAAAACGAAGTAAGATATGAGGAAATTGAAACCCGGGATGCAGAATATTTGCTTGTTGCGTTCGGACTTTCAGCACGGATATGCCACAAAGCTGTAACCCTTGCAAGAGAAAAAGGCATTAAAGCGGGGCTGATACGACCAATTACCCTTTTCCCGTTCCCATCTAAAAGAATTGCCGAGCTTGCCGAACATGCAAAGCTATTTTTGACAATTGAGCTTAATACGGGACAGATGGTAGAAGATGTAAAGCTCGCTGTAAGCGGAAAGGTGCCCGTTGAATTTTACGGACGGCAGGGCGGAATGGTCCCGACACCGGATGAAATTCTTAACAAATTAGAAAATTTAATTTAAATTAGCCATGTCAGCTGAAGACACAATATCAGAGACACAAACAGAAGAATTACAAACTGAAGAGTTAACGG
>Ga0326597_10002843_pt1 | contig 25615 bp, 19 predicted proteins | sample RVTome_12_FD_203789 | JGI IMG/M metagenome (GOLD analysis project Ga0326597, IMG submission 203789) | Soil microbial communities from uranium-contaminated site in the Upper Colorado River Basin, Wyoming, United States - RVT100D185 | ecosystem: Environmental > Terrestrial > Soil > Contaminated >... | reverse complement strand
AAGGGCAAGCGCTTTGACGTGCCGGACTGGGAGCCGCAACTCATCGGCCGCTCCAGCGAGGCCCTCAAGATCAGCGATCAGACCTGTTCGCGCCGCCACGCCGAACTCACCCCCGACGACGGCGAGTGGTACGTCCGCGACCTCGGCTCGGCGAACGGAACCTACATCAACGGTCGGCGCATCGGTTCCAATCGCGTTCGCCTGCGCCTGGGCGATCTCATCCGGGCCGGCTCGACGGTCTTCGTCTTCGGCGCGCGGCGCTACGGCGGGGTCAACAACCCCGTCCTCGCCCTCCAGGACGACCTCATGGACGCCGTCGTCGAGCAACGCTTCGAATCCAACGAAGATTCGATGATCATGGCCGTGCCCGATCCCGCCGCGGCGGCGCAGGAGCACCTGCGCATCATCTACGAACTCACGCGCATCACCACGCAGAATCTCGACCGCGAGAGCCTTCTCGAACTGGTCATGGAACTCATCTTCGACGAGTTTGAGCCGGAGCGCGGCTTCATCGTGCTCCAGGAGCGGCCGGAGGAGAAGCCCGAACCGGCCGTCGTCAAGTACCGCACCCCGCCGCGCAATCCTGGTGAGGGGAAGATTCACGTGAGCCGCACCATCGTTTCGCACGTGCTCGGCCGCGGCGAAGGTGTGCTCTCATCCAACGCGATGAAAGACCGGCGGTTTTCCGCCGGCGACTCGGTGCAGAACTTCGGCATCCGCTCGGCCATCTGCGTGCCCATCCGCTACCACGACCGGACGTACGGCGTGATCCACATCGACACCTCCCTCAAGAACTACACCTTCAGCGACAGCCAGTTGCGCCTCATGACGGCGATCGGCCAGCACGTCGGCCTGGCGATCACCAACGTCGCGCTCTATGAGCAGCAGTTGCAGAGCACGCGGCTGGCGGCGGTGGGCGAGACGGTCGCGTCGCTGTCTCACTCGATCAAGAACATCCTTCAGGGGCTGCGCGGCGGGGCGGACGTCGTCGGACGCGCCCTCAAGAAGCAGGATCTCGCGCTCGCCCAGGGCGGCTGGGACATTCTCGCGCGCAACCTCGACCGCATCTACGCCCTGACGATGAACATGCTCACCTATTCCAAGCAGCGCCAGGTCGAGATCGAACTCACCAAACTTTCGATGTTGCTGGCCGACGTCGTGGCGCTCGTTCAGCCGCAGTGCGATCGGCGCGGCATCGCGCTCATCACCGACTACGACCCGGACATGCCGCCGATCCCCCTCGATCCGAACATGATGCATCAGGCACTGATGAACCTGCTCATCAACTCGATCGAGGCCGTCGAGCCCAACACCGGCATCATCACCCTGCGCTGCGACTACCACCTCATTGAAGATGCGGTGCTCATTCACGTAAGCGACAACGGGCCGGGCATACCTGACACCGAGCAGGCTCGCGTGTGGTTGCCCTTCCACTCGACCAAGGGGCTGCGCGGCACGGGCCTCGGACTCGCGGTCACGCGCAAGATCGTCGAGGAGCATCGCGGACGCATCTGGTTCGAATCGACGCAGGGCGAGGGGACGACGTTCACGATCCGGCTCTCGACGGATGTTGCCGGCGTGATCGACCCCTCGGAGACGGTGGCGACTTCGGGGGCAGCCGCAACGAGGACTGCGAGTGCGGCGGAAGGGAACGATGAAACCCCGCGCGAGGAGTACGAAACCGAAGAGCCTGCCGCGCCGGAGACGCCGTTTGACCTGGATTGAGTTTGACGAAGGTGAAATGGCAGGGTGCCGTGGTCCTAAGCGACGGTCTGGGAGCGCAGGCCACGCGGGCGAACGATCGATGGACGAACCACCTTGATCGCACGTTCGCGCGTCGACGTGGCCTTCCGGTCGCAGAGCCTCCCTCCAGACCACGGCACTCCATTACCGACCCGGTCGGCGGATCCGCGCGAACGATTCGCGCGCCAGACTGCCGAAATAGAGCATGCCGCCGTGTTCCTCGACGCTGGTGATGAGGGAGAAGCGCTGTCCCGTGGGATCGCGCAGCGTCATTGCAATGTTGCCGTCGAGGTCGAGGCCGAGCACGTGCCCGTCGTGCCTGGGCGCGGGGAGCAGCGAGCGCGGCAGGCGCAGCATCGCCCGCTTGAGCCACGGCCGGGGGTGCGCAAAATCCATCACCGGCGAGCACGGCGAGACGATCGCCGCCCAGAAGCGATCCACGCCGTTGCACGAGACCCCGTCGGGAAAGCCGGGCAGGTTGTCGATGAAAATCTCCGACTCGCCCAACCGCGGCCCTTTGAGCCAGTAGCGGTGAATGCAGTACCGCGCCGTCTCGACGACGAGGACGAAGGACTCATCGGGACTGACCGCCACGCCGTTGGCGAAGTTGAGATTGGCCATGAGCAGGTCGGTCGTGTTTGTGTCGGGGTTGAATCGCAGGAGGCGGCCGTAGCCGCGCTGCTCGATGAAGTCGATGGGGTAGTCATGCAGGCCGCGCTTCCACGAGGCGTCGGTGAAGTAGATCAGCCCGCTGGGTGCGACATCGACATCATCGGTGAACATGAAAGGCACGCCGTCATGCTCCGTGGCGAGCACGGAGATCGTCCCCGCCGGGTCGATGCACAGAAGGCCCCTGATCGCATCGGCGACGATAAGGTTGCCGTCGTTGTCGAAGTCGAGTCCGAGAGGTCGGCCGCCGGTGTCGGCGAAGGCGTACGGGCGCCCGCCGCCGTCGGCGTCGAACTGCATGATGCGCCCGTCGAGCATCCCGGCGTAGAGGCGGCCGCGGGCGTCAATGGCGACATCCTCAGGGCCGACGCCGGCGCCGAGGCCGAGTAGTTCAACGGTGGAAAAATCGGAGTCGGCAGCGCGCGAAGCCGCGAGCGGCACAGGCGGCTGCCACGCGAGCGGATCGGCGTCGATGGGCCAGAAGAAGAGATACGCGACCAGCAGTGCGAGCGCTGCGAGGACGCAGCGACTGACCATCCGACAGCACCGGCCGCGCGAGCACGGTTCACTCATGCGATGATGCTAGTCGCGTGGCGGACGAAGCAGAAATCGCCTCGCCGCACTCGGTGCAGACGGGGCTGACGCCGATCGGGTAGCCGCAGTTCTGACACTGCCCATGCCGCGCGCGCAGCCGGCGGCGAAGGGCGCATGGCCCCGCGAGCAACAACCAGAGTATCGAGGCGTAGAAGATCGTGTTGACGGCAAAACCGGGCCAGAGAACTCGAGTGGGCAGATAGCGAGTCATTCGACTGAACTGAGTCCCGGGAATCCAATCCGGAATAGCGACTCCTTCGCAGATACTCGACGGACGATCCCACGCAATGGCGTTGTAGGTTGCTCCAGCGGACTCTGCTCGGTGCCGTTCCACGAACAGAGATCTCCACGGCACACCTGACTCAGCCGTCCACTGAACTGTGAAGTCGATTGGACGACTCATTGCCGCACTCGGAAGGGCCCACGACCAATATTCCGAAATCGCCCAACTTGATTCCCGCCACTGCCGTGCTTCCGTCATCCAATCATCGGGAACCTTCGCGCGCCATGGCATCCGTTCTTCTGTCGCACCTGAACGAGTGGCGACCGGCCCCCAGCACACGCACGCCCATGCGATGGCGACGTTCGCGACCGCGCCGAGGAGGAGAAGAACTCCAATCCGAAGAACCCGACCGAGCATTCTCTCGTGCTCTGCACGCACAGTGATGAATCCTCAATGTCTCGCTTCAGCCTCTGTCCACCCGAGATCGTCGAGCACGCGGCGCGCTTCGGCTACGACTTCAAGCCACGCCTGGCACCGGTGCATTTGTTCAAGCGTGTCCGGAATCCGCTTCACGCGCGCCTCGAAGAATGCATGAAACTCCGCGAGCCGCCGCGCCTCAGACTCACTGAACGACGCCCTGAACAGCGCGGACTCGGGATGGTACAGATCGTCAAACCAGATGCAGACCAACTCGGCGGGCACATCAGCAATCGGAACGTCGCGCGCGTACGCCAACTGTTGATCCAACGACGCGAGCAGGCGCAGCACATCGCGCGTCGCCTGCCGGTAATTCTGACAGTCGCCAGCGCTGCACATGGCTCGCCACTCCCTTACGGATAGAACTCCATCCGCACCGCGTTCGAGAAGCCTCGGCCCTGCGGCTGGGAGGGGTCGTGGTAGATCGCCTGCACGTAGAAGTCGAAGCGGCCGCGGCCGCCTTCGATGCCGGTGCGGAGGTATCGGCCATCGGCGTCGGTCACGCCTTCATGCATCACGATGGACGGCAGCGGGACCACCACCCCGCCCATGTAGTTCCTCGGGTTGAACCGGCGCGAGCCGAGGATCACGAAGCGCGTGTTGGCGGGCGCATCGTACAGCAGAAGATCGGCCGTGCCGCCTGTGCGCAACTCATCGCCGGCGACGACGAGTTTCGCGCTGCCGGGGCCGCCGTAGCCGATGTCCTCCTGCACCACCGTCCGGTCCACAATCGCATCGACGTGATCCATGACGACGCGCAGCGTGACCTGCGCCGCCTGCTCGGCGATGGGCCAGGTGACGAGGCCGCCGACGTGGACGTGCCCGGCGGAGACGCACCACTCGGGGCTGGCGGGCGAGGCATTGATGTTCTGATACCACACGCCGTGGTAGGCGATGAACTCGGAGAGGAAGCCCCCGCCGTCGCCGCTGAAGCAGATGTAGCCGTTCAGGCCCAGGCCCGACGAGTTGATCGCATCGACGATCTCCTGCACCGGCAGTTTCGAGAGGCGCAGGTGCCCCGGCGGGACCGAGGCATCCGGCGGCACGGGCGTCGGCTGATACGGCGGCAGGTAGTCGTTGATCCACTGCGCACGGTTGTACTGGTTCATCTCCACTTCCCAACTGAGGTTGGGATTGCCGCGGCTGAAGGTGATGATGGCGATGGGCTTGTGCAGATCGACGAAGCGCCACCAGTCTTCGGAGGTGTCCTGGTAATCGACTTCGAGATCACCGAAGCCGCGACCGCAGTTGTTGCAGTTGGGCGGATTGAACTCGGGGAAGTAGGCGTAGACGTCGTAGCCGCGGCTTTCCCAGTTGGAGCCGATCCAGCCGAGCGGGTTCTTGACGGGGTCGGCGCTGAAGCGGCGGACGGCTTCGTTGGTCGGCGGCCAATAGCCGGTGAGCATGATGACGGGCCGCTGGCCCTGCGGATCGAAGCGCGGCGGCAGGGCGCGGTCGGCGATGGGACGGATCGGTTCGACGGGCAACTCCGTCGCCTCAATGCGGTCGGTCGTCCGGACCGAGGGCGCGCTGCGCTGGGCGAGGGCGGTGGAGGCGGGGGCAAGGACCATGCCCGCGATCAACGAGACGAACTGGGCTGTAAGGGCGGATCGACGCAGCATGATTCTCCTCCGATAACGCGTGAGCCGACGATTGCCGCCGGACATGTGCGGACATTGTACAGCAGAACCCGGTCGAGTGTGGGGGGGAATCCCGCGGCTGGGTCAGATCATTCTGCGATCGTTCCAACTCACCGCTCAGTTGCGGGGGTGCCGTGGTCAAGCGACGCTCTGGGAGCGCAGGCCACGCGGGCGCGCGATTGACGATCACACCAAGTCGACGGACCGACGGCGCAACCATCGTGGCCCTCCGGTCGCAAACCCTCCCTGCGGACCACGGCACCCACGTTTTCACACACGCTTCAATCGCGGTACTTGACGTGGCAGGATGTGCAGGAGGCGTTGAGCCGCGCGAATTGCGCGGAGAGTTCGTCGTGCGAGGCCTTGCCTTCGACGAGGAGGTCTTCGAGTTGCTGGGCGATGTCGATGCTCTCGACCAGCATTTCGGTGAAGTCGGCCGGCTCATCCTTGACTCGGTGCCCCTCGGCGAGGACGCGGAAGAGATCGACCATCCGACCCGCTTCGGCCGCGGGGACGAGGTCGGGATGGTCACCCGGCGTCGTCCAGCCGGCCTTTTCGATCGCCTTGAGATTGCCGGTTGCGGCCTCGACCTCGACCATGCCCCTGACGAAGCCGATGGGGCGCGAGACCTCGGGAAAGTCTGCGGGGACGGCATCAATCAGCCCTGGGGCGATCGTGGTTGATTGAGCGACGCAAGCGTAAAGCCCGGTGTAGTTCGGCGCCGTGCCGGAGACTCTCATGCGCGCGACGGCAAGTTCGGGCGTGAGCCAGCCGAGGCTGACGGCGACGGCGCCGGCAGCGCCCGCGCTGCGGTGCTTGCCGTGGTGGCAGTGGATGTAGACGGGCCCCTCGGCGAGCGCATCGCGCGTGGCGCGGGCGAGTTCGAGTTTGCGCTCGGCGCTGAAGCCGTTGTAGCCGATGGGCAGGTGGATGTAGCGCAGGCCGTGCGAGCGGGCCGTCTCGACATCAGGCGCAGCGCCGTCCACGCTGATGATCGTCTTCACACCCATCGCGATGAGCGATTCAAATCCCGTTGCCCCTTCGGGCGCGCTGCCGGACCAGTACCCCTCGTGGTAGGCGACGACGCTGTGCAGGCCCGGCAGGTCGCGCGGGGCGGCGTCGGCGAGATCGGGCGCTTCGATCAGCGCCGCCGACTCCGGAATCGCTTCGAGGAGTTTGATGATCTCAGGCTCGATCTGCTCCGGCGTGGCCTTGCTGCGGAAGTGCTTCACGACCGTGCCGTTGTGGTTGAGGAGGAACTTCTCGAAGTTCCAGTTGATCTCCCCTTCGCTCGCCGGCGTCTTTTCCTTGTTGGTCAGGAGTTTGTAGAGCGGGCAGATGTCCTCGCCTTTCACCGAAACCTTCTCGAAGAGTTGAAACTTCACGTCGTAGTTGGTGGTGCAGAAGTCCTTGATCTCCTCGCTGCTGCCCGGCTCCTGGTTGCGGAAGTTGTTGGCGGGAAAGGCGAGGATGACCAGCCCCTTCTTGTGGTACTTCTCGTGGAGGAGTTGCAGGCCCTTGTACTGCGGCGTGTAGCCGCAGCGGCTGGCGACGTTGACCATGAGAATGACCTTGCCCTGGTACTTACTGAGTTTGACCTCCTTGCCGTCGATGTCCTTCATGGTGAAGTTGAGCGTCGGCGGGATGGGCGGGGTCCTGATCTCGGGCTGAGGCTCTTCGCCGCCCTCTTGCGCAAGCGCCGCGGCGGGGAAATGCAGCCCGACAAGGGTGGCGCAGGCGAGTGCGAGCGTCCGTGCGAAGGATCGGCGGACAAGTCGTGTCAGAGCGGTCAACATCATGATGACTCTCCCGGTTCGGATGGAGGTGAATCGCTCGGGCCGTGGAGCGTGTTCGTGGAGTATAGACGGCGGGCGCAGCGCGACGCCGGGTGAGGATCATCGGAATAGCGCGGGGTGCCGTGGTCAAGCGACGCTCTGGGAGCGCGGGCCACGCGAGTGCAATCCACACGATCGATTCAGTCTGATCGACGTCCGCGCAGTCGGCGTGGCCCTGCGGTCGCAAAGCCTCCTTTTGGACCACGGCACCCGCGCGCTCGTGACGTGCGCGGTGTCCTACTCGAAGAAGAACCGCTCCAGTTCCTTCGTATCGATGAACAGGCCGTGCAGAGGGCTGTTGTGCGGGGCGCTCGTGTTGGGCTGGCCCGTGGAGAGCACCGCACCGTTGGGCCGCCCCGTCGAGTAGAAGTCCTCTGAGCCGCCGGCGTCGAGGAAGACGGACCAACTCAGGCATCCTGATTCGTCGTAGTGATACTCATTGCCGCCGGACTGCCCCTGCGTCGCGCCGCTGGGCGCGATGTAGCGGTCGATCCCTTCGAGATCGATGAACCACGCAATCGCCTGCTGCGAAGCGCCGCCCTGCGCCAGGCCGTCGGCGTGGTAGGAATCGTTGCCGGCGCGATCGAGCAGCAGCGTGGCGCAGATGTCCCACGAGCCGCTCTGGCTCGCGGCGGTCATGGACCAGTAGGTGTCATCGCCGGCGTCATCAACGAGGATGCCCAGCGCCTGATGCGCCGCCCACGCCTGGCCGTAACGGTTGCCGTAGTAGAGGTCGTTGCCACTGCGGTCGTGGAGGATGCCCAGTCCCCAGTAGTAGGCGCCGCCCTGGCAGAACTCGCCGCCTTCATAGCGGTCATCGCCTCCGAGGTCGGAGATGACGCCGATGCCGCCGGTGTCGTAGAGGCGCACGCCGAAACCGACGCCCTGGCTGAAGCCGGCGTAGACGGCGGGGGTGCTATAGACAGAGGGCGTCGGTCCGTTGACGCGATACAAGTCGCGGCCGTTCTCGTCGATGATGACGCCGAAGCCGCGCGGTCCGCCGATGCCCTGGCTCATCATCTCGGCGGTGTAGACATCGTTGTCGCCGCCGCAATCGACGATCGCGCCCAGGCCGTAGAAGGCGGCGCCGATGGACCAGCGCGTGCCGGTGTAGGTGTCGGCCCCGGCGCGATCGAGGATGACGCCGACTCCCATGATGCCGACGCCGCAGGAGCGAGAAGCGCCCTGGTAGGTGTCATTGCCGGATTGATCGACGATGAGGCTCACGCCCATGAGCGCGCTCGCCGGGCCGCGATCGGTCCCGAGATAGCGATCGTTGCCGGCGAGATCGACGATGAGTTGAGTGCGTGGCCAGTTGACGTGCAGATCGCCGTCGGTCGAACCGTAGCGATACTCGTCATCGCCGCCGGCGTCGATGACGGCGGCGATGCGCGACATGTCATAGGCGTTGGGGCCGCCGCCGCCGTAGACGATCCACTCCTCGCCGACGGCCTCGAAGGCCAGGATGTCGCCGGTGACGAGTTGGCGCAGCGGCTCGGGGACGACGACGGCCGGCGCGTCGGCGGGCGCTGGCCCGGGCGCGCCGGGCTGCATGAAGCCGCTCATCGCTCCGCCGGCCGCGAGAAGGGCATCGAAGTCAACGTTGAGGCTGGCGCGCAGGCCGTCGATGAGCCGCTTGGCCTCCGGGTGGCCGTGGATGTAGATTCCCTGCGCGACGGTCTCGGTGATATCGATGAGCGTCGCGGGCAGCGAGTTGCGAAGTTCGGGATCGATGCGTGCAAACGCCGCGTCGAGATGCGCCTGCGACTGCCGGAGCGCGGCTGCGGCGGCTTCGACGGCCAACCGCGGCTGCGCGAGATCGACGCGCTGGGGCAGTTGCGGCGCCTGGCAATCGAGATTCGCCGCCGTCTCGGCAAAGAGCCGCGTCGGATCGGCGGGCACGGCGCCAAGCCCGCCCGTCACGAGCCCGCCCAACTCAACGAGCCGAATCGGCCGATGAAAGCCGGCGCGCACGCGCGAGAGCATGTTGGCCCCGTTGTTCGCCTCGACCGTCGTCCTGAAGTAGTCGAGCAGTTTGTCCACAGGTTGAGCCAGATCGTGGCGCTCGGCGTGATCGCGGATGAACGATTCGAACGAGGTCGGTTCGGCGTGCAGACCGGGCAGCGCCTCGGCATCGAAGGGTGGATCATCAGCGCTGAGGTGCGCGATCGGTCCGGCCCACTGCTCGCGCGATGCGAGAGTGATGCGGTGGTCGCGCTCGTCCGTGCCGCCGCCGGCGCTGGGGACGGCGCCGCCGGCGTCGCCGCCCGTGTGCCGCACGGTGAGCGCCATCGTCTCGCCGGGCCGGGCGCTGCGAAGCAAGGCGTTGAACTCCTCGCGGTTCATGCGCTGACCGTTGACGGCGAGGATGAGGTCGCCGCGGTTGACCAGGTCGGATTCGAAACCGCGGCCGTTCATCGGTCCGGGGAGGATCCAGCCGACGAGCAGGCCGCCCGTCTCGGCATGATCGCGCACGAGCATGCCGTGGAAGGGTTGCTCAGCGATCGGCCTGGCGTCGATCTGGGCGGTGAGACGCTGACAGCATGATCCGCTCAGCAGCAGGCCTGCGGTGATGGACCATGGTGTGAGGTGGCGTGATGCAGGATTCATGCGCCGTCGCTCCTTGGTGGACAGAGAGGTCAGTTGGGCACGCGAACGGGATCGTGACGACCGTACACTCTACGCGCGGCAACGGCGGCACTGTCCAAGTGAGCGAATCGCCCCTATGCTGGCGGGATCATGGCTCTGCAACCCTACATCCGGCCGGACCTCACTTTCATTCTTGAAGGCGTCGAGTCGCGCGACGACCTGTTCAAGCGCCTCGCCGCCTCAGTGGATGCGATGATCCCCGCCCTTCGGGGCGATGCGCTGGTGCAGCGGCTGATCGCCCGCGAAAAGCAGATGCCGACCTCGACACCGGAAGGCGTGGCGTTTCCCCACGCGCTGGCGGCGGAGATCAGCAAGACACAAGTCGTGGCGGCGCTGCTCAAGCCGGGCGTCGATTTCGGCGTCGCACATCACCCCAAGTCCGATCTCGTCTTCTGCATGTTCGGCCCGACAAGCGACCCGTGGGACCATGTTCGCCTGCTCGCCCGACTGGCGCGTATCGTCCGCTCCGAACCGGCGCGGACCCGCCTGCGGGCCGCGGCCGATCCGGCCGCACTCTACGAGTCTCTCCTTGCGGAGGATCGTTCGCATGGATGAGGAGATGGGATCGACGAGACGGCTTCTCATCCTCATCGCGCGCAGCGAGGCGGCGCTGGATGAACTCGTCACGGGCATGCTCGACGTGGGCATCACCGGCGCCACCGTCGTCGAGTCCAAGGGGCTCGGCGCGATTCTCCGCCAGGACATGCCGATGTTTGCCGGACTCGCGGCGCTCCTGCCCCAGCACACCGGCAGCCGCGTCGTCATCTCGCTCACGACGACCGAGGAGATTGAACAGTTGCGCACCTACGTGGATGACATGGAGCCTGATCAGCAGCCGATCGCGATTGCGATTCCGGTCGCGGAGTTCTGGGGACCGATTCGCGCCTGAGTCTCGACCGAGCCCGTTATGGACGGCCCGCACCCGATGCACCACGCCGAGCACCTCGCCGCCATGCTGATCCTCTCGGCCGAGGGCGGCGCGGGAGGGGGCGCATTGCGCATTTTCGCGGCGATGGTGCTGCTCTCCGGGCTGGCCATTCTCGCCACGAGCAGATCCTTCTATCGCTTCCAGCGCCACCGACTCATGGCCCGATACATGAGTGGAGGTTGGATCGCCGTGCTCATCGGGTTTCTGCTCGGACCGTGGGGCGCCAACGTCGTCACCGACGAGATGCTCCTCGAAGTGCGCCCGGCCCTGATGGTCGGTCTGGGATGGATCGGCGCCATCATCGGCCTCCAGGCGAGGCGTTCGCTCCTCCTCTCCGTCCCTGCGGCGGTGCGGCGCTGGGTCGCGTTCGACAGCGTCGCGATGCTGGTGCTCATCGGCCTCGTCGGCGGTCTCATCCTCGGTCAATGGCTCAGCGAGACGGATCCGGCGTGGTGGGTGGCGCCGATCGGGTTGCTCATCACGGCCGGAATCGGTTGGGCGGCGGAAACGCGCTCGCTGGGGGAGGAGCGGTCGCCGGCGGGCCGGCACCTGGAGGTGCTCGTGCAGGCGGGGGCGGGGCTCGCGGCCATGGTCGCCGTCAGCATCCAGGGGCTGATCATGATTCTGCCCTCGCGCGATGGGCAAGGCGATGTCGTTCTTGATGTGCCCACGGGGGCGCTGCGCCTGCTCGCAACCGTTCTGCTCGCCACCGGCGTCGGCTTCATCGGACGGTACCTGCTTCAGCAGGCGGGACGCGAGCGGCGGGAACTGCTCGTCATTCACATCGCGATGATCGCCATCATCAGCGGGATCGCTTCGGAACTGGGGGTCTCGCCGCTCTTTGCGGCGATGCTCTGCGGGATCGTCATTGCCAATCTCGGCGGGCCGAAGTTGCGTGATTTCGAGCGGTTCATCTTTCGCGCCGAGCAGCCGGTGGCGATCCTCTTCGCGCTGCTGGCGGGCGTGTTTCTCGATCCGCGCCTCGGACTGTGGGGTCTGGCGCTGGTCGTCGCGCTGGTGACGCTGCGCGTCTGCATCAAGGTTCCGCTCATGCGCCTGAGCCTTTCCAGATACCATCACGCGATTCCAAATCGCAGCCCGCTCTTTCGCGCGCCGCTGCGTCAGTCGCTCGTGGCCCTGGCGCTGGGCGTGTCACTCGTGCTCTACGAGAGTTCGGTGCTCAACCAGCGGCTGCTCACGGTGGTCATCATCGTCGGCGCGATCAGCGAAGTCCTTCCGTTCCTTCTGGCGAGAATGCAGGGCGATCCGCCCTCGGCCGCGGAAGACCGAATGCGCCGCGCGCGGGAGGCGCCGGCATGAAGGCGATTCCGAGACTCATCGCGGTCTGGGTTCTCCTCCTCGCCGCCGTCGGCGCCCTGCGGGCGCTCACGGAGCCGCGAGGCGAGATGCGCTATTCCGATGCGCTGGGCCTGCCCTTCATGGCGCCGCCTTACGACCACGTCGCCACGGCCACGGCGCTGGCCCTGCTGCTGCTGGGCGCCTGGCTGAGCGGTAGGGTTTTCAAACTGCTCCACCTGCCGCGCATCACGGGCTACCTCGCCTTCGGCATCCTCATCGGGCCGTCCCTGATGACGCTCATCTCCGAATCGACGCCGCCGCTGCTCTCCAAGACTCAGATGGGGCACCTGCGCCTCTTCAGTTCGCTGGCCATCGCGCTCATCGGGTTGACGGCGGGAGGCGAGATTAAGATCGACCTGCTCCGACGCGGATTGGGCCGCGTGCTGACGATCACCATTATCGAAATGATCTTCGTGCTCGTCGCCGTCTGGACCCTGCTCTACTTCGGCGGGCGTCACGTCGAGTTCCTCGCCCAATTGCGATCGCGCGAGTTGCTCATCGCGAGTCTGATGGTCGCCGTCGTCGCGATTGCAAACTCCCCGGCCGTCCTGGTGGCCATGCTGGGCGAGACGCGCGCGCAGGGACCGATGGCGGAAACGGCGCTGGCCGTCACCGTCTGCAAGGACCTCCTCGTCGTCATTCTCTTCACCATCGCCAGCGCCGTCGGATACGGCATGCTGCGCGCTCAGGATGGCGCAGCGCTTGACCGATCGCTCTTGGGCGAACTCGCCTGGCACCTGCTCGGCTCGATCGGCATCGGCGCGGCGCTCGGCACCATCGTGAGCACCTTCATCGATCGTCTTGGCCGCCACACGCCCGTCTTCGTGCTCGGCACCGCGCTGGGCATTGTGCTTGTGAGCGAGTCGCTCCACCTCGAGCCGCTCCTGGTCGCACTCACCACTGGCTTCATGCTGGCCAACATCTGGCCCGGCAAGAGCGAGAATCTCTTTCACTCCATTGAGGATCTGTCTCTTCCCGTGTATTGCATCTTCTTCGCCATAGCCGGGGCGAAGATCGACCTCCACGCCGTACTCCTCCTCTGGCCCGTGGCGCTGGCCATCGTCGTGGTCCGCTGCGCATCGATCTGGAGCGGCACGACGCTCGCGTGTCACGTCACGGGCGTGCCGGCCCCCGCGCGCCGCTGGCTCTGGACGGCTCTTATTCCGCAGGCGGGCGTCTCGATCGCCCTGGCCACCTCGGTCGGGTCGCTCTTCGCCGAGTTCGAGTGGGGTCCGCATCTCACGAGTCTGCTCCTCGCTTCGATCGCACTCTTCGAGAGTTTCGGCCCGATCCTCCTGCGCTTCGGCCTCATCAAAGCGGGGGAGACCTCGGGTTGACGCGGCGCGGAACGCGGCTTGGATTCACCAGACCACCGATTGTTTCGCCGGTGTGCCACCGTCATTGATGGCGAAGGAGTCCTAGGTTATGCGCGCCGCCACCGTCACATCGCAGGGAAGCCCCGTCCATGCCAACGTCCGCTTCGTCCCCGACTGGCCCGAACCGACCGCGGCGCCGGGCGAGGCGATCATCCGCACCGAGGCCTCGGCTCTCAATCATCTCGATCTCTGGGTCGGGCGCGGCCTGCCGGGCGTCGATCTCACCTATCCGCGCATCGGCGGGTCCGATGCATGCGGGATCGTCGAAGCCGTCGGCGAGGGGGTCGATCGCGCGTGGATAGGCCGGCGGGTCATCATGAACGCGGCCGTGCCTCAGCCGCAGCCGTCGCATCCCGATGCGGCGCCGACGCTGCCCGACATCATCATGATCGGCGAGCACACCAACGGCGGTCACTGCGAGCGCTTCGCGGCGCCCGTCGCGCAACTGCTCGATGTTGGCATGGAGTGCGATCCGGTTGAAGCGGCGGCGTTCGGCCTGACGTTCCTCACGGCCTGGCGCTGCCTCATCACCCGCGCCGGTTTGCAGGCCGGGCGGACTGTTCTCATCACCGGCATCGGCGGCGGTGTCGCCACAGCGGGGCTGGCGATCGCCAGGCACCTCGGCTGCCGCGTCATCGTCACCAGCCGACATCGGTGGAAACTCGACAAGGCCACGCAACTCGGCGCCGACGCCGGCGTGCCCGACACGGGCGAAGACTGGTCGCGGGCCGTGCGCAGCGCAACGGGCAAGCGCGGCGTCGATGTCGTGCTCGACTCCATCGGAGCGGCGGTGCATCTCTCGTGCCTCAAGAGCCTCGCGCGCGGCGGCACGCTGGTGACGCCCGGCTGCACGACCGGGGCCGCGCCCGCCACCGATCTCGCCCGCATCTTCTGGAACCAGCTGCGCCTCATCGGCTCGACCATGGGCGACATGAACGAGTTCGCGCAGGTGACGGCGCTCTTTCGGGCTGGGCATCTTCGGCCCACCATCGATCAGGTCTTCGATGCCGCAGAAGCGTCGCGGGCTCATGAGCGGCTGGAAGCGGGCGAGCAGTTCGGCAAGATCGTGCTGCGCTGGTCGTAACTCCCCGCGCCCGCCGGGGGCCGCAGGTGGACGCCCGAGTCGCGGCAGGCCCCGACGTTGTGGGGGCGCAAGGCCGCATGGTCGGCTATGATCCCCGACTTGTCATTCTTCCCACGGAAACCAGCAGGGCCGCACGGCTCGAGGAGCGAGAATCATGCCCGAAACGAATCCCAGCGCACCGCAGAACCAGCCAGGCCAGGTCATGGTGCAGGTTGACGAGACCCAGGCCAAGGTCACCTATGCCAACGCCTGGCAGATGAACGCGGGTCAGGATGAGATCATCTGTGATCTCGGCGTGCAGGTGCCGCGCATGATGGGCAATCAGCAGGCGATCAGTTTCCAGGTCGGCGCCCGCGTGGTCTTCTCGCCCAACAGCGCCATGCGCTTCGCCGCCGCCCTCCAGCAGGTCATCGCCCAGCGCGAGCAGCGCCTGAGTCAGTCAACGACGCAGAATCGGTGAAGAACAGGCATCGAGGGATCGAGGCATCAAGGGTTTGTTTAGCCGCGACCCGGAGGCTCTGCGGAGCGGAGCGCGCCGCCCGCGAAGAGATTGCCGAATCGCTTTCGACGCATGCGCAGAGCAGGAACGCAAGATGGACGCCACGTCAATCAATCGTCAACCCGTCAGCGTCGCCTCGACCGCGTCGCGTCTCGCCGCTCAGGGCGGCACGCCCGTTTCGCCGGAGATGATCCACGTCGTCTCCGCCCGGCTCGGCGAAGAGGAAATCAACGCCGCGATCGAGGTGCTCCGCTCCGGGCAGTTACGCCAGGGAAAGAAGTGCGCCGAGTTCGAGCGCGCCTTCGCGGCGGCGACGGGCGCCGAGTTTGCCCTCACCACCTGCAACGGCACAACCGCCCTGCAACTCGCCTACGAGCCGATCATCGGGCCCGGCGATGATGTCCTCTGTCCCGCCTTTGGCTTCATTGCCACAGCGTCGATGATCCTCGCGCGCGGCGCCCGGCCTGTCTTGTGCGATGTCGATGCGCGCACCTTCAACATCGACGCCCAGGACGCCGCCCGACGCCTCACGCCGCGCACAACCGCGGTCGTCGCCACGCACCTCTACGGCAACCCGGCGGACATCGGCGCCGCCGAAGACCTCGCCGACCGTAACGGCCTGAGCGTGATCTACGACGCGGCCCAATCGCATCTCGCCACCTACGCGGGGCGCGGCATCGGCGCCTTCGGTCACGCCGTCACGTACTCCTTCTACCCCACGAAGAACATGACCACGGGCGAAGGGGGGATGATCACGACCAATGATGAGGAACTGGCGCAGCGCCTCGCGCTGCTGCGCGACCAAGGCATGGCGCCGGGCCAGCGCTACCACCACGTCGCGCTGGGCTACAACTATCGCCTGACCGACATCGCCGCCGCGATCGGTCTGGCGCAACTGCGCCGCCTTCCGGAACGCACCGCGCGTCGGCAGGCCAATGCAGCGCGATTGACCGATCTCCTCGCCGACTGCCCCGCACTCATCACGCCGATGCCGACCGAAGGCGCCGGCCACGTCTACCACCAGTACACCATCCGCCTGCGCCTCGAGCGTCTGCGCTGCGACCGTGATGAGTTTGTGCGCCTGCTTACAGCCGAAAACATAGGCAGTGCGACACACTATCCCCGCGCCATCTCCGACCAGCCGATCATTGCCGAACTCGTCCCCGAGCGGGGGCCGATGCCGGTGAGCGAGCGACTCGCGCGCGAGGTGCTCTGCCTGCCGGTGCATCACGACCTGACGGACGCCCAAGTGCAGCGCATCGCTGAAGCGGTGGCGAAAGTGGTCGCGGCCACGAGTGCCTGAGCGGGCGCTGCAGGGGTGCCGTGGTCCGGAGGGAGGCTCTGCGACCGGAGGGCCACGCCGAGGCGCCGACGATCAGTCAAAGTCGTTCGAACATCAATCGCGCGCTCGCGTGGCCCGCGCTCCCAAAGCGTCGCTTGACCACGGCACCCATCATCATCTCCGAGGTCAGGTACATCAAAGCGGCAGCGCCTTCAACTCCGATTCGATCTCGCGCATCAGGCCCGACAGGCGATCCGCGCCGAAGTCGAAGGCGAGTCCGGCGGTGGACCAGAGTTCCCGGAGCGGGCGCGAGCCGCCCAGGGCCAGGCCGGCCTGGTACTTCCATACCGCCTCGGCCGCGTTGCGCCGGTAGTTGACCCACATCTGAAGCGCCCCGATCTGGGCGATGCCGTACTCGATGTAATAGAACGGCACGCCGAAGAGGTGCAGTTGCCGCTGCCACGACCGATCGAGATGCCCTTCGAAGTCGGTCCAGTCGATGCGGTGGCCGAAACGCTCGTCGAGTTGCCGCCACATCTGCCGCCGCTGCTCGTGCGTGTGCTTCGGATTCGTGTAGAGCCAGTGCTGGAAGGCGTCGATCGTGGCAATCCACGGGAGAATGGAGAGAATCCCTTCGAGGTGCTGCCGCCGCGCGCGGTTCGCCTGTGCCACGTCGTAGAACTCGCCGAAGAAGGGGTGCGCGAGCAGTTCCATGCTCATCGACGCCACCTCGGCGAACTCCATCGGCGAGCCGCGATAGTGCAGCAGCGGATCGTGGGCGCAGAGGATCGAGTGGAACGCATGCCCGCCCTCGTGCAGGAGCGTGATGAGATCGCGGTGCAGCCCTGCCGCGTTCATGAAGATGAAAGGCTGACGAATCCGATCGCGGTTGTACTGATACCCGCCCGGCGCTTTGCCCTTTCGCGATTCGAGATCAAGACACTCCGGCTTGCGCAGGCTCGAAAACATCATGCCCAGGTCGCGGTCCATTTGCCGGAAGATGCGCTCCGTGCCGTCCACGAACTCGTCGGCGTTCTCGAAGGGGCGCAGCGGTGGGCGCCCCTTGACATCGACGGCCAGATCCCACGGCCGCAGCGCGTCAAGTCCAAGCCCTTCGCGCCGCTCATCATCCAATCGCCGCATGAGCGGCACCACGAGCCGCTCGACCGATTCATGGAACGCGAAGCAGTCGGCCGGGGCGTAATCGAATCGCCGCATGCGGTCGTGCTGGTAGTCGCGGAAGTTCTCATAGCCGGTGTTGATCGCAATCTGATGCCGATGCGCGATCATGGCGTCGAAGAGGTTGTCGATGCGCACGGCATCCGCGAGTCGTCGCTCGGCCACGGCGCGCCACGCCGCCTCGCGCTGCCCGCGATCGGTCATTTCAAGGTACCGCGCCATCTGCGGCATGGTGCATGTCTGGCCGTCGAACTCGCACGTCATCGCGCCGCAGATCTCCTGATACCGTTGATCGAGTTTGGCGAGTTCGACTTCGATCGGGACGTTTGTTTCGCGAAACATCTCGACATCGCGCTTCGCGTCGCGCAAAAACACCTCGTAGCGCCGCGCATCGAGTTCGCCCGCCGCCGGCGACTCGATGAGCCGCCGATTCAACGCCGAGGCTATCGGCTTGTACCTGGGCTCGATCTCCTCGACATACCTAAGGTACGCCCTTTTCTTGTCTTCGCTCTCCGTATCGCAGGTCATGGCGATGTAGCGGTTCGCCTGCGCTTCGCTCAGGGCGGCTTCGAGTTCGCTGCGGTCGAGCAGCCAGCGCTCGATCGCGTCGGCGGATTCCAGCGGCCGCCCGAGCAGATCGCGCGTGAGCGGCTCCACCTGCGACCAGTCGCTGCAATCGATGTCGGCGGGGACGAAGGAAGTATCGAGTGTGATCGTCATCATGCGGCAACGGTAGGCGGCACACGCGAGCGCCGCAGCGCAGCGTGCGCAGCGAGCCGGCGTGTGTCACCCCGGTCAGCGAACCGGGGCGTGTCGCCCCGACGAACGCAGCAGCACGTGCAGCGGCAAGTGCAGCAATAGACTCGTCGGATCGCATACGATCCGGCTCGCTCGAATTGAAGAAGATCGCTCTCCTCACTCTCACCCTCTTCCCGGGCGAGCCCGCGGCTGACGGCGCCTGGCGCGGCGGAATGCGGGGCTGGCACCGCTCCGCGGCGATGAGCAGTCCGGTAAGCATGAACAGGGTATTTTGCAAAAGGTCCCGGTTCGCCCTTGCGTTTTTCTGCGGCTTGCATTAGACTCTCCGCGCCGGCTCACCGGAATGTGAGCCATACGGCCCCTTAGCGACTTCCTTCCGCTGCTTGCCTGTCTACGGGCCGGGACGGGTGCGGGGGTTCCGTTCAGCACGGGCATCTCGCCTGTGCAGGAGAATCACGCCATGCCTGGTCGCCTGCTTTCCCTCTCCATCGTGGCATTCTGCCTGACCGCCCCCCTCGCCGCCGACGCTGCCCAGGCCCAGCAAGAAGGGCCGCCGCCCGCGGCTTCGGAGATGATGCGCCTCGGCCTGCGCGGGGTGTACTTCGTCCCCAACCACGGCCAATGGGCGGATGAAGAGGTCATCTACGGCTTCAAGTCGCGCGGACTCGATGTGGCCTTCCGCGAGTCAACGCTCACCATGCACATGCGACGCGAGCTTCCAAAGGTCAGTGTGGAGCACGAGCAACTCGCAGAGGTGGCCGACTCCGTGCCGAGCCAGGTTGTTCTCGGCCCCATCCGGCACCCTGATCTTCCCGATACCGACCGTGCGCGAGGACGAGTCGCTTCGCCGGAGAATTCCGTCGAGTGGGAAACGCTGGTTCTGGAAGTGACTTTCCCCTGCTCCAACGCTGTCCTGCCGCGCGGCTTCGAGCCGCAGGCCGCGCGATTCAACTACTTCATCGGCGATGATGAGTCGAAGTGGGCGAGCGATGTGCCGTCCTTCGCGTTAATTGTCTACGAGAACATCTATGAAGGCATCGACCTGCACGTGATGGGGGACGATGGCGGCGTGCTCAAATATGAGTTCCACTGTCAACCCGGCGCCGACCATGCGCAGATCCGCATCCGCTACGACGGCATCGACGCCCTGTACGTCGATGAACGCAGCGGCGACCTGCTCATCGAGACGCCCTTCGGCACACTGCGCGACACCGCGCCCGTTGTGTGGCAGGACGTAGCCGACAAGCGGCAACACATCGCCGCGGAGTTCGAGGTAGTCGCCGAGTGCACCTATACCATCTCACTGCTCGCCGCTGCCGATCCGGCCCACACGCTGGTCCTCGATCCCGTGATGGAATGGCGCGCCGACCCTCCGCGAGTCAGAGTGGATGCAGCGGAGCGGGCGGCCCGGCGGACCGCCACTGAAGCCGTCGCCGTGGGAGAGCCGCGCGCCGTTCAGTACGTCGAAGTCCCCGGACGCAACCTCTTCTCCGGCCAACTCATCGCCCGACCCTGGCAGCCCGAGCATTGGCGCGCCGGAGGATTCAATGATGCAGTCGCGCAGCAGCGCATCGCCACGGCTCGCCAGATGATCGTCAACAACTTCAACGTGATCGAATGGGTCTGGCAGACCGACGAGTACATCATCGCTTTGCCGCCGGGCTTGACGGAAAACATGGTCGCCAATCGTCTCCTCGTAACCGGCAATTTCCAGTACGTCGAGCCGAACTGGCTTCTCTCCTCGACCCAGAATTGCCCAAATGATCCACTTTTCGGCGACCAATGGCACCACGAGAAGATCGAGTCTTGCCGTGGATGGGAGGTACATACTGGTGAGCCCACGGTGACCGTTGGTGTTTGCGATTCAGGTATTCGAGTCAGCCATGAAGATCTCCTGCTGCATCGCCGGGAGGGTTACCATGCCGTGTGGCCAAATCGACGATGGGAGGGCGGCGGTGGCGCTATTGAAGACATAAACGGGCACGGCACCGCTGTTACAGGGTGTGCTGCCGCAAATGCCGACAATGGCCTTGGCGTTGCTGGCATGGGGTGGAATCTTGCTCACCGGATGATCCGTGTAACGAACGACCCAGACAATTACGCATTAATATCCAACGTCACGCACGGTGCAAGAACATCCGCTGAGGCCGGGGACAAGGTCGTCAATGTTAGTTACGAGGGCGCAGATAGCGCGTCAGCTCGCACCACCGCCACCTACGTCAAGTCGGTTGGTTCGCTACTCTTCTGGTCAGCGGGCAATGACGGAGAGCGTTTGGGCGCTCACGAGCGCGACGCCGACGATCTCATGGTGGTTGGCGCGACTGACTCCCAGGACGGGCTGGCATGGTTTTCAAATTACGGGCCGTATGTTGATTTGGTAGCCCCAGGCGTGTATGTGGGCACCACAAGTGCCGCAGGCGATCGCCGTTACACGTGGGAGAACGGCACAAGCTTCGCTGCTCCTCTGGTCTGTGGCCTTGCAGCGCTTATCTGGTCTGCCGATCCAGTCCTTACCCCTGATGGCGTAGAGGGCATCTTGAAGCAGTCTTGCGATGCAATTCGCGACCCCGACATCTTTGGATACGGACGCGTCAACGTTGCGAGAGCGTTGGATCTGCTCCGCATCAGGGAACCCGTCTGGATGACGTATTTCGGTGGCAGCGGTCGAGATGAAGGCTATGGCATTGCGACAGACAGAAATGACAACGCGCTGATCACGGGCTACACAGAGTCATCCGATTTCGCTGGAAGAAACAACTCACGGCATGGCTTTTTTGGCGATGTCTTCGCGCTCAGAGTTAGCGCGTCTGGCCACCTTCAGTGGATGACGTATCTCGGCGGGACGGGAGGCGATGTAGGTAGCGATATCGGCGTAGACGAAGTTGGAAATGCATTTATAACAGGGAATACGTGGTCTGAGGACTTCGCGGGGCATAATAATGCGTTCCATGGGACGCGCGACGCCTTTGTGCTTAAGTTGAGCCCGGCCGGCCAACTTCAGTGGATGCAGTACTTTGGTGGAACTAATGGAGATGACGGGAGCGGCATTGCTGCGGACGGTGTTGGCAATACCGTTATCACAGGCGTCACGGAATCAGGCGATTTTGTCGGCAGGAACAACTCTGGCTATGGAGGGCCAAGCGACGCATTTGCGCTACGAATCAGCCCTGCAGGGCAACTACAATGGATGACATATCTTGGTGGTAGCGGCACCGATGAGGGGCTAGGTGTTGCTCTGGATAGCGACGGTAGCGCATTCGTTACGGGCCAGACGCGATCGGCGGACTTTTTCGGGCGGAACAACGCATTCCATGCGGAGACTGATGCGTTCGTTCTCGAACTCGATCTATCTGGACAACTGCAGTGGATGACATATCTTGGCGGTGATGGGTGGTACGGTGGCGATTACGGACGAGCTTCGTCCATAGATGATGCTGGCGATGTGTTCATTACGGGATGGACGGGATCAAGGAACTTCGAGGGTCGAATTAACGAGAACCATGGCCAAGTGGATGCGTTCTTATTGAAGATCAACGGGTCGGGCCAGATCCAGTGGATGGCGTACCTTGGTGGGAGCGAATGGGACGTGGCTTGGGACATGGTCGTCGACGGTCGGGATGTTCTGGTGACGGGCACGACCGGCTCCGCGGATTTTGCGGGGCACAGCAACTTGTACCATGGTGGCTTGGGCGACGCCTTTGCTCTAAAGGTAAGTACCGCTGGTCAAGTTCAGTGGATGACGTACCTTGGTGGAAGTGGCCGCGAATCGGTGTTTGGCGGCGGCATCGCGGTGGATGGCGGCGGCGATGTGCTGGTGGCTGGCGCGACGGATTCATACGATTTTACCGGTCGGAGCAATGCTTACTACGGGAGCTGGGATGCGTTTGTATTGAAACTTGGCGCTGGCGGTGGCGCGGGATCGGGACCGCGGTTATCGATTGATGCGACATGTCCCTCCGGTGGACCAAATCGCATTGAATGGTCTGGTGCCACGCCGGGCGGTCAGGTTGCCCTCATCTTTGCGCGCAACACCGGTTCATTCATCATTCCTAACAACTACCCCTGCGCCGGAACGCAACTCGGCCTCGGCGCTAACCAGATTCAACTGGCCTGGCAAGGCGGCGCGGGGGCGAACGGCTCGCGCACACTCAACACCACCGCCGGCCCCGGCGCCTGCGGCGGATACATCCAACTCCTCGACCTCACCCCCTGCGCCACGAGCAACGTCGCTAGAATCGAGTAGAGCGGTGGTGATTGTCAGGGGCCGGCCCGCTGCGGCCGGTCCCGAATCGGCGGATTCGGGCCGCAGCGGTGAAAGGGCCGACGGATCGCTCCCAATGAGAACTCCGGCGGGCTTTCCGCGCGGTTTGGACCGGTTCCGCCGGCATCGAAGGAGACCAACCCATGAGCGTAGACCCTGACCTCCAGGCCATCCTCGAGTTCCTCGGCCGCAACGAGCACGTCGTCGTGTTCCTCTTCATCGGGTGTACGGCCATCATCTGGATCATCTTCGGGTCGATCGTCGCGGTCTTCAAGTCAGTCGGGCGCGAGCGCACCCGCCGCGAGATCGCCGCGTACATCGCTGAAGGCTCGATGACGCCCGACCAGGGCGAGCGGCTGCTCAAAGCCGGCCAGAAACAGGATTCGTGCTGATCGCTCGCGCCCGCCAGCCGGGGTCACATGAGCACGTCGATCAGCCGACCCGTCGGCGCGACATAAGCGCGCACGACGCCGGGCACATGAATCACTTCAGTCGGCGCGCCGGGTTCCCGTCCCGACTCCGGCATCCACCGAATCCCATAACTTACCGCCACGTCATGGTCGATCAAAAGGGCGGCGGACTCAGTGCCGGCCAGATCGATTCGCGCTTTGGCCAGACGGTTGCGAGCGATCGCGAGATCATGCTCCGCTCGGGCGGCTGCCTGTTCGCGCAGCGTCTCCTCCGTGCGGCTCACCTGCGGGGTGACTCCCGGAGGACGATACGGCTGGGCGCAGCGGTTGATTGCCTGAGTTGCGGGCGTGAACCGATCACAGTCGTCTCGCCCCTCCGCGATGCGAGCCAGGCGCCGAGCACGGAGCGTCTCGATCAGGTCAGGACCGAGGCGAATCGCCAGCCGCCGCACCACCGGAGGCGGTCGAAGGCGCAGTCGCCGGCACAGCCGAGCCGCGAGCGGCGGCGGAGCGGTGCGTTCGATGCTGATGGCGCTGGGGGTGCTCTCCACGCCTTGTCAGCATGCACGATCCGCTCCGCGCCTTTGCCGCCGTGCCGTGGTCAATAATCCCGTCACTGAAGAACCCGCAAGGGCTGCTATCGTTAGGACGTTGCCGCACGCCCACTCACCCTGTAACGCTTGTTTCCCTCCGGCAACGCAACCGGACGCTTGAATCGACATGCTGCGATCCGATGCGCTCGATTACGACCTGCCCCCGCACCACATCGCCGCCTACCCGAGCCGGGAGCGCGATGCATCGCGCATGATGGTGCTCGATCAAGCCGGACGAATCCTCACCCACGCGCGCAGCCGTGATCTGCCGGGCTTTCTGCATCCGGGCGACGCTCTCATTCTGAACGATTCGCGGGTGGTGCCGGCGCGATTCATGGCGATCCGCCTCGACACCGGCGGAAAAATGGAGGGACTCTTCCTCCGCATCCTGGACGATTCATCCTGCGCCGCGGCGCTGCTCCGACGCGGATCGCGCGCCCGCATCGGCGCCAAGTACGCTTTCGACTCGCCCTCGGACGGCCTCGAACGCTCCCGCTTGACCATCATTGAACGGGTGGGCGATCAGTGGATCCTGCGCCTGCACGGCCCGCTCTCGTGGCGCGAGGTGCTCGATCGGGCGGGGCATGCGCCGCTTCCCCCGTACATCCTCCGCCGACGGCGAGCCTCGGGCGATACCGCCCACGACACTCCCGAGGACCGCGCGCGATACCAGACGGTTTACGCCGCCCCCGAAGGCGCCGTCGCCGCGCCCACCGCCGGCCTGCACTTCACGGAGAGTCTCCTGAGCGCCTGCCGGGCGCGCGACATCGAGACAGCATTCCTCACCCTTCACGTCGGCGCCGGCACCTTCAAGCCTGTCGAGTCTGACTTTGTCGAGGAACATCCGATTCACGAGGAGTGGTTTACGGTGCCGCAGAGGACGATCGAATTGCTGCACCGGATCCGTGAATCAGGCCGCCGCATCATCGCCGTCGGAACCACCACGGTGCGCACGCTTGAGAGTCTGCCCGACCCGCTTCCCGACCATGCGGTCAGCGGCGCCACACGACTTCTCATCGCCCCGGGCCACGAGTTCAAGCACGTTGACGGCCTGCTCACCAATTTTCATCTCCCTCGCTCCTCCCTTATGGCCCTGGTGGCCGCGATGATCGGGGTCGAAGCCCTGATCGACGCCTATCGAGAGGCGATCCGCCGCGAGTACCGCTTCTACTCCTACGGCGACTGCATGCTCATCCTGCCATGACCGGGCTGCCATCAACTCTGCATGTCCCGGCCTTTCGCCACGGATTCACGAATCTGCGGGCAAAGCGCTTGCCGCGTCCGTCCGATACGTCTATCTTGGTAGTACCGGGACGCGGCCGAGCGGCGGATGACGCCCCCGCCGGCGCTTCCGTTGACGATGGAGATCCGGCCATGCGGGACAACTTTCCCTTCGCACACCGATGCGATGCGACCTCGGCCCCGGCCGTATGAGATCTCCTTTTTCACCTCTTCGAGTCTTCCCTGCCCAGCGCAGGAGTGTCCGATCCCTCGCTGCCGGAGCGATCGATCGCTTTTCTCAATCCGGCCCATAGGAGCAGTCCCATCGCACATCGACGATTCATGGGTCCACGCGACCAGCAGTTCCGCCGGGAACGCATCAACGACATGATCCGATTCTCGCCTCTGCGAGTCATCGGACCCGACAACGAGCAATTGGGGGTCATCCCCCTCGAAGAGGCCAAACGACTCGCTCACGAGGCCGGGCTTGATCTCGTCGAGATCTCGCCCGACTCGCGCCCTCCGGTCTGCAAGATCATGGACTTCGGCCGCTTCAAGTACGAGCAGTCCAAGAAAGAGAAGCGATCCGCGGGCGGCTCCAAAAAGAGCGAACTCAAGGAGGTCCGCCTCGGTCGCTCACTCAAGATCGATCCCCACGACGTGGAGATTCGCGTCGAGCAGGCGCGGGGCTTCATCCTTGATGGCCACAAAGTCCAGTTCGTCCAGCCCATGCGCGGCCGCGAGTTTCAGTACCGCGAGCAGGGCATCGTCCGCCTGCGCGAGATCGAGCAGCGGTTCTCGGACATCGGCAAGGTCGAGATGCCTGCGAAGTTC
>Ga0326597_10002842_pt1 | contig 25619 bp, 20 predicted proteins | sample RVTome_12_FD_203789 | JGI IMG/M metagenome (GOLD analysis project Ga0326597, IMG submission 203789) | Soil microbial communities from uranium-contaminated site in the Upper Colorado River Basin, Wyoming, United States - RVT100D185 | ecosystem: Environmental > Terrestrial > Soil > Contaminated >... | reverse complement strand
GAGCGGGACGCTGCCCAGATCGCCTTCGGTGCGGTGGCGGATGCTCACGGTTCCCGCCCCGGCATCCTTGCCGCCGACGATGAGCATGTAGGGAGTCTTCTCCTCCGTTGCCTTGCGGATCTTCGCCTGGAGGCGATCAGGCGAGTCATCAAGTCTGACCCGGAACGCGCCGGCGCCGCTGATCGCCCGATGCACCTTCCCGGAATACTCGGCGAACTTCTCCGAGATCGTCAGGATGCGCACCTGTTCGGGGCTGAGCCAGAGCGGGAAGTCGCCGGCGAAGTGCTCGATGAGAATCCCGATGAATCGCTCCAGCGAGCCGAAGGGCGCGCAGTGGATCATGATGGGGCGATGCTTCTCGTTGTCGGCGCCGATGTAGTTGAGGCCGAAGCGCTCGGGCAGGTTGTAGTCCACCTGCACGGTGCCGAGTTGCCACTCGCGTCCGATGCAGTCCCTGGCGACGAAGTCGATCTTCGGGCCGTAGAACGCCGCCTCGCCCGGCTCGATCGAGTAGTGTACGCCCATGCCCTTGGCCGCCTCGATGCAGACCTTCTCCGCCAGCACCCAGTTCTCCGCTGAGCCGACGTACTTGCTGCCGGCCGGATCGCGCAGGCCGACGCGCACGCGATAATCGTCAAGCCCGATCTCCGCCAGGACCATCCGCGCCAGTTCGATGTCGATCTCGATCTCGCGGCTGAGTTGGTCGGGGGTGCAGAAGATGTGCGAGTCGTCTTGTGTGAAGCCGCGCACGCGGGTCATGCCGTGGCACTCGCCCGACTGTTCATATCGATACACAGTGCCGAACTCGGCGAGTCGGATGGGCAGATCACGGTAACTGTGCTGGTCGGCCTCGTAGATCTTGATGTGATGCGGGCAGTTCATGGGCTTGAGGAGGAAGCCGTCCACCTCCGGCGCCGCCATGGCGTTGGCGATGTCGGCGCAGCCGCACCCGCCGCCATGCGCGAGCAGCGAACGGCTCAGTCCCTCCGCCTCGACCAGCGGGGGGAACTGCGAGTCGGCGTAGTAAGGGAAGTGGCCGCTCGTGCGATAAAGATTCAACTTGCCGATGTGGGGTGTGTTGACCCAGACGAAACCGCGGTCGCTGCGAGCCTTGCGCAGGAACTCTTCGAGTTCGCGGCGGATGATCGCGCCGTTGGGCAGCCACAGAACCAGGCCCGTGCCGACATCCTCATTGAGGCTGATGAGGCGCAACTGTTTGCCGATGACGCGGTGATCGCGCTTGCGGGCTTCATCGAGCATCTTGAGGTGGTGATCGAGGTCTTTCTGGTTGGCGAAGGCGGTTCCGTAGACGCGCGTCAGGCGGTCGCTGTTCTCATCGCCGTGCCAATAGGAGGAGGCGAGTGACATCACCTTAAACGCGCCGATGCGCCCGGTGCTGGGCACGTGCGGACCGCGGCAGAGGTCTTCCCAGTCCTCGCCAGGCTTTCCGGTCGCGTAGAAGGACAGTTCCTCCGACCCCGCTTCGATCGCCTTGCGAGCGTTGTCGATCTTGTACTTGGAGCCTTCGCGATCCAGTTTCTTCATCCCGTCGCTCACGGGCATCTCGTAGCGGCAGAAGGGGCGGTTGGCCTTGATGATCTCCGCCATGATCTCCTCGACCCTGGCGAACTCATCGCTGCTCAGGGAGTCGCCCTCGGGGAAGTGCATGTCGTAGTAGAAGCCGTTCTCGACGGGCGGACCGTAGACGAGTTGAGTGCCGGGCTTGAGTTTCTGGATCGCCTCGGCCATGACGTGCGCGGCGGAGTGGCGCAGCAGGTAGAGGGCATCAGGATCGGGCTGGCCCTCGCGGGTCTTGTCCGTGACGATGGAGATTCTGGCGTCTCGATCGATGACGTGGTTGAGGTCGTGGAGTTGCCCATCGACCTTGACGCCCAGCGCCGCCTTGGCCAGACCCGGGCCGATCGAAGCGGCAATCTGCGCGCCGCTCATCGGCTCGGGGTACTCACGAACGCTTCCATCAGGCAGTGTGATGCGAGGCATGACTGATTCCTTCAACGTCGTTCACCCATCCACCCTCAAAGCCCCGGCCCTCCCGGGCCGGGGAAGATCGACGATGACGAGGCACAAAACAAACAACGCACGGCTCTGGTATCGGCCGTGCGTCCCTCAATCCATCGCTGAGCGCACCAACCGATCACGGCCGCGTAGTCGCGGTCGTCGTCCGAGTCGTCGTGGCGGTGCGGATTCGCGGCATGTTGAAGAAGCCTAGTCGCGCTTCACGCCGGGTCAATCGGCTTGGCGGGAGCGGCGCTTGAGGCCGCCGCGACGCGGACTCCCTTTGCCGCCGGCTCGACCCGCCGGTTCATCCGCAGCATGAGCAGGCCGATGCCGCTCAGGAGCAGCACGTCGGCGAGGTTGAAAACCCACGGGAAGATCTCCGAGTTGCCCCCCGGCCAGGCCCAGTTCAGCGGCAGGTGAACGTCGGGGAGAATCTTCAGAAAATCGCGCACCGCGCCGAACATGATCCGATCGAAGAGGTTGCCGGTTGCCCCGGCGAGAATGCAACCAATTGCCAGATGCGTCATCGCATCTCCGGCCCGCGTGCGCCAGGCGAAGACGTAGAACCCGACCGCGACGGCGACGAGGGTGAACACGACAAAGAAGAAGCGCTGGCCGGGCCCGATGCCGAACACCGCCCCACGGTTGAGCACCAGATGGAGGTCGAGTACGCCGGGGATTGCCGTCTGGTGCGCATCGGCGGGCGGATGCCACTCTGAATCTGCAAGAATCACCTCGCGCTCCAGCACGATGGGCTCGTCCCCGATGAAGGCGAACGCGAGGCGCTTGGATCCCAGATCGACGAGCAGCCCGGCGAGCAACACCGACAGCAGCAGGATCCACGAGCGTGCCGAACGCCCGGCCATCCGTTGCAATCGGCCCTCGGCCGCGGCATTCTCTTGGCTCGTCTTGCTTCTCATCGAGGTCAATGGTAGGAAGCATCGCTTCGATGCGCCGCGCGAGCGCCAGCCAGCCGGATGTCTCGGCGTCACAAGCACTGCTCGTTCAGGAGTCAGTGACGGAACCTGTGGAAGCGATCGCGCTCGCGGGCGATTTCGATGCAGACCTTGGCCCAGGGCTTGGCCTCAAGGCGCGGCAGGCTGATGGGCTTGCCCGTCGCCTCGCACACCCCGTAGGTGCCGTCCCTGATCTTGTCGAGGGAGCGGTCGATTTCCATGAGCAGTTCGCGCTCGGTGGCGGCGAGTTGAAGCGCGAACTCCTGATCGAAGGTGTCCGAGCCGGCGTCCGCCATATGCATCGGTGCGTGGTTGGCATCGCCTGACCCGCTGCCTCGCAGCGCGCCGGACTCCATCGCCTCGACGTCGCCGAGAATCTCGGCGCGCCGCTTGAGCAGCAGATCGCGGAAGTGGTTTTGCTGCTTGCGAGTCAGCCGGGCGGGAGTGCTTCGGGCGTACGCCGCGTCATTGGGGTGGATGGGTGTCGGATCGAGCATCCCCGCCTTGCGAAGCGGCGGCGTTGCGGATCGCCGAGACCGTTCCTTCGACGCCGGGTGAGACGATGCAGAAGCGGCTGCCTCAGATTTTGCAGCGAGACCCTTGGCCAAATCTCGCCCGGCGGTGATGACACTGCGTCCTGACTTCAGGGCCGCGGAGTCAGCGCGGCTGGAGGCCCTTGCAGTGGACTTCGTGCGGGAGGCGGCCTCCTTGGCGGCGGCGCGCGTTGCGGCCACACGTTGCGCGGCGGCACGCTTGGCGGCAGCACGCTTGGCAGCAGTACGCTTGGCAGCAGCACGCTTGGCAGCGGCGGTACGCTTGGCGGCGGTACGCTTGGCGGCGGCAGCACGCTTGGCGGCGGCACGCTTGGCGGCGGCAGCACGCTTGGCAACAGCGGCACGCTTTGCAGCGGCCCGCTTGGAGGCGGCGGCACGCTTGGCGGCGGCAGCACGCTTGGCGGCGGCGGCACGCTTTGCAGCGGCCCGCTTGGAGGCGGCGGCACGCTTGGCGGCGGCAGCACGCTTGGCGACAGCGGCACGCTTGGCAGCGGCGGTACGCTTGGCAGCAGCGGCACGCTTGGCAACAGCGGCACGCTTGGCAGCGGCGGTACGCGTGGCGGCAGCGGCACGCTTCGCAGCAGCGGCACGCTTGGCGGCAGCGGTACGCTTGGCGGCAGCGGCACGCTTGGCAGCAGCGGCACGCTTGGCAGCAGCGGCACGCTTCGCGGGCGCACCTCCTCCGGACCTGGTTCTAGGCTTGGATCGGGAGGACTTTTTGCGGGCCGGGCGGCGCCTGGGCTTGGTCGTCTTCTTGGGACGAGAATGCCGCTTTTTGGCCTTTGGCGCGGGTTTCTTCCGATTTGGCTTCTTTTTGGCGCGGGGCTTGGCGCTCTTCCCAGTCCGGGTGGTCTTTTTCTTCGCCACTGCCAGGCCCTTGGTTAATGTGGATAAGCCGCAAAGTAGTGGATGAATTCGTGAGAATCATTCTGCGGCGGATGCAGAGCCGCAAAGAATAGACGCGGCGCGCAGCGCGGTCAATTGTGGTCGAAGCGGCCGGTCCTGGCTCGTCTCAGGCAGATGCGAGCGACTCGGCCACCACACCGATCTGCCTCAGCCGTTCGTAGCGGCGCCGGACGATGTTCTCTATCTTGAACCGCTTGAGTTCGGCGATCTGATCGATAATCCAGCGTTGGAGAATCTCCGCCGCCTGCTCGTGGTTGCGATGCGCGCCGCCGACCGGCTCCTCGACAATCTCATCGATCGTGCCGAGTTTGAGATTCTCCTCCGCCGTCAGGTGCAAAGCGCTGGCTGCGGCGGCATTGGTGTCTGGCCGCGCCTGCTTCCAGAGAATCGCGGCGCACCCCTCCGGGCTGATGACGGAGTACCAGGCGTATCGCATCATTCCCACCCGGTCGGCGACGGCAATCCCCAACGCGCCGCCTGAGCCGCCCTCACCGATGACGACGCTCACGATCGGCGTGCGCAGGCGGCTCATTTCCCTCAGGTTGATGGCGATGGCTTCCGCCTGTCCCCGTTCCTCCGCGCCCAGCCCCGGATAGGCGCCGGGAGTGTCCACGAGCGTGACCACCGGCAGGCCGAACTTCTCCGCCAGCCGCATGTTCTTGAGCGCCTTGCGATAGCCCTCGGGATGGGCGCATCCAAAGTTGCACAGCATTCGCTCGCTCGTGTCACGGCCCTTGCGGTGGGCGACGACCATGACCTTGAACTTGCCGATGCGGGCGAAACCCGTGAGGATGGCGGGATCGTCCCCGTAGTGGCGGTCTCCGTGCAACTGGCAGAAGTCCGAGCAGATGCGACGGAGATAGTCGGTCGATTGCGGCCGCTTGGGATGCCGCGCCACGCGGCTCACGATGTCCCACGGTTCGAGCGAGGCATACGCGCGGCCGAGCCGATCTTCATGCTCCCGCCGCGCCGAGACGAGGCGGCGCTCCTGCTGCTCCGTGCGGGCCTGGTTCTGGAGCAGAAGGTCGATTTCCTCCTCGAGAGGCAGAAGCGATTGTTCGAAGGGTGGTCGGTTTGGATCGCTGGCCATGAGCACCTTCTCGCGTGATGTCGGAGGCGAGAGTGAAGGAATCGTAGGTGCGAAGGCACCCCTCGGCTGGACCGGCGCCCCGGCGCCCCGAGCGTGGAGCGGCTGAGGGCAAAAACAGACAGACCCGGCGACCGAAGCCGCCGGGTCTGTTGGAAAGCGTCAGACTGTCCGGCGGCTCAGGCCGTCGGAACACTCCGCCCGACTGGTGGGGTTACTGGATGGGATCCCAGTACTGCGTCGGGGCGAAGGTGTTGTCGGCGGCGGTGCCCCACATGCACAGCCAGATGTCCTTGCCGCCGCCCTGCGCGTTGGCGACATCCTGCTGGAGGAAGAGATTGTCGAGCAGATCCTTCTGCAACGAGACGTTGCGATAGGTCACGCCGGGAGGCGCAAAAGCGAGGAATGCGCCGTCTTCGCCGCCGGGGGTGCCGGGGGGATTGTCCAGGCCGGTCTGCTCCTGCATGTTGAGCACGTGTCCGTCGTTGAAACCGACGTTGCCGGTCCAGGTCGTGCGGGCCCCGTGGAAGAGGTATGTGGGGCTCTTCTTTTCCGGCTTGCCGTCCCTTGGACCCCGGTCGGAGGCCACGGCGAAGTTGGCGTTGAGGCTGTCGGCCCACTCTGCGTTGTAGCGGCTGCCGGCGGGCGCGAGCGTGGCATAACTGGCGTTCGCCTTCTGGTTGGCGTCCTGAATGTTGCAGGAGAAGTCCGGATCCCACATCCAGATGTCATTCCACCCCGGATCATCCTGAGTGCCGTAGCGGTACTTGGTCTTGACCTCGAGGTTGGAACTCGAATCGCCGGGGCAGGTGACGACTTCGGGTGAGTAGTAGGTGGTGAAGATCATGAACGAGTAGAAGTTGGCGGACGAGTTCCCTTGCTGGTTGTACACGTTGCCGTTGGCCGTCGTCGGGCTGATCTTGACGGGCTTGGGATAGGTGCCGCCGAAGTCGTTGGCGAAGAGGATCATGCCCTTGTGAATCTGATTCACGCGCGTCGAGCAGGTCAGGGTCTTGGCATTGTTGCGGGCACGGGCGAGTGCCGGCAGCAGGATGCCGATGAGCAGAGCGATGATGGCGATGACCACCAGCAACTCGATGAGGGTAAACCCTCGCGAACGGGAAAAACGATGCATGGCTTGCTCCTTTGAATGATGGTATGGATGAAATCCAAAGCCGATGCCTGAATGCACTCCCCCCGCCGGACCTTCCGGCGGAACGGGGCGATTCCCAATGGGGGGATCACGGAGACTCGAAGCGCGAACTTCTGAGTCCCTTCAGCGGCCGATCGTCAACGGCCAAGACTGGACCGGACGCCGGGCTTCGTGATGCGCGACAGATTGTCGTCGGGAACAGTCAGGGAAGGGCGATGGTCGAACCCTGCAAATGAATGAATGAATGCGGATGATCCTGATTGTCTCGACCGGTCTCAACGAGCGGGGTGCTGCCGCAGCGGGCAGTTCTCACCAGTCTCTACGTCAAATATAGCGATTCGGTTGCCCGCGTCAAGGAAAAACCCGGATTCTTTACCGGGCCGGCTGGCGCCCCAGCGACAACCGGACCGGCGCAAGGCCGGTCCGGTTGCACCTGGGAAGGTCTGCTCATGCCGGCGAACCGCGAGGTTCGCGGGCTGGTGGCCATTGCTCAGCGCTGATCCACAAGCGGATCAAAGATGCGGATGACGCGAAAGCGGTTGACGACCTGTTGATCGATCCAGAATCCGAGATAGATATCCTGATCTTCCAGCCTCTGATCAAGTTTGAAGATGTTGTCGGGGGTCGAGAGTCCGTGTGGCGGTAGGAGGTCGGCGTTGAAGTAGTAGATGCCATCGGGGACGAAGGGCATGTCGACCTGGCCGTCAATGTTCAGGCCGTCAACCTCGAACCGCTCGCTGAAGCGGTTGACGCTGTTGTCGTTGTAGGCGACGTTGCCGGTCCAGCGCTTGTTGGTGCCGTGAATGATGTGTGCGAGGGTAGGGTCGCCGTGCTTGCCATCGACCACGCCGCGATCGCTGAGCACGGCGTAGTTGCCGTCATGGCTGGAACTGACCCACTGGGTGCGGAGGCGTTTGCCGGTGATGCACATCATGGAGTAGGAGACGTTGCAGCCGTAGTTGATGGCGGTAAAGTCGTCCTTGAAGTTCCCCCCGAAGCGGTTGTCAAAGACGCCCTGCGTGTAGACGTAATCGGGTCGGTTCGAATCCGCCTCATAGGAGTAGGCGGGGATGATGCGAATGTTGGGATGCGTGTCGGCGGGATCGACGGCAAACTTCGGATCGAAGAGTTTCTGGAAAATCAGCATCGACATGATGTTGCCGACGGAATTGTTGCCGTGGCCCGAAGTCGCCGTGGATTGCGCGTGGGCCAGGTTGGCCTTCTCGGGGACGGGATAGGAATCCTGGTTGGCGTCGCCGTAGAAGACCATCCCCTTCTGGATGTCGCGCTGTTGCGAGGCGCACTGCATCATGCGGGCGGTGCGCCGCGCTCGAGCCAGTGCGGGAAGCAGCAGGCCGATGAGCAGCGCGATGATGGCGATGACCACCAGCAGTTCGATCAGTGTGAACCCGAATCTTCGATTTCTGGTCATGTCTTGACCTCCTTGGAAATGGACTTGGTGAATCCGTTCCGTGCCATCGGTCCTGCGGCTCCACTCTCCGCGGCGTGTGGAGGCCCGAGAGCCGCCATCATCGCCGCGAGGTGCAAACTCGCCGAAGCCGCCGAAATTGTCGTTCGCCCGCCGACGCGACGTGCGAAAACGCTCAGTCTGGAAAGGGCCGAACATCGAAGACTCTTGGCAGGACGCTCTGTCCGGCGCGGCAACCGGGTTCGGATGCCAACACGCCAGACCGCTCGACCTGCGGCCGACGATGCTCGCTTCAGGATGTCGGCGGGGCTGGAGGGGTCAACCGGGGAACCCGGTGAATGATGGCGGTGCAATCGGGGGCGAATGAATACTGGAATGCTCAGCCCGCGCCAATTCAGATTGTCAAAAACAAGGGTAATCGAATCAACGCCCCTTGTCAAGAGAAATCTTCGAGAGATTCCCACATTCGGTTCCACATGTTTCCGCGATCGGCTGAATCTCAGCCTGGTCGGCGGGCAGGCGGGGCGGCGATCGAGTTCACCGCCTCATCGAGGAGTAGTCGAGCGAGGGTGAGCGCCCCGTCGGGCGGTGGGTGACTTTCGAGCATGCTCCGGGCCATCTGGCGCGCCTCATCATGGGCCATGAGATCGAGAAGTTCCTGCCCGAGACTCGCGAGATTCTCCGCCGGGACGATCTGATCCTCGGCGAGCCAGGCCATACCGGCCTCGACCCATTCGAGGGCGTTGAGGCGCTGGTGCTGGTCCCGATGCCACGGGTAGGGCGAAAAGAGCGTCGGCACACGATTGGCGATGGCCTCCGCCACACTCGAGGCGCCGCAGCGCGAGAGGGCCAGGTCGGCGGCGCCCCAGGCCCAGGCCATCTCCGCGAGAAAGGGGCGAACGGCCGCTCGCACCCCCGCCGAGGTGTAGGCCGCAAGCACTTCCTCGAAATCTCCTTCGCCGGTCAGATGCAGAATCTGCCACCGATCGAAATCGCGCGGCCGGCTCGCGACGAGATCAATCAGGAGTCGGTTGAAGGTGGTGGCTCCTTGACTGGCGCCGGTTACCAGCAAGGTGAGGCGATCCGGGTCGAGATCGAGATTCCGGCGACACTGCCCGCGCGACTCGGCCGCGACCGCTCGGCGGCGGATCGGCATTCCGACAACCGTTTCGCAGAAGCGCGGGTGGTGCGGGCACGGGACCGCCGAGACGATGCGTGAGGCATACCGGGCGGCGAGGCGGTTGGCCTTGCCGGGCACGACGTCGAGGTTGAGGAGAATCGAGGACAGGCCGAGCGAACGAGCCGCGCGCGCGGCGGGCGCGGCGACGAATCCCCCCATGAGCGCCATGACCGTCGATCGATGGGGGGCATCCCACTCGCGCAGCGCGACTCGGGTTTGCATCACCGCCCGGCGCCAGCCGAGGATGAAGCCGCCGATCCCCTTGGGAAAGGGTCGCCAGAGGAGCGGCTGGGCTCCTATCGGAGTGAACGTCTCGTTCGCCTTGGAGAGTATGGACGAATCGATGCGCCGCTCCGAGCACAGGAAGAGTACCTCGGCTTCGGGGCACAGTTCGCGGATCCGCTCGGCGATCGCCAGCCCAGGGAAAAGATGTCCGCCCGAACCGCCGCCCGCGAAGACGATGAGCGGCCCCTGGGCATCACTCGATCGAACTGATGGTGGGGGATCGCTCACGATGCTGGATTGCATCGGCTTGATGTCTCGGCCCGGAACACTCGACCGGGCAGGCGGCGACCCAGAGCCTTCTCAATGATCGACCCGGCTGCGACGAGGCGGCGCAGGTCAACCCCCGTCTCGAATCCCATGCGCGTGAGGCAGTAGACGACGTCTTCGGTGGCGACATTACCGGCGGCGCCGGGGGCGAAGGGGCAGCCGCCCAGTCCTCCGGCCGAGGCGTCGAAGGAGGTCACGCCGATCTCGATCGCGCGGAGCAGGCACGCCAGCGCCGTGCCTCGCGTGTCGTGCAGGTGAAGCGTGGTGCGGCCCGGTTCGACGGCGGCGCTGACGGCTTCGTAGAGGCGGTCGATGTCAGTCGGCGCGGCGACGCCGATGGTGTCGCCGAGGTCGATCTCATCCACACCCACGTCGAGAAGACGCCGCACCACATCGACGACCGCCGCCGGCGCGATCGCCCCCTCGTACGGACATGCGATCGCGCACGAGATGTAGCCGCGAACGATCATCGCTTGCGCCTTTGCCTCGGCAGCGACGGGCCTGAAGCGATCAATCGATTCGAGGATCGAAGCGTTGATGTTGCGCTGATTGAAGGTTTCCGAAGCGGCGGTGAAGAGGGCGATCTTCTCGACGTTGCACGCGAGGGCGCCCTCCAGGCCCTTTATGTTGGGCACCAGTGCGCTGTAGACCACGCCGCGTTGGCGCGTGATGCCGGTGAAGACCTCAGCCGCATCGCCCAGTTGTGGCACCCACTTGCCCGAGACGAAACTCGAAACTTCGATCTCCGCCACGCCACTGAGCGAGAGCGCATCGATGAAGGCGATCTTGTCGGCGGTGGAGACGGGCCGCTGTTCGTTCTGAAGTCCGTCGCGCGGCCCGACCTCGGTGATTCGGATGGGCGTGCTCGTGGAACCGGAGGACATCGTGCGGATGATAGACGCGGGGAAAGGCGGATCAGGTTGTGGGGGGCGGCGGCGCTCCGTCAGGTCGTCCGGTTCTGCCTGCGATAGAACATGATGCAGCCGACAAGCCAAAACGCCAGCCAAAAGAGCGTGAGAGCGATCATCGCCTGCGGAATGGGACCGTTCATTGACGAAGCCCACGACTGCCGCGCGGCAAAGTGATCGCTCATCGGCGGGCGATTGAGCGCGGAGGTGAGCGCGAGACGCGCCCGGGGCCTGTCAATCCCGCCGCGGATGAGATCAACCAGGGCCGCCGCGATCGCGGTCATTTGCTCGTCGGCGGATTCATCGGTGAGGCCGAGCCACGCCCGAACCGCGGCTTCGTCGAGCGCGGCGAGGGGTCGCTGGGTCGGATCGGACTGCGTATGCCAGGAGTTGGACTTGAGTTCGACGATCAGCCGCCAATCGGGAGGTCCGCCGGTCGGTGGTGTGCGAAAGAGCCGCAACTCGAATTGATCCGCAGAATCATCCCAGACGGTTGACGCGGTGGGGCCGCCGGCGGATCGAGGCGACTCGAGTCTCGTCGCGTGGATCAGGAGTTCGACGTGGCTGATCGGGCCGCTGGGCGCCGTGACTTCCCACAGTTCATCGCGCTGATGTCGTATTGGCAGTGCAACAGAGGTGATGATCCCCGAGAGGACGAGCGCCGGGATCGGCAGGGCGATGGTCCAGAGCATGATCGTCAGCCATGGCCCCATCGGGCGCTTCATGCCGGGCGAGAGAATGCCGACCTCGCGCAGGTCGGAGCCGCATTCGGGGCAGGTGAGCGAGACCAATCCTCGAACGGGATACATGCAGGCGGCGCAGCAGGGCTGCGCCATTGTCCTCATCCGCGAGCGCGGACCCACCCTGAACGCAATGAAGACGACAAAGACGAGTGCTCCGATCAGGAACACCACGCCGACGAGCAGTGCCGGGAGCGCCAGACTCATGACTCTCCTCGCGGTGTCGATTCAGGCCCAGACGTTCTCATGGCCATCACCGGCGCGCCGCACTCGGGGCAGGCTCCCGATGTTCCGCCGGAAAGGTCGTACCCGCACGATTGGCATCGATCTGTCCGCACCAGGGTCAGGTCAGGAAGCAGCCCGGCCAGCAGTGCGACCGCCGGCACGAGCAGCGTGATGATCGCCAGCGACCAGACCGGCCCGTTGCCGACCGACACGGCGATCGCCGCCGCGAGCGTGAGTCCGTAGACGATCGGAAGCGCGATCGCCAATCGTTTGTGCGCGATGGCGAAGCCGAGGATGGGGGCGTGGCCGAGTCCGATGATCGCGCCTGCGGGCAAGGCCAAAGTCGAAGCGGGCAGGAAACCCGTTGCCCCTGGGCGCGAGGCATAGGATACCGCGACGCAGGCCGCGAGGCACGCAGCGCCGGCGCCCACCGCGATGAGCAGGAGACAGCGCCGGCGGCGCTCCAGTTCCAGATGATCGAGGGCTTCGTCAATCGGGGTGATGACGTTCATCGGCGCTTCCGATCCGTCAGATGGTTGGCCTCGGGGCATCGGCGGTTTCATGGCGAGGCGCCTCCAGCCGCTCCCGGGCGGTCTCCTGAAACTGGTCGCGGAGTTGATCGAGGTGAGCGATGAGCGAGGTGAAGTCGCCCTTCTCGATGCTGAGCACATCCATCGCTTCGACGCAGCGCACGGTGGCGTTGCGCGGCGCGCGATTGAGCAGGGCCATCTCGCCGAAGTACTGGCCGGAGGAGAGTCGGGCGACGATCTGTGCTTGCGGCGCCTCATCGGCGCGACGTTCGACGGCGGCGCTGCCGCGGATGATGATGTAGACGCGATCACCGAGGTCGCCCTGCTCGAAGACGGCCTGGCCGGGCTCGAAGTGCTCGTGGTTGATGCCGCTGCTGCGGCCGACGCGGAGTTGCACGATGTCAGGCGGAAAGAAGAGGTCCACAAGCCAGGAGAGGCCGACGCGCACCTTGGCCTGGACACCCGGAAGTTTGCTCCAGTAAACGGTGCGCCAAAGGAACCAAGCAGGCAGGCCGGCGAGTTTCACGCCCAACACCTGGGCCACCCCCTTGCGATGCCCCAGCGCGCACAGCGAGCCGAGACCCTTGAAGGTGAAGGGCGAGAGCGGGCGAGTGTCAGTCGAGGCGAGGATGTTCGAACCCGCCACGCGCGCCTCGCGGATGGCGTGCTGCGCCGTCGGCGGGGCGTAGGTCAATTCATCGGACTCCTTCAGGCGCGGCAGGGGAACGAGCGCGCAGTCTCCCAGCGCCCAGATGTGGGTCTGGCCCTGCACGCGCAGGAATGAATCGACAATGAGCCGGCCGCGATCCTTGGGCAGATCGAGCGTCTCGCAGATCGGATTGGGATGGCTGGGCACGGTGGCGACGAGGGTCGCGGTGGGGAGACGCTTTCCGTCGGCGAGCAGGGCATGGTCGGCCGTCGCCGCCGAGAGCCGGGCGCCGAGCATGATCTCGATGCCGCGCCTCCGCAGGAGATTCTGGGCATAGAGCGCCAGCGACTCATCGACTTCCGGCAGAATGCGCTCGCGCGAGTGGAGCAGCACGAAGCGGCACTTCTGCCGCGTGAGGCTTGGGTAACTGCGCGCAGCGCGGCGGACGAAGTCATGCAACTCCGCGATCACCTCGACGCCGGAGAAGCCGCCCCCGGCGACGACAAAGGTCAGCAGGCGCGTTCTCAGATCGGCGTCGCGCTCCGACTCCGCCTCTTCGAGGGCGCGAATGACGTGGTTGCGCAGGGCGAGCGCGTCGCCGTGGGTCTTGAAGGGCATGGCGTGCTCGGCCAGGCCGGTCATACCGCGAAAGTCCGTGACGTTGCCCATGGCGATGACCAGGTGATCGAAGGGCAGCACCAGGTGGCGCGGCCGAAACCCCGGCGAGCAGATCACCTCCCGCTCCTCAAGATTCACGCTCTCCACGTCGCGCATGTGCAGGTGCGCCCCAGGCACGAACCGGCGGATCGGTATCGTCGTGTCCGCGATCCCGACGCTCCCCGAGATCACCTCGGGCAGCATCGGCTGGAAGACGAGGTAGTTCTCCCGGTTGACGAGGTGAACCTCGACTCTCTCTCCCGCTCGACGGAGCAGTTCGCGGGCGGTGTAAACGCCTGCGAATCCGCCGCCGAGGATGACGATGCGCGTGCGATCAGACATGTTCGCGGCAAACCCCGCTGCGAGCGAAGCGCGGCCGGGCGACGGCTACTGGATCGTCTTGATCATGGCCTCGATGGCGTTGGTCCATGCGTCCCCTTCCCCGCCGGCGGCTGCGACTTCCCAGGCATCCCAGAAGGCATCAGGCTCTGAGGCGCCGGACGCGGTGAACCACGCCTGGCACAGGGCCGTGACGCCGAAGGCGATGTTCTTGCGAGCGACCGGCCCCGTGGCCCCGGGGGCCAGCGCGGCGAGGTCTTTCGCCGCCGCTTTACAGGCGTCCGCAGAGTACGCGCCCTTGAGCAGCCCTTCCGGAGTGTCGGCGCCGAAATGCTTCTTCGCGATCGTCGCGCCGCCGCCATACATGCTCACGAGCGCATCAGCGGTCGCCGTATCCCAACTCTTCCCCTTCCATGCCTCGACCTGCTTCTTCGAAGCCTCCCATGAAGCCGCCTGACCGATGGCCCACAGTTTGGCATTAATCCACTCGACTTTGCCGTCGTCCCAGTGCGTTGCATACGCGCTCGTCGGGTCGTAGGCGTAGTAGTTGTACGCATACATCTCAAACTGAAGCGGCGGATGGCCGGCGTCGAGAAGATCCTTGTCGATCTGAAGGTGGCAGGAAACGCACGTCGAGGCGCGCACCGCGAGATCGGTGGTGTCGATCAGGCCATACTCGGTGCGCAGTCCCGCGGCTCCGAGTCGCGTTCGTTCCTTGATGGTCCAGCCCGCTTCGGCGTGCGGGTCTTTGTACCCCTTCTTCGCTTCGTCCGTCAGTGATCCGCCGCTTGGGCCGTGGCATACTTCACAGCCGACGGCGTTGGCGCTGAGCGAGAACTCCGCTGCCCGCGCCGCCTCGGGCACGTTGGTGGCGTGGCAGGTGATGCAACGCTGCGACGCGGAGGCGTCGCTGATGCTCATCTTGGCGGCGATCGCCTTCGAGTCGGCGTTGAAAAGCGTGTTGAACGCATTGCGATGCGGATCGTTCTCCGCCCAGATGTTGGACTCATCGCCGATCATCTGCCCGGACTGCTCCGTGGCCTTCTCGGCACTGTGGCAGTCGCCGCCGTTACATGTGGGATTGCCGAGGTATCGGAATCCGGGCAGAAGGAGCGGGTCGGTGAGCGCGTGCTCGGCCGCGAAGTCGCGGGCCCATTTGTCCGGCTCAACGCCCGGCAGCAGTGCCTCCGGCTGCGCGCCGCCGAGGCCACCGGCGACGGCCAAGGCCGCGGCCAGAATGAAAGCGCCGCTCAGGCAGGAACTGAGTGTTTGACTGGAGCGAGACATGACTTCGATACCTCCGTTTCGGTGATTTGGCAAGGCGGGAGATCGGTATGAGGATACCGCCCCACAGGGCGTGATTCCGACCCATCAGGTCACCGGGCGCGCCGCGTCCAAGGGGCTGCGCCGATCGTGCGCGTGTAGACAGCGTCGCGGACCAGCCGAAATGACTATCCTGTCCCGGCTTCAGGCTGCCCCGTTCCCGCGGCCTCAATCCCAGACCGATTCGCTCCACGTCCCGGAGAAGCAGGTCGATATGGCCAAGCGGATGCTCACGGCGAGGCTTTCCACGGAAGACGGCGTGCGGATGACCGCCTCCGATCTCGTGGGGATCGACATCTTCCGCGACATCGACCGCAAAGTCATCGAGAAGTTTCCGGGGACGGTCGTGCGCCGCGAGTTCGCCGCCGGAGAGGTGATCTGCCGCGAGGGTGAAGGAGGAACGACGGCGTTCTACCTGCTGGAAGGCTCGGTGCAGGTCTTCATCGCGCGGCGTCTGGGCGCCCGAGTCGCCCGGCAGAGCGGCGGTTGGCGCGCCATGATCGGCCGCTGGGTCGGGCAGAAGTCGATCAGCCGGCCGACCCACGCCGACGACGCCATCATCCCCATCGACGCCAACGTCGATCTCACCTGGGGACAGCCTCGCACCACGCTCGGCGCCGGCGAGGTCTTCGGCGAGATGAGTTGCCTCAATCTGGCGCCCCGCTCAGCGACGGTCGTGGCCGAGACCGATTGCGTCATGCTCGAAATCCTCCGCAACATGTACGAGCAGTTACAGAAGGCCACGACCTTTCGCGAGCGGATGGATGCGAACTATCGAGCCCGGGCGCTCCAGGGCCACCTGCGCAACGTGCCGATCTTCCGCGACCTGCCCGATGAGGCGATGGAGCGGTTGCAGAACCTGGCCCAACTCGTCGCCGTCGATGCGGGCACGACGATCTTCAGAGAGGGCGATGAGGCGGACGGCGTGTACGTGATCCGCCTCGGGCAGGTGCGCGTCAGCCAGGCCTTCCCCGGCGGCGAACGCACGCTGGCGTACCTGACGCGCGGCGACTTTTTCGGCGAGACCGGCCTGCTCCGACGCGCTCCGCGGAACGCGACCTGCCAGGCCGTGGACCATCCGATCATTGAGGGGGGACGCAAGCGCAAGCCCGCGCGCGTCGAACTCGTCAAGATCTCCAAGGACGACTTTGCCGCGATGCTGGAGGAGTTTCCGCGCCTCAAGGGGCGGCTCGAAACGGTTGCGCAGGTGCGAATCCGTAAACAGCAGAAGGCCCGCGTCTCACTTACCGTCTCCGCTCCTTCCCAGCGCGTGGAAGATCTCGGCCTGCTCCAGGGACAGAACCTCATGCTCATCGATCTCGAGCGCTGCACCCGCTGCGATCAGTGCGTCGATGCCTGCGTGTCGGCTCATGATGACGGCATCAGCCGGCTCTTTCGCACCGGGCCGCGCTACGACAAGTACCTCGTGCCCTCGAGTTGCCGCATGTGCCTCGATCCGGTGTGCATGATCGGCTGCCCCGTCGGCTCGATCCGGCGCACCGAAGATCTGAGCATCATCATCGAGGACTGGTGCGTGGGGTGCGGCATCTGCGCCAAGCAGTGCCCCTACGAGTCCATCGTCATGCACGAACTCAAGGAGTTCGGCGAGGAAGTGAGCGAGCGGCTGGCGCGCGTGGCCGAGACGGGCGAGGTCATGGCCGTGACCGAGCGCGCGGCGGTATGCGATCAGTGCGAGGATCTGCCGGCGGGGCCGGCGTGCGTGTACGCCTGCCCGCACGATGCGGCCGTCCGCGTCAACGCCGCCGAGTTTCTCAGCGCCGCCGGATTGTTCAAGTCTGCGACACGGGAGGATGTCTAGGGGAAAGGCATCAAGGCATCGAGGCATCAGGGGATGGCATCAGCAAATCAGGAGAATCACCCGCAACCGCTTGCGCCTCCGCATCAACTCATCGCGTGAACTGAATGCTCATTGATCGATCGCACATCTCGTGGGGAGTGGGCACGACGCTGGCCGCGGCGGCGGCGACGTGGTGGTATCTCGCCGATGCACCTCGCCATCTCAACGGGCCCTCTGGATCGACGCTGGTCGGACTCACGCTCGGCTCGGCGGCGCTGGCGATCATGCTCTTTTGTGCGGCACTTTCGATGAAACGAAAAGTGCCGCACTGGCGCCTGGGCAAGGCCTCGACTTGGTTGCGCGGGCACATCTGGCTCGGGCTTCTCACCTGCGTATTCGTCGCGCTGCATGCGGCGTTCAGACTCGGCGGTCCGGCCGCGATCATGCTGTGGGCGCTGCTCGGGTTGGTGACGCTCAGCGGCCTGTTGGGCGTCCTCCTTCAGCAGTTCATCCCCCGACTTCTGCTGCACAGCGTGCCGGGCGAGACGATCGCCCAGCAGCTGAAGCGGCGACTCGACGACCTGCCCGCGCTGGCGGAACGGGTCGTCGAGCGCTACGCGGGAGGTCTTGATGAACCCGCTCCTGTGTGGGAGGGCGGCGCCGGATCGCCGGGCGAGCCGCCGGCGGGTGGCGAACCGATCCGCCGCTTCTACCTCGATCACCTGCGCGGGTTTCTCACGGGGCGATCCGCCGGCGACCTGGACGATCCGAATCGCGCTGACAATCTCTTCAACGCCTTGCACACCATGACCCCCGGCCACGCCCATCCCGGAATCGCGGAGTTGAACGGCCTCTACCACCTGCGCCGAGATTTCCTTCGTCAGCGCCGATTGATGCGCGTGCTCTTCATCTGGCTCATCGTTCACGTGCCCCTGAGTTGGGCGCTGCTGCTGCTCGTGATCGCGCACGCCGTGACGGCGCCGCGATTCTGGACATGAAAGGAGAGGCTTGAGACCTGAGACTTGAAACCGCGCGGCCAAGCGCCGAGAGCGCAGAAGAGCAAGCCCCCAAGCCGAGGCAGAGGCTCTGCGCCGTCCCGAATTCGACGCGACCGCCGCGCGTTGGAAAGCAACCTGCCGCGCGCGTTGGAAAGCAACCTGCGGCTTCCGCCGCAGGCTACTGCCCACGCCCCAAGTCCCAAGCCCACGCACCATGCCTGACACCCGACCCATCGAAGAACGATTTGACATCACCTACGTGCGGCGCTCGCACTGGCCCGATCTCGCCAACCGCTGGCTCATGTGGCTGGTCGTGCTGGGGGGGGGCGGGATGCTGGCCATGCTCGCGGTTCAGGGGGACCATCGCCTCTACTCCTCGGGCGACCTGCACCTGGTGCATGCCGGTTTCGGCGGCGATTGCGCGCAGTGCCATCAACCGGCGGCGAGCGCGGCGATGAACTACTTTCTTCCTGTCTCTGACGACGCGTGTCTGCGATGCCATGCCGCCGTCGAGCATGCGCCGAACCAGTCGGCCTTCAGTGCGCAGAGGGAGATTCTTGTGCCGGGCCACGTGCAGCCGGTGCGGATGGCGGCGCGGTGCGCTGAGTGTCACATCGAGCATCGCGGCCGTAATGCCGAATTGAGCGTCATCTCCGATCGCCTGTGCGTGCAGTGCCATGAGAATCTGAGCCTCAAGGGGTACGACCAGCGCGTCGAGCGGGCCGCGCCGGCGCGGGACGGATCCGTGGAGGAGCAGCCATGATTCGGCGAACCCTCTGGCTTGTCGGAGTTGGAATGCCGGTGCTGGCCGTCGGGGCGGCGCTGCTCGTGGCGTCGCCGCAGACCGAGCCGCCCGTCGAGCCGGCGATCGTCAATGCCGTCACGAACTTCGTGACCGATCACCCGGAGTGGGCCATGCTCCGGGAGGAGCGCTTCGATGCCGCGAGGATCAAACTGGTGCATGCGACGCACATGAATCCCGACACGGGCCAGATGCACAAGCGACTGGGAGCCGCCGGCTCCGTGGTTCCCGCCGTCGCACGTATCAGCGGCGGGCGAGTGTCCCTGACCTGCGCCTCCTGTCACGAGCAGGACGATGCCGGTCGCTACATGAAGCCGATTCAATTCGACCGTCATTGCGCTGCGTGCCATACGAGTAATCTTCCGAACATCGATGGCTTGCCGGCGCCGCACGGAGACATGGGGGCCTTGGTGGATCGCCTCGGCGCCTCCCTGGCCCGGGAGTATTCGGCGATCTCTACCGCGCATGTGCTGCACCTCAACCCCGAGACCGCCCGCATGCAGGAGTTGCTCGCCGCAGGAGTCCAGGCGGAGCGCCTCACAGGCGTTGCCGAGGACGGGCAGAAGCGTCTGGTGCTGACGTGCGCCTCTTGCCACCAACTCTCGGACAATCCACCGGAACTGCGCGCGATCGTCTTTGAGCACCACTGCATTGCCTGTCACGATGAGAAGCCGGAGGAGAGACCGACGGAATTCCGCGCCGGGACTCAGTCGGGCGAGGATCTTGCGGCGTCGGGTGACTGGTCAAAGTCGCCGCGAGGAGCGATCGGAGATTCCATCAGCGCTCCCGGAGCCGGCATGCTCCAGGAGTATCTCGCCTCATCGGCGGTCAGTCAGCCCCGCCCGAAGCAGGTCACGCAGATTGCGCCCAAGGGTCTTGACCTGTCGAATCTGGGCGAGGTCTGGCTGGTGAAACGGCGGGCCGCGGCGTACGCGCGCATGCTTGAAGACTCCTGCACAAAATGCCACACCGGCAAATCCATCACCCCGCCTCCGCCGGACTCGCCGGGCGAACCCTTCAACATCGCGCCTCCCATGATTCCCGATCGCTGGCTTGATCGCTCGGTCTTTTCGCACCAGTCGCACCGCGCCCTGACCTGCCTCGAATGCCACGAGCAGGCGGCGACAGGACGTTTCACCACGGACATCATGCTGCCCTCCATCGAGTCGTGCCGGCAGTGCCACACGCCCGCAGCCGGAGTGCGGTCGGATTGTGTGATGTGCCACGTCTACCACGCGCCGCTGACTCCCTCTCCGCCGGGGACGATCACGATCGAGGAATACATCGGCGCGGGAGCGTCGAGCAGGCCGTAGTCACCTTTTCAGTTTCTTCAGCCGCTCGATTGCCGCGTGCAGCGTTTCGAGTCGCTTGCAGAAGGCGAAGCGCACCAGGCAACGGCCGTGCTCGACGTTGTCGTAAAAGGGCGTCGGAGGGATCGCGGCTACGCCGATTTCGTCAACGAGATGCATGCAGAAGGCGCGGTCATCCGTGAAACCGAAGGACGTGTGATCGGCAAGGACGAAGTACGTGCCCGCCGGCCGATAGACGACAAACCCGATCTCCTCGAGGGCATCGCACAGCAGGTCGCGCCTCACTCGATACTCGCGCAGAAGCGCATCGAGATACTCCGGCCCGGCGCTGACCGCGGCGGCGGTTCCATGCTGGAGCGGCGTCGCCACCGAGTAACTCAGAAACTGCCGGCCCGAGCGCACGCACTTGCTCAGGTCCGGCGAGGCGATCGCCCAGCCCACCTTCCACCCCGTGAGGGAAAACGTCTTGCCCACCGAGGAGAGGGTGATGGTCCGATCCGCCATCCCCGGCAGCGTGGCGAGGCGCACGTGCTCACCCTCGAAGACAAGGTGCTCGTAGACCTCGTCGGTGATGGCGATGAGATCATGTTTCACGCACAGATCGGCGATGAAGGCGAGTTCATCGCGGCTGAAGACCTTGCCCGTCGGGTTGTGCGGCGTATTGATGAGGATCGCGCGGGTGCGCGGCGTAACGGCTTGCTCCAGCGCCGCGCGATCGAGAGCAAAGTCCGGCGCTGCGAGTGTGAGTACGATCGGCCGGGCGCCGCACATTTCGATGCACGGTTTGTAGGAGTCGTAGTACGGCTCGAAGATGATGACCTCATCGCCGGGGTTGAGCAGGCCCAGGCACGTCGCCGCGATCGCCTCAGTGCAGCCGTTGCTCACGCTGACCTGCGCCTCCGGGTCGATCGACTGGCCGGTGAGACGCTGCCACCGCGCCGCGAGGGCGTTGCTCAGCGGCGGCACGCCGGACATGCGCGCATACTGATTGTGGCCGGCGTTGATCGCTTCGATCGCGGCGTTGCGGACGAACTCCGGTCCGTTGAAATCGGGGAAGCCCTGCGAGAGGTTGATCGCGCCCCGCTCGTTGGCCAGGCGCGTCATCTCCGTGAAGATCGAAGTGCCGTAGGAAGCGAGTCGGTGAGAGACGGGCATGGCGGGTCCGTTCGAGAGTCGCGGGCTGGGGCTGGAAGTGACGATGATGGAGTGGATGATAGCGAATCGAGAGCGCCGTCGAAACCTGGGCATCTTCTACACGCCCTCCGAACTGATCGAGCCGATCCTCGATGCGGCGCTCGATCCGATTCTGGCGGCGATGCACGATGAGGCATCGTGCGCGGCGAGGCTGGCCGGCCTGAGCGTGATCGATCCGGCGTGCGGGAGCGGTCACTTCCTGATCGCCGCGTGGAGGCGACTGGCGCGGCGGGTCGAGATCCTTGCCCGGCCGCAGCATCGCCTGGAAATGCTGCGACGGGCGGCGGCCTCGCTGCACGGCATCGACGTCGATCCGCAGGCGGCCCGCCTCGGCGCGAGTAGCCTGCGCGACGAATGCGAGAGATGGGGGCTTGAGCCGCGAGACTTCGTCAACTGGTTCACCCTCGCCGACGCACTGCTTGACGAGGGTGTGCGCGAGAAGTCATTCGATCTGGTGATCGGCAACCCGCCCTTCGTCGATTCCGAGTCGATGTGCGCGGCCAATCGCAGCCGCCGTATTCAACTGGCGTCGAAGTACGAAACCGCCCGCGGCAACTGGGATCTCGCCTCGCTCTTTGTCGAGCGGGCGATTCAACTGGTCAAGCCGGGCGGGCGCATCGGCTTGGTCCTGCCGCGCCGCCTCCTTGCTTCGGATCACGCGCAGCATGTCCAGCGCCTCATGGCGAGCGAGACGATCGAGTCGATCCGGCTCAACGATGCGGATGCGTTCGAGGACGCGGCCGTGGAAACGGTCAGCATCGTGATGCAGCGGGGCGCGCCGCGAGAGGATCATTGCATTCGCCTGAGCGGCGGCGCCGCAAGCGAATGGCGCATCGAACAGCGCGTTCTTCACCTGCTGCCGCCGGGCCACTGGTCGGCGATCCTGCGCGCCGATGTGCCGAGAGTTGGGGAAGTAGAGAGCGTGGCGATCAGGAGGGAGATTGGATGCACCCCCACCCTGCCCGCCACCGCAGAGCCGGGGGAGGGGAGTTCAAGCCCCAAGCCTCAAGTCTCAAGCCCCTGGTGTCCGACCCTCGACGTGTTGAACGTGCTTCACAACCACCCGCGCATCGCCGATCGCGCCTTCGTCGGCGACGGCGCCACGACGGCCGAGGCGTACCGCATTCGCGAGGCGATCATGGAAGCGGACGAGTGCGCAGCGCCCTGCGTTCAACTCATCAACACCGGCACGATTGATCCGTTCAGATCGTTGTGGGGGAGGCGGCCGACGCGGTATCTGCGCGGCGCCTGGAGTCGCCCCGTCGTTCCGTTGGCCTGGCTGGAGCAGCACCTGCCGCGACGCGCGGCGCAGGCGCGATCGTCAAAGGTGCTCGTCGCCGGTCTTGCCGGGCGCATCGAAGCGGTGGTCGATCAAGGCGAAGCGATGTGCGGCAAATCGGCCGTGCAGATCATCCCCCACGAGCCGGCGGTCTGTCATGCACTCTGCGCCTGGCTCAATTCCTCACCGATCAACGCGATCTATCGCCTGCTCTTCGAGTCGCGCGGCTTCGGCAGTCGGTCGATGCATCTCGGCCCGCGCCAGATCGAGCAGCTGCCGATGTGGCGCGCCGATGGTCCCGGGTACAGCGAAGCGGTGGAGGAACTCGCCGCGCTGAGCCGGCGACTCCACGATGGCGCCGCCCCTCGCGCTTCGGTGGATCATGGTGAGACGACGCGGCTGCTGGCGTGCCTCGACTCCCTCGTCGAGCACTTGCTCGCGCGCGAGTGAATGAAAACTGGGGGTGCCGTGGTCAGGCGACGCTTTGGGAGCGCGGGCCACGCGCCTGAGTCGGGTGGCATGGCCTGGCGCTTCGCCTGGCTATGCCGAACGGGCAGGGAGGTTCGATCGCGCGCGCGGGCATAGCGACGCGAAGCGCGACGCCATGCCACACCATCCGCGACACCACGTGGCCCTCCGGTCGCAAAGCCTCCCTCCGGACCACGGCACCCTACGGTCTTCACACAGGTGTGAGCGAGTTCGGTTCGCTTAGCGCATCGACTCCGGCGCCACGGCCGGGGCCGGATCGAGTTCCATGACGAAGCGAGCGGCCCAGAGTTGGCTCTCGCCCGTCCGGCTCGGGTCCATCGTTCTCTTGCTCGTCCACATCATGTAGCGGCCGTCGGAATCGAAGACCGGCAGCCCGTCGAAGCCTGAGGCATGGGTCACGCGCCGCGTCTGGAGGCCGTAGCGGATGCTGCCGTTGGAGCCGGGCAGGTTGCCGGGGTCGGCGGTGGTGATGAAGACTTCGTAGTTGTGGTGGCCCACGGCGCTGGAGGCGTAGACGAGGTGTCGCCCGCCGGGATGCCAGAAGGGGCACCAGTTGACGTCGCCGCCGTCCGTGAGTTGAAACTCCTGCGTCAGGCCGACAGGCACGCCCTGCTCATCAAACTTGAGGTGGCCGACGAAGAGTTGCAGGTAGTTGTTGCCATGCCGGTCGGAGCGGTAGGTGATGCGCCGGCCGTCGGGGCTGAAGAAGGGGCCGCCATCGTATCCTTCGGCGGAGACGATTCGATTCGACTGCCCGGTCTTCATGTCCAGGATGTAGAGGTCGCCGAAGCGCGGGGCCGCATCGACGCGGCAGTGCAGAAGGTAGCGGCCCGTCGGATCGAGCGAACCTTCGGCGTCGTAGGTGTCGTTGTGCGTGATCTTCCGCAGGTCGCGCTCCTCCGGCGGCGGAAGGAGCGAGCCGGGATGCTGCACGGCAAAGATCTCCGGCACGATCATCGTCACGATCTCCGTCTCCGGCGGGAACATCCACTTGTACTTCGAGTTGTCGCGCTGAAACCCCGGCGCCTCACTGGCCGTCGGAGGCTCGATCGTCGAGCCGAAGTAGATGCGCGAGGGATCGTGGGGATCGAACCAGCCGCAGGTGTTGGCCGAGCCGGGTGGGCTGACCAGGATGGCCTCATCCGCACCGACGAGTCGATCGCCTTCGTAATGCAGCGGCGCGACGTACATCGCGTAGAACGGTTCCGGCGCTAGACCGGTGGGCGGAACAGCCACGGCCTGGAAGATGACCCACTGATTATCGGGGCTGAAGTAGGCTTCACCCGCCTTGAAGAAGACCTTGTCGAAGGTCAACTGCACGTGATCTTCGAGAAGGCCTTTCTCGGCCATGCGCCAGTTCAATGGGGCTTCGCCCCCCTCCATCGGCGGCGGGCCGCCGGTATTCTGTGCCAGCGCGATCGAGGCCATCGCGGCCATGGCCGGACCGCAAACTCCAATCGTCATGCCCCAAAGTCGGTGAAGTGTCGATCCGTCAAGGTCTTGGCCACTCATCGAACTACCTCGTTGAAAGGGACGGAGATTCTCTCCAGTATAGTCTCGGCTTGTCGGCTTCAAGTCATCGCTCGAATCCGCAACATCCGATCAGGGAAATCGCCTTGATCGCCGCCGGCACCGATCGCCCGATGTTCGGCCCGGTTGGAGATTATGATGGTCGATGCAGGTTCTCTTCGCCGACTCTCACATCGCCTGTGTGGACAAGCCTTCGGGGCTGCGGAGTGTGCCGGGTAAAGGAGATGCCGGATTCGACTGCGTGGTCTCCCGACTGATCGACCTCTACGGCTGGGCCCGCGAAGCCCATCGCCTCGACATGGACACCAGCGGCGTGATGGTGGCGGCGCTCTGCCCTGAAGCGCATCGCGATCTTTGCCGCCAGTTCCGCGATCGCAGCGTGGAAAAGCGTTATGAGGCGATCGTGTTCGCACATCCGGCGGATGATCACGGCGAGATCGACCTCCCGATGCGGGCGGACATCTTCCACCGGCCGCGACAGGTCATCGACTACGGCCAAGGCAAAGCGGCCGTTACTCAATGGCAGGTGCTCGAATCGTTGGCCGACGGCACGACTCGTCTCGCCCTCACTCCCCTCACCGGCCGCTCGCATCAGTTGCGGCTCCATCTGGCTTCGGTGGGGCACCCGATTCTGGGCGATGACCTCTACGCCCCGGCGGACGTCCTCGCGATGGCCTCGCGCCTCTTGCTTCACGCGACGCGCCTGGCGATCGACCACCCTCAAAGCGGGAAACGGCTCGAGTTCGCGTCTCCCTGTCCGTTCTGAGCACCTGGGTGTAGTCCAAGTTTATGGCACTTACGCGGCGCGGTTGGACCAGTAGGTGTCCCATTGGTTGGTGTGGATCAGGCTGCACAGGGTGGCCATGGGTTCGATGTGGTCGGAAGTCCAGCGGGCGGAGTTGAGTTTCAGGCGGCGGCCGATGATGGTCTTGCAAGCGCCTTCCACCTGGCCGCTTCCGATGGGCAGGCCGCCTTTCAATCGTTGGCCATAGGGCATCGCTTCGATGTGCGG
>Ga0326597_10002841_pt1 | contig 25620 bp, 18 predicted proteins | sample RVTome_12_FD_203789 | JGI IMG/M metagenome (GOLD analysis project Ga0326597, IMG submission 203789) | Soil microbial communities from uranium-contaminated site in the Upper Colorado River Basin, Wyoming, United States - RVT100D185 | ecosystem: Environmental > Terrestrial > Soil > Contaminated >... | reverse complement strand
GCGCGCGTCGCCCTTGCTGGCGGCCCACGGCTTTCCGCATGGCAGCGCGAGTCGTCGCGTAGAAGCGACCGCGGTCGATCCGATTGTATGCGCGCGGCAGGCTTCTGTCACGCTCTGTGTTCGTAGTTCCGAGACTCGGGCGGAGCCGCTGGTCGTCGAATCGGGTCGATCTGCGGCTTCCGTAAGACGAAGCTTGGTTCAGCGACAGCGTCGGTGCCACGAGAGACAGCAACCTGACCGCGCCTCCCCGATCATTCATCGTCCTTCGTCGGTGTTGCCGCCGCCGGCTTCCTCGTCCTTCGACGCGCCGATCGCGATCAGGTGGTGTCGGGTGCGGAAGAACAGGTGGCCCCGGGAGATCGCCGGGGTGGCCATGCACGTCTCGTTCATCTCGTTGATCGCGAGTTCCTCGAACTCGGGGCCGAGCCGGAGCACGTGCACGCTGCCTTCCTCGCTGGTGGCGTAGAGCTTGCCGTCGCCCGCGACCAGCGAGGCGGAAAAGCCCGAGCGGCCGCTGCCCAGCCGGTGCCGGTAGACCTGCTTGCCGGTCGCCGCGACGTAGCAGCTCAGGATGCCGGCGTCGTTGCAGAGATACAGGTGATCTCCGTGGACCAGCGGCGTCTGCATGTAGTTGCCTTTGCGCCGCTCGCGCCAGCTCAGGAAGCTGCACTCCTCGGGATCCATGCTCAGCTCGCCCTCGGCATCGTCATGGATCGCGTAGATCGGCGCCAGCTTGCCGTGTGCGCTGGTAATGAAGATCAGGCCGCGGCTCGCGATCGGTGTGGGCACCGGGATGTCGCCCCCTCCCGAAAGCGTCCAGAGTTCCCGGCCCGTCGCGAGATCGTAGCCGCCGATCTGCTCGAAGCCGTTGCACACGACCTGGCTGCGCTCGCCGCGCGCCAGCACCGTCGGGGTGCTCCAGGTCGGGACGTCCTCGCGCTCCGTGCGCCAGAGTTCCTCACCCGTCGCCACGTCCAGCGCCAGCAGGTAGGCCTCTTCCAGCACGTCCACCTGCAGGATCACGCGGCCGTCATGGATGACCGGCGAGCTGGCGAAGCCCCATTGCGCCGAAGGCATCATGAAGAAGCCGGCGTCCAGCACGCCCAGGTCCCGCTCCCAGAGCAGGTTCCCTTCCACGTCGAAACCGTAGAGCCCCTCCGATCCGAAGCAGGCGACCACGTGCTTGCCGTCGGTGGCCGGCGAGGAGGCGGCGTGGCTGCCCTTGGGATGGCGCTGCGATCTCGGCACGCCCTCCTTGACCAGCTCCGACCAGAGTTCCTCGCCCGTGCGCCGGTCCAGGCAGTAGAGCAGGAAGTCGTGTTCGCCCTCGTCCTCCACCGAGCCGACGTCGCCGTACAGGCCGACCCTCAGTTCCGCCGGCTCTTCCAGGCGGACCGCGGTGGTGACGAAGATCCGGTCGCCCCAGATCACCGGTGAGGAATGGGCCAGGCCCGGAATCGACGTCTTCCAGAGAACGTTCGTGCCCTGCTCGACGTCCCACTCGACAGGCAGCGACGAGCCCTCGGCGATCCCGCGGGCGCCAAGTCCGCGGAACGAGCCCCAGTTGCCGGTTGCGAACGGCTCGAGCGATTCGGGCGCCGCCGCCGCCTGCCGCTTCGAGTCGTCGCGCAGCACCCGGCCGAACAGCTTGCCGCCGTGATCCGTGCCGCTCCAGGTGCCCGCGTAGTGATCGCGGTAGAACAGCACCCGGGCCGTGAAGGTCCCCAGGCCGGGAATCACGAAGTCGGTCATGCTGATCACCGGCGTGTCCCCGGCCCACTTCACGTGCAGCGGAATCGGCACGGTCAGATCCTTCTCGCCGTACTGGATCCGGGCCTTGAACAGCCAGAGATCGCCGGAGAGCTTCTCCAACCCCGCGATCGTGTAGCGATCCCGTTTCAATGGTTTGTCGGCGGCGCCGTCCTCGCTGAAGAATCCCTCCAGCACCGCCCCCGTCAGCATCCGCTGGAATTCCCGCTCCAGTTGGTTCGTGTCCTCGGCCGCGGCCGCGGCCGGGGCGAGGACCATCTGCAGCGCGAGCAGCAGGCCGCAACGTTTCAACACCTCGAACCTCCCGTGAAATCATCGACCGGCCAGCGATCCGGCTCCGAGCGATCGTACACCAGACTCACTCCGAGCGCAGCGATTCGATCGGCGAACCGCGCAGCGCCAGCAGCGCCGCCAGCAGGACCCAGAGCGCCCCGCCGAGCGCGATCAGGAGCGAGAACAGGAGCGGCCGGGGCGAGAGCGATTCGCGCAAGGACGGCAGCACCGCGACCGCCGCGGCCAGGCTTCCGGCCAGCAGCCCGGCGAGCAGGAGCGCGCCGTGTTCGCAGAGCAGCAGCCAGCGCAGCGCGCCGCGGGAATACCCGAGCGCGTGGTAGACCGCGAGTTCGAAGCGCCGTTCGAGCACGTTGCGCAGCACCACCAGGGCGAGGCCGGCCGTGCCCAGCAGCACGCCGAGCCCGCCGAGGATCTGGAAGATCGAGAGATAGGTGTTCTGCACCGCGTTGAAGGCGGCCAGGCGGCTTGCGGTCGGGGTCAGTTCGAGGCCCACGTCCGAGAGCGCCCCGGTCAGCCGGCCGGAAACCGCGTCCGCGCGCTCCGCCGGCGCGTCGATCAAGAGCAGGCGATATCCGCCGGCCGAAGGGTAACGCTCCCGGAAGCGATCCTCGTCGATCAACAGCAGACCCTGGAGGATCGAGTTCTCGAGCGTGGCCACGATCCGCACCTGGAAGGGGCGGCCCCGGTCGTCACGGTAGTCGAGCGTGTCGCCGACCTTTTTATGCAGCGACCAGGTCACGCTGGCCGCGTCGCCGATGGTCGGCACGACGCCGTCCGGCGCGGTCTCTTGCAGCAGGCGCCAGGCGGAGCCACTCGCCGGCTCCACCGTCTCGGCGAACGAGAAGGCGCCGCGGCGGGCGAGGGCCTCCGGATCGACGCCGGCGAGGCGCGGATTCTGGGAGAGGCTCAAGTTCAGGCAGTTCGCCTCGTCCCCCGGGCCGAGCCGCAGCGGCAGCACCTCGACCTGATCCAGCTCCGCCGTGGTCAGACCGTAGGCCTCGCGCCCGCGCGGATCGTTCAGGTTGTGCAGGAGCCCCACGCTCGACTCGGCGATCAACCGGAACCCGCCGGTTCCGGACGAAGGGCGCGCCGGGTCGCCGGGCGCCGTCAACCGGTTCACGCCGATCGCGAGCACCAGGAAGACGCCCGCGGCCAGCAGGAAGATCGTGGTCAGGCTGCGCCCCGGCCGGCGCGCGGCGTTCTTCAGGCCGAGCGTGGTGAGCGACAGCGCCGGATCGGTGCCGCGTCGATCCAGGGAGTGCAGCAGGAAGCGGCAGATGCAGAGCAAGGCCAGCAGCACCAGCGCGCCGGCGCCGAAATCGGCGCCCGCCGCCGCCGGCCCGGAGCGGGTTCGGGCGAACAGGAAAAGCGCCAGCGCTCCGGCGAGGGCGAGCACGAGCAGGCCAATGGTCAGGGCCGCGCCGCGACCGCCTCGGGCGGGCCGGGCAACGATGCCGCTTTGCGCGGACAGCAGTGTGGCGGCCGGAATCCGGACCTGGCGGCGGATCGCGAGAAACAGCGAAGCCATCGACACCGCGAACGCCGCGGCGATCCCGATCAACAAGGTGGCGGGCTCGACGTCCAGGAACAGCGGGGCCGAAGCGACCGCTTCCTGCCAGAGCGTGCCCAGGCCGTGGAGGATCAGCCGGGTGTAGACGATGCCGAGCGCGGCGCCCGGCAGTCCGCCGAGCAGCGCGGCGGCGGCCGCCTCCCGCAACAGGAGCCCGCGCACCAGGTCGGGCGTGAAGCCCTGCGCCAGCAGCGCGCCGATTTCCGCGCTGCGCTGCTCGACGCCGAAGCGGAACAGCAGTGTGGAAAGCAGCACCGAGGAGATGATCAGGAACAGGCTCAGGCCCAGGAAGAGTCCGCCGAAATCGGTCGCCGAGTGGCTGGCCTCGAGCGCCGGCCCGCGCAGGTCCTGGAAGAAGAGGCCGAGCCGGGCCGGATCGAGCCGGTCGCGAAGCGCGTCCGCGAGCGGGCCGCCTGGCGCGGGCAGCGTGCGGATCGCGGTCAGCGCGCCGAAGCGCGAGCCCCACAGTTCCTGTCCGGCGGCCAGCGAGAGGAAGGCCTTGGGCGTGCCGCGGTGGCGGTCCCAGTACTCCTCGTCGCGGTCGCGGATGCGCGCGAGGTCGAGCGGAATGCCGGGCTCCCAGTCGCGGCAGTTCTCGCTGTCCTTCAGTCCGGGAAAGTCGGGCATCCAGGACGGGTCGGCGGCCGCGCCCTGGAGCGGCACGATCGAGTGCACGGTGAAGCCGCGGGACTCCTCCCGCAGGCGCAGATCGGCGCCGAGCACGAAGTAGCGAAACTCCAGCAGATCGCCCGGCGAGGCCAGGAGGTCGTCGGCCAGCCAGGTGTTGATCACGACATGATCCGGCGCGAGGCCGGCGGGTGAGAGCGATCCGAGGTCGAGCGCGGTTCCTTCGAGCGGCGCCGGCGTGAGCGGGCCGAGGGCGGTCACGGTGGAGTAGGGTGTGCTCCGCTCGCCGTGGCGGATCTCGTTGACGAAGTAGGTCAGCGCGCCGAGTGCGGGTTGCTCGAGCGTGCGCGCCGCTGCTTCCACCGCGGGGTCGAGGAAGATCCGCCGGCTGGTCAGGACCTCGACCTCGCGCGGCGCGCCGCCGGCTTCGACCGACAGCTCCAGGTCGTCCAGCGTGGCGTTGTGCCGCAACCATTCGTCCGCTCGAGCCACCGTGGCGCCGTGAACCAGCAGCAGGTTGGCGCGCCCCGGGCGGCCCAGTTCGCGCGAGAGCCACTCTCGGGAGAGCAGGCAGTTGAACTGGGGGATCTGGTGCGCCTCGAGGCTGAAGTGGCCGAACGCTTCCGCGTCGAGCACGCCCGCGACCTCGACCCGAAGCGCCAGGGTCGCGTCACCGCCGCCTGAAAGCGCGGCTTCCTTCGGCAGGACTCCGGGCGCTTCGAGCCGCAGCATGAATCCGTCGCCCGGCTGCAGGTTGAGCTGTCGCGCGAGCCGTTCGTTGACCAGCACCTGCCCTTCGGGGGGCAGGGGGCGATCGAGGCCATCCGGACTCAGGCGGAAGAAGGCCGCGTCCACGCCGAGCACCTGGACGCCGTTGGCCCGGCGGGTCCCGTCGAAGCTGCCGGCCAGGCCGGGCAGGCGCAACGCCGCCGCGGTCTGGACGGCAGCGGACGTTGCGGTGAATTCCGGCGCGAGCGCAGCCCGGAACCACCGGTCTCCGGCGTCGAGCAGGACCTCTACCCGGCCGATGCGCTCTTTCGCCAACCGGTGCAGGCTGGCGCGGACGGAATCGCCGACCAGGAGCGCGCCGACCAGTACGGCGGTCGATATGAGGCTCGCGAGCAGGAGCCCGATCTGGCGCCGCCAGCCGTGGCGCAGTCCGGCCCAGGCCAGCCCGCTGCGATTCATGTCGGCTTCGCCGCCTGCTCCGCCTGCTCCACCGGGTCGAGCCGGCCCCCGCTCAGGCGCAGGGTTCGCTGCATGCGCTGCGCGAGCGCCTCCCAGTGGGTCACGGTGACCAGGGTCAGGCCCTGTTCCGCGTTCAGGCGCACGAGCAGTTCGCCGAGTTCGTGGGCGGTTTCGTTGTCGAGGGCGCCGGTCGGTTCATCCGCGAGCAGCAGCACCGGCTGGTTGATCAGCGCGCGGGCCACCGCCCCGCGCTGGCATTCACCGCCGGAGAGTTCGGCCGGGCGGTGCGCGCTGCGATCGGCGAGACCGACGCTTGCGAGCAGGTCGCGAGCCCGTTGGATCAGGGCGGGCGGGCAACGGCGGTACTGGACCAGGGTCGGCACCAGCAGGTTCTCGAGCAGTGTGCACTGGGGCAGCAGATGGTGCTGCTGGAACACGAAGCCGATCTTCTGGTTGCGCAGCCGGGCGAGTTCCCGTTCGGAAAGCGTGGTCAGGTCGCGCCCCTCGATGCGGGCGGTGCCGGCGGTGGGGCGGAGCAGGCCGCCCAGGATCTGGAGCAGGGTGGTCTTGCCGCAACCGGAGGGACCGGCGATCGAGAGCGATTCGCCGCTTGCGATCTGCAGGCTCAGGTCCTTGAGCGGTTCGGGCGGGTCGACGCCCGGGCCGCCCTCGAAGCGGTGCGTGACGCGATCGAGTTCCGCGAGCGGCTGCTGCTCGTTCACGTCGCGGACCTCAGCGGGCATCGGGCTGGCGGACGCCGTGCTCCAGAGGCGGCCGGGCCGTCCCGGGCGGCGGTTTGTAGAGCGTGACCAGCATGCCGCCGAGCGCGGCCAGCACGATGCCCAGCAGGAACTGCCAGCGCAGGCTCGAGAATCCGCCGGCGGGCGGGTGGTTCAGCATGACGATCACGGCGTTCACGATCGGCGCGCCGGCGAAGATGATCGACATGACCACCGCCGGGTGGCCCTTCGCGCCGAAGGCCAGCAGCACGCCGAAGGCGCCGACCGCGCCGACGGCGCCGGCCAGGAGCGACCAGAGAATGCCACTGGTGGGCATCCGCCAGGAGGCTTGATGGAAGATCAAGAGGAAGAGCGGAGCCAGCACGGCGATCAACACGTAGGCGATGCCGACCCACAGGAAGGCCTTGTATCGCCCGTTCTCGGGGTCGGCCATGGCGACCTGTCCGGTGTGCAGGAAGAAGCCGTAGAGGCCCCAGCTCGCCACGGTCAGGAACGCGAACAGCAGCCAGAGGGGAACGGGCGGGGCGTCTTGCATGGTCAGTCCTGCTTCCAGAGTTCGGGCGGGGCTTCCTCGATTTGTTCGAGCAGTTCGGCGGGGAGTTCGGCCGGGATGATCTCGTCCTGTCCCACGTCGCGGTTGACCGAGACCACCGCCAGGGCGCCGCGGGCGGAGAGCAGCGGAGTGGTGAGCGGAACGCCCCGGTCCTCGGTTTTGAAGAAGAGGAATCGGTAGCGGAGCGAACGGCGCCCGCGCCGCTCGACCAGGAGGCGGATTTCCAGCTCGTCCTGGTAGCGCAGGGGCTGGTGGTAGTCGCACTCGGCGTGGACCCGCACCATGCCGTTCATCCGGCCTTGCTGCTCGGCATGGACGCGGAAACCGAGCGAGCGGATGAAGGCGTGCTCGGTGTCCTCCATGAAACGGAACAGGTTGGCGAAGTGCACGATGCCCGCCATGTCGGTGTCGGAGAATTCCATCCGCCGGCGCATGCTGAATTCATACGGCATTGAGCACCGCCTCCACTCGTTCGGCCATCTTGTCCGCCGTGAAATGTCTCTGTACGCCGAGGCGGCCCGCGGCGCCCAGCGCCCGGCGTTCCTCGTCGTTTCGCAGCAACCGCGCCAGGGTGCGGCCCAGATCGTCGGGGTCGTCGGGCCGGCAGAGCATACCACCTCCGGTGGCTTCGATCACCTCGGGGAAGGCGGCGTGGCGGGGTTGGACGACCGGCACGCCGCAGGCCATCGCCTCGAGCAGGTAGAGGCCGAACGATTCGCCGTAGAGCGCGGGGACGGAGAGCACCGAAATCGAGCGCAGGAAGCGGAGCTTGTCGGCCCGCGAGAGGTTCGGGAGGAATTCGGCCCGATCCGTCAGGCCGTGCTCCGCGAGCCGCGCCTCGAGTCTCGCGAGGTAGGGGCGGTCTTCCTTCAGCAGCACGCCCGCGATCCGCAAGCGGGTGTTTTCTGGACCGCCCAGATCGGTCAGCCGGCAGAAGGCTTCGACGAGCGTGTGCAGGCCCTTTTGCGGGCAGAGGCGCGCCAGGTAACCGATCGTGGGTACGGGCGGAGCCGCGTCGGCGGGGCCGAGGCCGTCCAGGGCGATGCCGTTTTCGACCACCTGGAAGCGGTCGGGCGGGAGGTCGAGGCGCAGGGCCATGTGTTCGGCGTACCAGCGGCTGACCGGCAGCAGGCGGTCGAGGTCGCGGGCGCGCTCCCTGATGATGCGCCAGGCCTCGCCGCGGTATGGTTCGATCAACTCGTCGAGGAAGGGTGCCTCGCCCTGGAGCGTGCACACGATCGGGCAGCGCAGCCGGGCTTTCAGTTTGCGGGCCACGCCGCAGAGCAGGATGTTGGAGAGCAGGATCACGTCGGGGCGTTCGGCTTCTTCGAGGTAACGGGCCAGGCGGTCGACTTCGCGCGCCATCGGTCCGTCCTCGCCCAAGAGCGTGGAGAGGGTCAGCCGGCCGAGTTTGCCGGGGTCGGTCAGGTTTCCGCGCCGCGCCACGAAGCGCAGGAGCGCGGGGGCGTCGAGCCAGCGGGTCAAGCCATGTGGCAGGCGGCGAAACAGCGCCGACCCGTGCTGCAGGTAGAGGTTGATGCCGCCCATCAGCACCGGCGAGTCGGGCGTTTCCTCCGGGTCCTCGAGCACCAGCGGGAGGTAGAGCGGGTGGATGACCGCATCGTGTCCGCGCATGATGAGCGCGCGGGCCAGCATGTGGTCGCGCAGGCAGCTGCCGCAGTAGAAGTGGCCGGTGCCGGGAGTGAGCAGCGAAATCCGCATTCAGGCGTAGCGGGCGTTCTGGTGCCGTTTCAGGAAGAAGGCGTGCAGCAGCCGGTCGACCTGCAGCAGGCCGCTTCGGCGCAGGACGATGCGCTCCTCGGAGAGATCCAGGAAGCCGTCCTCTTGGTATTGTTCGAGCGGTTTGCGGAAGCGTTCGAGCAGGTTCACTCCGTGGCGCCGCTGGAACTCGTCGATTCGCACCTCGCCGAGCTTGAGCTGCAGCACGAACTCGCGGATCAGCCGCTCCTCGGCGGTGAGTTCGAGGGCGCGCAGATGGGGGAGCGCGCCCGCCTGAACGCGGTTCAGGTAGGCGCCGATCTGGTGCTCGCTCTGGACGTGGAGGCCGCCCAGGTGGGAGAAGGACGAGACGCCGAGGCCGAGCAGGTCGAGGCCGGAGAAGAGCGCGTCGCGGTAGCGGAACTGCACCTGTTCGTCGATCTTGGCGGTGTAGGCGCTGCCGAGCGTGTAGCCCGCGCCCTCCAGCGCGCTGAAGGCTTCATCGGTCCAGCGCCGCTTGGTGTCCCAGTCGGCGACCGGCGCCACCTCGGTGGAGTCCTCCTTCATCCGTTCGTACAGGGTCGTGTTGTAGGGGACCTCGAGCTGATAGACGGTCACGCTCTCAGGAAGCAGTTTCAGCGTCTGCTCGATGCAGTCCTGCCAGTTCGCGTCGGTCTCGCCCACCATGCCGGCGATCAGGTCGAGGTTGATCTGGGGAAAGCCGAGTTCGCGGGCGAAGCCGTAGGCGCGGTAGATCTCCTTGGCGCGGTGGGCCCGGTTGTTGATCTCCAGGATCCGGGGCGAGAAGTTCTCGACGCCCAAGCTCAAGCGGGTCACGCCCAGATCGCGGAGCGCCTGGAGTTTGGAGTCCGCCAGCGTGCCCGGTTCGCACTCGAAGGTGAGTTCCTCGACCTGATCGAAGGGGAAGGCCTGCTGCAGTCCCCGGAACAGGTGCTCGAGCTGGGCGACCGACAGATAGGACGGGGTGCCGCCGCCGAAGTAGACGATCTGCGGCCGCCGCCCTCGCAGGTAGGGTCGGTCTGCGGCGCGCTTCGCCTCGGCGATGACCGCGTCGAGGTAGGCCAGGATCTGTTTGGCGTTCTGGTCGGTGTAGACCTTGAAGTAGCAAAAGTCGCAGCGCTTTCGGCAAAACGGGACGTGGATGTAGAGCCCGAGGCGCGGGTCGCCGGGCGGCTGTTCGAGCAGATGTTCGACGGCGGGCAGGTGCTCTTCGGACCAGAACGAGTACGGCGGGTAGTTCGACACGAAGTAGTTGCCGACCGTGGTCTGCGGGCTGTCGGGCTCGGGGTGCGGGCTCGTGGATGTGCTGGTCATCGGCCGGGTTTGTCTCCGAAGGCATACAGGCGGCCGTCGGCCGCGCCGATCAAGAGCTTGCCGTCAGACAGCGCGGGTGAGCTGTAGATCGGGCGGCCGATGTCGTACGACCAGAGTTCCCGGCCGTCCTTGACCGAGAGGATGCGCAGCCGGCCGTCGCCGGACGCGACGACGACCTTGTCCCCGGCCAGCAGCGGGGCGGAGTCGACCTTGCGCCGCGTGGGGAAGGTCCAGAGCGGCTCGCCGGTCTCCCGGTCGAGGCAGTGGACGCGCTTGTCGCGGCCGCCGAACAGGACCACCTTTGCGCCGATCGCGGGCGGGGAGAAGAACGGCTGGCTGGAACTTGCGTACCGCCAGACGATCGCTTCGGTCTTCAAGTCGACGCAGACGAACTCGTTGCCGTAGTGGCCGAGGTAGACGCGGTCGTCGAGCACGCCGACCGAGGCTGCGATGTGGCAGGCTTCACCCATCGGCACCTCGCCGAGCTTCCGGCCGTCCTGCCCCGAAACGACATGCAGGACGGTGTCGCATCCGCCGATCATGATCCGCTCGCCGGCCACGGCGGGGGCGCCGTTCAGGCGGTCTTCGGTGGCGTGGGTCCAGAGCAGCTTCCCTCCGTCCGCCTCGAAGCAGTACAAGGACGCGTCATAGCTGCCGACCACGACGCGCAGGGGCCGATCCTCCCGGGCCGGAAGCCAGTTGGCGCTGCCGAGAATCTGGGCCCCGGTTTCATGCTTCCAGAGCAGTGAGCCGCTCTCGGCGTCCACCGCGTAGAACCAGCCGTCGGAGGAACCGACGAACACCCGCCCACCGACCACCAGGGGCGGCGCTTCGACCATGTCCTCGGTCTGGAACGACCAGCGCTCGGCGCCGTCCGCGAGCGCCAGGCAGTGCAGCCCGCCGTCGTCAGCGCCAAAGAACACCCGCCCGCCCGCGACCACCGGCGAGGAAGCGATCGGCTGGCCGACCGAAAAACTCCACAGCAGCTCCGGCTCCTCCGGGCAGTCCTCCACCGCCCGCCCGGTCAAGCCACGATCCCCCCGAAAAATCGCCCACTCCGCCGGAGCACCCAACACAACCAGCAACAACACGAAAAACGGCATCATGACGACCCACTCTAACCGACATCCAAACGACGGCACTTTTCGTCGCACCAATTCCTCCACTGTTAGGCATGGCGTGGGCCAGGAATCGTGCCAAATTGACGTCAAGGGTGTTCTGGACCGGTCATTCGGGAATGAGCCGTGCGGCGACTTCTGCTGGGAAATCGATAGCGGAGGAAATGGTGCGGCGACTTCCGCTGGGAAATCGATAGCGGAGGAAATGGTGCGGCGGGAAGTGCCTATGTCAGGGCCTGGTCGTAGTGAGGGCGGCGGGGGGGGGGGGTGACGGGGGGGGGGTTGAACTGGGCCGTCCACTGGTTCGAGGCTTCGAGGGCGAGGGCGTCGAGGGCCGAGGTGGTGACGCCGTGGCGGGTCAGGCCGCCGTCGATGCCGCCGTCGGAGAGGAGTTTCTGGAGTCGGGCGACCAGAATGCTGATGGTCTGGTCCGGGGGGAGGTCGGGCGGGACGAGGTGGGCCGATCGGGCCAGGTGGGCGTAGCGCTTGGCCGTGTGCGGGTCCTCCGCGTTGTAGTGCACGACATGCGGCAACATGCGGCCGACCGCCTCTCCGTGCGTGATCTCGTAGTGCGCGGTGAGCGGGTTGGCGAGCGAGTGGGCCGCGCCGAGCATGCCGTTTTCGATCGCAAGGCCCGCGAAGGCGCTGGACAGCATCAGCGCGCCCCGGCTCTCCAGGTCCAGCGGGTCGGCCAGCACGCGCGGCAGATGCACGTTCGAAAGGCCGAAGGCCTCCTGCGCGTACAGCGCGGACAGGGCGCTGCCCCGCTTCGAAACGAAACTCTCCACCGCGTGGGTCAGCGTGTCGAGCCCGGTTCGGGCGGTCACCTCGCGCGGCAGCGTGAGCGTCAACTCCGGATCGAGCAGCGCGATCCTGGGCGCCGCGCCGGGCGCGCCGCAGGCCATCTTCTGGCGATCGGAGTCGCGTTCGATCAGCGCGAAGGACTGAACCTCGGTGCCGGTGCCGGAGGTGGTCGGGATCGCGATCAACGGCACGAGCGGTTGCTCGGCCCTTCCGACGCCGAAGTAGTCCTCCATCGTTCCGCCGTTGGTCAAGAGGAAGCTGCACCCCTTGGCGGTGTCGATCGAGCTGCCCCCTCCCAGGCCGATGATCAGGTCGGGCTGGTACTGCAGTGCGGCGGAGAGACAGGTCTCCACGTCCGCGTTGGTGGGATCCCGGTCGACCTGATCGAAGCGGGTGAACTCCAGCCCTGCGGCGGCGAGCGCGGCCTCCACCCGGGCGGCGTGACCGCAGGCCACGATCCGAGGGTCAGTGACCAGCAGGATCCGGGTCGGACTCAGTTCACGCGCCAGCTCGCCGATCCGGGCGACCACGCCCGGGCCGTACACGATCCGGGTGCGCAGCAGATGATCGAAGGGTCGCAGGTGCGGTGCGTCGAAATCGCTCATGGTGTCGTCCGCCTCGGTCACCACTCGGCGTGGCAGGCGATGGCGCGGCGGCTGTAGAGGAACTCGAACAGGTTCCCCTCGTGAGGCTGGTCCCAGTCCACCCGCGTGGTCGGAAACGGACCCATGTTCAGCCGCTGGACCAGCCTCGAGCGGATCAGCGCCTCGGTCAAGGCCCGGTCCCGGGTGATCGCCGAAACCACCAGGCTCGGACCGATCGCCTCGGCCATCCGTTCGGGCGCGACCTCGACCACGCTGGCGAATGGAAACAGGAACTCGGTGTTGGCGAGCGGATGATCCACGCTCTGACAGCGGATGACGGTCGGGCGCAGGAAGGTCGACCCGTCCAGCTCGACCCGGCGCGGCCCATCCCGAAGCGCCGCCGTCCGGTCCTCCGCGCCGCCCTGAGCGAGCCCCTCCTCGATCGCGGCGTCGATGACTTTGCCGAAGGCCGGATTGGCGAACGCGCACAACGCGGCCTCCGGGTCATCCAGCGGCCTGGGCTCGATGCTCGATAACCGCTCGGCCAGCGCCTCTGCGACCTCATCGCCGCGCCCCGGCACGAACACGGCCGATGCGTTGATGCAGCTCCGCCCGCCGTTGCCGGCCACCGATTCGACCAGCAGGTCGAGATGCTCTTCAAAGCGGTCGATTTCGTCCGGGCCCAGGATCACCTTGCTGCGGCCGGGTCCGTGCACCTGCACGGCGGCGTTTTGCCTGTACGGGAGGGTGGTGCGCTCGTCGCCGAACAGGAGCGCCCGGCCAGAGCCCTCGAGCAGCAGCGAGGCGCCCTCGTGATTCGTCGGATAGAACCCGAAGGCCTCCTTCGGACAGCCGGCCTGGATCAAGGCCTGCACGATCCGCATCGGCGTCCAGGGTTCCTCCCGGCCGGGTTTCAGCAGAACCGGAGTCTTGAGCGCTACGGAAGGCAGCCAGATCGAGTTCACTCCCGGCGAATTGCTGGGCAGGATCACCGCCAGTCCGTCGCTCGCCGAAGCGTACGAGAGCTGCAATCCGGCTTGCTCGGTGAGACCCGTGTCGAGAACCTCCGGATCGAGCCCTCGGGTGAGCCCCAAGAGCAGCGCGGGCATCTCGCGCAGGACCTTGGCGACTTTCTCCAGGTTGGAACGACAAAGCGATTCCGGCATGCCGCTGGTGGCGGACAGCCGGCTCAAGTACTGCCCCGGAGACTGCACGTCGCCCCGCTCGTTCTGCGGCAGCTCGGCCCCGGCGAACAGCTCGGCCGCCCGCCCGCAGACCGCCGTCAACTCGCGCGCGGGCATCTCCCGCAGCAGGGCCGCGGCGGCCGGGAGCTGCTTCAAGTCGCGCCGCAGCAGCCCCGGATTGGCCTGGGAAACCACCGCCAGCGGCTCCTTCGTGCGATGATCGACCACCTCGATCGTGTCGAGGCTCTCGTAGGCCGAGCCAAAGCGCAAGACCGGCAGATGGGGCACGCCGGGCACTAGTAGACCCCTTCCACGATCTGCTGTTCGTTGGCGCCGAACGGCCGCACCTCGCCGGCGCCGTCCCAGGGGAACTCCGCGCACGGCCGCCGCCGGATCGCCTCGTCCCGCTCCAGGAAGCGCGGCAACAGCAGTTCCCTGGTCAGCGTGGTCAGCTCGACCCGGCCCCACTCATCGTAATCCACGAGCCGGTCGGGATCGTCCGGGCGAACGACGCGCAGCACCGCGCGGGGTTCGGGCGCATGATAGGTGATCGAGTAACCGTGTTCGGCGAAGTCCTTCCGGTGCGTGGCCAGGCCCATCAGCGTGTTGCCGTAGGTCGGCACGAACGTCACCTTCCCCTCGAGCACTTCTTCCACCAGGAAGCGCACCGTCTGGGGCGACATCTCGGTGCCGCCGCAGAACACGCCCCGGATGCCCGCTTCGGCGATCGAGATCTTCTCGCCCAGCGCCTCCAGCAGGCGCGGCGTGGTGAACAGGACGCTGACCGTGCGATGCTTCAAGATCAACAGCGCCTGCTCCAGCACGTGATCCATGTACGCCTGGGCCTGTTCGAGCTGCCGCTCCCGGATCAGTCGCTTGACGAACCGCGGGTCGAGGTCGACGAAGTAGCACGAGCTGCCGCGCAGGTTCGCCAGATACTCGATCGAAAGCCGCAGCCGCCTCGGCCCGGTCGGCCCGATCATCAGCCAGTACCCGCCCCGCGGAAAGGCCTCATCGTCGAGCGTCTTGGAGAACGCGGCGTAATCGATCTTGTAGTCCTCCCAGCCGATGCGCTGCTTGGGCAGGCCGGTCGTGCCGCCGGTCTCGAAGATCGTGAACGGCCGGCCCCGGTAGGCCGCCGGCACGAACCGCTCATGAGGTTCCGCGCGCAGCCACTGCCCGTCGAAGCGCGGCAGCCGGGACAAGTCCGAAAAGCCGCGAATCTCGGCCCGCGCGTCGAGACCGGCCTGGCGGGCCCAGTCCAGCCAGAACGGCGTGCCGGTCTCCGGGTTGAAATGCCACTCGATGATCTCCCGCACGTGCAGGTCGAGCGCCTCGCCGGCTCGTTCGGGGGACTCGGCGGTGTCGGAACTCATGGCCTCAGGTCCGGGCGGATTCGAAGAAACGATCGACCACCCGCTGCTCGGGCGGACGGGTCAAGAGCGAGACGATCACCAGCGCCGCCGCCGAGGCGGCGAAGATGATCGCCACCGGCATCATACCGAACACCAGGTAGTCGTCCTTCAGCCGGTGTTCGCGCGTGGGCAGGATCAGGCCGTCATAGAACAAGGGGATCCAGGTCGCGACCATGACCAGCACCGAGGCGTACGCGCCGGCGCGCGTCAACCGGCGCCAGTAGACCGCCGCGAAGACCAGCGGGAACAGACTCGCGAAACCGCTGAAACACCAGACCGCCAGATCGAAGATGTTGGGCGGCGTCAGCAGGCTCAAGAGATAGGTGATGGTGATCACCAGGACGATGAACCCGCGGCCCAACAGCACCTTCTGCCGATCGCTGAAGCGATCCTTGCGGACCAGGTGCAGCACGATGTCGTGCGTGAACATGCTGCCCAGGCAGACGAACTGGGAGTCGAGCGAGGACATGATCGCGGCCAAGATTCCGGCGGTCAACAAGCCCGTGAGCAGCGGATCATGCAGCAGCCGGCCGACCAGCATGCCGAGCACGGCGTTGGCGTTGCCGCCCGGTGCCTGCATCCCCGCGCCCACCGCCCAGATGCCGAGCAGGATGCAAGGTACCCAGACGATCATGATGAAGATCGGATGCGCGATGATGCTCAGCCGGAAGGTCCGGGCGCTCCGGGCGGTCAGCCAGTGCTGGAACAGGTGTGGGAACATGCCGACCGAGAGCGGCACCAGCAGATAGGTCAGGAACTGAAGCTGGCCGATCATGTTCTCGCGGGTCAGGTGATCGGGAGCGTTCTCGGCCACCGCCCGGCTCGCCGCGGCGAGACCGCCGAGCTTGCCGGAGACCAGCCAGAAGGCGATCACGCCGGTGGCCATGAAGACGATCGTCTGGAACGCGTTGGCCCAGGCCGCGCCGCGCAGTCCGCCCAGGAAGACGTAGAACAAGACCACACCACAGATCACCAGGCCGGTCAGCCAGGGCGGAACCGCGCCCACGGACAGCATTTGCCCGGTGACCGGATGGGGACTGCCCGCGAACAGATCCGGAAACATGCCCACGGTGACGCCGCGCACGACCGCGCCGGCGCCGACCACGCCGATCAACAGGTAGGGAATCACCAGGCTGACCAGCACCACGAACAACAGGTAGCCGAACAGGTTCGAGCCGAGCCGGGCCCGAAAGTACTGGATCTGGGTCACGAAGCCCTCGCGCTTGCCGATCGCCCAGAGCTTCATGCCCACCAGGAAGAAGACCAGCGAATGCACCAGCCCCGACGACGAGGCCATCAATCCATAGACGCCGATGCCGAGCTGGTAGGCCTTGCCGGTGGAACCGACCAGCGCGAAGGCCGTCATGGTGGTTCCGAACACGCTCATCAGCAGCAGGAACGAACCGATGCTGCGGCTGGCCACGAAGTAATCGCTGCTGGTGCCGGAGAAGCGCCGCTTGCACCAGTATCCGAGCACGAGCAGCAGGCCGAGATACGCGAGGATCACCGTCAGCGGGGTGAGATCCGCGCCGCCTTCCGGAGTCATGCGCCGCCTCCCTTCGCGTCTTCCCTGCCCCCCGTGCCCTCCGTGCGGGGGGGCACTTCCGATTCGACCGCCCCGGCCCATTCCTCCAGCCGCGACGGCCAGCACCAAGCGACCACGAAGGCCCAGAACGACGCGGCCAGCAGCGAGTATCCGGCGTGATAGGCCAGCCCGACCGGCAGGAAGCCGAACAGCAGCCGGCCGTCGTCCCAGTTCCAGAAATCCTGATGCAGGCCGGCGAGCAACGGCACGCCGCACCACAACACCCAGTTGGCGGATCGCCGATCGGAGCCGCTCATTCGTCGGTCTTCGAGCCGATGGCGAACAGGTGCGTATGGGTGGCGACGTACAGCACCCCGTTGGCCGCGATCGGCGAGGAGTAGACCGGCGAGGCCATGTCGAACTCCTTGACCTGCTCCGGGTCCAAGGTCTTCGTGGCCGGCAGCACGGTCAGGATGCCGTCCTCGTTCCCGACGTACACCTTGCCGTCCGCGAGCAGCGTCGAGCCCCAGATGTGGGCGAAGGTGTCGTGCTTCCAATGGAGTTCGCCGGTGTTCGCGTCGAGGCAGTAGACGAAGCCCGACAGGTCGGCAACGAACACGAGGCCGTCCTCGCTCACGGAAGGCGTGGAAAGCGAGCGGTTGATCTCGTCGTAGGCCCAGATCACGCCGGTCTTGGAGATGTCGCCGCGCTTGGTCGGATCGATGCACACCATCCGTCCGGCGCCCTCGCCATGCTCCGGATCCTGGCCCACCAGCGAATAGACCCTGCCGCCGTGGATGACCGGCGTGGCGAGCACTTCGCTCGGGCCGTAGCGCGTCGGGTACTTGACCGGCTCGCCGTCCTTGACCCGGTACTCCGGCTTGTTGACGTCGCAGCGCCAGGCTTCCTTCAGGACCATGTAACCGTCCTCGCCCTCGACCGGATCGGGGAAGAAGCCGTAGCAACGGCCGTCCGGCCCGCCGAAGATCCCCAGGTCCTCGGTCTCGGTGCGGAGATAGGAGGGCGAGACCCAACTGCTGTGGAACAGGCGCTGGCTGAGGCCGGAGTTCTCCTCGGCGATCAGCTCGCCGGTCCGCTTGTCGACCACGATCAGGCAGGGCGCGTTCGGCGCCGGCGTCTCGACGTGGCCGTAATCCACTCCGTTCGAGGTCGAAACCCAGATCTGATCGTCGACGATGACCGGCGAACCGGCCGTGATGTTGTGCGGGAACACGCCGCACTCGTCGATCATGTCGAGCACCCAGATGATGTCGGCGTCGGTCGGCTGGACCTCCATGGCCGGCTTACCCGGGCCGGCCAGGTACTGGCCCTCGTCCTCGAACGGACCGTCGTTGCCGTTTTTCATCCCTTCCACGTCGAGGCAGACGACCTCGCAGCGGTTGGTCAGCACGTAGACCCGGTCGTCTTCCACCGCCGCCGAGGAGCACAGGCCCAGGTACTCCCAGTCGCTGACCTTGCCGGTGCCGAGCTTCGGCACGTTGAGCTGCCAGAGCAGCTCGCCGCTCGCCTCGTCCAGGCACAGCAACACGCAGCGGTCGCCCTGGATGCGCGCGTCGCGCGGAGTGTCGTTGTTGGTTCCGACGTACACCCGTCCGTTCGCCACGGTGGGATTGCCGTAGGCCTGCGAACCCAGCTTCGCGATCCACTTCACGTTCCGGGTCCCGGCCGGATCGATCTGGTCGGTTCCCGGCACGAATCCGCCGATGGCGAAGTCGTCGGGCAGGTGCTTCTCGTCGCTGGCCATGTTGCGGTTCATGTTGCGGCCCCACATGGGCCAGTCGCCGGCCGCCGCGTCCGGTGCCAGGGGGGCCATGGCCGCCAGGGACGCGAGCAGCGGCAACGTCCGGAGGAGCATGGACGATCGTTCACTCATTGGGGATCACCTGCAGGTTGTCCAGGTAGACGCGGAACCGGCTCTGCGGCGCGAAGCCGACCAGTCCCGGCGGTCCGTGGGTGTGGGCGTTCTCGTGGGTCACCTCGAGGTTCCAGGCTTCGGGCTCCGGCTGGTCCCGCTGCCAGGCCTTGGCCTGGATCAGCCCGGTGCCCTTCGAGTCGACGGTGACCTTGGTCTTGAGCGTGTACCAGCTGTCGCGTTCCCACTGGAACGGCACGGTCTCCTTCAGACGCTCCATGTTCGAGCTGATCTCGATCTCCTGGTGGTTGCCCTTCAAGAGGATCATGTAGCGTTGATGGATGATGCCGCCGGTGGAGAGGCTCCGCCGGCTGCCGTCGGAGCGGATGTCGACCTGGACCGTGTAGTTCGAGAGGTCGGTCGCCCCGATCAACGGCATGGCGCGCTGGAAGAGCGTGCGGTCGAGGGTCTTGGCCAGCACCTGGTTGCCGTCCAGCTCGCGCACGTCGAACTTGAGCATCGCCCCGATCCAGTGACTGGGCGGCGGGCCGACCGGCTGGCCCTCGCCGCCCGGCGGAGGCTTCAGCGGGATCTGTTCGAAGTCTTCCCGGTAGGGCAGGTTCGGAACCACCCGGACCCGAAGCTGTCCGGTCGCGTCTTGCGCGCTGGCGGTGACGAAGCCCACTCCCAGTGGCCCGTCGGCGGCGACCCGCAACTCGTGCTCTGGCGTGAAGCTCAGCGCGAGCGGTCCCTTGACCGACCATTTTACGTCGTCGACGCCTTCCGCCACGGATTGGCCGAGCGCGCCCAGTCCACGCACCCGCAGCCGAACGCTCTGTCCCGGCCGCAGCAACACGTCGGACGGCACGATCTGCAGGCGGGTCGGCGCAGCGCGTTGGGGCGTCCCGGTTTCCGGCTTGCCGAAGCAGTAGAGCTTCTCGGTCGTGTGCACGTAGAGCCGGCCGTGCGCGGCCGCCGGCGCGCCCAGGCAGTTCCCCTCGAGTTGAACGCTCGAAAGCACCTCCGGTCCGGAATCGCCGGGCCGGATGACGTGGAACGAGCCGTTGTTCATCGGCACGTACAGCTTGCCTTCCGCGAACAGCGGCGAGGCGTGGATCTGATCGGGCGCCAGCTTGTGTTCCCAGAGCACCTGGCCGCTGTCGGCATCCACGCAGCACAAGTCGCCGGTGGCCGTGGTCACGAAGATGCGGCGCCCCGCCAGGACCGGCGAACTGGAGAAGGCGCAGAGGTCGTTGCGCCAGACTTCCGCGGCCTTGTCGAGCAGCAGCGGTTCCTTTGGGTCTCCCGGCAGGCTGGGTTCGACGCGCAGCGCGATCATGCGACCGATCTGCGAGCTGTCGACGTTCTCCTTGCCGTGAACGGCGATCAGCGTCCCTTGCAGGCGCATCACTGCGGAGTTGACTCCTCCGGTGGCGAACTGGAAGCGCCAGAGCGGCTCGCCGGTGTTCGTGTCGATGCAGACCAGGTTGCCGCAGCCGGTGCCGCAATAGAGCACCCTGCGTCCATTCTCGTGCGAGAGGAACGGCGCCGCGAAGGAACTGTCCTTGGGCGCCACGCCGGGCGTGCTGCTCCAGATCAGGTCGCCGGAGTATTTGCAGAAGGCGTAGAAGCGATCCCGGGCCGGCCCGTTCACCGGACCCCAGTGAGCCGAGATCACGTGGATGATGACGCGATCGCCGTCGACGACCGGCGCGCCGGTGCGGCCGTTCGGAAAGGTGAGCCGTCCGAACTCGCCCTGCATCGACCGCTGCCAGAGCAGGCGGCCGTCCGAGGTGAAGGCGGCCAGCTCGCCCGCCGTCGACAGCGCATGCACGTTTCCGGTCTCCGGGTCGATGGTCGGGCTGCCGATGCTGTAGCGGTCGTAGATGACGTCCGACAGGAAATCGCGGAAGTGATACTCCCAGAGCCGCTCGCCGCTCTGCGTATCGAGGCAGATCAGAACCTCGTTCAGCGCGGCGCCCTTACCCGCATAGCCGAGCGTGTAGAGCCGGTCGCCCTGGATCACTGGCGTGCCCCGGCCGGCGAGCGGATAGGTCCACAGTTCGCCCTTGCCGCCGAGCGTGATGCTCTCCGGGAGTTCGCTGGTCAGCGAAACTCCGGTCTGGAGCGGGCCGCGCCAGTGCAGCCAGTCGTCCCGGTCCTGGCCGAAAGCCGTCGCCCCGGCGAGCAGACCGGCGAAAAAGCCGGCGAGCAACGGCGCCTGCATCGGTCTTGTTCGATTGCGCATCATCGTCGCGCCTCCTGGCGCCTCGGGCCGGTTCGGAGGGGAAGAGCAACGGATCCGCCGGTACGACACTGTTCGGTGTGACTGGCCCTTCATCTGGTGCTGGTCTGGATCCGTTCGGTATGCTGGCCCCGAAGTACAGCAGCTTCTCGAGGCCCGTGGATAGGAACCGATCATGGTACCGGGCCTCCGGTAGGGGCTCCAAGACCGCGCCGCCGAAACAGGGTAAAAATCGATGTGGAGTTGGAATGCAATCGCGCTCGCGTGCTTGCTCGCGCCGGGCGAGCCGTCGCAGGGCTGGACGAACTGGCGCGGGCCGCGGTTCGACGGGGCGATCGAGGTCGGCAAACTCCCGCAGGACTTCGGCGAGGACCAGTACCTGGTCTGGAAGACGATGCTGCCGGGACCGGGCTCGGCCACGCCGATCGTCTGGGGTTCGAGGATCTTCCTGAACACGATCGACCTGGAGACCAAGAAGCTGTTCGCTCTCTGCGCGGACCGGGAATCCGGCCGGCTGCTCTGGAAGTTCGAGGTCGGGGAGGGGAAGCTGCCCAGCGGGCGCAGCCGGGGGCGCGAGAACTACATGACCGGCCCATCGGCGGTGACCGACGGAGCCACGGTCTGCTTCCTGTTCGGCACCGGCGACCTGCTGGGGTTCGATCTCGACGGCGAATTGCTCTGGCGGACCAACGTCACGCCGGACACGGGGCGCTTCATCATCAACTGGGGGTATGCGTCGAGTCCCCTGCTGCGGGACGGCATCCTCTATGTGCAGATTCTTCACCGCGCCGAGTCGTACCTGATGGCCTTCGACTCCGGGACCGGGGAGCAGCTCTGGAAGCACGTGCGGGAGAACCAGGCCAAGGAGGAGTCGCAGGAGGCGTACACCACGCCGATTCCATTTCACAACGAGGGCCGGACGGAGATCCTAGTGCTGGGCGCCGACTGCCTGACGGCGCACGACCCGGAAACCGGGCGCGAACTCTGGCGCTGGTGCGGAATGAACCCGCAGAACCACGGCCACATGCGGCAGGTCTGCAATCCCACGGTGGGGAAGGACGGTTTCATCTACCTCACGTCGCCGCAGCACAATCCGATCCGCGCGATCAAGGTGAAGGGCGACCAGGTCTGGGAGGAATGGACGCTTTCGCGCCCGACGCCCGACGTGCCGGGCCTGCTCTACTACCGCGATCGGCTCTACTCCGTCGACGGCGCCAACAGCCGGATGGCCTGCCTGAACCCGGAGACGGGCGAAGTCATCTGGCAGTCGCGGCTCGACACGCCGACCTTCATCCGCACCTCGCCGACCGGCTCCGACGGCAAGATCTTCCTGATGGATGCCGAAGGGCAGGTCGTCGTGCTCGCCGCCGGCGATGAGTTCAAGGTGCTGGCCCGCAACGAGCTCGGCTCCTACCCCAGCCGTTCCAGCATCGTCCCGGACAACGGCCACCTTCTGATCCGCACCGCGGCCGCGCTCTACTGTTTCGGCGAGCAGGACGAACAGGACGAGGAGTAGGGGGAGTCGGCCGGAGGTTCACGTGCAGAGGGTCTGGCGCGCTCGACTGCGGTGGATCCTGAAGGCCGGGTGCATCGGGGCGCTGGTTCCTGTGGCGGCGGCGGTGCTCTACCTCCTGGCGGCGGTGCTGCTGGCGCTGCTGCCGGCCAACCCGGACGCCGAGGCTCCGGCAGACGGCATCGAGATCTTCCTCGTCTCCAACGGTGTCCACGTCGAGCTGGCGGTTCCCGCCCGGGCGGAGCAGGTCGACTGGGGCGCGTTCTTGCGGGAGAGCGATTTCGGCGAATCAATCGAGCCGTACAACTACGTCTGCTTCGGCTGGGGCGAGCGGCGCTTTCTGCTGGAGACTCCCACCTGGGCCGAACTGAAGCTCTCCGTCGCCGTCCCGGCCACGCTCTGGCCCACGCCCGCGGCCCTCTCGGTGACGCTGTTTCCCGGCCGGTTGATCCCGGGAGAATACGTGCGGCGCGCGCTGGTCCCGCGCGAGACCTATCCGCTCCTCGCCGAATTCATCCGTGACGGCTTCCGCCTCGGTCCGGACCGGCGTCCGATCCTGATCGGCCCCGATGAAACCAGCAGCCACGACTCCAACGTCTACGAGGCAAGCGACTCCTACCATGCCTTTCGCACATGCAACGACTGGACCAACGCCGGCCTCAAGCTCGCCGGCCTCCGCACCGCCACCTGGGCGCCGTTCGAGCAATCGATCTTCTGGCACTTCCCCAACTGACCCCACTGCCACCCCACAACAGCTGCACTTCACGTCGCACCATTTCTGCCGCTCTTCTCGCAATCTGTTCACGAACCGAACAGACTGACAGGTCCAACCTGGTTCGAACTGTCACCGCTACCGATTTCCCAGCAGAACTTGCCGCACCATTTCCTCCGGTATCGATTTCCCAGCAGAACTTGCCGCACCATTTCCTCCGGTATCGATTTCCCAGCAGGCGCGAACCGTCAGGTGAGGGCTTGGAGGAGCAGGGTGGCGGCCTGGTCGATTTCCTGTTCGGTGGTGAAGCGGCCGAGGGAGAGGCGCAGGCTGGAACGGATGCGGGCTTCGTCGAGGCGCATGGCGCCGAGCACGTGGCTCGGTTGGAGCGTGGCGCTGGTGCAGGCCGACGCGGTGGCGATGGCAAGCGCGGGCAGCTTTTGCATGAGGTCGCCGGCATCGTGCGTGCCGAGCGAGACATTGAGGGTGTTGGGCAGGCGGGGTTCCCGCGCGCCGTTGCGGCGGGCGCCGGGCGACGCGAGCAGGCGGGCTTCGAGGCGGTCGCGGAGATCCCCGATGCGGGCTTGTTCCGCGGTCTGTTCCTCGGCGCAAATCTCCGCGGCGGCGCCGAAGCCGACGATGCCGGGGACGTTCAGGGTGCCGGAGCGGCGGCCCCGCTCGTGTCCGCCGCCGTAGATCAAGGGGTCCAGACGAACGCGAGGCCCCTTGCGGCGAACGTACAGGGCGCCGACCCCCTTCGGACCGTGGAGCTTGTGCGCCGAGCAGCTCAGCAGGTCGAGGTTCTGTCCATTCACGTCGATCGAGAGCTTGCCGAACGATTGCGTCGCGTCGGTGTGGAACAGCACGCCGCGCTCGCGCACGCGCCGCCCGATCTCCTCGATCGGATGGATCAGGCCGGTCTCGTTGTTGGCGTGCATGACCGAGACCAGCAGGGTCTCCGGCGTGACCACAGCGTCCAGTCGATCGAGATCGAGCCTCCCCTCGCCGTCCACCGGCAACACGGTGACGCGGAAGCCGCGCCGTTCCAGCGCCCGGCAGGAGTCGAGCACCGCCGGGTGCTCGGTGGCGACCGTCACGACGTGGCGCTGCTTGCGGGCATAGGCCGGCGCGAGCGCGGGCCCGAACAGCGCCAGGTTGCAGCTCTCGGTGGCGCCGCTCACGAAAACGATCTCGCGCGGATCGGCCCCGATCAGGCCGGCCACCTGGGCGCGGGCGCGCTCCACGGCCTCCGCGGCCCGGCGGCCGGGTGCGTGTTGCAGACTCGCGGCATTGCCGAACTCCTCCAGGAAGTACGGCTGCATCGCCGCCAGCACCCGGGGATCGAGCGGCGTGGTCGCGTTGTGGTCGAGGTAGATCATCGGTCGAGCGCAAAGATCCGCTCGAGCGCGCCGAGCAGGAAGATCGCCGGGTAGAGCCGCTCAGAGTACCAGAGGCGCGCGAAGTAGAGACCGATCGGAGCCGCGGGAAAACGGGTTCCGCGATCGCTGGCGCGGGCCGCCCAGGCCGCGCCCCGCGGCAGGACCCGCTCCCGGATGGCCGGGCGCAGCCGCGGGAACTTCGCCGCGATCACCGCCAGCGCCTCCAGCGCGAGCCCGGTTTCCTCCAGGGACGGCGGCACGCCAGGGCCCGCTCCGAACCCGCCGCCTTCCGCCTGCGCATCGATCAACCAATCCACCGCGCGCGCCAGCTCCGGACCCTCCGGCAGGACGCGCACCACCCGGGAGGTCCCGTAGAGCGGGTTCGCTTCGCGGGCTTCGCGCTGGTTGCCGAACCAGAGCGGGATCCAGCTCCCGTCCGCAAGCTGCGTCCGGCGCAGGTAGTCGAGCGCCCGCTCGCGCGCCTTCGCGACGCGCCGCGACAGGCGCCCCTCGAGGTGCGGCCGCCAGACCTGCCAGGCCTGAAGCGCATGCGCGGTCAGGTCGGGGCTGCTGCGGTCGAACGGCAGGCTGCCGAAGCCGCGGCAAAACGTCGGGATCCCGCCGTCCCGATTCTGCAGGTCGAGCAGCCAGACCACGGCGGCCTCGACGCGCGCCAGCAGTTCGCCGTTTTGCCGGCCTTCCTCCGAGAGCTGCCACAGCGCGAACAACGCCCCGGCCGTGTCGTCGGCGTCCGGCACGCCGCCGCTCCGATCGGTCCAGGCGAATCCGCCCGGCGGAGCGAGCGTGTACGGATGCTCTTCCCGGTACTGCTGCGCAAGCAGCCAGTCCCGGATCCGCGCGCGCCGCTCCGGAGCGAGCGCCGCGTCCAGCCGGCCGCCGGCCGCGAGCGCCTGGACCGCGAGCGTGGTCGTCCAGGTGTCCAGATTGGTGTCGATCGGAAACGAGCCGTCCGGCCGCGCCGACCGCCGCAGGAACTCCACCACGCGCCGCGCCACCGGATGCGACTCCCGCCCCAGGCCGCAGAGGCTCATCAGCACGAAACTGGAGAGCGGCGTGGCCTCCAGGTACCCGCCGCTCTCGGGCTGGATCTCGCGGAGCAGCTCGAGCGTGCGTCCCGCGGTCAGGCCGCGCAACAGGCGCGCGATCGGGTTCCGGCTCGGCGCCCGCGCATGCCGCACCTGTCCCAGCGCGATCAGCGCCGGCAATGCATAGCTGACCATCGGCAGGCCGAGCACTCGAAACCACCGTCTCGGGCAGGCGCTCAGCTCGAACGGCAGGGCCGGAAACGAACTCCAGGCGTCCCGGCCTTCGCCGAAGCGCCCGCCCAGCGCGCAGGCGGTCAGGATCGGCACAGAGAAGGTGCGGTCCTTCCCATAGCGGGCGATCAGCGCCCGGGACAGGTTCTCCCGGCTCAGCTCCCCGACCTGTCCCCGCAGCCATTGTTCGAGGCG
>Ga0326597_10002840_pt1 | contig 25623 bp, 24 predicted proteins | sample RVTome_12_FD_203789 | JGI IMG/M metagenome (GOLD analysis project Ga0326597, IMG submission 203789) | Soil microbial communities from uranium-contaminated site in the Upper Colorado River Basin, Wyoming, United States - RVT100D185 | ecosystem: Environmental > Terrestrial > Soil > Contaminated >... | reverse complement strand
CGGAACTGCGAAGCCCGCGCCATCATGCGAGAGCGAAACGGATTGGACCGGCGTGGGTGCCGTATTGGAGATTCTTAGCGTCGGGCGGAGCGCCAAACCGGATTGAGCAAGACTCGGGAGGGTCGCAATCGCCAAACCCCACGCAACCCAACCCGGACGCATCCTCATCCGACTGCCCCCTCCCGCGATTATTGTTGGGCATGCCGCGCGCGACGCGCCACAACACCCGGTTTTGCATTCTATAGCAAGGGCTTGAAATCAGATAGTTACCGAGGCTTTTTAACTCGACATCCACGGTATGACGCTGCTAAAGTGTTGCTTTTTCTGCAAATAACATCCCACTTGTTGTATGGTCAACACACCCCGCCACTCCCGCCTGCTGATTCTGGGATCCGGACCCGCCGGATACACTGCCGCCGTCTATGCTGCCCGCGCCAACCTGAAACCCGTGCTGATTACCGGGCTCGCTCAGGGCGGCCAACTCATGACCACGACGGACGTCGACAACTGGCCGGCGGATGACACCGGAGTACAGGGGCCAGAACTCATGGAGCGCTTTCGCAAGCACGCGGAGCGATTCGGCACGGAAATCATTTTCGACCACGTCAATCGCGTCGACCTCGGCAAGAATCCTTTCGTATTGACCGGAGATCAGGGAACTTACACTTCGGACGCGCTCGTCATCGCAACGGGCGCTTCCGCCATGTACCTGGGTTTGCCCTCCGAGGAGAAGTTTCTGGGGCGCGGCGTGTCGGGATGCGCCACCTGCGACGGCTTCTTCTACAAGGGGCAGGACGTTTCCGTGATCGGCGGGGGCAATACGGCGGTCGAGGAGGCGCTGTACCTCTCCGGCATCGCGAACCATGTGACCGTCGTGCATCGCCGCGACAAGTTTCGCGCCGAGGCCATACTGGTGGACAAGCTCAAGGAAAAAGTGGAGGCCGGCAAAGCCGACATTCTTTGGGACCACGTGCTCGACGAGGTTGTAGGAGACAATTCGGGCGTCACCGGCATGCGTGTGAAGAACGTCAAAACGGGCGCGGTCACGTCGCGCGACCTGAAGGGCGTATTCATCGCGATCGGGCACCGGCCGAATACCGAGATTTTCCAGGGACAGGTGGACATGGTGAACGGCTACATGGTCACGCGGGGCGGACTCGAGGGCAACGCCACCGCCACTAGCATCCCGGGTGTATTCGCCGCGGGTGACGTTCAAGACCACGTATACCGCCAGGCGGTCACGAGCGCAGGCAGCGGCTGCATGGCCGCGCTCGACGCGCAAAAGTACCTCGAAAGCCGCGGGCTGACATAAGAAAAGCCCCATGCCTCGCGAAGCGACTCGCGTACCAAGCAATGCCCAAGACCCGCAAGCCTCACGTTCCACCCGATGAAGCGAGCGTGTTTCGTAGCGCCGTTTCGGACGTCACTCGGTTGCCTCACCACGGAAAGGCGGAACTGCCGAGCGCCCGCCCCCGGCCCGTGGCGGAACAGCGCCTGCGCGACGAACGCGAAGTCCTGCACGAGAGCCTCAGCGACCGTCTGCCCTGGGAGGCGGGGCTGGAAGCGGGAGACGAGCTGTACTTTGCACGGAACGGCATCGGTGCCCCGACGCTCAGGAAGCTCAGGCGCGGTTACTGGACGCTACAGGACGAGCTCGATCTCCACGGACACACGGTCGACGAAGCCCGCGGGCGGCTCGCCGAATTTCTCCTCAGTTGCGGCCGCCGCGGCCTGCGGTGCGTGCGCGTTATCCACGGCAAGGGGTTGCGCTCGAGGAATCGCGAGCCGGTGCTCAAGAAGCAGGTAGCCGGCTGGCTGATGCAGCGCGAGGAAGTGCTGGCGTTTTGTCAGGCGCGCGCCGCTGATGGGGGTAGCGGCGCCGTGGTAGTGCTGCTTAAAGGCGGGAAGCGTGGGTCGTGAGTCGTGCGTCCTAACCGGATCTGATGGCGGCGCTCTTCGTGCCTGGTCAAATCACGAGTTACCCATCACGATTCGCAAATTCTAAATAGCCGCCTCGTCGGTTTCGCCGGTTCGGATGCGGATCACCTGCTCGACGCTCGTCACGAAAATCTTTCCGTCTCCGATTTTGCCGGTGCGCGCCGCCTTGACGATGGCGTCAATGGCGCTTTCCTGCAGCTTGTCCGGCACCACGACCTCGACCTTGACCTTGGGCAGAAAGTCGACCACGTACTCGGCGCCGCGGTAGAGCTCGGTATGGCCTTTCTGCCGGCCGAAACCCTTGACTTCCGTCACCGTCAACCCGCTGACGCCGATCTCCGATAGCGCCTCGCGGACCTCGTCCAGCTTGAACGGCTTGAAAATCGCCTCGATTTTTTTCATGACTTCCCTCCGCTCCCTGCGATTTGCCTAAGTGGCCGCATCAGAATGACGGAAACCGCCCTTCATATAGAGGAGAATGAGGGGAGCATCCCCCCATTTCGTTACCGTCTCTAAAGGATAGCACAGGCGGCTAATCGTACTGATGGCGAAATTTGTTGGTGATCGGAAAACGCCAGTCCTTTCCAAATCCGCGCGGGGTAATGCGGATGCCTACGGGCGCCTGGCGCCGCTTGTACTCGCTGATCCGGACCAGGCGCACCACCCGCTCCACGTCCGGGCGCGGATACCCCGCCGCGACGATTTCCCTCGGGCTGAGGTCGGCCTCCACGTAGGCCTCCAAAATGGCGTCCAGCACCGGGTAGGACGGAAGGCTGTCCTGGTCGGTCTGGTTCTCGCGCAATTCCGCGGAGGGCGCGCGGTCAATCACGCGCTGCGGGATCACTCGGGAGAGGCTGTTACGGTAATTCGCCAGCCGGTAGACCGTCATCTTGTTGAGATCCTTCAGCACGCCGAAGCCGCCCGCCATGTCGCCGTACAGCGTCGCGTAACCCGTGCCCATCTCGCTCTTGTTGCCGGTAGTCAGCACGATGGCCCCCGTCTTGTTTGAAATGGCCATCAGCAACGTGCCGCGGATGCGCGACTGGAGGTTCTCTTCGGTCACGTCTTCCGGTTTTCCCCGGAACTCGGCCGCAAGCGCCGCGCGAAACGCGTCGAACACTGGCGTGATCGGGATCTCGTCGTAGCGGACGTTGAGCGCCTCGGCCTCGGCGCGCGCATCCTCGCGACTGATGGCGGCCGTGAATTGCGAGGGCATCATGATCGCCCGCACGCGCTCCGGCCCCAGGGCATCGGCCGCGATCGCCGCCGTCAGCGCCGAGTCGATCCCGCCCGACAGCCCGAGCAGCGCGCCGGGAAAGCCATTCTTGGTCACGTAATCGCGCACCCCCAGCTGAAGCGCGCCGTAGATCTCCGCTTCCTGAGACAGGGATGCGGCGATTTCTCCGGGTTGGGGTTCGCCGTCGGTCAGCGTCACGAGCACCAGCCCCTCTTCGAAAAGCGGCGCCTGGTGGGTGATTAATCCCGCACTGTTCATCACGAACGATGCGCCGTCGAATACCAGCTCGTCCTGCCCGCCGACGAGATTGACGTACACCAGCGACAAGCCCGTCTCCGCGACGCGCTCGCGCATCACGTCCTGCCGCACCTTTTGCTTGCCCACGTGATAGGGCGACGCGTTGAGCACGATCAGCACGGTAGCGCCCGCCTGCCGCGCCGCCCTGGGCGCCTCCGCATTCCACGAGTCGGCGCAAATGTTGATGCCAAACTGCGGGTCCCGCGCCGCGCCGCGCGCCCGCGAAGTCGCCTCCCCCTGAGCGCCCCAGGCGTCCTCGCAAATATTCACGCCAAAGTTCACGCCGTTGACGGCATGAACGCAGGCCGCGCTTCCGGGCGAAAAATAGCGTTCCTCGTCGAACACGGTGTAATTGGGCAGCCGCTGCTTGTCGTACGTGGCGATGATCCGGCCGTTGTGCACGATGGAGGCGGAGTTGTAGCGTTTTCCCTCCACCGCGCGCGGGTGACCGACGACCACCGCGATATCCGGAACGCGCCGTGCCAGGTCCCCAAGGGCGAGATCGCAAGCCTCGAGAAAATCCTCGCGCAGCAGCAAGTCCTCCGGCGGATAGCCGCACAGCGCCAGTTCGGGCGTCACCAAGATCTCCGCGCCCTGCTGCCTCGCGCGCGCGGCGAAATCGGCGATGCGCGAAACGTTGCCGCTCAGATCTCCGACCGTCGCATTGATCTGCGCAATCGCAATTTTCATGTTGCTAATATATCATCGCGCCAACTCCGATGCAGGCGGGTGACACGTGCGATCGGCCGGGCGCGACACGAGCGTGACAATGGAAGTCGTGGAGTCGCTGGCCGGCGTGCCGGCCAGCGAGTGGAACCGGCTAGCCGACGGCGCAACCTTTCTGAGCCACGAATTCCTTTCGGCATTGCATGACACGGGATGCGCCAGTGCCGCGACCGGATGGGCACCGCAGTACCTGATCCTGCGGCGCGACGGCATCCTGTCGGGCGCCATGCCGTTGTACCTCAAGACGCACTCCTATGGCGAGTACGTGTTCGACTGGGCATGGGCCGACGCCTATCACCGGCATGGCATCGCGTATTATCCCAAGCTGGTTTCCGCGGTGCCGTTTACGCCGGTCACCGGCGCGCGGCTGCTTGCATCGAACCATGATGATCGCGACCGGCTGGTCACCGCCGCGCTCGACTTCGCCCGCTCGCTTGGGGTGTCATCGCTGCATTGCCTGTTTCCGGAACCGCTCGAGGCAAGTTGCCTGGTTGCGCGCGGGCTGATGCCGCGCACCACCGTGCAGTTTCACTGGTCGAATCAGGGGTACGAGAGCTTCGACGCGTTTCTCGCCGGCTTCAGCCATGACAAGCGCAAGAAGGTGAAGCAGGAGCGCCGCAGAGTGCGCGACGCCGGCATCCGGTTCCGATGGCTGGTCGGCGACGACATCCGGGACAAGGACTGGGTCTTCCTCAATCGCTGCTACCGCCAGACTTACCGCGAGCACCAGTCCATCCCTTATCTCAACCTCGAATTCTTCCGGCGCGTCGGCGAATCGCTCGCGCGCAGCGTGGTGATGATCGTGGCCGAACGCGATGGCAATCCGATTGCCGCCGCGCTCGACATCCTCGACCGCGGGCGACTGTGCGGCCGCTACTGGGGCGCGCTGGAGCCACACTCCGGACTGCATTTCGAGACCTGCTATTACCAGGGCATCGAGTACTGCATTGCGTGCGGCATCGACACATTCGAGGGCGGCTCGCGCGGTCCGCACAAGCTGGCCCGCGGATTGATGCCGGTCGAAACCCGCTCGGCGCACTGGCTGGCGCATCCCGAGTTTGCCGCGGCGGTGGAACAGTTTCTCGCCCGCGAGTCTCGAGGCATCGAGAACTACATGGACGAACTCGAGGAGCGTGGGCCGTTCAAGCGCGCATCGGCACCGATCACGCGATAGCGTGCCCGCTGATCCGACGGCCGCCCGCCTCGAGTTGCGTTAATCCCAATTTTGAGCTGAATGCGCGCGCCCCACGGCACCTTGGCGGGGCCCTTGACCAGGCAGATGACCGGAAAATTCGGTGAACGGCGTTGCCCCCTTCCGCGCCTGTGAAAAACGGCAGTATGTCCGGAAGCACGCGCTGGCTGCCGATCCGCTCGATGTTCGAAGGGCGCGAGGTTGCCGGCGCGAAGCGGTGGGTGCGCCAGAATGTTGCCGTATAGTAGCGGGGTCAAGGAAATCGCATCGCCATGAAATTCTGCAGTAACTGCGGCGCTTCCGTCGCATTGCGCGTGCCGGACGGTGACTCGCTGCCGCGCCACGTCTGCGACGCCTGCCACACCATTCACTACCAGAACCCGCGCATGGTGGTGGGCTGCATACCGGAGTGGGAGGATCGGATATTGTTGTGCCGGCGCGGGATCGAGCCCCGCCATGGTCTATGGACCGTGCCCGCCGGCTATATGGAAAACGGCGAGACCACCTTTCACGGCGCGATCCGCGAGACGCTGGAGGAAGCCAACGCCCGCGTCGAGATCCAGTCGCTTTACGCCCTTTACAATATCCCGCATATCAATCAGGTTTACATTCTGTTCCGCGCGCGGCTGCTCGATATGGACGTGCATCCCGGCGCGGAAACGCTCGAGGTGCGCCTGTTCGCGCACGACGAGATCCCCTGGGACGCGATCGCGTTCGCCAGCGTCCGCAATACGCTCACGCACTATTATGAGGACCGCGCACAGGGGGAGTTCCGCTTTCACATGGGAACCATCGAACCGGCGCGCAAATCGTGACGGCAGGCAATGACCGCCCAGCGCCCTCGAGCACGGCGTAAAATGCGGGGTCATTCCGGAGACCCAGCCATGACCGCACCCATCCCGACAACCCGGCCCGCGTTCCAGTGGGACGATCCGTTGCTGCTCGAGGACCAGTTGAGTGAAGACGAGCGCATGGTGCGGGACACGGCGCGCGCCTACTGCCAGGAAAAGCTCATGCCGCGCGTGCTGGAGGCGAACCGGCACGAAAAGTTCGACCGGGACGTCCTGCACGAAATGGGCAAGTTGGGATTTCTCGGCTCGACGCTATCCGGCTACGGCTGCGCCGGCGTCAACCACGTCTGCTATGGGCTCGTCGCGCGCGAGGTCGAGCGCGTGGACAGCGGCTACCGGTCCGCGATATCCGTGCAGTCGAGCCTGGTCATGTTTCCGATTCACGAGTACGGCACGGACGCGCAGCGCAAGAAGTACCTGCCTCGTCTTGCCACCGGAGAATGGATCGGCTGCTTTGGGCTGACGGAGCCCGATTTCGGCTCGGATCCCGGCGGAATGGCGACGCGCGCGAAGAAGGCGGATGGCGGATACGTGCTCCAGGGCTCCAAGATGTGGATCAGCAATGCGCCGTACGCCGACGTATTCCTGGTGTGGGCCAAGGACGAGTCCGGGGAGATCCGCGGTTTCCTGCTGGAGAAAGGCATGAAAGGGCTGTCGACTTCGAAGATCGAGGGCAAATTCAGCCTGCGCGTGTCGCCGACTGGGGAGGTCGCGATGGACGACGTGTTCGTGCCGGAGGAGAACCTCCTGCCCGGCGTGTCCGGGCTCAAGGGACCTTTTTCCTGCCTGAACAAGGCGCGATTCGGCATCGCGTGGGGCGCGCTCGGAGCCGCCGAGTTCTGCTGGCACGCCGCGCGCAACTACACCCTGGAGCGCAAGCAGTTCGGTCGCCCCCTCGCCGCCAACCAGCTGATCCAGGTAAAGCTCGCGAACATGCAGACGGAGATCACGCTGGGGCTGCAGGGCGCGCTGCGGCTCGGCCGCCTGATGGACGAGGGGCGCGCGACGCCCGAGATGATCTCGCTGCTCAAGCGCAATGCCTGCGGCAAGTCGCTCGAGATCGCGCGCCTGAGCCGCGATATGCACGGCGGCAACGGCATCGCCGACGAGTTCCACGTCATCCGCCACGTGATGAACCTCGAGGCGGTCAATACCTACGAGGGCACGCATGACATCCACGCCCTGATTCTGGGCCGGTCGCAGACCGGCATTGCCGCATTTAGCTAATGCCCCGCGCTCGCGGCCCGCATGGAAGCACGTTCCAGGTGAAGGCAGCTCTTGGTCTCGTGACGGCAGCGCTTGGTGCCGCGTGCCTACTGTGGCAGCCGGGGTACGCGCAGTTCTACAAGTGGACCGACGATCAGGGTCGCGTCCATTACTCCGACAAGGCCCCGCAAAAAGGCGCAGCCAAAAAGCTCGAAATCAAGATCCAGTCGTACTCGGGCCCCGCGGTTGTGTCGGCCGTGGACAGACGCCATGCCAGTGCCGGAATGGCCCGTGTCCGCATGCTCTCGACCACATGGTGCGGCTATTGCAGACAGGCGCGTGCCTACATGAACAGCAAGGGAATTCCATTTGAAGAGCTCGATGTCGAGAAATCGATGGAGGGCAGGCGGGAATTCTCCGCGCTCAAGGGGCGCGGTGTGCCCATCATTCTGGTCGGCAGCCAGCGCATGGACGGCTACAGCCAGGCACGGCTGGATGCTATGCTCCGCGCGGCAGGAAACTGACCGATCATGCTCACCGTCATTCCATCGTCCGTGCCGCTGGGCGCCGAGATCCGCGGCGTCGACCTGTCGCGGGACCTCGACGAGGCGCTATTTCGAGAAATCGTGGACCATTACCACCGGCACGAGGTGGTGTACTTCCGCGACCAGACGATCACGCCAGAGCAGCACATCGCATTCAGCCGCCGTTTCGGCGAGCTGGAGTACCACGTGAGGAAGGACTGCTGCCGCCCCGGCTATCCGGAGATCTTCGTGGTCTCCAACATCCTGGAAAACGGCCGCCCGATCGGCACCCGCGACGCGGGGCTGTTCTGGCATACGGATCTCTGCTACATGGCGGAGCCCAGCCGCTGCTCGCTCTTCTACGCGCGGGAAGTGCCGGCCGACGACGCCGGCCGCCCGCTTGGTGACACGATGTTCGCAAGCGTCACCGCGGCGCACGACGCCCTGCCGGAGGAACTGAAGCGCCGTTTCGCTGGCCTCAAGGCCGTCCAGTCGTACGCGAAGGGTTACTACCGCGACCGCAACAGCGGGCCGCGACCGCCGTTGACCGAGGAGCAGAAGCGGCGCACGCCCGATGTCGAGCATCCGGTCGTCCGGACGCACCCCTACACCGGTCGCAAGTGCCTGTTCGTCAATGAGGGCTACACGTCCCGCATCGCCGGCCTCGATCCGGCCGAGAGCGACGCGCTTCTCGCGTCGCTCTTCGAGCACGTTACCCGGCCCGAATTCGTCTACCGGCACCAGTGGCGGGTGCGCGACTTCCTGATCTGGGACAACTGCTCGACCCAGCACCGCGCCGTGATGGATTACGAGCTTCCCCGGCGCCGGCGCATGGAGCGCACCACCCTGCGCGGCACCGCGCCGTTCTAGTCCGCGGTGAATTCCGCCGCGCGGAAAGCCAGCGTTCTGAATCGCTAGCGGGTCACTTGGAAGCGTGTTGCCAGACGCCGTCCCAGTCGGGCGGCGCCGGATACCGTTCCAGCTCGTCGAGCCGGCGGATGAAGACCTCGCTGCAGGCATCGGCGGGCATGCGTTCGAGCGCGCGGCGGAAGGCATCGCGCGCCTCGGCATTGCGGCGCCCGCGGTAGGCCGCGAGCCCGGCCTCGAAGCGGTCGCGCATCTCCAGCACCGCGGCGTCGACCGCGCCGCGCTCGCCCAGCGCCTCGAAAACCCGTACTGCGTTGTCCTTGCCGACGACCCGGATGGTATCGACTTCGCGCGCTTCGATCTCGCCGCGCGCGCGCTCCCAGGTCGCCTCGCACATCAGGATGCGGGTACCGTAGGCCTTGTTCAGGGACTCGAGGCGCGAGCTCAGGTTGACCGTATCGCCGACTACCGTGTAGCCCTGCGCCACCGACGATCCGATATTGCCGACCACGACATCACCGGTGGCGATGCCGGCACCCACCCCGAGGCTCGGCAGGCCGCGCCGGATGCCGAGGATCTCGGGCAATTCGGCTCGCAGGCGCGCGACGGCCTCCTGCTGCGCGAGCGCCGCCCTGCAGGCGTATGCGGCCTGCACGCCCGCGTCGCAGAAAGGCGGCCCCCAGAACGCCATCACCGCGTCGCCGACGTACTTGTCGATCACGCCGGCGTTCGCGGAAACCGGCGCGCTCATCAGCTCGAGGTAGCGGTTGAGCAGCCTCACCAGCGTCGTCGGCAGCAGGTTCTCCGAGATGGCGGTGAATCCCCGCATGTCCGTGAACATCACCGTCATGATCTGGCGCTCGCCGACGGTGCCCGCCGCGCCGGTGCGCTCGATGATCTGGTCGGCAATGCGCGGATCGATGTACTTGCCCAGCTTCTCCCGGACGCGTTCCTTGGCGCGCAGATCGAGCACCATGCTCTGGAACGCCTGCCCGAGCGCCTCGACTTCGTCGCGGCTCTGGATCACCAGCTCGAACTCCCGGTCGCCCTCCCTGACCTTTTCCGTGGCGCGCACCAGCCGCTTCAGCGGCCCCACCAGCGAGCGCGACAGCAGAAACGCCAGCAGCACCGCAATGATGCCGCTCGCGGCCGTCGCGCCGAGGTTGAAGCGCTGCGCTGCGTCCTCGTGGCTCGCGGCGGCGGCCGCCGATTCCCCGGTCATCGCGTGCAGCCGGGCATTCGCCTGGTCCAGCACGCGGTTGAGGTCCCGGATTTCCTTCTCGATCAGGGCAAGCGTTACCGCGTCGGCGCTACGGCCGGACTGGATCAGCGCGCGCAACTGCGCATCGAACTCGCGATGCTCGCTGGCCACCGCCTCGAACAGGGGCTGCAGCCCGGCGAACTTGATGCGGTCCGGCTCGGCCTGCGCCCGCTCCACGCCATCTCGCGTGAGCGACAGGGCGCGCTTCATGGCGTCGTCGACCTTGCGGCCGCTTGCGGCCACGCGCTCCAGCGCCTCGGCCTGATGATCGCCATCCCGCTGCGCGCCGGCAAGCCGGGCGAGCAGCGCGTGGAACGCAAGCTCCTGGTTGCGCGCCTGGATTTCGACATCGCTAGGATGCGCGCGAGCGGCGCGTGATACGTGGCAACCGTCACGACTTCACGGTTCACGCGGGAAATACGGTCGAGGGAGAACAGCGCCACCGCGGTAGTACCCGCCACCAGGACCGCGGCGACCGAAAAAATCTTGCTGCCGACGTTCATCCGTGCCAATTCCCACTTTGCCGGCAACACCAGGACACGCCGGGCATTGCACCAGCGCGCCCGACGAAGCGCACCGATCGCACCCATCCCATTGGCCTGATCGTCTGCACACTTGCCCCCTTGCGCCGCCTGGCCCTACCGTATCCGCCCGCCCGCGTTCCGAACTGCGGCGTCCCTTGCATCGCCCGCTTATCGCGCATCACGGCTCGAAACAGGCCGCATACGAACTCCCGTGCAAGCCTATCACGCGGCCAGCACGGAAAATGCTGAGTCGTATTCAGGACCGCTATGAAGCTCGCAAGCAGCGATGTCAGTCTCCAGTAGAGGAAAATCTGTCCGACATCCGGAAGGTCCTGAGGCCGAACCCGGGTCCGCAATATCGGCATTTCCCGGCAAAGGCACGCGCCCGATGAGGTGTCGCACGAGACGCCTCCACGCTCGCGAACTTCCCCGGCAAAAGCGCTGACTAATCCATATATTGAAAACATGCCCGCCTCGACAATCTGCGATGCCCGGCTCAAGAAACCGGCAGTAAGGTTCCAGTAAGAATCCTATTCAAAACGGTCACTTAGGCGTAATATTTGGGAAATCGGTTGTGGCGCTCCTGTCATCGCCGATGCGACGAAGACGTTAAAGCCGGAAGCCAAGCAACAGCGTTGAAGGAGCTGGATGAAACCCACCGATATCGGTGCGCCCGATTATTTTCACAAAGTCGTCGATTGCCAGTGGGCTTGTCCGGCCCACACTCCCGTCCCCGAATACATCCGATTGATCGCAGCAGGCCGCTATGGCGACGCCTACATGGTCAACTGGTGGTCGAATGTCTTTCCCGGCATCCTCGGGCGCACCTGCGACCGGCCCTGCGAGCCGGCCTGCCGCCGCGGGCGGGTCGAGGCGCGCAACACTGATAAGCCCGAGCCGGTCGCGATCTGCCGCCTGAAGCGCGTCGCGGCCGACAACAAGGAAGACATCCGCGGCCGCCTGCCCAAACCGGCGAAACAGCGAAACGGCAAGCGCATCGCCTGCATAGGCGCCGGACCGGCATCGCTGACGGTTGCGCGTGACCTTGCGCCGCTGGGTTACAGCGTCACCCTATTCGACCAGGACCCGCGGGCGGGCGGCATGATCTGGTCGCAGATTCCGCGCTTCCGCCTGCCGATGGAAGTGATCGACGAGGAAGTCGGCTACATCCTGGACCTGGGCGTCGAGTTCAAGGGCGGCGTTCGCATCGACAGCATGAAGGGGCTGCTCGCGGAAGGCTACGACGCGGTGTTCGTGGGCAGTGGCGCGCCGCGCGGCCGCGACCTCGAAGTGCCGGGACGCAAGGAGGCTGCCGCCCACATTCACATCGGCATCGACTGGCTGTCCAGCGTGTCCTTCGGTCACGTGGACCGGATCGGCAAGCGGGTAATCGTGCTGGGGGGCGGCAATACCGCGATGGACTGCTGCCGCACGTCCCGCCGTCTGGGCGGAGAAGACGTCAAGGTCATCGTGCGTTCCGGCTACGAGGAAATGAAGGCCTCGCCCTGGGAAAAAGAGGATGCGGTCCACGAAGGCATCCCGATTCTCAACTATCTCGTGCCGCTCGAATTCACCCACGCCAACGGCAAGCTGACCGGCATGCGGTTCCAGAAGGTCAAGGCGGTCTACGACGCCAAGGGCCGGCGCGAACTGGTCCCGACAGGCGAGCCGCACGAGCATTTCGAGTGCGACGACGTGCTGGTGGCGATCGGCCAGGAGAATGCGTTTCCGTGGATCGAGCGCGACACCGGCATCGAGTTCGACAAATGGAACATGCCGAAAGTGGACAAATCGACCATGCAGTCCGCGCTGCCGCACGTGTTCTTCGGCGGCGACGCGGCGTTCGGTCCCAAGAACATCATCTGGGCCGTCGCGCACGGCCACGACGCGGCGATATCGATCGACAAGCTGCTCAACGGCGAGGACGTGGCTGAACGGCCCGCGCCGGGCGTCACGCTGGTATCCCAGAAGATGGGCATCCACGAATGGAGCTACGACAACGACATCTCGATCGCCAACCGCTACAAGGTTCCCTGGCGCGACACGAAAGTCACGCTGAAGGACATCAAGGTCGAAGTCGAGATGGGCTTCGATCCGGCGACCGGCTTCGCCGAGGCGCAGCGCTGCCTGAACTGCGACGTGCAGACCGTATTCACGCCCAAGCTCTGCATCGAATGCGACGCGTGCGTCGACATCTGCCCGATGGACTGCATCACCTTCACGAACAACGGCGAGGAGCGGGAACTGCGCGCGCGGCTCAACGCGCCCGCGCAGAACCTTGAACAGGACATCTACGTCGCCGACGGGCTCAAGACCGGGCGGATAATGGCGAAAGACGAGGACGTCTGCCTGCACTGCAGCCTGTGCGCGGAACGCTGCCCGACAGGGGCCTGGGACATGCAGAAGTTTCTCCTCGATATGACCCACGCCGGTCCGGCGTGCCGCAGCCCGAAGAGGAAGGCCGCATGAAGCGCGTCGAGTCCGTCAACGACTTCGTCGTCAAGTTCGCCAACGTCAACGGCTCCGGCTCGGCCTCCGCCAACGAGCTCTTCGCGCGCGCGATCCTGCGCATGGGCGTGCCCGTATCGCCGCGCAACATCTTTCCCTCCAACATCCAGGGCCTGCCGACGTGGTACGAGGTCCGGGTGAACGAGAACGGCTACCTCGGCCGGCGCGGCGGGGTCGACCTGATGGTGGCGATGAACCCGCAGACCTGGGACAACGACCTCAAGGAAATCGAGGCCGGCGGCTACCTGTTCTACGACAATTCCAAGCCGCTGCCGCACTCGAAGCTCCGCGACGACGTCCACGTGATCGGCATACCGCTCACGGAAATCTGCAACGCGACCTACTCCGATCCTCGGCAACGCCAGCTTTTCAAGAACATCATCTACGTCGGCGCGCTGTCCGCACTGCTCGAAATCGATCCGGCGGAGATCGAGAAGCTGTTCTCCGAGCAGTACAAGGGCAAGGAGGCGCTGCTGCAGTCGAACGTGAAGGCGTTGCGGCTCGGGCGCGACTACGCGCTGCAGAATCTGGGCTGCCCGCTCGGTGTCCGCGTGCGGCGGGCGAACAACGTCGGAAACAAGATCTTCGTCGACGGCAACAGCGCGGCGGCGCTCGGCGCCGTCTACGGCGGCGCCACCGTTTGCGCCTGGTACCCGATCACGCCGTCGTCCTCCCTCGCCGAAGCGTTCATCAAGCACTGCCAGAAGCTGCGCGTGGATCCCGCTACCGGCAAGAACCGCTACGCCATCATTCAGGGCGAGGACGAACTGGCGTCGATCGGCATGGCCATCGGCGCGGGCTGGAATGGCGCGCGGGCGTTCACCGCGACCTCGGGGCCCGGCATTTCCCTGATGACGGAGTTCATCGGCCTCGCGTACTTCGCGGAGATTCCCGTCGTGCTGGTCGACGTGCAGCGCGGCGGCCCCTCCACCGGGATGCCGACGCGCACGCAGCAGTCCGACCTCCTCTCCTGCGCCTACGCCTCGCACGGCGACACCAAGCACGTGATGCTGTTCCCGGAGGACCCGGCCGAGTGCTTCGAATTCACGGCGCAGGCGTTCGACCTCGCGGAACGCCTGCAGACGCCGGTGTTCGTGATGACCGACCTCGACATCGGCATGAACACCCGGCTCTGCAACCCGTTCCAGTGGGACGACACGCGCGTCTACGATCGGGGCAAGGTGATGACGCACGACGACCTTGAGTCCGGCAGGGACTTCGGGCGCTACCTCGAGGTCGACGGCGACGGCATCCCGTTCCGCACTTATCCCGGGACGCACCCCACGCGTGGCGGCTACTTTACCCGGGGCACCACCAAGGACCGCTACGCGCGCTACAGCGAAGCGGGCCCGGACTACGTCTACAACATGGAGCGCCTGCTGCGGAAGTTCGACACCGCCAGGAAGCTCGTGCCGCGGGCGCTGCTCACGCCAGCGGAAAAACCGGCGCGCTTCGGCGCGATCTACTACGGCTCGACGTCCCCGGCGATGGTCGAGGCGCTGGACGTGCTGTCGTCAAAGGGCGTACACGTCAACGCGCTGCGCGTGAGGGGCTTCCCGTTCGCCGACGAGATCGCGGACTTCGTCGCCGCCCATCCCTGGGTGTTCGTCATCGAGCAGAACCGGGATGCCCAGCTAAAGACGCTGCTCATCAACGAGGCCAAGGTCAACCCCTCGCGGCTGCTGTCGGTGCTGCATTACGACGGCACGCCGATCACCGCCCGCTTCATCGTGGACCAGATCGCGCAACACGCGGCCGCCCGCACGGTCGTCCCGCTCAAGAAAGTCGTGTCATGACCTACATCGCGAAGCCCCGCCTTCATCATCCGACGCTCCCGAGAAACCAGGTCGGGCACACGCGCCGCGATTACGAGGGCAAAATCTCGACCCTGTGCGCCGGCTGCGGCCACGACTCGATTTCCGCCGCCATCATCCAGGCGTGCTGGGAGCTGAACGTGGAGCCGCACCGCGTCGCCAAGCTCTCCGGCATCGGCTGCTCGTCCAAGACCCCGGATTATTTCCTCGGCAACTCGCACGGCTTCAACAGCGTGCACGGCCGCATGCCGTCGGTCGCGACCGGGGCGAACCTTGCGAATCGCGACCTGCTGTACATGGGGGTTTCGGGCGACGGCGACTCGGCTTCGATCGGGATCGGCCAGTTCGCCCACTGCATGCGGCGCGGCGTCAACATGGTCTACCTCGTCGAGAACAACGGCGTGTACGGCCTCACCAAGGGCCAGTTCTCGGCCACCGCCGACCGCGGCTCCCAGTCGAAGCGTGGCGTCGTCAACAACGACGAGCCGCTCGACATGATCGGGATGGCGCTGCTGCTGGGCGCAACCTACGTCGCGCGAAGCTTTTCCGGCGACAAGAAACAGCTGGTGCCTCTCATCAAGGGCGCGATCGAGCATCGCGGCGCCGCGTTCATCGACGTGATCTCGCCGTGCGTCGCGTTCAACAACCATCCTGGCTCGACCAAGAGCTACGATTACGTGCGGCAACACAACGAGGCGGTGAACCGCCTCGACGTCATCGAGGGACGCGAGGAAATTACCGCCGACTACCAGCCAGGCGAGGTCGTCACGGTACGGCAGCACGACGGCTCGATCCTGCGCCTGCGCAAGCTCGCCGCGGAATACGACCCGACCGACCGCGTCCGCGTGATGAATTACCTGCAGGAACGGTCGGCGCAGGGCGAAGTCGTCACCGGACTGCTGTACGTGAAGGCGGATTCCGCCGACCTGCACGACCACCTGAATACCGTGGCGACGCCGCTCAACCAGCTCACCGAGCGGGAGCTTTGCCCCGGGAACGTCGCGCTGGAACGCATCAACGCCGCCCTGCGATGACGGCGGCTCGCCGTCATCCGCTGTCAGCCGTCAGGTGCCAGATGTCAGCGATGGCCGCAAGCTGGTTTTTGATGAGATGCTGACGGCTGCCGACTGACAACTGACAACTGACACTTACTTCAGTTTGATCGCCAGCCCGTAGCAGAAATACCCGCCGCCGTCGCTCAGGCAGTGGAGATTCACCACCCCGTCCGAGCCGAGACTCGCTGCTTCCCTCGTGATGGCGGCGACCGCCTCCCCCGCATCCGCGTGGCGCGGGATCCAGAATGAAGCCCGCCAGGTATCGGTCCACAGCCGCTTGAGCACCGTGTAGCGATGGGGCGCCAGTTCCCCGGCATCGAAAACCCTCACCGGCGCGGTTTCGGCGGCTGGGGCGGGCCCCGCGGCGGACATCGCCGCCAGGAACGCGACGGTCGGGATGGTGTGTTTCATGTCGTTGATTCCGATCACCGAGGTTACCTTTTGAAAAATTATAGCGGGCGACCGCGCGGGATGGGGCCCGACAGGCGACGGCAGGCCGGCTCGGGGCAGTAGAATGGCGATGGACCGGCAATGATGAACGCGTGCGACAAGACGTGACCAAACCTGAAGTTTCGGTCGTAACCCATTGAGTTAACGGAATCTCTCGGTTATAGTCACGGCGGCCCATCCGGTACAACTATGACCTCCGCCCAGGCGCCCAAACGCGAGACCGACCGCCGGCTCCAGCTCCAGTCGCTGCTCGACGACCTCGTGGCCGATGGACTCGTCACGAAGGAAACGGCCGACGAGCTCGCCCGCAACCGACGATTCGCGCGCGGGGACGCCCACCCCCTGGTCGTCATCGCCGATCAGAAATGGAAGGATCCGCGCAACCCGCGCAAGGCGCTGCATCTCGACATGCTGACCGAGTGGCTCGCGGGCAAAGTCGGCCTGCCCTATTTCCACATCGATCCGTTCAAGATCGACTTTGCCGCCGTGACCAAGACGATGTCGAGCGCGTATGCGGAGCGCTACCGCATGCTGCCGGTCGCGATCAACACGCGCGAGGTCACGATCGCCGTGACCGAGCCGTTCGTCCGAGACTGGGAGGAGCAGATCCGCCAGGTGCTGCGCCTGGAGATCAAGCGCGTCCTCGCCAATCCGGTCGACATCCGCGGCTACCTGGTCGAATTCTACAACCTGGCGAAGTCGGTCAAGGACGCGACGCAGAAGGACAAGGGCGCTGCCAGCTCGATCGCCAATTTCGAGCAGCTGGTGCAGCTCGGCCAGGCCGGCAAGCTCGACGCCAACGACCAGCACGTCGTCCATATCTGCGACTGGCTCTTCAACTATGCCTTCCAGGAGCGCGCGAGCGATATCCACCTGGAGCCGCGCCGCGAGGCCGGCAACGTGCGCTTCCGCATCGACGGCGTGCTGCACCAGGTGTACCAGATCCCGACACCGGTAATGGCGGCGATGACCAGCCGCATCAAGGTCCTCGGCCGCATGGACGTGGTCGAGAAACGCCGGCCGCAGGACGGGCGGCTGAAGACCGTGACGCCGGACGGCCAGGAGATCGAGCTGCGCCTGTCCACGATGCCCACCGCGTTCGGCGAAAAGCTGGTGATGCGCATCTTCAACCCCGAGGACCTGGTCAAGAATTACAGGGAGCTCGGGTTCCCGGAGGAAGACGAGCGCAAGTGGACGCAGATGACGAGCCAGCCGCACGGCATCATCCTGGTGACCGGTCCCACCGGCTCGGGCAAGACGACGACGCTCTACTCGACGCTCAAGCAGCTGGCGGGCCCCGAGGTCAACGTCTGCACCGTGGAAGACCCGATCGAGATGGTCGAGCCGGCATTCAACCAGATGCAGGTGCAGCATTCGATCGGCGTGGATTTCGCGAGCGGCATCCGCACCCTCATGCGCCAGGATCCCGACATCATCATGGTGGGCGAGATTCGCGACCTGGAGACCGCGGAGATGGCGATCCAGGCCGCGCTCACGGGACATCTCGTGCTCTCCACGCTGCACACCAACGACGCGCCATCCGCGATCACGCGCATGCTCGATCTCGGCGTGCCGTCCTACCTGCTCCAGTCCACCATACTCGGTGTAATGGCGCAGCGGCTGCTGCGCACGCTTTGTCCGCACTGCAAGGAGCAGCACGACCTGGAGGATTCGGCCTGGGAGCAGCTGGTCGCGCCGTGGAAGGCCCCCAAGCCCAAGGGCACGACCTATATCACCAAGGGCTGCCTCGAGTGCCGCATGACCGGCTACATGGGCCGGATCGGAATCTACGAGACCATGGTGATGACGCCGGAACTGAAGCGCGCCGTCGTCGCCGAAACCGATCTCGCCGCGCTTCAGGAGAAGGCCTACAAGGAAGGCATGAAGCCGCTGCGAATCAGCGGCGCGATGAAAGTCGCTGCAGGGCTCACGACCGTCGATGAGGTGCTGCAGACGGCGCCGCCGCCCACGGGCGATCGGCGACAGCATCCCCGCTGAGTGCCGTGACTGGTGACTGGTGGCTCGTGACCGGTCGCGAAAAACAGCAAGAAACGGGTGGCGCAGGCGTATCGGCGGCCCTATCCTGTGCGGCATGAACGATCTTGCCGCCGTGCCGGACACCCTTTCGGTCGAAGAAGACACGCGCGATTACGATCGCATCGCGCGCGCGATCGATTTTCTCCGGCGCCACGCGCGGGAACAGCCGGATCTCGCGTCCGTCGCGAGGCACGCCCACCTCTCCGGCCCGCATTTCCAGCGCCTGTTCACGCGCTGGGCGGGGATCAGCCCCAAGCGCTTCCTGCAGTTTCTCGCGGTGGAGCACGCGAAAGCGCGCCTCGCCGCGTCGCCCAGCATCCTGGATCTCGCCGGGGAAATCGGCCTGTCGGGCCCGGGCCGCGTGCACGACCTGTTCGTGGCGATGGAAGCGATGTCGCCGGGCGAGCTCCGCGCGGGCGGCGCCGGGCTGGAGATCCGGTACGGCATCCACCCCTCTCCCTTCGGTCCCGCGCTGATCGCCGTGTCGGGACGCGGCATCTGCGGCCTGCATTTCCAGGTCGGCGCGGACCGCCCCCTGGAGCTGCTGCGCCGGGACTGGCCCCGCTCGGCGTTGCAGCCCGACGCCGCCGGCACTGCCGGGATCGCCGCGCGCATTTTTGATCCGCTGGCTGAGAGGTCCGGCAAGCCGCTTGCGCTGCTGGTCCGCGGCAGCAACTTTCAGGTCCAGGTCTGGCGCGCGCTGCTCGACCTGCCGTTCGGCGCGGTGACGAGCTATCGCCGCCTCGCCCGGCGCATCGGTCAGCCGCGCGCCGCGCGCGCGGTGGGAAATGCCATCGGCGCCAATCCGATCGGCTGGCTGATTCCCTGCCACCGCGTGATCCGAGAGACCGGCGAGTTGAGCCGCTACCGCTGGGGTGCCACGCGCAAGGCGGCGATGCTCGGCTGGGAGGCGGCGCGCTCGGTGCGAGACGAGTAACGGGCAATGCCGGATGCGCAAAGGATGATAATGGCGGCACCCCATGCCGCCCATGGCCCATTACCCACGACGCGTTACCGATGAAAGAGACGCTGAAGCCCGGCCTCACGCACCGGTTTCGCTTCACCATTCCACCGGACAAGACCGTCCCCCACCTGTACCCGGAATCGGCCGCGTTCCAGGCGATGCCCCAGGTGCTGGCGACCGGCTACCTGGTCGGGCTGCTCGAATGGGCCTGCATCGACGCCATCCAGCCGCATCTCGACTGGCCGCGCGAGCAGTCTCTCGGCACGCGGATTCACTGCACCCATCTCGCCGCGACGCCGCCCGGCCTGACGGTCACGGTGGACGTCCGGCTCGATCGCGTCGAAGGCAGGAAGCTCGCGTTCAGCGTCTCCGCGAGCGACGGCGTGGACCACATTGCGGAAGGCACCCACGAGCGGGTAGTTATCGACGTAGCGCGTTTCAACGAGAAGGTTGCCGGAAAGGCGGCGGGCACCGGCGCTTGAGCGCGATTCCGGCGACCCGACGCCGCTGGTTTCGGCCCGCGCCGCTGCATTATGATTGGGCCTCACCGTTAAGCCGCCAATTTCGATCATGAGCAGGATACCTAACGCGACATTTGCCCACGTTGGGCTCTACGTGCGCGATCCGGAAGGCAACCGGATCGAGTTCTACATCGACACGCCCTGGCACGTGGCCCAGCCGTTGCGCGAGCCGGTGCATCTCGCGCAGGCGGACGAGGCCGTGTGGCGGGACGTGGAGGCGCTGGCGCGCTCCCTGCCGGGATTCGCGCCGATGGCGGAGTGGCGCAAGTGCATCGCCTCGAAAATGAATGCCGCCTGACCGCATGGGGCAAGTCCCGTACACGCCGAGCGCGCAGGTGGCGCGCAACAAGGCTGTCGTGGAACGCTACTTCCGCGAGGTCCTCGACGGAAAACGGATCGAGCTCATGCCGGAACTCTTCGCCCGCGACGCCGTGCTCCATCGTCCCGGGTTCGATGTGACCGGCGTCGAGGCAGCCATGCAGCGCCTGCGAACCGTGCTGCAGGATTACACGGCGTTTTCCACCGAGCTCTCGGGCTTCATTGCGGAGGGCGACATGGTCGCCGTGCGCGTTCATCACCGCACGCGGACCCGGCCGGGCAGCATCATCCGCAGCCGTGCCGGGGAGGTCGCGCTGCCGGCCGAGCGGGCACTCGACTGGACGGCAATTGTTCAGTTCCGCCTGAAGGACGGGAAGATCGCCGAGGAATGGGTCATGCGAGATGAGCTCGGCATGCTGGTCCAGATCGGGCGCGTGAGCATCAGCACGTAGCGGCGCGCGGCGGGAACAGGCGACGGCCCGCGAAAATCCCTCCGCATCAAGCAGGTAGCCCGCGCCGGGGCTGGACAGCTTGACCAAGTGCGGTGCGATGCTCATCATGAGCGCGGCGCCGGGTGCGATCCGAGGCGCACGCAAGGGAGGAGTCAATGATAAGAACGCATCGCTGCCGTCGTTTCCTGTCGTTCCTGCTCGTTACGCTGCTGTCGCTTGCCCCGTCCGCGTTCGCCGCGGAGCCACCCAAGGCGGACCCCGCCAATACCGCCTGGGTGCTGACGTCATCCGTTCTCGTACTGTTCATGACGCTTCCCGGGCTTGCGCTGTTCTACGCCGGGCTGGTGCGCTCCAAGAACGTCCTGTCGGTGCTGATGCAGTGCTTCTCGATCGCCTGCGTGGTGACGATCGCCTGGGTCGTCTGCGTCTACAGCATCGCGTTCGGCGACGGCGGCGCAAATAACGCCTGGTACGGGGGATTCGGGAAGGCCTTCCTGTCGGGCGTCGACTTCAAGGCGGTCAAGGGGACAATCCCCGAGTCTGTGTTCTCGATGTTCCAGCTCACTTTCGCCATCATCACGCCGGCGCTCGTGGTCGGGGCCTATGCCGAGCGCGTGAAGTTCTCCGGCATGCTGCTGTTCAGCCTGATGTGGCTGGTATTGGTCTACGCGCCGGTCGCCCACTGGGTGTGGGGCGACGGCTGGCTGCAGAAGATGGGTCTCATGGATTTCGCGGGCGGCACCGTGGTGCACCTCAACGCCGGCATGGCCGCGCTGGTTTGCGCCCTGGTGCTGGGGCGGCGCAGGGGGTTCCCCGAGACCCCGATGCCGCCGCACAACATGACGATGGCCGTGACCGGCGCGTGCATGCTGTGGGTCGGCTGGTTCGGGTTCAATGCGGGCAGCGCCCTTGCCGCCGATGGCGCGGCCGGGATGGCAATGCTCGTCACGCACATCGGCGCGGCGACTGGCGCCTTCGCCTGGATGGTTTGCGAGTGGGTCCGCTACGGCAAGCCCTCGGCGCTCGGCGCAGTGACCGGGATGGTCGCGGGGCTCGGCACGATCACGCCCGCCTCCGGCTTCGTCGGGCCGCTGGGCGCGCTGGCAATCGGCGGCGCCGCCGGCATCGTCTGCTTCCTCGCGACCAACGCCATGAAGCAGAAGCTCCACGTCGATGACTCGCTCGACGTGTTTCCAGTGCACGGCGTCGGGGGCATCCTGGGAACGATACTCACCGGCGTGTTTGTCGCGTCCGCGCTCGGCGGCGTCGGCCACCCCGACAACGTCACGATGGGCGGCCAGGTCCTGACGCAGATCATCGGCGTGCTGGCCGTCGGCGCCTGGTCGGGCGCGATTACCTGGATCCTGCTCAAGGTGACCGACGTCGTTATCGGGCTGCGCGTCCAGCAAGATGAAGAGACCGAGGGCCTGGACACGGTGCTGCACAACGAGAAAGGCTACAACTTCTGAACCCGGACGCGTAACGCGCCGGGTTCAGGTACGCGCGATCGAGCAGACGCTACGCGCCGCTCATCGCGCGTTTTCTATTGATTGCAGGGAATCCGAACGGCGGATACGCGGGCACTCGAGAGCGCTAGAGCATCAGCTCGTAGCAGTCGCTGCCGATGAGCGCGTTGTCGTAGTACGGCGCGCTGAGCCGGAAGCCGAGCGCAGCATAGAGCGCACGCGCCTCCCGCATCGCCGGCAGCGTGTCGAGCACGATCCGGCGGCAGCCCATCTCGCGGGCCCGCGAGATCGCCGCCTCCGTCAGGCGCCACCCGAGCCTCGCCCGGCGAAACGGCGGCCTCACGTAGAGGCGCTTCATTTCGCAGCTCGTTCGATCCTCAAGCGGCCTGATGCCGACGCAGCCAGCCGCCTTCCCCTCAACCTTCGCCAGCAGCAGGCACCCGCGCGGCAGCGCGTAGTCTCCGGGCAGCGAAATCAGCTCCTCGTCGAAACCGGCGAAGCAGGTGTTGAACCCGAGCGTCTCGCCGTACTCGAGGAACAGGTCTCGCACCGCATCGGCATCAATGCCAGGTGAAGTCACTTCAGTCACAGAACACGCTGCCGCCGCCTTCACGTTACTCATCCCTCAGCACTGAGCACTCAGCACTCAGCACTCAGCACTCAGCACTCAGCACTCAGCACTCAGCACTCAGCACTCAGCACTCAGCACTCAGCACTCAGCATTGACCTCAGTGCGCCTTGCTCAGCAGCCGCATGCCGCGATCCAGCCCCTCGAGGGTGAGCGGCAACATCCGTCCGCCCATGAGCTGCCGGGTGATGCGGATCGACTCGTGGAAATCCCACACCGCCTCGGGCTGGGGATTGAGCCACACCGCGTTGGGGTAGACCGTCAGCAGGCGCTGCAGCCACGCCGCCCCCGCCTCCTCGTTCGTGTGCTCGACGCTGCCGCCGGGATAGACGATCTCGTAGGGGCTCATGGTTGCGTCGCCCACGAAGATGACCTTGTAATCGTGCGGATAGGTGTGCAGAACGTCCCAGGTCAATAGGCGCTCGGACGCGCGGCGCCGGTTGTCGCGCCACACGCGCTCGTAGAGAAAGTTGTGGAAGTAGAAGTATTCCAGGTGCTTGAACTCGACGCGGGCGGCGGAAAAAAGCCGCTCGCAGATGCGGATGTGGTCGTCCATCGAACCGCCGATGTCGAGAAACAGCAGCACCTTCACCGCGTTGTGCCGCTCCGGCACCATCTTGAGGTCGAGCCACCCCGCGTTCTTCGCGGTCGAACGGATGGTGTCGTCGAGGTCGAGCTCCTCGGGCGCCCCGATGCGGGCGAAGCGCCGCAGCCGCCGCAACGCCACCTTGATGTTGCGCGTGCCGAGCTCGACGGTGTCGTCGAGATTGCGGAACTCGCGCTTGTCCCAGACCTTCACCGCGCGGCGGTGGCGCGACTCCGGTTGGCCGATGCGCACGCCCTCGGGGTTGTAGCCGTAGGCGCCGAAGGGCGAGGTGCCCGCCGTCCCGATCCACTTGGCTCCGCCCTGGTGCCGGCCTTTCTGCTCTTCGAGCCGCTTCTTGAGCGTCTCCATCAGCTTTTCCCAGCCGCCCAGCGATTCGATGAGCTGCTTTTCCTCCTCCGTCAGGACGCTCTCCGCGAGCTTCCTGAGCCATTCTTCGGGAATCTCGACCGTGACGCCTTCGACATCCACGATGCCCTTGAAATAGGCGCCAAACACGCGGTCGTAACGGTCGTAGTACTTTTCGTCCTTCACGAGGGTCGCACGCGCGAGGTAATAGAACGCCTCCATGCTGCCAAAGGCGACGCGCTTCGCCAGCGCCTCGTTGAGCGTCAGGAACTCCCGAATCGAAACCGGGACCCCGCCGTCCTTCAGCTTGAGGAAGAATTCGATCAGCACAAGAGCCCGTGAACGGTGAACGGTGAACGGTGAACGGAAACGCGCTGACTGCCGGGCCCATCCGCCGTCAGCGCCCGCCGCCAGGCACGCAGCTTTGTCGCGAACGGCACGGTGTTCGCGGGGCTGGACGACGGCAGAATGAACGTCGCATAACCCCGGTCCGCAAACCAGGGGGCCAGCGCGGCAGCCGTCTTGCCGTTGAAACAGATGCGCCGCAGGCACGAAGCGACGCCGAGCACATCCTCGAACGCGTTGTGCGCGGCGTTCCGGATAGCCCGGTCCAGGCTACCCTCGCGCTCGCAGGCCCCGATGACGTCCCACAGGCCGATGCGGTTCGCGAGCAACACATCGAGCCGGTCGTGGTAGCGCATGTCCTGCAGGGGCACGTCGATCACGCGTCCGACGAGCTGCCAGAACTGGTTCTGCGGGTGGCCGTAGTACTGGCCCTTGGCCAGCGAGCGAGCGCTGGGAAAGCTGCCGAGGACGAGCGCCCGGATGCGGCGGTCGACGACGGGCGGAAATCCGTGCAGCGGTCGGCCTGCTTTGACGCTAGTCACCAGTCACCAGTCACGAGTCACGACTTGCGCCGAGACATAAAAACGAGGCGCTCAAAAAGATGCACGTCCTGCTCGTTCTTCAGCAGCGCGCCGTGCAGCGGCGGGATGATCTTGTGGCTGTCCTGGCTGTGCAGCGCCTCCGGCGGGATGTCCTCCGCCATCAGGAGCTTGAGCCAGTCGAGCAGCTCCGAGGTCGAGGGCTTCTTCTTCAGCCCCGGCACCTCGCGGATCTCGAAGAACGCCTCGAGCGCCTCGCGCAGGAGCTGCTTCTTGATGTCGGGATGGTGGACCCGCACGATGCGCTCCATGGTCTCGTGCTCCGGGAACCGGATGTAGTGGAAAAAGCACCGCCGCAGAAATGCGTCCGGCAGCTCCTTCTCGTTGTTGCTGGTGATCACCACCAGCGGCCGGTGCTTCGCCCGCACCAGCTCCTGCGTCTCGTAGACGTAGAACTCCATCCGGTCGAGCTCGCGCAGCAGGTCGTTCGGAAACTCGATGTCGGCCTTGTCCACCTCGTCGATCAGCAGCACCGCCGGGGCGTCGGCGACGAACGCCTTCCACAGCATGCCCTGCACGATATAGTTGCGGATGTCGTGCACGCGCGAGTCCCCGAGCTGGGAATCGCGCAGGCGCGATACCGCGTCGTACTCATAGAGGCCGTGCTGCGCCTTGGTGGTGGACTTGATGTGCCACTCGAAGAGCGGGCGCCCCAGCGCCTGCGCGATCTCGATCGCCAGCATGGTCTTGCCGGTGCCCGGCTCGCCCTTGACGAGCAGCGGCCGCTCCAGCGTCAGCGCCGCATTGACCGCCATCATCAGGTCTTCGGTCGCGACGTACGTGTCCGTTCCCTCAAATCGCTTGTTCATTGCTCTCGATTCACCATTCACTGGTCACTGGTCACTGGTCACTGGTCACTGGTCACTGGTCACTGGTCTGAATGAGTCTCCC